>UMHV01021952.1_pt1 | contig 358667 bp, 380 predicted proteins | sample 1965621 | NCBI WGS metagenome assembly UMHV01 (sample SAMEA4836108, study PRJEB28245) | human gut metagenome | biome: gut microbiome; material: fecal sample | place: Denmark | collected 2008 | reverse complement strand
TATTCTTCTTAAAGGAATTTATTGTTTATTTTTCAATGTACTTTTGCGTTCTTTGTCAAACGCAAGATTTATTTTAGCACAGGTTTATATTCCATGTCAACACTTTTTTTAAAAAAATTAAAAAAAATTACAAGAAATTTTTTCTTGTAATTTTTTATGTTGTTTTTTAGCCATTTTTCGGCTTTTTTTACTTAATTTTATTCTTCTACTTTGCAATATTTGTATCTATAAATTTTATTCATTTATTGTTGATATGCATAATGTTATTTCCTCTAATACATCTAGCAATACCCTTACTGTATCTAAAGCTGTAAACATCGCTATATTATTTTCTACTGCACACCTTCTTATTATGCTACCATCTGTTTCTTGGTCTATTGCATCTACATCTCTTGTGCTTATTACGTAATTTACATATCCTTTTCTCATTGAGTCTAGTATTTCTTCGCTACCTTCACTTATTTTTTTCTTTACTCTTGTTCTAATTCCATGTTCTTTTAAGAATATTGCTGTTCCCTTTGTTGCTTCTATATTAAATCCTAGATTATAAAATCTTCTTATTAAAGGTAAAGCTTCTTCCTTGTCTTTATCGGCAATTGTTACAAGTATTGTTCCATAATTTGCTAAATTCATTCCTGATGATTGAAGTGCTTTGTATAATGCTCTTGTAAGTTTTGTATCATATCCTATTGCTTCCCCTGTTGATTTCATTTCTGGTGATAGATATGTATCCATTCCATTTAATTTAGAAAAAGAAAATGCAGGAGCTTTTACATACCATTTTTTCTTTTCTTCTGGATACGTTTTTTCTATTGCTTGTTCTTTTAATGTTTTACCTAGCATTACTAGTGTTCCTATATCTGCTAACGAATATCCTGTTGCTTTTGATATAAAAGGTACTGTTCTAGATGATCTTGGATTTACTTCTATTACATATACATTTTCATCTTTGTCTACTATAAATTGAATATTGTATAATCCTACAATTCCTATTCCTAGCCCTAATTTTATTGTGTAATCTAGTATCTTTTCCTTTGCTTTATCACTTACACTAAATGTTGGATATATACTTATACTATCTCCAGAGTGTATTCCTGTCTTTTCAACGTGTTCCATTATTCCCGGTACAAATACATCTTTTCCATCGCAAACTGCATCTACTTCTAGTTCTTTTCCTATTATATATTTATCTACTAATACTGGCTGTTTTGTATTAATTTCAACCGCTGTTTTTAAATATTTTTCTAGTGCCTTTTTATTAGAAACAATTTGCATTGCTCTTCCTCCTAGCACATAACTTGGTCTTACTAATACTGGATACCCAATTTCTTCTGCAACTCTTATTCCATCTTTTATATTAGTTACTGCTTGTCCTTTTGGTTGTAATAGTTTTAATTCTTCCATCACTTTTTCAAAACTGTCACGATTTTCTGCTCTTTCTATTGCATTTACATCTGTTCCTATTATTTTTACTCCTAATTTAGAAAGTGGCATTGCAAGATTTATTGCTGTTTGACCACCTAAAGCTGCAACAACACCTTCTGGTTTTTCTAGTTCAATTATATTCATTACATCTTCTACTGTTAATGGCTCAAAATATAACTTGTCACTTGTTGTATAGTCTGTTGAAACTGTTTCTGGATTATTATTAATTATTATTGCTTCATATCCCGCTTCTTTTATTGTTTTTACTGCGTGAACAGTTGAGTAGTCGAATTCTACACCTTGCCCTATTCTTATTGGTCCCGCTCCTAAAACTATTATTTTCTTTTTATTGCTTACTATTGATTCATTTTCTTCTTCGTATGTCGAGTAAAAATATGGTACATAACTTTCAAATTCACTTGCGCATGTATCTATCATTTTGTATGTTGGATAAATATTTTCTTCTTTTCTTAAAAGATATATTTCTTCTTCTGTTTTATTCCAAATCTCTCCAATGTATTTATCACTAAATCCCATTTTCTTTGCTTTTTTTAATATTTCTATATTTTCAGCATTATCTTTTAATTTATTTTCCATTTTTATAATATGTTTAATTTTTTCTAGAAAGAACATATCAATTTTTGTAGTGTTATAAATTAAACCTAAATCTACATTTCTTCTAATCAATTCAGCCACTGCATATATTCTGTCATCTCTTCCATCTTTTATATATTCCATTAATTCTTCTGTTTCTATGCTGTCAAATTTCTTCATATATATATGACATACGCCTATTTCTAGTGACCTTACAGCTTTAAGTAGACTTTCTTCAAAAGTTCTTCCTACACTCATAACTTCTCCGGTAGCTTTCATTTGCGTACTTAATTTATTTGATGCAAGAACAAATTTATCAAATGGAAATCTTGCAATTTTTGTTACAATATAGTCAAGAGTTGGTTCAAAACTTGCTGGTGTATTTGCAAGTTTTATTTCATCTAGCCTCATTCCAACTGCAATTTTAGCTGATACTCTTGCTATTGGATAGCCACTTGCTTTTGAAGCTAGTGCAGATGAACGTGACACTCTTGGATTTACTTCTATTAGATAGTATTGGAATGAGTGTGGATCTAAAGCAAATTGAACATTACATCCTCCTTCTATTTTTAAGGCTCTTATTATTTTTAAAGCGCTATCTCTTAGCATTTGATATTCTTTATTTGTTAATGTTTGACTTGGAGCTACCACTATTGAATCTCCTGTATGTACTCCAACTGGATCTAAATTTTCCATATTACATACCGTTATTGCTGTATCATTACTGTCTCTTATAACTTCATATTCTATTTCTTTATATCCTTTTATACTCTTTTCTACTAGTACTTGTCCTACTGGTGAAAGTTTTAATGCATGTTTTATTATTTCTCTTAATTCGTTATCATCATCTGCAAATCCGCCACCTGTTCCTCCTAGTGTAAATGCTGGTCTTAGAACTACTGGATAACCTATTTTATTTGCTGCTTCTACGCCCTCTTCTATTGTGTGTGCTATTATAGATTCCAATATTGGTTCTCCCAGTTGTTCACATAGCTCTTTAAATTTTTCTCTATCTTCTGCTTTTTCTATACTTTCACTACTTGTTCCAAGTAATTCTACTTGACATTCTTGTAAAACTCCCTTTTTATATAATTGCATTGCTATATTTAAACCTGTTTGTCCTCCTATTCCCGGAAGTATAGCATCTGGTCTTTCATATCTTATTATCTTTGCAACATACTCTAGTGTTAATGGTTCCATGTATACTTTATCTGCTATAGCAGTATCTGTCATTATTGTTGCAGGATTTGAATTTACAAGTATTACTTTATATCCTTCTTCTTTTAGTGCTAAACATGCTTGTGTGCCTGCATAATCAAATTCTGCAGCTTGCCCTATTACTATTGGTCCTGACCCTATTACTAATACTGTTTTTATATCTTTTCTTTTTGGCATATTATTCTTCTCCTTTCATTATATTTATAAATTTGTCAAATAAATATCCACTATCTTGTGGCCCTGGTGCACTTTCTGGATGATATTGGACACTAAATATTCTGTCTTTTTTGCATTCAACACCTTCTATTGTGTTATCTAAAATATTTTTATGCGTTGCCTCCAACTTTGTACTTTTTAAGGATCCTTCGTCAACTGCGTAACTATGGTTCTGGCTTGTTATTTCTATTTTATCTGTTTTTAAATTTAGTACAGGATGATTTCCTCCTCTATGCCCAAATTTTAACTTATATGTTTTTGCTCCATATGCTAGGCTTATCATTTGATGTCCTAAGCAAATTCCAAATATAGGGTATTTTCCTTTTAGTTCTTTTACTAAACTTATCACTTCTTTAACATCTTCTGGATCTCCTGGTCCATTTGACAAAAACACTCCATCTGGTTTTAAACTTATTACTTCTTCTGCTGTTGTATTATATGGAACTACTGTTACATTACATTTTCTTTTATTTAAGTTTCTAACTATATTTAGTTTTATTCCGCAGTCTACTGCAACTACATTGTATTTTGCATTTGCTGTTCTCGCATACCATTTTTTCTTACAACTTACTTTTGAAACAGCATCTTTCGGAATCTGATAATTTTTCATTTTTTCTATTGCCTCTTCTTTAGTTGTAGATATATCTGTTATTATAACTTTTCTACTTCCTTTGTCTCTAATACTTCTTGTTATTTTTCTTGTATCTACTCCATATATTCCAGGAATATTATTTTCTTCTAGATATTCTGATAATGTTTTTGTGTATCTAAAATTGCTAGGGTGATCATTATATTCTCTTACTACTAATCCTCCTATTGAAGGTTTACCTGTTTCATAATCATCATCTGTTATCCCATAATTTCCAATTAAAGGATATGTCATAACTACCATTTGGTATGTGTATGACGGATCTGAAACTATTTCTTGATATCCAACCATAGATGTATTAAAAACTATTTCGCAAATACTTTCCACATTTGCTCCAAAGCCATATCCTAAATATTCTTCGCCATCTTCTAGCACAATCTTTTTGTTAAATTCTTTCATTTTTTTCATCCTTTCTTTATTTTATATTGTTCTAAGCAAAAGGGATTGTCCCATTTTGTTTAGTTTTAATGGGCAAAAAAAAATAAGGAATAAATTCCTTATTTAAAATATAAATGAAAATGAAACAATTATTAAGAAAACTGCCACAACAATTATTAAGTTAGTTTTTTTTAAATAATTCTTCATTTTTTACCTCTTTAATTTCATATTTTGAATATTATACAAAAATAAAATTAATATTGCAATAGTTTTTAAGATTTTTCTTGTATTTTTTTATTCTCTCTTTATAATGCAAACCACTTGTTTTATCTAAACTGGAATTATATATTCTATTGCTTCTTTATTATTTGTTATTTTTATTTTACTTTTACGTCCTCCATATTCTCCGGTCTAGTGTCCAAACTAATTTCTGTTCAGATTCAATCTCTATTTTATCTGTCTGAAAATAGTAGAAGTACTTACTTTTGTGTTTTTTTATTGCTAGTAGTGCTATGGTATTTATCCATCCAATTAAATTTTTTGGTCTTTTTATGAATAGTACTTCAAATTTACCATCATTTATTTTTACGCCTTTTCTTTTAAACCACTCAAATCCTCCTATAGATTTAGAATTACTAACTGAGCCATATATTACTCTATCATTATATTCTTTTCCATTTACTTTTATCTTTACATTATAACTTCTTATTTTTCCTATATAAATTATTCCAACTATAAAATATGCTATTTTGCCAAAAATCTTTTTTAATTTATGTGGAGTTACATATGGTACAGCTGTAAAGGAACCAAAAGCTGCAACATAATTAAAGTATACATTATTAAATGAGCCTATATCAGATTTTATTAGTCTTGATTCGTTTATGTGCTTTGATAAAAATATTTTATTTGTAGACATTCTAATTGTTCTTGCAAAATCATTCATTGTTCCAAGTGGTATAAAGCTTATTTGTGGTTTATTTTCCATTTTCATTACTGCGTTTATTAGTTCATTTAATGTTCCATCTCCTCCACAGCACACTACTAAATCAAGTTTTACATCTTTATGGTCTTTCAATATATCTTTTGGTTTATAGTCTTTTCTAGTATAGCAAGTTTCAATAAAGTATCCCTCATCAGAAAAATTCTTAATTATTTTTGGAAGTTTTCTTTTTATTGTGCCTTTACCTGCTTTTGGGTTTACTATTAACAACATATTTTTTTGCATGGTTTACTCCTTTTATCTAAAAAAATGTCACACTAAACTCACATTCAAATTCTTCTTTAGGTCTTAAATTTATTATCCCCTCTTTATCTTTAAAGTAACCTGTTTCTTTTACTCTGTCTGCATAATTAAACCATGGCTCCAAACATATATATGGTGCTCCTGGTAATGACCAAATTGCAAGTATTGGAAAATCTTTAAAATTAAATTCTAATACTTTTTTATTACCTTTCTTTTGTTTTAGAGTAATTTTATTTGATTTTAGTTTCTTCATCATTATTGCATCATTTAAGAAGCTCTCTTTTGTAATTTCTATTATTTTATTTTCTTTTAATATGTTTTTAGCTGGTTTATTAGATATATAGTTTCCTTCTACCTCCATAAATTCTACTTCTGGCTCTTCTGCTTCTAGTTCAAAATAGTATTCTTCTTGTGGCATTTCTAATTTGAAACCAGGATGTCCGCCTAGTCCAAATATCATATTTTTGTCATCTTTGTTTATTACTCTTATCTTAGTTGTTAATATATCTTCTGTAAATTCATATTCTATATTTAGTACAAATTTAAATGGATATTTTTTTAGTGTTTCTTCATTGCTTTTTAATTCATATGTTTCTTTATTTTTTGTTTTTCCTATTAGCTCAAAATCCATATCTTTTGCAAATCCGTGCTGTGGTATTTTGTATTCTTTTCCTTCTATTACAGTTTTATTATCTCTTAATCTTCCTACCGTTGGAAATAAAATTGGAGCTTGCCTATCCCAAAAAGTTTTCCCATCATGCAATCTTTCTTTTCCATTAAACTTCACACTTGTAAGTTCTGCCCCTGGATTTCTAACCTTAATCTCTAACATAGTTTTCTCCTTTTTGTTTGGATTTTATCATATGATAAGTTCATTTACAATAATTTAGTTCTATTTATAGAGTGCACTTTTTCTTTTTATCTTTCTTTTTGTATATTTTCTATTTTTTCACTGGATTTACATTTTTCTTCTAGATCTCTTATTCTCTCTACAATTTTTCTATCTCCTTTATTTTCTATTTCCTCTAAGTTTTTCTCTTCATATCTTTTTAGTACTGTACATCTTATTGTGCTTAAAGTTCTACCTAATCTTATTTCTTTTTGTTCTTCTGTTTCAGGTTCTCCTTTTCTTGCTACTTTCACACCTAGTATGCTTCCTCTTGGCTTTCTTTCATTTTCTTTACACCACTCTTCTATTTCTGTTATCTTTTCCATTGTTCTTTTAAAAACATCTCCATTTTGTTTTCTTCCCAAACTTTTATAACCTCTTTTTTGGCAATACTCTTCAATAATAGCTATTACATCTTCGTAATTTACTCTGTTTTCTCTGGCAATAACTCTATAAGTTCTTTTAGTATTTAAGCATTCTTCTAGTATGTTATTTTTTTGCTCTTCTGTGATGTTCATATATCTTCTCCTTATTTTTTTATTTCTTTACATATTTTACCATGTTTTTATATTAATTTCAAATAGAAAATATTTAATAGCTCTTTTCGAGTCCCACCTTTCTACTTTATATAATTTGTCGCTTACCGGCATAGCCACTTTGGTTCTCACCCACTTAGCGGGTGGTTTTAACCCCGAGAGGCCCTTGGTTTCTCGCGTAATAAAAAGACTGCCCTTATGTGTCTTGACATAAGGGCAGCTGAAAAGCTTAGTTCTCCTCGCAGATTACAATGCCTCCATGGATTACTACTCGTTTTCCATTAGCATCATCGAAAAATATTTCATTTTCGCTTTCACTAATATCAAACTTTCCAGTCCATGATTTTATTTCTTTGCCATTATAATCATATACCGTAACAGTACGATTTAGTCCCCCATTTATGTCGCTAGAAAGAGACTTTATATCTCTTCTCCAACTTGCACATCCTGTAAGACTAATGGCAAGAATTAAAACCAAGCTTATAACTGCAATAATCCGGATAACCTTTTTCATGTTTTCCTCCTAAAACTATAGAAGTTTCTATAATTAGTACACTTTTTATATTTCGCTGTACTTACGAATATTAATTGTATTATACTATAAATTATCACAAACTGCAAACAAATAAAACTGTAACCTTTTAGGTTACAGTTTTACTCTGGTACCGATGGTGGCTCCTCTACCCGCGACCTAAAAAACTGTCCTCTGGACAGTTTTTTTACGGTCTTTTCGAGTCCTACCATTTCAAATTTCAAAAAATAAACCTCATAACTTTGTTATGAGATTTATTTTTTGGTACCGATGGTGGCTCCTCTACCCGCGACCTAAAAAACTGTCCACCGGACAGTTTTTTTACGGTCTTTTCGAGTCCTACCATTTCAAATTTCAAAAAGAAACCTCATAACTTTGTTATGAGATTTCTTTTTGGTACCGATGGTGGGACTCGAACCCACATGGTTTCCCGCTAGATTTTGAGTCTAGTGCGTCTGCCAATTCCGCCACATCGGCTTATTTAATTTGCAATTTGTATTATACAATATGTTTTTTAAAATTACAACTGTTTTTTAGAAATTAGTTGGGTGGACCAATTCGTCCACCCATACCTATATGTTTTTTACATGGATTTTTTTAATTTCTATTTTAGACATTTCATCATCTGGATTTTTATAACATACAAGATTTATTGTTTTTACTTCTTTTATTTTCTCTTCTGCTTTGTCCTTCTCTAATAGTAATCCCTCTTCTACATCCATTCCTAATGGTAATGTTTTATTATTATTAAAGTAATATATAATATTTGTTAACGCAACTGCCTTGTCATCTTCTTTTAAATTTATTTTATACAAATTTGTTTCTTCTTCTTCTGAATTCTTAAATCTAGCTATTGCGTCTTCTGGGTTTATACTAAAAATATTAAACTTATCTAAATCTTTTGCTTCTTTATATACTGGTATTTGAATTTCTATTTTTATTTTCTTTATTGCATTTTTTATGTCTTTAATTATATTGTTGATAGTTTCTGTATATTCTTCTACTGTTGTATTTGGGCTTATGTCTAGTATTCTAAACAATTCTTTTTTTATTTCCCTATGTTTTTTGTTTGCTAATGTTTTTACATAATTATTGTTAGATTCTATTGCGCCAAATATATCGAATGGTTCGTTTTCAAATAGTATCTTTTCTTTTGACGCTACTTCTTTTACTTTCTCTAGTCTTTCTTCTGTAATTTTTTCCCCATTTGCTACTGTATTTATATCATTTATAATGTCTGTTGTTGCAATATATATACTATTTGTTTCTGCTTGAGTAAGTTCTAGTCTTTGTTTTTTGTCTAGCTGTTTTGATAAATCTTCAAAATCTAGTTCGTAATTAAATACTTTTTTTAATTTCTTAGTATTTTCTTCTTTTATTTCTCCTCCAACTAGTTCTGCCTTTTTGTCCTTATTGGTAAATTTCCAAAATTCGAAAATGCTTTTTTTATGTTCATCTATTTCTTTTATATATAACTCTGCATTTTCTATTTTTTTATTTAAATTATTTAATCTATTAGTTAAAGCTTTTTCATCAAGTCTTAGGTTTTTAACTCTAATTTCATTTTCATTTACTTTTTTATATAGTGCAATTAATTCTTCTAATGTATAGTATTTTTTTATTTCATCATATTCTTCTTGTTCTATTAACGCATTTGGCTTTGTTTCTTCTTCCTTTTTTTGTTCTTGTTTTGGCTTTGTTAATTTTTTATTTTTGAAGAAATATTTTACTCTGCCAAAAAATGTTTTTTTACATTCTAAAAATGTTGATATTTGTTTTTCTTTTTCTAAATATATTTGTTCTTTTTGTTTAGAGTCTTCTTTTATTTTACTTAATGATTTTTCTAACTTTGCTAGTTCTTTTTTTATTTTTACATCTTTTTCTTCTGCTTTTAGATATTCTTGTTTTATAAAACTTGATAAAATTTCATAAATTATTTTTTTACCTTCTAAGCTAAATTGCAAGCTTCCTTTTTCGTCTATACTAATTTCAAAATTATAGTAATGTGGTGCTTCTGTTTGCATTATAAATAATGCTTTTAATAATTTATAGAACTTCTCTGCCTCTTGTTTGCTTTTTAGTTTTATTTTGTAATCACTTTTTATTTCATCAAAAATATTTGTTTTGCCTGTTATATGAACAGTAAGATTATTTTCTTTATCATATACTTCATAAACTAATGGCCATTCTTTTGTAAAATACCATAAATAGTTTTCTATGTCTGTTTCTTGAGTTCTTGTTAAGTACTCTCTACTATAATCGGTATAACTTATTGGCACAAATATTTTACCTTTATTTCCTGCTAGTTGTTGTTTTAAAAGATAGAAAAATGCACTGTATTCTAAATCTTCTATTGTGACTAACATAAAGTATTTATTTGTATATTCTGAATAATATATTTGCCATAAATAATCTTTTGGATATTTTATTTTAAATGGTACTTGTTTATTTAGAATTTTTTGTTCTTCTGATATTTCTTCTATTTTATCTGCTTCCAAGTTTTTAACCATTTCTAAAAACTTAGTATGTCTTTCTATGCTTTCTTCCTTTTCTGGTATTAAATATTCATATAATGGAACTGCTTTACCGATATTTTTCTGATATGTCACATAGTCTATTTGTTGGAGTAAGTAATATTTGAATATCTTCTACATTTACATATTTATATACTTTGTAATTGTGTTCATCATTAAATTTTGATGGTCTATAATCTAATGGCACAAATTCTTTTATTGAATTTGGTACATTTTCTAAGTCTAGACCTAAGTATTTTAAGTTGTTTACAATATTTTCATTAGTATTCAAGATATTAATTCCTCCTATTTGTTTTATTGTTTTTTAGTATATCACAACGCTTTTTTTAAAACAAGAGGGAAAAAAGGGTCTGACCCCTTTTTCCCCCTTGCTGCATTTTATCTTGCAAATGTTTTTATTTCTTCTTCTATTTTATTTATAAAGTCTTCTACGCTCATTGCTCCAATGTCTCCATCTTTTCTTGAACGAACTCCTACTGCATTTGCTTCTACTTCTTTGTCTCCTACAATTAGCATATATGGAATTTTTTGAAGTTGTGCTTCTCTAATTTTGTATCCTATTTTTTCTTCTCTTTCATCTAGTTCAACTCTTATATCATATTCTTCTAATTTTTCTTTTAGCTTTTCTGCATATTCTTTATGGCTATCTGCTATTGGCAATATTCTTACTTGTACTGGTGCAAGCCATGTTGGGAACGCTCCCGCAAAGTGTTCTGTTATTATTCCTATAAATCTGTCAAATGATCCGAATAAAGCTCTGTGTACCATTATAGGTGTTTTTTTGTTTCCGTCTTTGTCTATATAATGTAAATTAAATCTTTGTGGTAATTGGAAGTCTAATTGTACTGTTCCCATTTGCCATTCTCTTCCTAAGCAATCTTTCATTTTTATATCAATTTTTGGTCCATAAAAAGCTCCATCGCCTTCATTTACTTGATAATTTCCTTCTCCGCAGATTTCGTCTAATACTTTTCTTAAATCGTTTTCTGCTTTATCCCATGTTTCTATTTCTCCCATAAAGTCTTCTTCTGGTCTTGTAGATAATGTTAATTTGTATTCTAGACCAAATACAGAATATAATTGTTTAGCTATTTCTATAATGTCTTTTATTTCACTTCCTATTTGCTCTTCTGTAATATAGTTGTGAGAATCATCTTGTCTAAACATTCTTACTCTAAATAGTCCATTTAATTGTCCTGATTTTTCGTTTCTATGAATAACATCTACATCATTAAATCTTAATGGCAAGTCTTTGTAGCTTCTTAGTTTTGATTGATATATTTTTATTGAGTTTGGACAGTTCATTGGTTTTAGTGCTTGTTCATTTCCATCTGCATCTGTTAGCACAAACATATCTTCTTTATAGTGATCCCAGTGTCCTGATATTTTCCATAATTCACTACTGTTTAATTGTGGGCCAGAAAATTCTTGATATCCTCTTTTTTTGTGTTCTTTTCTCCAAAAGTCTATTAATGTGTTCATCATTGTAAATCCTTTTGGCATCCAATAAGCCATTCCTGGTGCTGTTTCGTCAAAGAAGAATAGTTCTAATTCTTTTCCCAATTTTCTATGGTCTCTTTTTTTAGCTTCTTCTATCATGTTTACATATTCATCAACTTGGCTTGCTTTAGGGAATGATATTCCATATATTCTTTGTAACATTTTATTTTTTTCGTTTCCTCTCCAGTATGCTCCTGATGATGAAAGTAATTTAACTGCTTTTATTTTTCCTGTACTCATTACGTGAGGTCCTGCACAAAGGTCTGTAAATTCTCCTTGTTTGTAGAAAGATATTATTGCATCTTCTGGCAAATCATTGATTAATTCTACTTTGTATGGTTCTTCCTTTTCTTCCATAAATTTTATTGCTTCTTTTCTTGGAAGTTCAAATCTTTCTATTGGTAAGTCTTCTTTTATTATTTTTTTCATTTCTTTTTCTATTGCTTCTAACATTTCTGGTGTAAATGGTTTTTCTGTATCAAAATCATAATAGAATCCGTTATCTATTGATGGTCCTATTGCTAGCTTTATTTCTGGATATAATCTTTTTATTGCTTGTGCCATTATGTGTGATGTTGTATGCCAATATGCTTTTTTACCATTTAAGCTGCTTTCAAATGTTAATATGTTTAGTGAACAGTCCTTTTCTACTATTGTTCTTAAGTCTACAACTTCTCCATCTATTTCTGCACATGTTGCTACTCTTGCTAATCCTTCGCTTATTTTTTTTGCTATTTCTATTACACTTAATCCTTCTTCTACTTCTAACTCTGAATTGTCTTTTAATTTAATTTTTAACATAATCTTTCTCTCCTTTTTTAATTTTATATTTTAAAATTCCTAATATCTTACTTTGCATATATTTCTTTTGAAACAATTTTGGTTAGTGCCATTATTACTGCATATTCTTCTAGCTCATCTCTATATACTCTTCCATTTGTTAGAACTCCTATTGCTCCTTTTCTTCCCTTTGCAGTATTTCCGAACACATCTTCCATATATCCTATTTCTTCTCCCTGCAAAGTTCTATCTACTACTGTTTGAGGATATTCAAATGATGGGCTAAATCCTATATAGTATCTTTCTCCATCATATATTGCGCAAATGCTTGAGTCCATATATTTAGTTTCTACTTCTGGTACACTAAACATTCCTGCTTCTATTCCTACTCCAAAACTACATGTGCCGTGTTCTTTCTTTTGCATATTCATAAGCATTTTTTGCTCTATTTTTTGCTCCTTTTATTGTTTCTGAAAGAGACATTGGGTTACACGAAACTCCAGAAAACTTATCCTGTTCTTGTCCACTTTTTTCATCTTTTCTTACTTCTTGTGGCATAATCATATATTCAATTTTGTCAGAACTATTAACCCATAATTCTGGGTATCTAGAAAAAGCTCTTGTTATTGCTGTAATTTTAGGTATGCTTCTGCTTCCTATTGATACTAACATATTATCTTCCTTTCTTTTTAATATTAATATTTCAACAAAAAATCCCCTAATAGACTTTTAAATCTATTAGGGGTATTTTTATAAAACACGGTTCCACCCTTTATTTTACTTAATTAAAGACTTTATCGCATCTTGCGCGTCTAACTTTTAATTAGAAACTCCGAGGTAGTTTTTCAAATATGTTTACTTAGATTAGCTTTCAGCGCAGTCACTAACCCTCTCTTTAAGCAACCTTTATTTTACTTTGTCTCTTCTACGTTTATATTTATCTTACTTTTTTATTATACTCTTGTTGTAAGGCTGTTGTCAATTGTTTTTGCTTATTTTTCATATCCCGGTTTTCCAAGTAGCCTAAACATATTCTTTTTATATGCTTCTACTCCTGGTTGGTCAAATGGATTTACCCCTAGTATGTTTCCTGATATTGCACATGCTAGTTCAAAGAAATATATTAATTCTCCAATTGTTTCTTCATTTAACTTTTTAATATTTATTATAATGTTTGGAGCTCCCCCTGATGCATGGGCTTCAATAGTTCCTTGCATTGCCTGTTTATTCACATAATCCATTGTTTTTCCTGCTAAAAAGTTTAGTCCATCTAAATTGTCTTCATCTTTTTTTATCTTTATATCTGTTTTTGATTCTTCTACATTTATAACTGTTTCAAACAAATTTCTTCTTCCATCTTGTATATATTGACCCATAGAATGTAGATCAGTCGTTAAATCTACTCCTGCTGGAAAAATCCCCCTATGTTCTTTTCCTTCGCTTTCTCCATATAACTGTTTCCACCATTCTGTGAAGTAATGAAGCTTTGGCTCATAATTTGCAAGTATTTCTATGTTTTTATCTTTTTTGTATAATATGTTTCTTACTACTGCATATTTAAAACATTGATTATATTTTATATTTTCTTCCAAGTAATCATCTTGTGCTGTTTTTGCTCCTGCCATTAGTTTATCTATGCTTATTCCTGCCACAGCTATTGGAAGCAGTCCAACTGCTGTCAATACAGAAAATCTTCCACCTACATTATCTGGTATTACAAATGTTTCATATTCTTCCTCATCTGCAAGTTCTTTTAATGCTCCTCTTTTTTTATCTGTTGTTATATAGATTCTATCTCTTGCTTCATCTGCTCCATATTTGCCCTCTAAGTATTCTCTAAAAATTCTAAATGCAATTGCTGGTTCTGTTGTTGTTCCTGATTTTGATATAACATTTATTGATACGTCTTTGTCTCCTATGCAATCTATTAATTCATTTATATAATTTGGACTTATGCTATTCCCTACAAAAAATATTTGAGGTGATTTTCTTATATTGTCTGGCATAATATTCGCAAAATTGCTTGTTAATCCTTCTATTACAGCTCTTGCACCTAAATATGATCCACCTATTCCAATTACAACAAACACTTCTGAGTTTTTTCTAATTCTTTTTGCAGCTTTTTTTATTCTGTCAAATTCCTTTTTATTATAATTTGTTGGTAAGTTTAACCAACCTACAAATTCATTCTCATCATCTGCTTTTTTCATTAAATTGTCACATATTTTTGTTATTTTTGTACCATATCTTGATATTTCTTTATCTGAAACTCCTGAATAGCTTAAATCTAATTTTATATTTGCCATTTAAACTCACTCCATTCTTTTGTACATTTATTGCTTATATATTATCATAACAAAAAAATTTATTAAATAGTTTTCTATAATTTGCACAAAAAAAAATATTATAATTCTTTTGCTAATTGATTATTTAGTTTTCCTATTGCCTTTTTTTCTATTCTTGACACATAGCTTCTAGATATTCCAAGCATACTTGCTATTTGATTTTGTGTTTTTGGTTTTTCTCCTCCGAAGTCCGAATCTAAGTTCTATAATTGTTTGTTCCCTGCCTTTTAATATATCTTTCATTCTAGTATATAATTTTTTAGTTTTAATTTTTAAATCGATTTCATCTTCTATGTTTTTTTCATCATTTTCTAATATATCTATTAATGCAATTTCATTATCATCTTTATCCTTTCCTATCGGTTCATTTAAATATACTTCTGCTCCTAATTTTTTTATACTTCTTAAATGCATTAATATTTCATTTTCTATACATCTTGATGCATATGTTGCAAGTCTTACTCCTTTATTTGTATTAAATGTATTTATTCCTTTTATTAAACCTATTGTTCCTATTGAAATAAGGTCATCATTATCTACATTTGGTATGTTATATTTTTTACAAATATGTGCCACTAATCTTAAATTTCTTTCAATTAATATATTTCTCGCTTCTTCATCTCCTTCCATATACTTTTCTAAATACATGGCTTCTTCTTCTGGAGAAAGCGGTTCTGGAAACAAAGCATTATTTGATATGTATCCAAAAGCAAAAATTGCCGTTCTTAAAAACGCTACTAGTCCAGTAATACTGAGTAATGGCATAAATGCACCTCCATTTTTTCTATACCAAAGTATATGTTACAGAAAAATAAAAGTGCCTGACCTCTAATAAAAATATTTTTTAATATTTGTATAAATTTCTATTCTATAAAATATATTTATATTAATAGAAAGGGTGTGTTTATGAATAAGGTTATAACTTATGCTAAATCTATTGTTGTTCCATTACTAATTAGTGGATTAGTTGGTGTTATTACATCTAAATATATTGATTACACTTCATTATCTCAACCTAGTTGGGCACCGCCAAGTTTTTTGTTTCCAATTGTATGGACTATTCTTTATATTTTAATGGGAATATCTTATGGGATACTAAAATCAAATTCATTATTAGATACTAAATCTATTAATATTTATTATTTACAATTGTTTGTAAACGCTTTATGGTCAATATTCTTTTTTGTCTTTAAATGGAGATTATTTGCTTTTGTTTGGATTTTATTACTTATAATTTTAGTGTATTTAATGATAAAAGATTTTTATTCTAAAAACAAAGTAGCAGGGTTGCTTCAATTGCCATATTTGTTATGGATTATTTTTGCTTCATTTTTAAATTTGGCTGTTTATTTGTTAAATAGTTAAAGAGGAACACTGTGCAATGTTCCTCTTTTTTATTGAATCGGCGAGAAGAAAAGTGTAAGCAAAGCCACCTTTTCTTATTAGTTGTTTTTCGCAACTAACATAGCTACAATTCTTTTAAATTCCCTTTTAGAACGGCATTCATATTCTGCATCCATATAAACGCCTTCTTCTGCAAGAAATAACGTGTTTCCCATAAATTCTTCTATTGGCTTTATAAAGCTCAATTTTCCTGGTGTTTCAAGACAGGTTACCACCAGTCTTTTTGCGAATGGTTTATAGCACAATTCAAACCTTTCTCCAGTCTTAGTCGAAATTTCAACCAGATTTTTCACGTTGAAATTCTCCTTTCATAATATGGATTTATAGAACTTCTTTATTATACACTGTTTCTACATAATATACAATATTTCTACACAATATACAAAATTTCGCTATTCGGAAGATATTTTTTCATAGTTTTTCTTAAAAATTCTTCGCCTTTTTCTCTTGTTTCTTTTTTGTACATATATTTTCCTCTTCCTCTACCTGTCATTATTTCCGGATTAAACAAATTTATTGCATTTGGAAAAGCTTCTTTATTTATCATTTTATGAACATAGCTATATGTCATAAATATAAGTTCAAACACTGCATCATTTTTTATTTCTTCGCTTAATTCTTCTGATAGTTTTTTTATTAATTCTTCATAAAGTTCTTCCCAATTATCTACTAGGATAATTGGAGCAATTAGTATTCCTACTTTGTAGCCTGCTTCTTTTAGCTTGTTTATTGCTTTTATTCTTTCTTCTAATCTTGAGGTTCCAAACTCTACTCTATTTATTATTTCTTCTGGATTCATACTCATTCTTATTATTATTTTTTCTTTGTTTCTTAGGTTTAAAAGTGGATCTACCATATCAAATTTAGTTGGAAATGTAAGATAGCCTTTATCTGCATTAAAATTCTCTATTGTCCATTCTAAATTATGAGTTATAGTGTTTTCTAGGATAAGGTCACTATTACTTCCTATTTCGAATGTTAATTCTTTATCACTTTGATTTGCTACTTTTATTATTTTATCTAACATTTCTTCTCTATTTACAAATATTCTTAAATATGAGCATTTGTTATAATTGCATACTAAATAGCAATACATGCACATTGCTGTACAACCAGATGATGTATATGGTACTAAAAAATCTGAAACTTTATGGTTTGGAACAAATTTATGAGTCTTTCTAACTCCAATAATTATATTTTGTTTCATATTTGCAAATTCTGAATTTGGATTTGTCCTCAATTCTTCTATATTATTATGGTTTTCTATTGGAATTAATTTAACACCTTCTTCTCTATACTTATCTAGCAATTCTTTACCTAATTTATAATTTTCTGCATTTGGTTCATAATATACTAATTTAGGTTTAAACATAAATACACCTCTTGTATTTAGATTAACCTTAAATTAGAATATTATAATATTTTTTTTAAAAAAGCATAGAATTATATAAATTGGAATTTGTTTAGTTCCGGATGAATTCAGGACAGTCCCCAAAATCCCCAGGTTTGGTGATTTTAAGGGACAGTCCCTAGAATTCCCCCTCACACAAATTCCAATTTATATAAGGAGATTTTATGAGAAATTTTATTGCTGGAATTTTTATTGGTGCTGGTGCTATTCTTCCCGGAATAAGTAGTGGTGTACTTTTATGCTCCTTTCGGGCTTTATGAAAAACTAGTAAATTCTATTTTGAATTTTTTTAAAGATATAAAAAAGAATTTTACATTTCTATTTCCAATTTGTTTAGGAGTTTTTGTTGGTGTTTTTTTGTTTGGAAATATTTTAAAAATTCTTTTTAATAAATACTATATTCCAACTTCTTTTGCTTTTATTGGTTTAATATTAGGTAGTATACCTTTAGTTGTAAAACAAGCTAATGTAAAAAAAGTAACTCTTTTGCATGTTCTTTGCATGCTTGTTGCTTTTTCTTTTAGTTTATATTTGGTTGCTATTGAAGGAAATATCTCAAGTACTTTAAATAGCCATAATTCTAATTCTTATCTAATTCTTTCCGGTGCAATTACATCTGCTGGAATTGTTATTCCTGGTGTTAGTAAAACTGTACTTTTAATGATTTTAGGAATTTATGAAATTTATATTTCTGCAATAGCAAGTTTAAATTTATCTATTTTAATTCCTATTGGTATTGGATTTGCAATTGGTGGAATTATATTTTTGGTTCTAATTAATTTTTTATTTAAAATAGCAAAGTCATATACATACTTTGCTATAATTGGTTTTGTTTTAGGTTCTGTTTTTGTAATTTATCCTGGTTTTAGTTTTAATACACAAGGAATTATTTCAATTTTTTTGTTAATAGTTCCTTTTATTGCAGGTATTAAATTATCTAATTTAAACAGATGAATATATTATTCAAATTTGTCTACTACCTCTATTCTATTTCCTCTTAAAAATTCTGGTGTAGGCATTCTTTTTGCATTTTCGCCTTGTATTTCTAGAACTTTTAATATACCCTCTTTTGCCATTATATATATTGCTTCCTTTTTATCTATATATAGCACTGTTCCTGGGTCTATTTCTAAAAATCTATATTCATATTCTTTAAATTCAGGATATTTATTTATAAATTCATCTATTGATAATTTATCTACTTTCCAAAACTTAATTTTCTTTTGGTTTAATACTGCATATGCTCCCATTATTGGGTTTAATCCTCTTACTAAGTTTTTTATTTCTTCTGCTGTTTTACTCTCCCAATCTATTTTGGCTTGTGATTTTTCAAGCATTGGAGCAAGTGTAAATTCTTTTGGTTGTTTTATTCTTGGAGCAGTTTTATTTTCTATTTTTTCTAATGTTTCTACTAAAAGTTCTGCTCCTATTTTTGATAATCTATCCCATAATTCTCCTGATGTTTCGTCTTTATCTATTGGAGTTTTTGTTTGTAAAATAATATCTCCTGAATCCATTCCTTCGTCTAAATACATTGTTGTAACACCAGTTTCTTTGTCTCCATTTAAAATTGCCCATTGTATTGGTGCTGAACCTCTATATTGTGGAAGTAATGATGGATGAACATTTACACATCCATATTTAGGGATTTCCAATATTTCTTTTGGTATTATTTTTCCATATGCTACAACACAAATAACGTCTGGATTTATATCTTTTAATATATCTACTATTTCTTTATTTTCTCTTAACTTTTCTGGTTGATATACTTTTATATTTTTTTCTACTGCATATTCTTTTACTTCGCATGGAATTAATTTCATTCCTCTTCCTTTAGGTTTATCTGGAACTGTAACTACTGCCGGAATTTCATGTCCTGCGTCATATATTGCTGATAGTGAATCTCTTGCAAAATCTGGGGTCCCCATGAATACTATTTTCATGTTTTTCCTCCTTTAATCTTTTTGTTCTGGTGTTAGTATTTCTAATGTGCCTGGTATTATTTTATCTATAAATAATTCTCCATTTAGGTGATCTGTTTCATGTGATATTGCTTGTGCAAATAAGTCTTTTGCTTTTATTTCAAACTTCTCACCTTTTTCATTTAAAGCTCTTACTACAACTTCTTTTGGTCTTACTATTTTTGCAAATTTATTTGGGAAACTTAAGCATCCCTCTTCTACTGTTTGTTCTCCTTTTGTTTTTATAATTTCTGGATTTATAAAAACATAAGGCTCTACATTTTCTTCGTATAAATCTATTATAAATATTCTTTTTAAAATTCCAACTTGCACTGCAGCTAAGCCAACACCTTGGTATTTGTGTAAAGTCTCTATCATATCTTTTATTAGTTCATGTGTTTTTTCATCAATTACTTCAACTTCTCTTGATTTTTTTCTTAGTATTTCGTCTCCTTCTTCTCTTATTATTCTTATTGCCATATAAATTGCCCCCTAATTCATATTGTTTGGATTAACGTCCACAACAACTCTTGTATTTTTAAACTTCAAATTATAGTATTTTTCTAATACTGAATTTAATAGATTTATTATATTATTATTTAGCTTACACTTAATAATTATTCTCCATCTATATTTATTTTTTATTTTGCTAATTGGTGCTACAACTGGTCTATATACTTCTATTTTTGTTTTATATTTTATATTTTCTTTATTTATTAATTCATATATTTTTTTAGAAGCTTTTTCTACTTCTTGCTCTGAAGCAGAGCTTATTCCAATCATTATTATATCGCAAAATGGCGGATATTTCAACTGTCTTCTTAGTGCTATTTCTGTTTCATAAAACATATCATAGTTTTGTTCTTTTGCATATTTTATGCAGAAATTATCTGGATTATATGTTTGTATTATTACTTGTCCATCATTTGATTCTCTTCCTGCTCTTCCGTGCTACTTGTGTAAGTAAATCGAATGTTCTTTCATTTGCTCTATAATCTTCTATGTTTAAACTTCCATCTGCAGCAATTACTCCAACTAAATTTACATTTGGAAAATGATGTCCTTTTACTACCATTTGTGTACCTATTAAAATATCTATATTGTCATTTTTAAATTTGTTTAAAATTGTTTCGTGAGAATTCTTTTTTGTAACAGTGTCTACATCCATTCTAATTGTTGTAGCTTGTGGGAAAAGTTTTTTTATTTCATTTTCTAGTTTTTCTGTTCCTGTTCCAAAGAATTTTATATTTTTACTTTTACAGCTTGGGCATGTTGTTACATTGTTTATTTCATATCCACAGTAATGGCATTTTAATGTGTTTGTATATTCATGGTATGTTAAACTGATATTACATCTTTTACATTTTAAAGTATAGCCACAATCTCTACACATAACAAAGGTAGAATAACCTCTTCTGTTTAAAAATAGGATTATCTGTTTTTTGTTTTTTAAATTTTCTTCTATTTTTTCATATAATCTATTACTTATTATTGATCTGTTTCCATTTGCTAATTCTTCTCTTAAATCTACAATTTCTACATTTGGTAAATTAGAATTGTTTGCTCTTTTAGTAAGTTTTATTAATTCTATCTCTCCATTTTGTGCTCTTGTAAATGTTCCTATATCTGGTGTTGCACTACCGCAATACTAATGGTATGTCGTTTTTCTTTGCTAAATATTTAGCTATATCTTGTGCTTTATATCTAGGTGCCATGTCAGATTTATATGAGGAATCATGTTCCTCGTCTATTATTATTACTCCTAAATTCTCTACTGGTGCAAAAATTGCAGATCTTGCACCTATTACAATCTTTGCTTTACCGCTCTTAATATTTTTCCATTGGTCAAATCTCTCTCCCTGTGAAAGCTTGCTATGTAATACTGCTATGCAATCTCCAAATCTTGCTAAAAATCTATCTACCATTTGTGGTGTAAGTGATATTTCTGGAACTAGTACAATTGCTGTTTTATCATTTTTTAATGCATTTTGAATTATTTGCATATATATTTCTGTTTTTCCGAGAACCAGTTACACCATATATAAGAAATTCTTTAAATTTACTCTCTACTATTTTGTTATATGCATTCTGTTGTTCTTGAGTTAATTTTAATGGTTTATCCTTTTTTATGTCTTTATGTATAAATGGGTTTCTTTCTACCTTTTCTTGAACTATTTCTATGTATCCATTTTTTGCTAATGTATTTATTATGCTTCTTGAAATTTCTGTTATGTATTGTAAATCTAATACATGTATTCCCTCATTTTCAAATAAAAATCTTAGTAGTTTTATTTGTTTTTCTGATTTTATTTTTTTAGTTTCTATATCAAATTCTATTTCGTCTGTATCTTTTTTTAAATATACAAAGCTTTCGGTTTTGTCTTTTACTCTATTTTCTATATTTGTACTTGTTGCTCCTGGTGGAAGCATTAGTTTTATACAGTCTGATATGTTACAAAAATATCTTCTAGACATTAGTTTTGCTAGTTCTACATTTTCTTTTGTTAATATATTGTCCTCTAATTTTATAATTTCTTTATTTGCAAATTCTGATTCTTTTTTTATTCCTATAACAAAGCCTTCTTTTTGCTTTGCACGTCCAAATGGCACAAAAACTCTAGACCCTATTTTTATTTGATTTAAAATAGAGTCTGGAATTATATAATCATATGTTTTATTTAGTTCTTTTGCTATTGTGTTTATTATAACTTCTGCTACCATTTTTTCTCCTTTGCTTATTTAGTATATCAAAAATATTAGGTATTAACAAGAATGTGGTATTGATTTTTGGTTAAAATTGTACTAAAATAGTTACTGTTCAAAAATATAAAAATTATTGTATTTGTGTAAGGGTCGCCGAGGACGTCGACCTCTACATTAATTTTAATAATAGATAGGAGATTTATATGACTAGTAAGCAAAGAGCATATTTAAGAGGATTAGCAAATAATATAGATGCTATTTTTCAAATTGGTAAAAATGGAATAAACGATAATTTAATTAAGCAATTAAATGATGCATTAGAAGCTAGAGAATTAATTAAAATAACTGTTCTAGAAACAGCACCAGATTCTGCAAGAGATTTATCTTTTGAAATTGCAGAAAGAACAGACTCTATTGTAATCCAAGTAATTGGTAATAAAATTACTTTGTTTAGGCAAAGAAAAAAAGATTCTAAAATAAATTTACCAAGTTAACAAGTTAATTTAAAGAGGTTTGAATATATAATTCTATTTTAATTATATATTCAAACCTCTTTTTTGTTTATCTTCCATTTGCTAATTTGTATTCATTTTCGATTATTGTCATAATTATTTGTACTGTTTTTTCTAAATCATCATTTTTTATAACATAATCATAAATTCCTATTTTAGATTCTTCATAATCAAATCTATTTAATCTTAGCTCTATTTCTTTTAAGCTAGCTTTTTCTATTCTATGCTCTAGTCTTCTTCTTAATTCTTCTTTTGGAACTCGTAAGAATATTGTTACTATTTTAACATCATCTTTTAATAATTTAATTAAATTCTCTGTGCCATTTACTTCTATATCTTTTACTATTATCTTCCCTTTTTTAATATTTTCATTTAATATTTTTTTTGAAGTTCCATAATAGTGCTCATGATGTACAGAATACTCATAAAACTCATTTTCTCTGATTTTCTGCTCAAATTCTGCTGTTGTTACAAAATTATATACTCCTCCATTTTCTTCTCCTGGTCTTGGTAATCTATCTGTATATGATGGCATTGTTATAACATTGTCCATTCTTTTTAATAGTTCTTTCTTTATTGTATCTTTTCCTGCTCCTGAAACTCCAGATAATAGTACTAGCATGCTCTCACCTTTCCTTCTGCTATTTCGTTTGCTGCTATTGTTACTGGTGACCTTGCCTCTACTTTTGTTAATGGTAAAGCTCCTGCTGCTATTTGTCTTGCTCTTTTTGATGCTATTGTTACTAACTCAAATCTGTTATTAACGATTTTTAATAAATCTGTTACTGTTGGTTTTATAATCATATTTATCAATCTCCTTTTTTATTATTAATTTATTCTTAATCTTCTGCTTCTTCTTTATTTATATCTTTATCTAATCTTGCTGCAACTGTTTCTGGTTGAACAGCAGATAGTATAACATGTCCTGAATCCATTATTATAACTGCTCTTGTTCTTCTTCCAGATGTTGCATCTACAGCCATTTTACTATCTTTAGCTTCTTGAACTAACCTTTTTATTGGCGCAGAGTCTGGATTTACAATTGATATTATTCTATTTGCAGAAACAATGTTTCCAAAACCTATATTTATTAATTGCATTAATTCATCTCCTTTGTTTGTGGGTTACTCTGGAGTTTGCCACCACATTATTTTATTCTATGTTTTGAATTTGTTCACGTATATTCTCTAATTCTGTTTTTATATCTACAACAAAATTTGTTATCTCTAAATTATTTGCTTTTGAGCCTATTGTATTTGTTTCTCTATTCATTTCTTGAATTAAGAAATCTAATTTTTTACCGATAGCAATATTTTCATTTAGCAAATTTAAAAATTGTGATATATGACTTTTTAATCTTGTTATTTCCTCTTCTACTGAACACTTATCAGAATAAATTACTACTTCTTGTGCTAATCTTGTTTGATCTACTACATCTGTTTTTAATAATTCTTTTATTCTTGTTTCTAATTTTACTACATATTCATCTACAAGTCCAGCAGAAATTGAAGAAATCTGCTCTATTTTTTGTTTTATTACTTCTATTCTGTTTTCTAAATCTACTTTTATTTTGCTTCCCTCTTTTTGTCTCATATCTAGGAAACTATCTATTGCACTATCTAGTGCTGTAAATAATTCTTTTTCTATAACTTCTTCTGCTTCTTCATCTATTCTTATATTTAAAACGTCTGGAAATCTTGCAACATCCATAATATTTATGTTGTCTATTATATTTGTTTCTTCTGATAATTTCTTTAGTTCCTCTACATATTTTTTAGCAATATCTGTATTTAGGTTTATTTTTTTACCTAAGTCACTGTTGTTATTTAATTGTATTGATACTTCAACTTTTCCTCTTGATATGTTACTTAAAATTTGTTTTCTTATTTTTTCTTCTAAATAATTTAAGTTTCTTGGCATTTTTATATTTATATCAGTAAATCTATTATTAACAGATTTTATCTCTATTATATATTCTCTACCTTCATTTTCATATGTACTTCTTCCAAATCCAGTCATGCTTTTTATCATTATTGTGTTACCACCTTTCTTGGTCTACCTCTTTTTTTAGGTGCATTCTCTTGTTTAGGTTCTTCTACTTTTGCTTTAGTTTCTTCTTTTTCTATTGTTTCTTGTTTTTTAGGTCTTCCTCTTCTTTTTGGAGCTTCTTCTTTTTTTGTTGCTATTTCCTTTTGCACTTTCTTTTTAGTAGTAGTTTTTGGCTCTTTTGATACTGTTTCTTTCTTTGTTGCTTTTGTAGTTGCTTTAGGTTTTGTAGTATTTTTCTTTTCTGTGTTCTTTTGCTCTTTTATTTTTTCATTCTTTTCATTTTCTATTTTTTTAGATTTATTTTCTTTTACTTCTTTTTTAGGTTCTGTTTTCTTTTTAGTAGTTTTTCTTTTTGTTTTTTCACTAACTGATTCTTTTTTTGATTCTTCATTTTTACTTTTTGCAACTGATTTAGGTTTCTCTATAATTTCTTCGTTCTCATCTTTTATTATTCTTTTCTCTTTCTTTATTATTTCTTTTATATCACTAACGTCTTTGCTATATTTTCTTTTTCTTATTATTGCTATACATATACATTTTATTACATAATATACAGCAATATATTCACCTACAAAATAGTATATTTTTTGATATTTTGAATCAAGTTCAAAAATTATGTATGGCAAAAATAGTGTCATAATTGCTACTAATAATATCTCTATTCCATGAATAGCAATTTTTCCACTGTCTTTTTTATATGCTATTTCGAATAGAATTATTGATGTAGCTAAATATATTGTACTAAAGATTTTTAAGTCAATTACTCTTACGGCTTTTGTTTTATCTACACTTCCTAGAAATAAAAAAAGAAAGTATGCAACTAAACAAGCACATATAATTATGTTTGTAAATATTTCTTTTCTTAAAGATTCTTTTACTTCTTTTGGCATTTTTCTTTTTTCATTAATTTCTTCTTCTATCTTTTGAATTGTTCCCTTTCTCATTTTTATTTATTTCCCTCCAAATTTTCAAGCTCATACATAATAATTCCTGTAACTACTAATGCTACTGTTTCTGTTCTTAAAATTCTATTTCCTAGTGTTATTACTTTTGCTCCTGCTTCTTTTAAAATCTCCACTTCTTGTTCTTCTAATCCACCTTCTGGTCCAATTATAACACCAATTTTTAGATTTTCTTTGTTCTTTAATTTTGTTAATTCATTTTTTAGTTTGTTATTTTTTTCATTTTCATACGCTAGTAATACTATATCATATTTATCAATTAAATTACAAATATTTTTTATATTTACAATATTATTTATTTTAGGAACTATATCTCTGCCAGACTGTTTTGCCGCAACTTCTGAAATTTTTTGCCATCTTTCTATTTTCTTTTGCTTACTTTTTTCATCAATTTTTACAACACTTCTTTTCATTTCTACTGGTGTAATTTCATCTGCTCCTAACTCAACACTTTTTTGTATTATAAGCTCCATTTTATCTGATTTTGGTAAGCCTTGGAATATGTTAATATGTACATTAGATTCGCAATTAGAAGCCTTCTCGTTAAAAATTATGCACTCTATATTATCATTATTTATTTTAGAAATTCCACAATTGTAGTTTATTGATGTATCTACATTACAAACGTGTATATTATCATCTATTTTTAATCTTAAAACGTTTTTTATGTGATTTACATCTTCTCCTATTATTGTTATTTTGTTATCTATTATTTGTTCATTCTTTACAAAAAATTTTGGCATGGCTATCCCTTTCTTTACTAACTTTGTATTATATCACAAATTGTGTGATTAGTAAAAGTTTTTATATATAAAAAGTCCCAAATTCAAACAAAAATAAGAGCAAAATTAATTGCTCTTATTTTTATATTCTTTATCCAAATATTCCTCTTTTCTTTACTGGTGGTTGTTCGTTCATAGTTTTAGCTAATTGATTTAATAATTCTCTTTGTTCTGCTGTTAGTTTTTTTGGAGTTTGAACTATTACTGTAAATACATAGTCTCCATTCCAATTTCCGTTTACAGATTTGAACCCTTTATTTTTTATTACAAATTTAGTTCCTGTTTGTGTTCCTTCTGGTATTCTGTATATTTCTTCTTTTCCATCTACCATTGGTATTTTCAAGTCTGCCCCTAATGTTGCTTGTGTAAATGTAATTGGTATTTGGCAAATTACATTATCTCCATTACGAGAGAATATACTGTGTCGCTTGATATTTACAACTATGTATAAATCTCCTTTTGGTCCACCTTTTGAGCCAGGTTCTCCTTCTCCTCTTAATACAACTGTTTGATTATCGGAAATTCCTGCAGGTATTTTTACTTTTATTTTTACTAATTTTCTTATACGTCCTTTTCCGTTTGCAATCTGGGCATTTTTCTTTTATTATTGTTCCTTCTCCGCCACAGTTAGGACATGTTTTTGTTGTTTGCATTTGTCCAAGTATTGTAGAAACTGTTTGTTTTACTGTTCCCGTTCCATTACATGCTGTACATTTTTCTGCTTTTGTTCCAGGTTTTGCTTTTTCTCCGTGGCAAGTTGGACATTCTTCTTCTCTATATATTGATATTTCTTTTTCTACTCCTAAATATGATTCTTCAAAAGTAATGTTAATGCTATATTTTAAATCTCTTCCTTTTTTAGGTCCATTTTTAGTTCTAGCACTTCTTCCTCCAAATCCTCCTCCAAAGAATGATGAGAAAATATCTCCTAAATCTCCAAAATCAGAAAATCCATCAAACCCTGATGTAGAATATGAATAATATCCTCCACCTCCTGGATTTCCTCCGCCAAATCCTTGTGGTCCATCTGGTCCAAACTGATCATACATCTTTCTTTTTTGTGGGTTAGATAATGTTTCATAAGCCTCAGAAACTTCTTTAAATTTTTCTTCTGCTTCTTTTTTATTATCTGGGTTAGCATCTGGATGATATTTTTTTGCTAATTTTCTATATGCTTTTTTTAATTCTTCGTCTGTTGCTGTTTTCTCTACACCTAAAACTTCATAAAAGTCTCTTTTATTTGCCATTTGTTACATTCCTTTCATAAAATAAAGTCAGTATTTTATATTTCAAATTATATCTATATTATATATTATAATACACATATAATTAGAAAATTTAAAACGAAGCAAAAACAAGTAGTACTAGGCAAATCTAAAAGAAAAACCGGAGGCGTACTTTTGTACGTTGAGGATTTTTCTTTTAGATTTAACGACGTAATACGAAGTTTTTCATTCGTTTTACTATTATTTGTTGTCTCCGTTATCTTCTACCTTATAATCTGCATCATAAACATTACCATCATTATTTGCTGTTCCGGCGTCACTAGCATTTTGTCCTTCTGCCCCTGCTGCATTTGCTCCGTTTGCTGCTGCATTTTGTTTATATAATTGTTCTGATATTTGATAGAAAGCTTGTGTTAATTTTTCTGTTGCTTCTTTTATTGTATCTGTGTTGTTTGTTTCTAATGCTTTTTTAACGTTTTCTATTTCTGCTTCTACTTTTGCTTTTTCTTCACCACTAATTTTGTCTCCTAATTCGTCTAGTGTTTTTTGGCTACTGTATATTAAGCTTTCTGCATTGTTTTTAACTTCAACTTCTTCTTTTCTCTTTTTATCTTCACTTGCATGTGCTTCTGCATCTTTAACAGCTTTTTGTATATCATCTTCTGAAAGGTTTGTGCTTGCTGTTATAGAAACATTTTGCTCATTTCCTGTTGCCATATCTTTTGCAGATACGTGAACTATACCGTTTGCATCTATATCAAATGTAACTTCGATTTGTGGAATTCCTCTTGGAGCTGGTGGTATTCCTGTTAATTGAAATCTTCCTAATGTTTTGTTGTATGCAGCCATTTCACGTTCACCTTGTAATACATGAACTTCAACACTTGTTTGACCATCTGCTGCTGTTGAGAATATTTGTGATTTTTTAGTTGGTATTGTTGTGTTTCTGTCTATTAATTTTGTAAATACACCACCATATGTTTCAATACCTAATGATAATGGTGTTACGTCTAATAGAACTAAGTCTTTAACATCTCCTGATAAAACACCACCTTGGATTGCTGCACCAATTGCAACACATTCATCTGGGTTTATTCCTTTATTAGGTTCTTTGTTTGTTATTCTTTTTACTGCTTCTTGTACAGCTGGAACTCTTGTAGAACCACCAACTAATAATACTTGGTCGATTTTATCTGCTGTTAATCCAGCATCTTTTAATGCTTGGTTTACAGGTCCTGTTGTAGCATCAATTAAGTCTCTGATTAATTCTTCGAATTTTGCTCTTGTTAATGTTACGTCTAAGTGTTTTGGTCCTGTTGCATCAGCTGTAATAAATGGTAAGTTGATGTTTGTTTGACCTACACCAGATAATTCTATTTTAGCTTTTTCTGCTGCTTCTTTTAGTCTTTGCATAGCCATTTTATCTGTACTTAAATCTATTCCTTGTTCTTTTTTGAATTCTTCTACTAAATATTTCATTATTCTTTCATCGAAGTCATCTCCACCTAATCTGTTGTTACCACTTGTTGCTAAAACTTCGAATACACCATCACCAATATCTAGTATAGATACATCGAATGTACCTCCACCTAAGTCATATACCATTATTTTTTGATCTGTGTCTTCTTTATCCATTCCATATGCAAGAGCTGCTGCTGTTGGCTCGTTTATTATTCTTAAAACATTAAGTCCTGCTATTTTTCCTGCATCTTTTGTTGCTTGTCTTTGGCTATCACTAAAGTATGCTGGAACTGTTATAACAGCTTCTGTAACTTTTTGTCCTAAATAATTTTCTGCATCTGTTTTTAATTTTTGAAGAATCATTGCTGAAATTTCTTGTGGTGTAAATTCATCTCCTTCAATTTTAATTTTTTTATTTGTTCCCATATCTCTTTTTATTGAGATAACTGTATGGTCTGGGTTAGTAACTGCTTGACGTTTTGCAATTTGTCCTACTAATCTTTCACCATTTTTTGAAAATGCAACTACTGATGGAGTTGTTCTATTTCCTTCTGGATTTGGAATTACAACTGGCTCTCCACCTTCCATAACTGCAACGCATGAGTTCGTTGTACCTAAATCGATACCAATAATTTTTGACATATTTGTCATCCTCCTTTGAAAATTTATATATTTTTTAAAATTAATAACATTTTTTATGTGCTCAAGACGAAGTTTTTCATGCTAATTAGCTACTACTACCATAGCATGACGTATTACCTTTGTTCCAATCTTGTAGCCTTTTCTAAATTCTTGTACTACTTCTTTTTCTCCTTTTGTTTCATCTTGAATGCTACTTACTGCTTCGTGAACTTCTGGATCAAAAGTTTCTCCAACTGTTTTTATTTCTTCAACTCCGAATTTTGTTAATACATCTACAAATTGTTTTAGTACTAATTCTATTCCTTGTTTGTATCCTTCATCTTCTGTTTTTGCTTGTACTGCTTTTTCTAGGTTATCTATAACTGGTAAGAAACTTGCTATAATATCTGCTAAAAGAGAGTTGTATAAAGCTTCTCTTTCTTTGTTGCTTCTTTTTTTGAAGTTCTCGAATTCTGCCATTATTCTTTTTAGTCTGTCTGTTGTTTCTTCTAATTCCTGTTTTATTGTATTAGATTCTTTGACAACTTCTTTCTCTTCATTTTCAATTTTGTTTTTTTCTAAATTTTCTTCTGACATTTTATCCTCCTATATTTGTAATTTTTTTAATTTTTGTCTATATCATTTAGTTTTTTACTTATATATTTCATAATGGAAATTACTTTAGAATAATTCATACGTTTTGGTCCTATTATTCCAATTGTTCCCATGTCTTTATTTCCTACTTTATGCTTAAAAGTAATTATACTTAAATCTTTTAAATCTTTGTTTTCGTTTTCATCACCAATATATACATTTATATCTTTGGCAAGTCCTGAGTTTAATATTTCTACCATTTCTTCTTTGGTATCTAATATACTTAAGAAATTTTTGGCTGTATCTATTTTTTCAAACTCTGGAAAATCAAATGCTTTGCTTGCTCCTTCTAAGTATATTTTGTTTGTTTCTTCTATTGCTTTGTTCATTTGTTGTATTATAGGTTTTATAACTTTTGCTTGGCTTTTCATTGTTGACAAAATGTATTCTTCCATAGGTTTATCTATTTTTTCTAGATGTTTTCCTCTTAGCTTATTATTAAATGTAACATTTAAATCTTTCACTTGATTTTGTGTAAGGTCTTCATCATATTTAATAATTGTTTCTTTAACTGCTCCATTTTCTGTAAGTATTACTGCCATCAAAAGTCTTTCTCCCAAAAGGATAAATTTTATATCTTTTATTATGTTGCTTGCAGAGTCTGGTCCAATTGCAACTGTTGTATAGTGTGTCATCTCTGATATTGTATTTGTTGTTATTTTTGTTAAATCTTCTATTTCATTTACTTTTGTTTGCAAGTTTTGTTTTATATAATCAATCTCTTCTAATGTAATGTTCTCATCATTTAAAAGCTCATCTACGTAAAATCTATAACCTTTAACAGATGGTATTCTACCTGCTGATGTGTGTGGCTTTTCTAAGTATCCTAATCCTTCTAATTCTGACATGTCATTTCTAATAGTTGCACTACTACAATTTAATCCATAACGCTCTAAAATAGCTGCTGAGCTTACTGGTTCGGCTGTATTTATATATTCTTCTATTATTGCTTTTAGTATATCTCTTTGCCTATTACTTAACATGTCTTCTCCTTTCATTAGCACTTATTATTTCCGACTGCTAATTTATTATACATCATTTTTAGCACTTGTCAATACAGTTTGCTAATTTTTTTATAAAAAATTTAGTCCCCTTTTTTAAGGGGACTAAACTTTAAATTTCCGTCTTTGGTGAACCAAAGCCGTTTTGCAAAAATACTTCTCCTGTAAAACACGTCCATGTAGTTCTACATTTTGGTAAATTTGCATTTGGTGCGACTGCAGTTGCATTTCCAATATATGAAGGTAAATCTTCATGTGTTGAAATAACTGCAGTATGGATTCTATACATTTCCAGAAGTTTCTCACAGACCAGCTTATGCCAGTCTTCTTCGCTAGCTAAATAGTGTTTCCACAAATTACACATTTCTATTATCGACTCTAATGTTGTTCTACTAACCAGTCGATAGCTCGATGCATAATTCTTTACTATCTCCTTTTTTAGCCTTGATCTGAAATTTGCAGAAAATTTTATTTCATGCTCTTCCAGCCTCCGAATTTGTTCATCAACCACTCTAGACAATTTTGTAGCATCCATGTTAAAACCTCCATAAAAAATTTTTTGTTGTATAAACCAGTTGCCATACCTATGGATCTATAAAGGTAAATACTATTTTAGTATACCACAGCTTTACATAAAATGCAAATTTACACAAATTCTTCCCATACCAAATTTGCCAAATCTATTCCTCTGTTTGTTAGCCTTATGCTGTCTATATCTATTTCAATTAATCCTTGAGTTACTAATTTACTTAGGCTTTCCCTATATAAATATATTGGGTTCTCTATAAACTTATTTTTAAAGTCAGATATTTTAACCCCTTCTATTTTCCTTAATCCTAAAAGCATAAATTCTCTTTGTTTGTCTTCTTGCGTTTGTTTTTCATGTATTATTTTGCTATCTTCTGGATGTTCAAAATATTTATCAAAATCTTCTGTATTTGAATATCTTTCTCCATTAAAATATGAATGTGCTGCAATTCCGAAGCCTAAATATTCTTCTTGATTCCAACAACTTAGATTATGTTTAGATTCATATCCTGGTTTTGCAAAGTTAGATATTTCATAATGAACATATCCTGCTTTTTCTAATTGTTTTTTTACCTCCCAATACATTTTTCTTTCTAATTCTTCTGGTGGCAAATATAGTTCTTTGTTTTTTATTTTTTCTTCTATTCTTGTTCCTTCTTCTACTATTAAAGAATATACAGATATATGCTCTGGATTTAATTCTATTATTCTTTTTAAATCTGTTTGTACATCTTCCAAGGTTTGAACTGGTAAACCTATCATTAAGTCTACATTTATATTTTTAAATCCCACTTTTCTAGCTAGTTTATAACCTTCTATGAAACTTGAATAGCTGTGAATTCTTCCTACTAATTCAAGAAGTTCACTGTTTGTAGATTGTAATCCAAAACTTATTCTATTTATTCCTGCCTCATAGTAATCTTTTAGTTTTTCTTCTGTTATAGTTCCTGGGTTGATTTCTATTGTAATTTCTGCTGTTTTTGATATGTTAAATTTTCTTTTTGCGTTTTCTAATATCTCAACTATATATTTGCTCTCAATAAATGATGGAGTTCCTCCTCCAAAATATATTGTTTTAATTTTATAATTATCTTTATTTATATTACATTTATCTATTTCTTTTTCCAGTGCCAGTACATATTTTTCTATTAATTCAGTTTTATCTGAAAATGATATAAAATCACAATAAGCACATTTTCTTTTGCAAAATGGTATGTGCATGTATATGCCCAAATCTCTCATAATTTACTCCTCTGCAATTTTTACTATTTTTTCTAATCTGTGGCTTACTCCTGACTTTCCTATTGGCTCTTTTAACATAGCTCCTAGTTCCTGGTAGCTCGCCTCTGGATTTTGAATTCGTAAATTTGCTAGCTCTTTTAGATTCTCTGGCAAGTTTTCAAATTTCTTTTCTTTTTTTAATTTTTTTATTGCATTAACTTGTTTAATTGATGCATCTATTATTTTATTTAAATTTGCTGTTTCACAATTTACTAATCTATTTATATTATTTCTTGTTTCTTTCATAACTCGAATTTCTTCGAACTTTATTACAGATTTATTTGCTCCCATTAATGCTAGAAAAGATGATATTTCTTCTCCATCTTTTAAGTACAACATATAATCTGAATTTTTAGTTGTAAACTTTATGTTTATTCCAAAGTTTTGAATTATTTCTTGTAATTGTTCTGCTTTTTCTTTGCTTTTAAATAATATTTCTAAATGATAATCTTTGTTTGGATCATTAATAAAGCCTTTTTTTATAAAAGCTTCTCTAATTAATAGCCTGCTTAATTGTTCATCTTGTTTTAAACTACTATTATTATCCCACATTTTTAGTTCAATTAATTCTTCTCTTAAATCTGAAGAAAACGACATCTTAATTACTCCTTTTCTTGCATACTACAATTCTATCATTATTTGATAAATCTTTTTTAGAATAAATATCTTTATACATATTACTTGCTTTTATTAAGTTTATTACTTTATCTTTTTGATTATAACCTATCTCTAGCGCCAAAGTTCCATTATTATTTAAATACTTATATGCTTCTTTTATTATTCTTCTATATAAATCTAATCCATCTTCTCCGCCGTCTAGCGCAAGTTTTGGTTCCATTTGTACTTCTTTGTCTAACGTTTGTATTGTTTTAGTTTCTATATAAGGTGGATTTGAAACAATAATATCAAATTTTTCTTCTATTTTTTCAAAAAGGTCTGATTGGATTGTTTTGATGTTACTTTTTTGAGAATCACCAAAGCCCTCAACAATTACAGAATTTCTTTGTGCAATTTTTAATGCATCATAACTAATATCCGAAAGAGTCATCTCACAATTTTTTATATTGTTTGCAATTGATATACCTATTGCGCCACTTCCTGTACATAAATCTAATATTTTTATGATCTTATTTGGGCTTCCGTTCTTTACATATATTTATAACTTCCTCTACCAATATCTCTGTATCTGGTTGTGGAATTAATACATTTTTGTCTACATAGAATTCCAATCCCATAAATTCCTGTTTGTTTATTATATATTGTATTGGTGTGTCATTTGCTAGTTTTTGAATATCTTCTTTATACTTATTTATATTGCTTATATTTAATTCTTCTGTATCATGTATTAGTAGATATTCTTTGTTTTTATTTAAAATATTTGCTAATAGCATTCTTGTTTTTAAGTTTGGACTTTCTATATTGTTTTTATTTAACAGCTCTATTCCATATTCCAATGCTTGTTTTATATTCATTTTTATTATCCTTCTCGAATTATTTTTTCTTTATTATATTAGCATAAAAAAGGTTTTTTTACAATTTTTCCTATTCAACAAAAAAAGCCCCGCCTTAGCCGTCGGTATTAGAATTTTTAAGGACCTGCTCTTACACAGGTGGGTGCTCTCCTAAATACTTGTGGGCTTCTTGCTACTTAAAGTGCAAGCATGCACGCCATATTCAGAGTTCCAAGCTCCCTTTCCTTATCTGTTGGTTCTAAAAATTCAGTCCTTACGCACTACGCAGGGAAAATTATTTACTATTTAATTGTTTCTTTTAAGATTGTATTTATATTATCATATGTTTTTCTTTTTTACAATGATACTATTTTTTCAAATAAAATATCTTTTAATTACTATACTTATTTTATCTTTATTATACTTTGTTTTTTACACTAATTTATATTTTTTTGCTGTTTGCTTTTTAGTTTTTCTAATGCTATAATAAGTATAACTTTGGTTCAAAAAAGTAAGACAATTTTCGATATTTTGTCTTACTTTTTTTCATATTTTTTCTATTTTATTTTGTCTTTCATTTTTACTAGGATATTTAATGCATCTATTGGTGTTAATTCATTTAAATTTATTTTATCTATTTCATGAGCTAATTCTGCCAACTTATAATTATACATATCTAATTGTCCTGTTGCTATTTTCTTGTTTTCTTTTTCTTGATTTTTCTTTCCTAGTATACTTTTTCTTTCCAAACTTCTTAATATCTCGTTTGCTCTCTTTGTAACATCTTTTGGCACTCCTGCTAGTTTTGCAACATGTACTCCATAGCTTTCGTCTGTTCCACCTTTTACAATTTTTCTTAAGAATATAACGTCTTCGCCTTTTTCTTTAACCGCTATCGAATAGTTTTTTACTCCTTGTATTTGATTCTCTAGTTCTGTTAATTCATGATAATGTGTTGCAAATAATGTTTTTGCTCCACATCTTTCTTTGTCCGCTATATATTCTACAACCGCCCATGCAATTGAAAGTCCATCATAAGTAGATGTTCCTCTTCCAATTTCATCTAATATTACCAAACTCTTTTTAGTTGCCTCTCTTAATATTTCAGCAACCTCCATCATTTCTACCATAAATGTACTTTGTCCCATACTTAAGTCATCTGATGCACCAACTCTTGTAAATATTTTATCTACAACTCCTATTCTTGCAGATGTTACTGGCACAAAGCTTCCTATTTGCGCCATTAGTACAATTAGAGCAACTTGTCTCATATATGTAGATTTACCTGCCATATTAGGTCCCGTTATTATGCTCATCTGTTCATTTTCTTCATCAAGATATGTGTCATTATCTATAAATTCTCCAGCTGGTAACATTTTTTCTATAACAGGATGTCTTCCACCTTTGATATCTATTATTCCTCCATCATCTATTATTGGCTTTTGATAGTTGTAGTCTTCTGCAACTATTGCAAATGATGTAAGTACATCTAATATAGAAATAATATTTGAAGCTTTTTGTAATCTTTCTATATTTACTGCAATTTTGTTTCTTATTTCTATAAATAATTTATATTCTAAGTCAACAACCTTTTCTTCTGCTCCTAAAATTTTACTTTCTAGTTCATTTAACTCTTCTGTTATATATCTTTCACAGTTTGCAAGTGTTTGCTTTCTAATATATCTATCTGGAACTAAATTTAAATATGATTTTGTAACTTCAAAGAAATATCCAAATACTTTGTTAAATCCTACTTTTAGATTTTTAATACCTGTTTCTTCTTTTTCTTTTGCTTCTAATTGTATTAACCAGTTTTTGCCTTGTGTTGTTGCATTTTTTAATTCATCTACTTCATCGTTATAACCAATCTTTATTATTCCACCTTCTGTTATTGTAATTGGTGGGTCTTCTACTATTGATTTTTCTATTAAATCATGAATGTCATTTAATTCATCTAAACTTAAATATAAATTTTGTAGTAATTCAGATTTGCTGGTTGCCAATATCTTTTTTAAATATGGTAATTGCTTTAATGAATTTTTTAATGCTATCATGTCTCTAGCATTACTATTTCCATACGCAATTTTTCCAACTAATCTTTCTATATCATAAATTCTTTTTAGTGAATCTATAATATCTCCCCTAAAAATAACTTCGTTTTTTAACTCTTCTACTGCATTTAATCTTTTATTTATTTCTTTGCTATCTAAAAGAGGTTCATTTATCCATTTTCTTAAAAGTCTTCCTCCCATTGAGGTATAAGTTTTATCTAATACCCAAAGCAATGTTCCTTTTTTGCCTTGATTATTCATCTTTTCTGTTAATTCTAAATTTCGCCTTGATGAATAATTTAAAGACATATATTTTTGTGTTGAATACATTTTTATTATATTTATGTGTTCTAATTTTATTTTTTGAGTCTGATTTAAGTAATTCAACAAACCTACAATTGCTGGTATTTGTAGTTCATTCTGCTCAGGTTCTTTTATTTTATTGTCGCTGTCATCTACAAAAGAATATGGCTCTAAAAAGTCCGGTGAAGTTTTTTTAAATAAATCTTCATCATAGCAATTAATGTATGCCTTAAATCTTAGCTTTATTTCGTCTATTTCTTCTTTGCAATTAAATAACATTTTATTTACTATTACTTCTGCTGGATTATATTTTGATATTTCGTCCAAAAGCATTGCAAAATTATTTGTTTCTTCTATTTTTGTAGATAAAAATGTTCCTGTTGTTACATCACAAACTGCTATTCCAAAGTATATTCCCTTTTTGTATATTGACATTATATAATTATTTTTCTTTTCGTCTAGCATATTAGACTCTATTACTGTTCCTGGTGTTACTACTCTTATTACGTCTCTTTTAACAATACCTTTTGCAGTTTTTGGATCCTCTAATTGCTCACATATTGCAACTTTATAGCCTTTTTCTATTAGTCTTGCTATATAACTTTCTGCTGCATGGAATGGAACTCCACACATCGGTGCACGTTCTTCTTGTCCGCAATCTCTACCTGTTAAAGTTATTTCTAGTTCTCTTGATGCTGTTTTTGCATCATCAAAAAACATTTCATAAAAGTCACCTAATCTATAAAACACTATGCAATCATTATATTGTTCTTTTATTTCTAAATAATGCTTCATCATTGGAGAAAACTCTGCCATTTTATACCTCTCCCTTTAAATACCATTTGTGTTCTGATACTATTTTAATATTTATTATTTTTCCAATTAGTTCTTCAGGCCCTTCAAATATAACTACTTTGTTTGTATCTGTTCTACCTGTAAGCATATCTTGGTTATTTTTACTATGTCCTTCTACTAATATTTTTTGTGTTGTACCTACATATTTTTTGTTGTTTTCTTCAACACTTTCTTCAAATACTTGTTTTAATCTATCAAATCTTTTATGTTTTATTTCTTCTGGAATTTGATTTTCCATTTTATCTGCTCTAGTTCCTACTCTTCTAGAATATATAAACATAAAAATTTGTTCAAAATTAACTTGTTTTACAACATCAATGGTATCTTCAAAGTCTTCTTCTGTCTCGCCTGGAAAACCTACTATTATGTCTGTTGAAAATACTACATCTGGAATTTTATCTCTTATTCTTTTTATTAAATCCAAATACTGTTCTTTTGTATATTTTCTATTCATTTCTTTTAATACATTGGTACTGCCTGATTGAAGTGGTACATGTATTAATCTTGATATTTTTTTACTTTTGCTTATTACATCTATTACATCATCAGTAAAGTCTTTTGGATGTGGCGAAACAAATCTTATTACTTCTATTCCTTCAATTTTATCTACGTCTTCTAATAAGTTTGCAAAATTGTAGTTTTCTCCACCTTTATATGAATTTACATTTTGTCCAAGTAATGTTATTTCTCTATAACCTTCTTTTGCAAGTTCTTTTATTTCATTTAAAATATCTTCTGGTTTTCTGCTTCTTTCTCTTCCTCTTACATACGGTACTATACAATAACTGCAAAAATTATTACATCCATACATTATTATAACAGAGGCTTGCTTGTTACTACTTCTTTTTACTGGTAAGCCCTCATAAATTTCTCCATCTATATCTATTACGTCTTTTACCTTTTTATTTTTTGTTATAGCAATATATAAGTCTTCTGGAAATTTATGAAGTGTATGTGTTCCAAACACTATGTCTACAAATGGATAGCTTTTCTTTATTTTTTCTGTAATATGTTCTTCTTGCATCATACATCCGCCTATTGCTATTATTATATTTTTATTTTCCTTTATTTTTTTTAATTCTCCAAGTTTTCCAAAAAGCTTTTCTTCTGCATTTTCTCTAACGCAACATGTATTTATAACATATAAATCTGCATTTTTTATGTCCTCGGATTTTGAATATCCCATTTCTTCCATTATGCCAATTAATTTTTCAGAATCATTTTCGTTAAGCTGACATCCCATTGTTAAAATATAATATTTTTTATTTTTATTGTCATTTATTTTTTTTACTTTTTCTATATATTCTTTTTGTTTTTCTATTATTTCTGTGTTCATTAAAACTCCTCCAATTAACCATTATATTTTATTATAAAATAACATAATTTTCAACAAAAAGTGCGTAAAAAAACTGCTAAGGAATTAAATTCCATTGCAGTTTATCTGATTCTATCTTTTTTATTTGTAGAAGTTTTTCTTGCTACTTTTATTTTTTGTTTGCTTTCTCTATTACTTTCTTGGTGCATTTCTGGATAATTAAGCATAGGTTGTTCTGTATCATTTTTTCTCTCCATATTTCTTAATATTCTATGAAATTTCAAAAGAAATTTATTTGCATCTTTTTCATCTACCTCTAAAAGTTTTACCTCTTCTAACTTCTTTCCTCTTTCATCGCATTCTATGTCTAAGTATTTCTTTACAACAGCTGCTGTTTTTTTATCTGCACTGTCTACTATTACAATAAAATCTCCATCTTTAATGCCTTCTACAAACATGCTGATATCGTTCAAGTCATTTCCTAAATATATGCATGTATCTAATCCTATTCTTTTCTTTATAAATTTAGCAGCTGTTCCTTTTGTGTGTTCTCCAGTAAAATCCATTCTATAGTTATTATCTTGTTTTTTAGGAAATGAGGTTTGTCCTAAATGTGTCTTTCCCCTTTTTATATTTTGCTCTATGTATTTTTTTACTCTTGTTATTTGGTCGTGTGTTCCTGCTAATGTAAGCTTTGTTATGTCTATACCATCTAAGTTTTCAAAACTATTCATATATATTACATTTTTGCTCTTTTTATAATAGTTTCTAACTTCATCTGTATCGTAAGCATATATATGTTCTCCATCTGTTATACGTATATTATGCTCTTTTCCCCCAATTGCCAAAAACTCTTCAATCGCCTTGTCCACATCTTCTGCATTCATTCTATTTTTAAATATCTCTTGTTTTTTTCTTACATCTAAGCATGTAGCTCCATTATCTCCAATTATGTAGTCAAAATAGTGTAATGGAATATTTTCTTTTCTCAAGCATTCTATCATATCTGCCACTGTTCTTCCTGTATTTGCAATAATGTGTATATCAGCTTTAGTTGATTTTGTTCTAATTTCTTTTAATATATTTTTTAGCTCTTTGTCAATCATAATTGTTCCATCTTTGTCTGTTATGATCCCTATATTTTTTACTTCACCAGCATCAATTAATTTTTCTAATTGACGAAAAAACCTTATCATTTTATAATCTTTACTATCCATTTTTTTCACCTAATATTGTAAAAGCACTCTTTTCTTAAGAGTGCTTCTTTTGTTTTTGAATTATTCAATTCCATATTTCTTTTTAAATTTATCTGCTCTTCCACCTGTTGTATCTTTTCTTAAATTACCTGTCCAGAAAGGATGGCATTTAGAACATACATCTACTTTTAAATCTTTTTTTGTAGAACCTACTTCTAATACATTTCCACATGCACATGTAATTGTTGTTTTTTCAAATTGTGGTTGTATATCTTTTTTCATTTTGCATTCACCTCTTCCTTAATTTACAATATATTTCTATCATGAATTATTTTTTACTTTTTAAGCGACTTTAATATTTTAACATATATTTTTTTATTTGGCAATGTTTTAACTAATTTTTCTTTATTTGTATTTGTGTTTTTACACTTTGCATTTGTGCTTTTGCTGCTTCTATCGCATTGTCAAATGAAATTCTATGAACTAGTTTTCCAACTATGTTCCATAAACATGCAATTATTAAAATTATTAATCCTATTTTTTTCCATGTTTTTGCTAACATATCTTTCTCCTAAAACAAATTTACATATTTATTATACTATATTTTTCAGTTTTGTCAATAGAAATAACTGTTAGAAAGGGTTATAGTTAAAATCTTCTGTATCTATTACATCCACATCCGCTTGAATTAGTGTTGGAATTTGTATTATTTGTATTTAACAAATTATTTAAGCATCCACATCCACTGTCGGCGTCATCATCTTCATTTTTATTTTCATTGCAAAGCAATTGAACTATTAAAGCAGTGATAAATGCAAGTATTGTATATGCAAGTGTTGCTATTAAAAATGTTGCATCGAAGGCCGCAAATGTAACGACTAGAAATATTGCAAATATTAATGCTGCAACAGCTAATGGGCATTTTAAAACTTTTTGTAATATTGCTGATACTATTATTACAGCTATTGGTAATGCAAAAAATATTAATAATGTATTCATACTAATTACCTCCATATGTATTTTTTATATAATATGTTATTTTTTATATTTTTGTGAATTAAATTTAATTATACAAATTACATTTTTTTACTTGCTTTTTTTGCATTTTATGATAAAATATTTTTTGAAATATGGAGGTAATTTTGTATGGAATTTAAGAAATGTGCACGTTGTGGTTGTTTTTTTATGTCAAATAATGATGTTTGTTGTAATTGCGAATCAAAGGATATGTTTGATATAGCTAAATTAAATAGTATTATGGAAGATAATATTAATTTTAATTCTATACAAGAACTTTCTAACCAAAGCGGAATTACTATAAACAATTTGAGCAGATATATAAAAAATAATAAAATTGATTATAAATTTTAGTTTTGAGTTTAATAAAAGCTACTCACTTAAAAGTGAGTAGCTTTTTAAATTGAATCTAAACCATCCTTTAAATGATACACATTTTTATAACCATGTTTTTTTAATATTACTATTGCCTTTTTACTTCTAGCTCCGCATTGACAATATGTTATTATTATTGAATTCTTGTCTATTAATTTTCTTTCACAACATTGTTCAAGCTCATATAATGGAATATTTATACTACCATTTAAGTGTCCTTCTAAAAATTCTTGTCTACTTCTAACATCTATTAAAATAACATTTTCGTCATTTCTTATTATTTCTTTTATCTCATTTAAAGATAGATTTTGACTTTGCCTATTAAAATTAAAAAAGTTTAAAATATTCATTCTATCACCTTTTATATAATAATATCGAATGAGACTTTTCCCATTCGATATGTATTTTCTTATTATATTATATGATAGATATTTTTTATTGTTATTTTCTTTTATTTTGTTCTTTTCTTTTTATGTCTTCTTTTCTATATTTTTCTATTAATGCTATTATTACTATAACAAATAGAATTACTGCTAATGGCATTGTTAAGCTATTTACTGGTATTCTAGTAATTGCATATATGCTAAATAGAAAAGCTTCCGATATTACTATTGAACCCATTGTTTCTAATATTATTTTTCCTATTTTAAACTTTCTATATCTTATTACAAAACAAATCATAATTAATGCTATTGAAATTATAGATGGAGCAATATATGGTTTAATCAAATCACATAATTTTATTTGTGCATTGTTTGTAATTTTTAAATCTTCTTGTGATAGTTCTAATGAATACTTTTCGTTGATTTTTGCTACTAAATTATTTTTTTGTTCATCTGATATTTCTTTAACTGTTATTAATATAGAACTATTTGATTCATTAAGTGTTCTAACATTCGCTCTGCTTCCTATTGTTTCTTCCACCAATTGTTTTACTTCATTTTTATCTACATCTTTTCCCATATTTACTGAAATACTAGCATTCTTTCCATATGATAGATTATAATTTAATCCTTTTATACAAAACATTATTATTCCAGCTAATATTACAATACCTATTATTGCCAAAAATATATTTTTCTTGTCTTTAAACATTTTTCTCCTCCTTGTTATGTCTTACACTACTTTTTTATTTCTTTTAGTGTTACTTGTGTGAATATTAAATTATATACATATAGGATTATTAGACCCCATACTAATGTCATTCCTAAGCTTGCAATATTTGCTAATCTACTAAATGTAAATACAATTGCTATAATATAAATTGGAATTAATCTTACTGCGAATTTTGCCATTATGTCTTTTACAAAATTCTCTTCTACATTTTTAAATGCAAAGTATATAAACATATAGTTAAGTATTATTCCTACTAATATTCCCACTATTCCCTCTAATGAAATTACTACATTTGTGTATCTTAAAGTTAATAGTAATAATGCTGTATAACCAATTTGTAGTACGGCTGCTAGAAGCCCTTTAAGTTTTAGTTTTATTACAAAATATATTAAGCTGATTGCAAATATAGCTAAAACTACATATGCTGCCATTTTTATGTTGTCTGTTGTTATTCTTGGTGATAATGTATTTTCACTTATTTCATATTGTATAGGTAATATTCCGCTATTTAATATTGCCTTTAATTCATTTGCTATTAATACATAATTTTCTACTGAAGAACTATCTTTACCGCTTCCCATTGCAACATTTAAAGTTCCATCTGTTATTGTATCTCCAAAATATGTTGATCTATATTCTTGTCCATCAAATAATATTGAAACTTCTTTTGTTACTTCTTTGTCTTCTTCCTCGCCATTTTCATTTGTTTGTTTTTCTGTTGTTTTTACATATTTTTTGCTTATTTCTTCTAATTTTTTTGTTCCATCTTTGTCAAATTTTATTTGTAAATATACTGCAACTCCTGATTCTGTTTGTCCGTATACTACAGCCGTGCTTTTAATGTTACTATTATTTAATAACACTTCTTTTGTTTCGCTATCTTGTAATTCAAATACTCCCTTTTGCGCAAGTACTGCTAGTATTTCATCTGTATCTTTATTTTCAGAAGTTTCTACTTGAATATTTCCATTCTTTTCATCTAATTTTATTGTATATTGTTCTGCTTTAAGGTCTTTTAATCTTTTTTCTAATATCTTTTTTGCAAGTTTATAGTTTGAAGTAGTTAAGCTTTCCTCACTATTTACTTTTGTTTCAACAGTTGTATAACCATTTTCTTCTGTATATTCTACTCCTTCTTGTTTTTCTGTTACTTCATTTCCGTCTTTATCATAAATTTTTGTTTCTGCTATTTCATTACTTACAGTAAAGTTTGCTACTCTACTATTATTAAATTTCATTCCCAATAAATAGTCTGGAACTACATTTACTACTTTATATTCTTTTAACTTGTATATTCCCCCAAATGATGCTATTGAAATTATAATTATTGCTAATATAATTGTTGTTATTGTTATTATTTTATGTGCTTTCACTTTGCCTTCCTCCTATAAAAATTTTGTACCATTTATAATTAGTTCAAACCAAACTTGTAAATATTTTGCTGCATACTTGCTCATCATTGTTCTGTCCATAAATATTTCAAAATAATCCAATACTGGACAAATGTGGTTATCTATTGTTAAGTCTAATGTTACCTTTTTTTCTTTATTGTTTATAATTAGGTCTGCATTTGTTACTGCATAGTTAACTCTATCATGTATATCAAATGTTGCTATATTCTTATTTACTACTCTGTCTCTATGCACGTCAGACTTGTCCGCAAGTATTAATGCTGCTGAAATATCACTAACAGCAGTTCCTGTTTGTTCATCATGATTTCCTATTGCAGACATTATTTCTGTTCTATCTTTTAAGTCCATTCCCATATCTTTTAATATTTGGTATGCTAATATTGCTCCTGTATGTGCATGATCTACTCTATTTATTCCATTTCCTATATCATGTAAATATCCTGCTATTTTTGCAAGTTCTATTCTATGTTCATCATATTGCAATGTTTCTAAAATTCTTCCTGCTCTATGTGATACAATGCTAATATGTCTTACTGAATGTTCAGTATATCCTAATGCATCCAGCTGCTTCTGTGCTCCTATTACTAGTTCTTGAACCTCTGGATTGTTTTTTACGTCTTCTAATGTTATCAAAAATCAACACCTCCAATAATATTGTATTTTATAACATTTTTATTTTATATTAAAGGAATCAAAATATCAACAGTTTTTTTATAAATTGTAATTTGTGTAATTAAATCTATTTTTTGTTTACTCCTATTATTCCTCCTAGTGCTCCTGTTAATACACTTGTTATTATCATAATTATAGAAGTAATATTTAATAAAAAATTTCCTGTTACTATACTAGACAATAAATATATTATGGCAATATATATTAACCCCACAAACATTCCATTTATTATTCCATTTTTCTTTATGTTTGATGTACTTATTGTGCTTCCTATTAGTATACTTATTGCTGTTATAATAATTACTATTGTTGGTATTGTGCTTTCTGAAACACTTGTACAGCTAAGTATTATTGAATAAATTAACAGTCCTATTAAAGTTATAATTATCGAAAACGCACTTCCTTTTATAACTTTTTTTATATTATTACCATTCTCACTAATATTTTCAGATACATTTATCATTTATTTCACCTCATTTAAATTTATTCATTACATTCTTTTTTATACCAATAAAAGTAACACAAAAAAAGAAAAGGGAAATAAGTTTCCTTATTTCCTCTTCTTCAAGGCTTACAGAATCACACATTCTTTGCTTTCTGTCTTAATTCTTTCGTTGATTTCGTATGCAAGACCGTTTTCCTTTGTTTCAAGATATAACAGCTTAGCATGTGCTCTCTTTCCGTTTTTGCATTCGTAGATGGTTGCTTTCAGGTTTACAACCAACTTTGCTTCTTCGAAGCAAAGTTCGATGTCTCCATCATCTGTCAGCCGTATCTCCTTAGCCTCATTTAAAAGGCTATTGAATGTAGCGTTAGACATCCAGAAATCCATCTTCTCATGCCCATTAAGAACAGCTTCTGCAATTTTTTTGATCATTATGATCTCTCCTTTTATAAATTATGTACATTCAGTACATATTTATATTTTACCACAGATTTACATAAATATCAAATTATTTCAATCCTTGTATTCTTTCTTCTATTGTTTTTATCATTTCATTAAATTTTGCTTGTTTTTCTTTTTCTTCTTCTACTTTTGCTGCTGGTGCTTTTGCAACAAATCCTGGATTTGAAAGCATTTTATCTGTTTTTTCTTTTTCTACTAGTACTTTTGCTTTTTCTTTTTCTAATCTTTCTATTTCTTCTTTTATATCTACTAAATCTTCAAAAGGAATAAATAGTTCCAAATTAGAAGAAACAATACTTACTGCGTTTTGTGGTATATTTTCTTTGTTTTCTCTAATTTCTATCTCTTCTCCAAATCCCAATTTCTTTAAGAATTCTTCTGATTCTTTTATAATATTTGCATATTTCTTAGTTACAAATATTAGTTTAGATTTTTTAGATGGATGTACATTCATTTTAGCTCTTGCATTTCTTATTCCTGTAATTACTTCTTTTAGTTCTTCTACTGCTTGTTCTTCATCTTTAAATTCTAAATCCTTTGAGTATTCTGGATATGTTGATATCATTATACTTTCGTCATTATTATATAATTCTTTATAGATTTTTTCTGTAACAAATGGCATAAATGGATGTAGTAATTTTAATGAATCTCCTAGTACTTTATTTAATACATATTGAGCTGTTTTTCTTGTTGTATTTTCTTTGTTATATAATCTTGTTTTTGCAATTTCTATATACCAATCGCAGAACTCATTCCAAATAAATGTATATATTTTATCTAATGCTACACCTAAATCATAGTTGTCCATATTTACTTTTACTTCTGTTATTAATGTATTTAATTTAGATAAAATCCATTTGTCTTCTATGCATAACTCTATTTTTTCATTGTTATTATCATAGTCTTCTAAATTCATAAGAACAAATTTTGCTGCATTCCATACTTTGTTTGCAAAATTGCTTGCTGCCTCTAGTTTTTCTGGCATAAATCTCATATCGTTTCCAGCTGTTGTTCCAGAAATCAAAGAAAATCTTAATGCATCTGCTGAGTACTTATCTATTATTTCTAATGGATCTATTCCATTTCCTAAGCTCTTAGACATTTTTCTTCCTTGGCTATCTCTTACAATACCATGCATAAGAACATCTTTAAATGGTACTTTTCCTGTTTGTTCAAGACTTGAGAACATCATTCTTACAACCCAGAAGAATATAATATCATAACCTGTTACTAATGTATTTGTTGGGAAAAATGTTTTAAAGTCTTCTGTTTCTTCTGGCCAACCTAGTGTTGAAAATGGCCATAGTGCACTACTAAACCATGTATCTAATGTATCTGGGTCTTGTGTTAGCTTAGTGCTTCCGCATTTTTCACATTTTTCTGGCTTTGTTATATCTACATTTATATGTCCACATTCATCACAGTAATATGCTGGTATTTGATGTCCCCACCATATTTGACGTGAAATACACCAATCTTGAATGTTGTTAAGCCAATTAAAATATGTTTTTTCAAATTTTTGTGGTATAAATCTTGTATCTCCATTTTTTACAGCTTCTATTGCAGGTTTTGCCATTTCTTTCATAGAAACAAACCATTGGTCAGATATTTTTGGCTCTATAGTTGATTTGCATCTATCATGTTTTCCTACATTATGAACATAGTCTTCTATTTTTACTAGGTTTCCTAGTTCTTTTAATTTATTTACTATTGCTTCTCTTGCTTCTAGTAAGTCCATTCCTTTATATTCTTCGCATAAATCTCCCATTTTAAAGTTCTCGTCAAAAACTTGTATTATTTCTAGGTTGTGAGATAAAGCTGCTTGATAATCGTTTGGATCATGTGCTGGTGTAATTTTAACACATCCTGTTCCAAAATCCATTTCTACAAATTCATCTGCAATTATTGGAATTTCTTTATTCATAATTGGTAAAATACATTTTTTGCCTATTAAATCTTTGTATCTTTCGTCATCTGGGTGTACTGCAACTGCTGTATCTCCAAGCATTGTTTCAGGTCTTGTTGTTGCAACTGTTAGGTATCTATCTTCTCCAACAACTTTATATTTTATATGCCATAAATGTGTTGGTTCTTCTTCATATTCTACCTCTGCATCAGAAATAGATGTATTACAACATGGGCACCAATTTATCATCCTTTTGCCTTTATATATATAGCCCTTATCATACAATTTTTTGAACACTACTAAAACTGCTTTAGATAATCCTTCATCCATTGTAAATCTTGCTCTACTCCAATCAGCTGAACATCCTAATTTTTTTTGTTGTTTTACAATTGTTCCTCCATATTCTTTTGTCCAATCCCATGCTCTTTCTATAAACTTTTCTCTTCCTAAATCATGCTTGTCTATTCCTTCTTCTTTTAATTTCTCAATTATTTTTACTTCTGTTGATATTGCTGAATGGTCTGTTCCTGGAAGCCATAATGTATTAAATCCTTGCATTCTTTTATATCTAATTAATATATCTTGCAAAGTACCATCTAGTGCATGTCCCATATGAAGTTTACCTGTAACGTTTGGAGGTGGCATCATTATACAATAACTTTCTTTTGTTTTATCTCCACTTGGTTTAAAGTAACCCTTCTCCTCCCAATTTTTATAGATTTCGTCTTCAAATTCATGTGGCTCATATTTACCCTCTAAGTTGTGATTACACTTTTCGCACATATTTTTCTTCCTCCTTTTAATTTTAGGCTATACCTTTTATTAAGAGTTATGTATAACCCTACAAAAAAATCGTCCTATGCACTAGGACGATTTAAAAAACGCGGTACCACCTAATTTATACAAAATAATTTTAAAACAATTTTATATATCTCTTATATCTTTAACGCAGACTTACGAATCACTTTACTATTATTTCAAGTAATCAACTCCAAAGCTACCTTCAGGTTTTCTTATTTTTAAGAAGCTCTCAGCCGGTGACTTCTTTTCTCTTTAAAATGGTGTAAACCTTACTCCTCTTTTTCATAGTTTTTCAATATGCAATATATAATATCACACTTTTTTGAGTTTTGCAAGAAAATTATTTGGAAAATCATAATAATATTGGCTGTATTTGCATTCCATTTAATGCTTCTAATACAGTGCTTAAAATATAATTGGGTTCGAACATTAGCGAATGTGGTTTAGTTATAGGATTGTCTTGTCTAAATGGTATAAAATATATATTTTTTCTACTTATTAGTTTTCCTATGTTTTCTAAACTAGTAGATAGTCCATCATTAGTAGCTATTCCTATAACTAATGGATTTTCATTTCTTAAGTTTGATTTTGCTGCCGTAAGTACTGGTGTATCTACAATTCCATTTGCTAGTTTTCCAATTGTGTTTCCGAGAGCATGGTGCAATCACCATTATATCTGTTAAGTGCTTTGCTCCTATAATTTCTGCCTCTTCTATTTTATTTATTATTTTCTTGTTTGTAATTTCTTCTATCTTTTTTATGAACTCATTTGCTTCTCCAAATCTGCTATTTATATTGTAGCTATTAAAAGACATTATAGGTAATACTTCTGCTCCTTCTTCTATTAATTTTGCAATTTGAGGAATCGTCTTCTTGAATGTGCAAAATGAACCAGTTAGCGCAAATCCGATTTTTTTACCTTCAAGTATCATGCTTTTTAATTCCTCCCCTCTTATGTGTATCCATATATTATATGTTTCTAGTTTAATAGAGGTGAGTACGGTTGTATTAATCTTTTGATTCAATACATATTAGTATACCATCTTTTAATTTTACTTCTGCTCTTTTTTCTATTTGTTCATTGCTTACTCCTATGCTTTCTCCTATTGTTAAAGTTGCATCTTGTAACAAGTATTTAAACCCTTTTAATGTTACTCCTGTTACTTGTGTTGTAAGAGGTATTAAAGATATATATTTATATTTTTCATCTAAATCTATATAACATGATTTGTTTATTAAAAATATTTTATTTTTTTCATTTATAATTTCACATCTTATTTTATTCTCTATGCATTCTTTTAAAATATGAACATTTGCAATTGTATGATCTATTCTTGTTCCTATTCCTCCTAGCACTACTATATAATCACTTTTCTTTTCAATTGCCAATTTTATTGCCATATGTGTATCTGTAAAGTCTTTTTCCGGATTTAATTTTATAGTTCTTTCTTCATTATATTTGCTTATTATTTTCTGATTTACAGAATCAAAATCTCCAATAATATAATTAGGTTGTATATTGCATTCATCTAATATTTCTAACCCTTTATCCACTGCTATTACATTATCAAAATTATTATTTTTAATTGTTTTATTTAATATTTCTTTTTCTACATTTCCACCAGATACTATTAGTGTTTTCATATTGTAACCTTCTTTCGTTTTTTATTATATATTAAGATTTATATAAAAACAACATTTTATCTTAACACATTAACCCAGTCTCCTAGCACATGTGCTAGCATATTTGAAAATGTTAATTTTTTTACTTCATTGTTCGCAATTAAATTACTTGTTGCTATTAAATTTCCGTCTATATAATATTTTACTTCTCCGCAATTTTTCTCCTTGTTTTATAGGTGCAGATATATTATTATTTATATTTATATCTGATGTTACATTTTTATTTTGTCCTTTTCCTATTAACGCTCCGCAATCATTTTCTAATGTTAATTCTACAGTTGGCATAAGCCCTTTATTTACTTCTACACATTTTACTACATCTCCTTTGCTTCCACATAATGCATATTGATAATTTGAAAATCCATAATCTAGTAATTTTTGAGCTTCTGCAAATCTAATTTTGCTTGTTTCACCTTTCATAATAACAGCTATTAAAGATAATCCATCTCTTGTTGCTGTTGCAGACAAATTGAATAATGCAACAGATGTTGAACCTGTTTTTAATCCTGTACAACCTGCATAATTTCTAACTAATTTATTTGTGTTTACAAGTTCTGATTTTCCATCCCTTAAACTGTCCATCCAAATTGTTGTATATTCCATTATTTTAGGATGTTTAGTAATTAATTCTCTTGACATTATTGCTATATCATAACTTGAAGTTACATGCCCATCCTCATCTATTCCATGACAATTTTTAAATGTCGTATCATTCATTCCAAGCTCTTTTGCTCTTTTATTCATTTGTTCAACAAACATTTCTTGTGAACCTGCAATATACTCGGCCATTGCTACGCAACAGTCATTCGCAGAAACAACGCATATTGCCTTTAGCATTTCATGTACTGTAAGTGTTTCTGTTGTATCAAGCCATATTTGCGAACCACCCATTTTGCTTGCATTTTCGGAACAAGGAACATTGTCTTCTAGTGTTATAGTTCCGGTTATCTAATGCTTCCATAATTAAAAGAATGGTCATTACTTTTGTAACACTTGCTGGTCTTAATTGTTCGTGCATATTATGGTCATATAAAATTGTTCCTGTACTTTGTTCCATTAAAATAGCACTTCCACATGTTAGGTTTAAAAAATTCCCCGTTCTTTGATTCTCTGGTTCTGCAGATGTTGTAATAGTATTTTGAGTGTTATTTGACCATACATATATACTATCTAAGTCTGTTGCATTTGATATGCTTGAAATTAAAACTATAAATAATATCATTAATATTGCAATAGATATATATCTTCTTGATTTCATAAAAAAATACCTCCTAAGCATTGTTAATTAATATTATGCATTAATTTAAATGTTTAGAAGGTAAATATTTATATGTTTTCTATTTTTACAATTCTTAAATTTATTGAATCTTCTGTTGATTCACTATAAATTTTTATATCATAATTGTTTTCATTTTTAAATCTAAAATCTATACTTCCATATGCTACAGCTGCATCTTTTCCACTTTCTACATAACTTACTTTTCTACTATGCTCATGTCTTTCTAGGACTTTTAAACCAGGTATTTGTAGAACTACATTATATAATGTACTGCTTACTTGACAATTTCCTCCGCCATAACCTTTTTTTATATTTCCTTGTTTGTCAAATATTTCTGCTTCTTTGTATCCGGCTTCAGCAGTGGCTTTTCCAACAGTATTGCAAAACGAAAATGACTCTCCCGCCTTTACTATTGTTCCATTCAATTTAGAACATGTAAGTGCCATATTGTGTTGTCTATTAGTATCTTTATACATAATTTTAGTTGAAAATGAGGCCAAATCTATTTCTGTTGGTGTTTTTGGCTTTTCCGTGATGTTTATATTTGTATTATTCACATTATTTTCTATATATTTATTGGTACTATTTTTTTCTGCATTAATATAACTAGTTTTTGATACTGTATAGTTATTTTCCTCTTGTTTATTTTTGCACCCTGTTAGACAAACAGCTAATAAAATTACAATTGCAACAAGAGTTTTCATTAATCATCTTCCTCATTTTCGTCTTTATTTTCGTCATCTGTTTCATCATATTCAAATTCATAAATAGTCTCTTCTTTTGGTTCTTTTTTCTCCTTTTTAGCTTTTGCCTTTTCTTGTTTTTTTATCTCTTTATCTGTTTTTTCAATTATTTCATCTTCTATTTCTTTTTTTATACTGGTTGTTTTTTTTATCATTTCATTAGCTTTTTCAAATAAATCAGGTACATAATCTAATAGTCTGTCTATTGCTGATGAATGGTTCACTGGTAAAAGCTTTACACTTCCTTCTTGAATTACTAAAAATGCAACTGGATTTATAGTTACGCCTGCTCCTGCCCCTCCACCAAATGGCAATTTATATTGCACTTGTTCTTCTTTTTCTTTTTTTATATACTCATCTATTGTTTCTTCATTAAATTCGCTTCCCCCTGCTGCAAATCCAAAACTAACTTTAGAAATAGGTATTATCACTATATTGTTACTTGTTTCTATAGGTTCTCCTATTATGGTATTTACATCTACCATATCTTGTATGCTATTCATTGCTGTAAGCATAAGTCCTTCTATCGGATGTTCGCTTGTCATATTTATTTACACTCCTTTTCTTTTTTAAAATATATATTATGTTTATAATATGTACCATTTTTAGGCTAATTATACAATCTATACATATTTTTAAAAAGTTTTGCTTGCCAAATATTGGCTTTATTTTATACTCATACTTTTCTTTTTTATAACCATTGGCAAATATGGATAAAATAACTGAAATTAATGTAGATATAATGACTGTTGAAAATGCTGTTACAGCACTATTCTCAATACAAAATTCAAAAAACAAATTTAATTTGTCTATTTTTATTTCTAATTCTTTTAATACTTTTATATTTTCTACTTTTAAGTCCTGCATTCCTTTTATATTCTTTATTTTGTTTAATACTACTTTTTTATAAAATTTACTGTTTTTTGCTTTATTTATTTTGGTTTTATTTATTTTTAATTTTATCCATGTTATTTTGTTAAATAGCTTTAGTTTAATAATAAATAAATATTCTTGTAGCCTTTTGCTTTTTGTTTTGCTCGAATCAAAGTTTAAGTTGTTTATTTCTATTTGTATTGTAGATAATATAAGCATTATAAAAAATATTGACAAAATTGAAATTAGTATTAATACAATCCAAAATATGAACATTTTATTTACTCCTTAGATTTAAATATATTATTTCCAAATTTTGTATTGTTATACAAAGTCTACAAGAAAATGTGGCTTTGTCACACTTTTTAAACAAGAAGAGAGAGGTAAGATAAAACTTACCTCTCTCGGATAGAACTCCATCCTGTTGCCCCATTTAGTTTGGATTTTAGAACAATAGCAAACTCTTTCTAAAATCATCGAACGCTTCTGTGGTATTGCTTGAGGTTATTAAAACATCCCCAAACTTTGTTTTGATTTTGTGGTTTCCGTACTTATCAAAGATTTCCTTAGCAGCTTTCTCTACTGTCACGTTAATGCCATCAGCAATTGCGACATCTTCGAACTTGTAGCTACTTGCTATTACTTCTACGACTGGCATCAAGTCCTCCTCATGTATAATTATGAGATCAAGCATAGGACCATAAAAGTCCCGTCCAACATATTTTACATGGGAAAATATTGTCTTTTCTTCCTGCCAACTGCGTATTTCTCTAAGCATCCTTTTTCCTCCTCTTAATATATAAGGTCATTTATGGGGCAATACTTTAGAGTACATAAATATTATCACACTTAACATAAAAAAGCAAGCTACTTGCTTGCTTTTTCTACTATGATATCCCCAAAGTTCCTTTCTTGCTGTGCTTTTATTTTGTTTCTTCTTGTTAATTCTAATATTCCAGAAAATGCTGTTACAGTTTCTAGTCTTGTATATTTTTTTGCACTACATAATTTACTAAATATAAATCTCGGTTTTTTTATAAGTTCTTTAAATATATCTTTTACTTTGCTCGTAACAGTAACTGTTTCTGTTATTGCTATTTTTTCTATGTTTATAGCATTTTTATTTATTTTTGATTTATTCTTTTCTACTAAATTCTTGTAACTCTGTTCTATTAAATCTTTTGAATAGTTTTGTTCTAGTTTTCTCGCTGGTAATTCTATTTTGTCTGGTACTTTATAGAACCTTTTAGAATATACTTGGTAAAGCTCTTTTAATTTTTTAGAAATCTCCTTATATTTTTTGTATTCAATTATTCTATGTATTAGTTCTTCTTCTGTAAGCTCTGCCTCGTCTTCTACTTGTTTTGGTAAAAGGCTTTTTGATTTTATAAATAATAATGTTGAAGCCATTAATATAAATTCACTTGTTACATCTAAATTTAATTCTTGCATTTTATTTATATAATCTATGTACTGGTCTGTAATTTCTGATATTTTTATTTGATTTATATCCATCTTGTTTTTATCTACTAAATGACATAATAAATCTAAAGGCCCCTCGAAATTATCTAGTTTTATTGCATATTTATTTGTTTCTAATGTTAAAATGTTGTTCACTTTTTACTCCTTAAATATTACTCTTCTAATGCAATTTTTATTGTTTCTGATAAATAACCTTTTTTAGCTAGATAGGCTATTATCTCCTCTCTTTCTAAACTATTTTGTTTTTTTATTGCTATATTCTTTGCAGATTGTATTTCGTATTCTAATAGTTCTTCTTTATTATTGCATATATAATTATCTATTATATCTTTTTTTAAGCCTTTTGTCATTAGTTTATATTGAATTTCTTTTATTGACATATTCTTTAAATTTTTAAATTCATTTACTGCTCTTTGTATGTAATTTTCATCGTTTATGTAGTTTAATTCTTTTAATTCTTCTATCACATCATCTAGCATTTCTCCAGAATCTTCTCTAAATTTTTGTCTTACTTCTTGTTCTGTTCTTTTTTTAAATAATATATATTTTAATACTTTTGTTTTTAGTTTGTCAAATTCTTCTACATAATCCATTGATTGCTCCTATTATTAAATTGGAATTTGCTTAATTCCGGGTGAATTCAGGACAGTCCCAAAATCCCCAGGTTTGGTGATTTTGAAGGACAGTCCCTAGAATTCCCCCTCGCACAAATTCCTATTTATAAATTAATTCTATTCTTCTGTGTCTTCGTCTTCTTCGTTATCTCCTAAACTTTTTTCAAATGCTTCTTCAAAGTTTTCTCTAACTTTTTTCTCTACTTCTTCCATTACTTCTGGATTGTTGTGTAGATATTGTTTTACATTTTCTCTTCCTTGTCCTATTTTTTCTCCATTATAGCTAAACCATGAACCACTTTTTTCTATTATGTCTAAGTTTACTGCCATATCTAGAATATTTCCTTCTTTCGATATTCCTTTGCCATATACTATATCAAATTCTGCCTCTCTAAATGGTGGTGCAACCTTGTTTTTTACAACTTTTACTCTTGCACGGTTTCCTACTATTTCTCCATCTTGTTTTATATTTTCTATTTTTCTAATATCTAATCTTACAGATGCATAGAATTTTAATGCTCTTCCTCCTGTTGTTGTTTCAGGGTTTCCAAACATTACTCCTATTTTTTCTCTTAATTGGTTTATAAATATTATAACTGTTTTTGATTTGTTTATAGCTCCTGCTAATTTTCTTAATGCTTGTGACATAAGTCTTGCTTGTAGTCCCATGTGTGAGTCTCCCATGTCTCCATCTATTTCTGCTTTTGGTACTAATGCTGCAACAGAGTCTACTACAATTACATCTAATGCTCCGCTTCTTACTAAACTTTCTGTAATTTCTAAGGCTTGTTCACCTGTGTCTGGTTGAGAAACTATTAGGTTATCTATATCTACTCCTAAATGTTTTGCATATACTGGGTCTAAAGCGTGTTCTGCATCTATAAATGCTGCTTCTCCATTCATTTTTTGTGCTTCTGCTATTATATGTAATGCAAGTGTTGTTTTTCCAGAAGATTCTGGTCCAAATATTTCTATTATTCTTCCTCTAGGAACTCCTCCTATACCTAAGGCTATGTCTAATCCTAATGCTCCTGTTGGAATTGCTTCTACATTCATTGCTTGATATTCACCAAGTTTCATTACTGATCCTTTTCCAAATTGTTTTTCAATTTGACTTAATGCTACTTCCAATGCTCTCTTTTTTTCTGTGTTTTGCTCGCTCATTATTTTTCCTCCTCAAATTAAGTTTCTTGTTTCAAACGCTTGTTTGGTATTATTATATATGATAATTTTATTTTGTCAAGCATTTTTTTAATTTATTTTATTGTTATTATTATTTTATTTTGTACCAATTTTCTATGTTATAAAAAACATCATACCAATTACTTGATAAGTCACCTTTTAGCTCTCTTGAATATAATATAAAATTGACATTATTGTATAAGCTAATAAATGGCATTTCTTCTTTATAAATTTCATATATCCTATTATATTTTTGCTGTAATAGTTCTTTATCTTCTATACTATCTATTTGTTTTAATATTTCAGATACTTCTTTGTTATTGAAATTAGATAAGTTGCTTTCTCCCAAATATGAATTCAAGTCTGGATACAAAGGAATTATATTTCCAGTTAGGATTATATCATAATTTTTATTTTTTAAATAGTTGTTATATATATTATTATTTACTTTTACTATATTAATTTTTATTCCTATTTTTTCTAGTTGTTCTTTAATTAACTCTGCTACACGCACCCTTTCTTCGTTTTCACTATTTACCACTAAATTAAATTCTAATTTACTATTACCCTTTCTCCATATATTGTTTCTGTAATTCCATCCCGCATCTGTTAATGTCCCTTTTGCTTGAGTTGGATTATACTCATCTTTTTCTTCATTATTTTGATATAAGTAGCAACCATAATCTAATGGAAAATTGCTTGCCATGTATTTATTATTGTAAATATTATATATAATTTCTTTTTTATCTATTGCATAGTAAATTGCTTTTCTTACTTCTTTATTCTGTAATTCTCTTTTTTGATTGTTTATAGCAAGATAATCAAATTTTCTTCCCTTTGAAATTTCTATGTTAAATCCCATACTTCCTATATAGTCTTCGTAATATATGTTTTGAGTTGTTATTAAGTCTATTTCTTTTTTTGAAAACTTTGAATATACCTCTTTTATGCTTTTATATATTTTAATATTTATATCAGTTATTTTGCTTTGAAATTCACTATTTGCTTTTTCTAGTTTTATTTCATTCTCAGCTATTTGTATTATTTTATAATTACCTGTACCTATTGGCACTTTTGCAATTGCCTCTAAAGTTTGCTTGTTGTATGCATGGCTGGCTAATATTGGGAAATTCAACATGTATTTAAAAAAAGCTACTGGTTCATCTAAGTATATTTTTATTGTACTTTTATCTATAATCTCAGTTTTTATAATATTTTCAACATTCTTGCTATATAATGTTTTTTTATTTTTCAAAGCTTCTATTGTAAATGCTATATCTTCTGTTGTAAAGCTTGTCCCATCATGCCAGTTCATATTTTCTTTTGTTTTTATTATATATGTTTTATCATTTATTTTTGAAATTTCTTGTGCTAAATCATTTTCTATTTCAAAGTTCTTGTTTACATTTACTAGTGAATTAAATACAAGTTTATCTACATACTGTACATCTTTGTTTTGTGTTAATAGTGGATTTATTGTATCAAAATTGCATATTCCTAAATTCATTTCTTTATTAATTTTTACATCTGTTTTTTTACTATTTGTAGGTATTCTTTCATTTTTATTATCTTTATAAATTATATATATTGCAAGTATTGTAAGAAGTATCACTATTGTAAAAAATATTGTTTTGAACACATTAGTTTTCATATTGTTCTCCATTCTATTCAACAAAAAGGGGCTAATAAATTAGCCCCCATATATTTTAATTAATTATTTTCTAGATTCAATAATTAATTTCATTCCTGTTCTATTTTCTCCTTCCACTTCTACTTCTGCAAATGCTGGTATGCATACCAAGTCTACACCTGATGGTGCAACGAATCCTCTTGCTATCGCCACTGCTTTAACAGCCTGATTTAATGCACCTGCACCTATTGCTTGCATTTCTGCTTTATTACTCTCCTTTACTAATCCCGCAATTGCCCCTGCTACTGAATTTGGATTTGATTTTGATGAAATTTTTAAAACTTCCATTTTTTGCCTCCTAAAATTATTTTTTTGTAACTCTATCTTTTGTTTCATTTGTTACTATTATTTTATATTATATTTTAGATAATATGTCTATATATTTTTGGTAAAAAAAGGAAGTTTTCATCGCGTAAATTGCACTAAATTCGCCAAATATTATAATTTTATTCGTCTAATTTTTTCTACTCGACAAGTTTCGTCATTTATATTCAATATTATTCCATTGCAAACTATTTTTGAATCTGTACTTGTTTTGTATCTTTCTGGAAGTGTTGTTACAAATCTTTTTATCGATACATCTACATCCATTCCAATTACTGATTTTTGTGGTCCTGACATTCCAATATCAGTTATATAAGCTGTGCCTTTCTCTAAAATGGTTTCATCTGCTGTTGCAACATGTGTATGTGTTCCATATAAGCAAGTTATCTTTCCATCTAAAAAATATCCCATTGCTATTTTTTCTGCTGTTGCCTCTGCATGAAAATCTACTATAATTATATCTACACTATCTTTTATTTTATTTATAATTTCTTCTACAACTATAAATGGATTTTCAGATAAAACATTCATATCTACACGTCCAATTAGATTAATTACAGCAATCTTTTTGTTATTGTATTCATATATTCCATACCCATTACCTAATACATCTTTTGGATAATTGGCTGGTCTTAACAAGTTTTTGTTTTCTATTATATTAAATATATCCTTTTTACCCCATGTGTGATTTCCCATGGTTACTACATTTACTCCTGCGCACATTAAATCTTTAAATATTTTTGATGTTATTCCCATGCCGTCAGCACTATTTTCTCCATTTGCTATTACAAAATTTATATCATTTTCTTTTATCGCTTTTGGCAATATTTCTTTTACTCTCTTTACAGCACTTTCTCCAACTATATCCCCTAAAACTAAAATGTTCATTTGCATTCTCCTTTCTCTTTATGCTTTATTATATATTCTTTTATAATTTTTTACAACTTATTTTTTCTTTACTTTATGTAAAGCCTATGATATAATTGATAGGCATTGAGCAAAGTCTCGATGACTTTATATTGAAAGGGGTCACTATTATGACCTTACGGGAGTTAGTATCAAGTGTTGTTCCATCCTGTGTTAACATTCCAAATGATTTATGTAACATGGATGTTGTAAACCCCAATGATTTTTGTCGTTTCCCTTTAGTAGACTACTTTTCAAGCTCAGAATTCCAGCATGACCTTCATACCATAGAGTATGAACTTTCTTTAAACTCATATGCTGGACTGGATTTTTATCTTATTCTTAATAGAGATGAGGATACAAAAGAGTTTAATCTTATGCTTAAAAGTGTGGATACTTGGGAAGCCCAATCTGATGGGAGCGAACATTACTTTTACTCTCTTTCTTAAATGCACGAAAAACCGTCGCTTTTGCGACGGTTTTTCATTTTATTTTGCATAATCAATTGCTCTTGTTTCTCTAATTACATTAACTTTAATTTGTCCAGGATATTCCATTTCTGATTCTACTTTTTCTGCAACTTCTCTTGCCATTATAACCATTTGACTATCTGAAACTTTTTCTGGTTTTACTATTAATCTTATTTCACGTCCTGCTTGTACTGCAAATGATTTTTCTACTCCATCAAAAGAATCTGCAATTTCTTCTAGTTTTTCTAATCTCTTAATGTATGTTTCTAGTGTTTCTCTTCTTGCTCCTGGTCTAGATGCAGATATTGCATCTGCTGCTTGAACTAGTACTGCTTCAATTGTTTTTGGTTCAACGTCTCCATGGTGTGCTTGAACTGCATTTATTATAACATCACTTTCTTTATATTTTTTAAGGATGTCAACACCGATTTCAACATGTGTTCCTTCCATATCGTGGTCTAATGCTTTTCCTATATCATGTAATAGTCCTGCTCTTCTTGCAATTTTTGGATCTAATCCTAATTCTTCTGCCATTATTCTTGCCAAGTTTGAAACTTCTATTGAGTGATTTAAAACATTTTGCCCATAACTTGTCCTATATTTTAATTTACCAATTAATTTTACCAAGTCTGGATGTAATCCATGAACTCCTGTTTCTAAAACAGCTCTTTCTCCTTCTTGCTTAATAATTGCTTCCACTTCTTCTTTAGCCTTTTCAACCATTTCTTCTATTTTAGTTGGATGAATTCTTCCATCTTCAATTAGCTTTTCTAAAGCAATTTTAGCAACTTCTCTTCTTAGTGGATCAAACCCTGATAAGATTACTGCTTCTGGTGTATCATCTATTATTAAATCAATTCCAGTTAATGTTTCTAAAGTTTTAATGTTTCTTCCTTCTCTTCCTATAATTCTACCTTTCATATCATCATTAGGAAGTGCTACAACAGATACTGTTGTTTCTGATGTATGGTCAGCTGCACATTTTTGTATAGCAAACCCTATAATTTCTCTTGCATTTTTATTTGCATCTTCTTTTGCCTTTGCATCTGATTCTTTTATTAGTGTTGCTTTTTCATCGCAAAGTTTTCTGTCTAATTGTTCTAGTAACATCTTTTTAGCTTCTTCTCCAGATAGTCCAGAAATTCTTTGTAATGTTTCTGTTTGTTTTGCTTCTAATTCTTCTAATTTTTTAGCTTTCTCATCGTTTGCTTGAAATTTTCTTTCTAATTCTCTTTCTCTTTTTTCAAAACTATCAGCACGTCTTTCTAAGTTTTCTTCTTTTTGGATTATTCTTTTTTCTTGTAGTCCAATTTCGCCTCTTCTTTCTTTAATCTCTTCATCTAAGTCTGTTCTTGCCTTTAAAATTTCTTCTTTAGCTTTTAGAATCTCTTCTTTTTTAGTATTTTCTGCTTCTTTTTTTGCATTTTGTATAATCTTTTCTGCTTCACTTTCTGCACTTTTAATTTTAGACTCAGCTGTTTTTTTTCTTAGTACCATACCTATTGGCACACATACAGCTGCTGAGATAAGAAAGGTGATTATGGCTATTAATGTTGTTCCACCCATAAATAATGCACCTCTTTCTATTTAATTTTCAATGTTCAGATTAATATATATAACTAAATTTACTCTTTTTTTAGAATATATTTTAACTTTCTGTACCACTCTATTTTACATTGAATATTGCAAACTGTCAAGATATAAAAGCATTATGAATAAATTTTAAAATTTCTAGTGTAGCCATCACTTTATTTAAACTACCCTTTGGAAACGCACATGAAGATACGTTACTAATCTCATTAAAAGCTCCTTATCATAGGAAGACCTGAAGCCTTTCTATTTTTATATTCCTATTATTAATATTCGTTAAGTGGGTCATTCCATGTTTCTGTTACTTCTCCATCTTTCTTGCTTACTTGCTCTATTGTGACGCTAGATGGTAGAGAAACTATGGGACGCAAACAAAGTGAATCCTTGTCCTCACGGCCGTTAGAGTAGCTGAAATCGTAGTCGGTAGCAACATAGGCATAGCGGGCACCGCTCCCACACCAGTAAGCATCGCCACTATCCACATAGACCGCACGAGAGGCAACCCAATTGTAGTATGTTTTTTCGTATTCTTTTCCAAAAAGTATTTCTCTATTCTTTGTTCCTATTAATCCAGTTGTTGCATAATAGTGATATACATCATTTGTTAAATCTTTTGCTGGTATTGTACAGTCTTCTTTTGTTAAAGTATTAGCTTCTTTATCATATTTGAATTTTGAAATTATTGCACTTACATTTTGATAACCATAACCTCCCGATTTGCTAATGCCTCCTCCAAATTCTTCTTTTTTATATTTACTTCCGCCCAAATATGTATCTATATCGTCCATCGTTATACTTCTTGCTGTTGCTCCTAGTTCTGTATTGCTATATAATACTTCACATGTATTTTTTAATACTGTTTCAAATTGTGGAATACTTTGTTCTGCTGTCCCTCCTGTATATCCTGTGTATTTTCCTATACCTTCTCCTTTATCTGGTGCATATGGTTGTGCTACTGTTGTTGGTTTATTCTTGTCAACTTTTCCTGTTTCTACGTTGTATGCTGTTGCTATTGCTGATGTTAGTTCTTCTTTTTCTCTTCCTATTTCTGTTCCTTTTGCTGCTTCTTTTGATTTTTCAAATAGTCCTCCATTAATTGCTACTGTTACTGTTACGCCTACTAATATTAACATTACTATTATTGTTATTATTAATGTAATTCCGTTTTTTGTTTTTCATTTGTATTTCTCCTTCTTTCTTTTTCTTTCGGGTCGCCCAGGAGTGCGACCCTTACACGTTTGCAATAAATTTGTTTTCGGGCGTATGCAATACGCCCCTACATGCATTATTTTATTGTTTAATTCAATTTTAAAATTACATATATATTTTTTATAAATTTGTAAATAATAACATTTGAGGTGATTTTATGGAAGCAAATTTAGATGTTTTAAAAGAAGTATGCAAAGGTGTAAAAATGGGAATGGATGCTATCTCTTATGTTTCTGATAAGGTCGAAGAACCAAATTTAAAAGATACATTAACACATGAGTATAGTATGTATAATAATATACTTACTAAAGTAGATCATGCCTTTAAAAATTATAATGAAGCTCCCAATGATTATAAAATAACAAGCAAAGCAATGCTTTGGTATGGCATTCAAATGAATACATTAAAAGATACTAGTAATTCAAAAATTGCAGAACTTCTTATTCAGGGAACAAATATGGGAATTATTGAAGGCAGAAAATTGTTGAATCATAATAAAAATTTAGATACGGAAACTGATAAGCTACTAAATGACTTCGTTAAGTTTCAAGAGGAAAGTGTTGAAAAATTAAAAAGTTTTCTTTGATTTTTTCGCTATTTTTTTATATCCATATTTAATAAAGAAAGCCAAATATACAGCACCTATTATCCATCCTCCTATTACATCTGTTGCATAATGTGCTCCTAAGTATATTCTACTTATACCTATTAATAATATTAAAATAGATAAAAATACTATTAATGGGTATTTTATTTTTTTGTTTTTTACTTCTTTGTATATTAAGTATATTAAAAAGCCATAAAACCCAGTTGCCACCATACTATGACCACTTGGGAAGCTATATCCACTTTCTTGTACTATTTGCAAAACTTCTGGCCTAGGTCTTGCAATAACTAGTTTTAGTATTCTATTTATAACAAATACTAAAACTAAATTTATTGCAATAAATTTTGAATTTGTTTTGTTTTTTAGTAATAAGATGAATGCTATTGTTAATACAATTAATGTTATTGCTGACCCTAAATGTGACATAAAAAGCATAAAGTTAGTCATTCCACTACTCATTAGCTTAATCATTAATTCATATGTAATTTCATCTATTGTATTAATCATATCCATTTATATTCTCCTACTATTTTTATTGATGTATTGTGCATCTTTGTAATGGCACATTTTTAGGTGAACCATAAGAAGATCTTGTTTTCCATAAATTGTTTTTATTTATGTATTCTCCTCTACCATACACTCTTTTTGTTCTAGTACATTTTTCTGTTGCTAGTAACCCACTATCTATACATACTTTTGCTGTTGAATGATATGGGCATGTTTGTATAGGTTCTGTACCTTTTACAAAATATTCTGTTCTCGTTGTTCTAGAATTTTTGCATGTTGATGTTGCCAAGAACCCAGATTTCTCGCATATTACACTTTCCACTACATTTTCTGGTTTTGTTTCTGCAAAGGTTTTGGGTTCTAATCCGTCATGAAGTTGCCTCATTACAGATGTCCATATTTGACCTGATGGATTAGTTGCCCATCCAGTTATTGTGCAACTATCATCATATCCATACCAAACTGCCGATGTATAATATGGAGTAAATGCACAAAACCATCTATCATAATCATTGTTTGTTGTTCCTGTTTTTGCAGCTACACTCATTCCCTCTACTGTGCAAGTCGTTGAAGTTCCAGTTTTTACTGCTTCTGTTAACATTTCTTTTACTACATATGCCGCTTCTTCTGACATTACTCTTTTTTGTTGTTGGTCTGGTTTTAGTATTATATTGCCATTTTCATCTACTACTTTACTATAAAATGTTGGTGCTTGATATACTCCTCCATTTGCAATTGTAGCATATGCTCCTGCCATTTGTACTGGTGAAACTCCCCATGTTAGCCCTCCTAATGCCAATGCTAATACATTATCCTTTTCATCATCAATTGTTGTTATTCCTATTTCTTTTAAAAACTTTATTGATTTTTCTGGTGTTAACAAACACATAGATTTTACCATAGGTATATTTTGTGAATTTGCAATTGCTTTTCTTGTTGTAATTAATCCCATATATTTGTTTACAAAGTTTTTTGGATTATATGTTCCATTATTAAAAGATGTTGGATTATCATCAAAAACAGTCGCTGCTGTTATTATTCCTTGGTCTATAGCAGGTGCTAATACTGCTATTGGCTTCATAGATGAACCTGTTTGTCTTACTGCATCTGTTGCTCTATTAAAACCAAATGCTGTAGTTTTTTCTCCAATTCCACCTGAAATTCCTAACACATATCCAGTTGTATGATCAATTAATACTACTGCTGCTTGTGATTGCTGTGGATTTCCTTTTTTGTCTCTTGATGTTTGCTTATACTTTTCTTTGCTAAGTTCTTCATCAATTATAGTTTGTACTTTTGGATTTTGAGTAGTATATATTGTAAAGCCTCCACTAGATAAATATAATTTTGCTTGTTTGTATGTCCAGTCATGCTCTTTTTGTAGTTGTGCAATTATCTGATTTATTGCTGCATCTGTATGATAAGAAAATACTGTTTGTGGGAATGCTCCTTTATTAAAATTTAATCCAGCTTCAACTTCTTTTACTGCTTGTAGATATTCTTCTTCAGTTTTTATTTTTCCTAATTCTTTCATTTTATTTAAAACAACTTTTGTTCTCTTTTTTATATTATCCATAACCTCTTCGTTGTTATTATCAAATGGGTTATATGAATTAGGTGAATGGTTTATTCCTGCTAAGAAAGCACACTCTGCCAAGTCTAAATCTTTTGCACTTTTACTAAAATAATAGTTTGAGCCTTTTTCTACACCATATACTGTATCGCCTAAAAATATTAGGTTTAAATATAATTCTAGAATTTGCTCTTTTGACATTTCTTGTTCAACATAATATGCCCTTGCCATTTCTCTTACTTTTCTTTGCCATGTATCTTCTTTTTCTTGAGTTAAGTTTTTTACCATCTGCTGAGTTATTGTACTTCCTCCAAATGGCGATTTGCCCTTATTTTTTATGTATGTGTATGTTGCTCTTAATGTTCTTTTTACGTCTACCCCTTTGTGTTCATAAAATCTCTCGTCTTCTATTGCTACAAATGCTGCTGGCAAATACTCTGGCATTTCTTTTATGCTTATGCTTTCTCTATTTTCATTGCCATTTAAAATTCCTATAGTATTATTTTCCATATCTTTTACTACTGAATTCTCATATTTAATTGTTAAATCATTTTTGCTTAATCGTGCATCTTTTACAATACCATATACTTTATATGCAGCATATCCCCCTGCTACAAGTACAAGAATTAAAAGCAATAAAAATATAATTATTATTGCTTTTAGTATTCCTGTTATTATTGGATGCTTACTTTTCTTTTTTATTATTTTATACGTTTCAGCATTAATAGTATCTTCTCTTTCTTTTTCTTGAAGCATTTTTATATCCTCTCTTTTGTTTTATTTTAGTTCTGCTATTGCAGTTTTAAAGTTTTCTGCTGATATTATGGCGCTACCAGCAACAGCTATGTCTATTCCAGCTTGTTTTGCTTCATTTATTGTATTTTTATTTATTCCTCCGTCTACTTCTATATATGTATCTAAATTATTATCTTCAATATACTTTTTTAATTCTTTTACTTTTATTAATGTTTCTGGAATTAATTTTTGTCCGCCTTTTCCAGGCTCTACTGTCATTATAAGAACCATATGTAGGAATGGTAAAAATTCTTTTATTTCATCTATACCTGTATTTGGTTTTATTGAAATTGCAGGTTTTATATTGTTTTGTTTTAAACAATTTATATGTTCTAATATCTCTTCTTTATTTTTACATGCTTCATAATGAAATGTAATAATACTTGGCTCTAATGGAATGTATTTTTCTATATGTGGCTTAATATCTTCTACCATAAGATGCACATCTAATGGTAAGTTTGATATTTGTTTTATTGTGCTTGCATATTCATACATTAATTCTTCTGTATTTTTTTCTACAAATTTTCCGTCCATTATATCTATGTGATAATAATCTGTTCCTGCTACTTCTAAGTCATAAAAAGTTTTTGTTGCTTTTTCTTTTTCAACTGTTAGTATAGATGTTGATATTTCTACCATTTCAATTCTCCTATCATATAAAATTCATATTTTCAGGCGCATAAATCGCGCCCAAATTATACTTATATTATTCTATTGTTATTGATGATTGTGTATTCAAATTAATATTTTCTGTTCTTTTTAAGTTTCCATCTAGATATACTTTTATTGTTACTGTTCCAATTCCTTGTATTGATACAGACTTATCTGTTGTCATTGTGTTTACATTTTCACTTAATACTTGTTCTCCATTTACTGTTACCTTCAATGGTACATATACTGTTTTTTCTTCTCCTGTTTCTTCATCTACTTGTTTCTTATAATTTCCAAGTGATTTAACATTTACTGTTACTTTTCCTGTCTTTATTTCATCAAATTCATTTACTGTTATTGTTATTTCTGTGTTTTTATCTACCATACTTCCATTTGATATTGATTGATTTACTACAACACCATTTGGTTTGCTAGAATCTGATGTTTTATCAGTACTTTTCCATTTTAGTTTTGCACTGCTTATTGCACTTTTTGCTTCACTTTCTGTTTTTCCTGACAAGTCTGGTACTTGTACTTGTTCTATTCCCATGCTTGAATAAATTGTAACAGTTGTTCCTGCTGCAATTTTTTCTCCTTCTGCCACTTCTTGTTTTGTTATATAATTTTTCTCTACATCATCACTAAATTCTTCTTCAACCTTTACTTCTAAGCCTACTTCTTTTAACATTTTAGTTGCTTCATCTCTTGTTTTGCCAACTACTTTAGGCATTTCTACAATTTCTTGTCCTTTGCTTATTACAACTTTAATTGTAGTTCCTTCTTTTATTTTATAATTGTCTTGGTATTTAGGATCTTGCTCTATTATTTGTCCTTCTGGAACTTCTAGATGATATTTTTCTTCACTAACTTCTATCTTTAATTTTGATTCTTTTGCTTTTTGTTCAGCTTCTTCTTTTGTTAATCCTTGTAAATTAGGTATTTGCACTTCTTTTGCTCTACCTAATGATAACGCCAAATATGTTCCTCCCATTGCAATTGAAAATACTAAAATACAAGCAACTATTATAGCTATTACTTTTACTGCTGGGTGTTCTTCAAAATATTTTTTTATCTTATCAAATTTTCCTGGTTTTTTTCCTTTTTCTTGTTTTTGTAATTCTTCTGCATAATCTAATGATATTTTTTGTGTTGGAAAATCTCCTATATTAGGTGCAGAAACAAATTTCTCTTCTGGGTGTTTTAATGCTAGTTCTAAATCTTTTATCATTTCTGTTGCTGTTTGATATCTTTCATTTGCATCTTTTCTCATTGCTTTCATAATAATATCATTTACACATTGTGGTAGGTCTGGTTTTATTTTTATTGGTTCTATTGGTTCTTCTTGCATATGTTTTAATGCTACAGAAACAGGTGTATCACTATCAAAAGGTACTCTTCCTGTAACCATCTCATACATTACTACTCCTAGTGAATATAAATCAGATCTTGCATCTGTAAATCCACCTCTTGCATGTTCAGGTGAAAAATAGTGTACTGAACCAATTGTTGTACCAAAAGCAGTAATTGTTGAATTTGAAACTGCTTTTGCTATTCCAAAGTCTGTTACTTTTGCTACTCCATCTTCTGTTATAATTATGTTGTGTGGTTTTATATCTCTATGTATAATATTATTTCTATGTGCTGTTTCTAAAGCAGAAGCTATTTGCATTGCTATTTTTACAGACCATTTCCAGCCTAATGCACCATCTTCTACTATTATTTCTTTTAATGTTTTTCCTTTTACAAGTTCCATTACTATATAATATAAATTACCTTCATGTCCTACATCATATACAGAAACAATATTTGGATGTGTTAAACTTGCAACAGCTTGTGCTTCTACATTAAATCTTTTTATAAATTCTTCGTCTGTTGTAAATTCATCTCTTAATACTTTTACTGCTACAAATCTTTTTAGTACCAAACATTTTGCTTTATATACTGTTGCCATTCCTCCGCTACCTATTTTTTCTATTATTTCATATCTGTTACCAAGTAACTTCCCTTCTAAATTCATTTTAATCCCTCTTTCTAAAACTATATAATATACAAAATTACTAGTTTTTTATTAGTATAACACTTATGTTGTCGTATCCTCCATTTTCATTTGCTCTTTTTACTAAATTTTCACATGCTGTTTCTGGTTGTTCTTGAACTATGTCATATATTGCCTCTTCTGTTAGCATATTTGTTAATCCATCTGAGCACATAAGCATAATATCATTTTCTAAGAACTCTTTTACTAATATGTCTGGTTCTATGCTTTCATTACATCCTAATGCTTTCATAAGCATATTTTTCTTTGGATGATAAAATGCTTCCTCTCTAGTTATTGTTCCATCTTTTACTAATTTTTCTACATAACTATGATCTGTTGTTATTCTTCTAATTATATTTTTTCGTATTCTATATATTCTGCTATCTCCTATGTGACCAATATAAGCTTTGTTGTTATATATTATACAAATCTCAAGAGTAGTTCCCATTTGTTCTAGTTCTTCATTTGCTTTTGCTTTTTCATAAACGGCTATATTAGCATAATCCATTGCAGATTTTATTAAATTCATAATTTCTTCGTCTGAATGCTCTATTTTATCAAAATTTTCCTCTATATATTCTTTTGATGAATTCGTTGCTAAACTACTCGCTATTTCTCCGCCTTTATATCCGCCCATTCCATCTGCCAAAATACATAAAGCCATATTCTCGTTCACCTGAGAAACATAGTAAAAATCTTGATTCATTTCCCTTGCTTTACCTATATCTGTTTTTGCGTAGACTCGCATCTTTCCACCTCTTTTTTTCTAAGTTGACCACAGGCTGCATCTATGTCTGATCCCAGCTCTCTTCTAACTGTGGCGACAATTCCTTTTTCGTTTAAGTAATCTCTAAATTTTAATATGTTTTCATTTGTGCTTTTTGTATATTTGCCATTTTCTATTTTATTTATTGGTATTAAATTCACATGGCAAAGCATACCTTTTAATAGTTTTACAAGATCTTTTGCGTCTTGCATGTTATCATTATTTTCTTTTGCAAGTGCATATTCAAAAGATATTCTTTTATTTGTTTTTTCTATATAATATCTACATGCTTTCATTAATTCTTCTATGTTGTATGTGTTGTTTACTGGCATCATTTGACTTCTTTTTTCGTCTGTTGGGCTATGTAGTGATACTGAAAGTGTGCATTGTAAATTTTCATCTGCTAAATCATATATTTTAGGAACTAGTCCGCTTGTTGATATACTAATATGCCTTGCTCCCATATTTATTCCTTTTGGATTGTTTAATATATGTACGGCATTTATAACATTATTGTAATTGTCTAATGGCTCTCCAATTCCCATAAATACTAGGTTTGATATTTTAATATTTTCATCTCTTTCTATTGCTAAAAGTTGTTCTACTATTTCCCCTGATGTTAAGTTTCTTACAAATTTTACTCCTGTTGAAGCGCAGAACTTACATCCCATTTTGCATCCTATTTGAGATGAAACACATATTGTTTTTCCATATTTGTATTGCATAAGTACAGATTCTATTGCATTGCCATCTAAAACGTCAAATAAATATTTTTTTGTACCATCTTTTGATTCTTGTTTTTGTATTATTTTAAATATGTGTAAATCAAATTTTTCTTTTAACTTTTCTCTTAATTCTAATGATAAATTAGTCATTTCATCAAAGCTTGTAACATTTTCTACAAATATCCATTTAAAAATTTGTTCTGCTCTAAATGGCTTTTCTCCTAATTCTACCATTACATTTTTTAATTCGTCTAAATTATAATCTTTTATATTCTTCTTCAAAAATATCTTTCCTTTTATTTCTATTTTAACAAATATATTCTACCATATGGATTTTTATATTACAACAAAATTTTCCAAAAAAATGTGGAGCATTTAAAAATGCATTTTTAATACAAAACAGGAAGACCTGAGGCCTTCCTATTTTTTTTATTCCTACTATTAATACAATTTAAGCGGATCATTCCATGTTTCTGTTACTTCTGTAAATGTCAATAGAAAAATGTAGTTTTTTTCCAGTTTGAAAAAAACTACATTTTTATTATCTCATAAACACCTACCATGCCACTGCTTTGATACACGTTATCTTTTATCGCTATTCAGGGCTCAGTGCTACTTTATATAAAGTGCGAGGCGTGACCCGTTGTAGCTGCCGCTGCTGTCCGGATAGTTGACGTCAGTGTAGGACGCAGAATTGCCGCCGTAGCCGCCGCTGTCGTAACTGCCACCACGAACAACTCGGACGTCGGCGTTGCCGGCCGTTAGTGTCCATTCCCATACATTTCCAGCTAAGTCATATATATTTTTGGTTAAATCATAAGTATCTGTTGTTCCTTTATATGCTGAACCTGATAGGTCGGGCTTTGTTGTATATGTGCTTGTTGCTCTTTTTGCGCCTTTATATCCAGTAAATGTCATTATTGTATTCCATTCTTTACTTGTTATCATTGAACTAAATACATTGCTATTATTTCCATATAGGTCTTTTTGGGCTTTATATAAACCATACCATCTATAATATTTATCATTTGGTAATTTTGTGTATGCTGTTAATACTGTTGCTCCTTTTTGGCTCCCTATTGTTCCATTATTTATTGTTGTTTCATATCTTCCTACGTAAAATCCTTTATATTTATTTATACTTGTTTCTATATCTGTTTTATCTTGGGCATAGTTAAAGTCATTAGCATAGTCATAATAATTTTCGCCATAATAATAATTTAATTGTTCTTGTGAATCATATACTTTTTTACTTGTACTGTCAGTATCTGTTAATGGGCCAAAGCTGTCTTCTGTATAGTTTTCTTCTGTGCATGGCATGAATACATATTCATTTGCTCCTTCTTTTATTACTAGTCCTCCTGATATTGTGTTTTCTCCGCTTACTGTTGATACTTCAAATCCTGTTGGTATTGGGGCTATATATTCTCCTTCTTTTAGTACTGCTTTTATTTTTCCTGTATCTACTGCTGTTTTTATATCTGAATTTGCTACTGTTTCTAAGTCTTTATATTTTATTACTCCTACTGTTTCTGGTAAGTCTGCTATTGTTTCTGTATATGTTGAAGGGACGTCGTCTCCTGATGGTGGATTGTCATCTCCTCCTTTTCCAGTATATTCTATTGTTCCATCTGCTGATACTGTAAATTTATTTCCTTTTGGACTTGTTACTGTATATGGGGCTGTATCTCCTTCTGCTAGGCTCCAGCCTGTTCCTAATGCATCTTTTAGCTTCGTCTTGTCAACTTTTCCTGTTTCTACGTTGTATGCTGTTGCTATTGCTGATGTTAGTTCTTCTTTTTCTCTTCCTATTTCTGTCCCTTTTGCTGCTTCCTTTGATTTTTCAAAAAGTCCTCCATTAATTGCTACCGTTACTGTTACACCTACTAATATTAACATTACTATTATTGTTATTATTAACGCTATTAATGTAATTCCGTTTTTGGTTTTTCATTTGTATTTCTCCTTCTTTCTTTTTCTTTCGGGTCGCCCATGAGTGCGACCTCTATATGCATTATTTTATATGTTATTTATTCTCATGTCAATGTTTTTTATGTTTTATAAATTTTTGCTTTGTTTTTGTTTTGCATATTTTTGCATTTTTGGGAAAAACTTATTTTGTTGAATAGGAAAATCTTCGATTTTTCTTATTCAACAAAAATGCTGTATAGGAGGTTTTTTTGTGGAAAGATTAAAACATTTTTTTAAATCATTATTCTTTTACCATGAGCCTCGTGATACTTATGAGTTTTCTCTTCCTGAAAAGAATGATGAAGAGGCTTCTAAAAAGGTAAATACAAATAATAGTTTATCTGATCCTGATGAACAAGAAAATAATCAAAATTTATATAATACCCTTTCTGTAAATATTGATTTTATAAAAGTTAAATACAATACATTAATTAATAGTGACATTATTTTAAGAGAATTTAACCTAAGTATTAGAAACAAAGAATATAAAGCTTGTTTACTTTTTATTGATGGAATGGTAGATTCTGAGCTTATTGATAATTTTATTTTGAGGCCTCTAATGTCTAAAAATTGTGAATCTTCTAAACCTATATCTTCTGCAATTACAAATAACATAACTGTAAAAAAGGTAAAAAAGTTCAACTTAGAAGATTATATATATACCTCTTTACTTCCCCAAAATTCAATAAAAAAAGCAACTACTTTTGAGGAGATTTTTTCTGCTGTAAATGGTGGAGATTGTGCTTTAATAGTAGATACTCTTAATGTTGGATTTGTTTTAGATGTAAAAGGCTTTGAAACTAGAAGTATTTCTGAACCCAAAAATGAAATTGTTATAAGAGGCTCTCAAGAAGCTTTTGTTGAAAAGCTAAGAACTAATACTTCCATGATAAGGAGGCTTGTTAATAATGAAAATTTAATTATTGAAAACTCCACTGTTGGTACTCTTACTAAAACTAAAGTTGCTATATGTTATTTAAAGAATATAGCTAATAATGATTTGATTGCAGAAGTAAAGTATAGGATTAATAACCTTGATGTACAGCATATTATCTCTTCTGGTCAATTGGAGCAACTTATTCAAGACAATAGCCTTGCTCTATTTCCACAAATGATTGCAACAGAAAGACCAGATAAAGCTGTTAACCATATTTTAGAAGGTAGAGTTGTTGTGCTAGTAAATGGTAGTCCATACTCTTTAATTATGCCTGCTGTTTTTATTGATTTTTTATCTTCTCCTGAAGATATTAATTTAAAGTTTAGGTATTCTAACTTATTAAAATTTATTCGTATTATTGCAATTATAATAACTCTATTCTTACCTGGCTTTTATGTTGCTATAACTAACTATCACACAGAGCTTTTACCAACAGAATTATTATTTACAATTGCCGCTTCTAGAAATACCGTTCCATTTCCCGTTATATTTGAAATTTTTCTAATGGAATTTTCTTTTGAATTAATTAGAGAAGCAGGTTTAAGAGTTCCTACACCTATTGGTCCTACAATACGGAATTGTTGGTGCATTAATATTGCGGAGAGGCTGCAGTAAGTGCAAACTTAGTAAGTCCTATATTAATTATAATTGTTGCTATTACTGGTATTTGTTCTTTTGCTATTCCTGATTTTTCTATGGGATTTACTTTTAGAATATATAGATTTTTATATATTATTTTAGCATTTGTAGCTGGATTTTTAGGAATTGCAGCTGGATTCTTCTGCCATGCAATTGTTTTAGCTGGCTTAAAATCTTTTGGCTCTCCATATCTTGCGCCATATTTACCTGTTACTAATTTAAGTACAGATGCCTCATATTTTATACCTCCTATGTGGCGTAGAGAAAAGCGTGCGGATTTCTTAAATACTAAAGAGCCTCGTTCTCAGGCAAAAATAAGTATGAAGTGGAAATTTGGGAAAGGAAAAAATCTATGAGCACTTATCAAAAAATAGGAACAGTTGAAGCAATTGCTTTGATTGTTACTATAATTATTAATCAAATAATTTTAAATTTACCAGATGTTATTATTTCAACAACTGGTTCTTCCTCATGGATTAATGTTATTTATATTAGCATTATAGCTATTATTTTCTGTGCACTAATTTGTAAACTGTTCAAGCCATTTAATAGCAATGATATTTTAGATGTTTCTGAATATTTAGGTGGTAAGGTATTAAAATTTATAATTGGTATTGCTTATTTTGCCTTTTTTATTTTCATCTCAGGTATATCTCTTAGGTATCTTGCTAATAGTATAAAACTAATATATTTTGAAGAAACTCCTATAATATTTTTATTGATGTTTTTCTTTTTTCCTACAGTTATTGCTTGCAAATCCGGTATTAAAAATATTGCTCAAGTAAATTTAATGTTTATGCCAATTCTTTTAATTAGTATGCTTATAATTCTTTTTGCAACTGTAAAGGATTTTATTCCACAAAGAATCTTTCCAATTTTAGGATTTGGTGCAGATAAAACATTTCTTGTGGGAATTAACAATATTTTTGCATTTAGTGGATTTGCATATTTATATTTTTTAATACCTATACTTAAAAATCCTGAACAATTTAAAAAGGTAGCATTCATATCTACAATAATATCTGCAATTTATTTATTTTTGAGTGTTATTTGTTTACTTATGATGTTTTCTTTTATCTCATTTTCTGAGGAATTACTTTCTGTATATCTGCTTACTAGAATGATTGAGTTTGGTAGATTTTTTCAAAGGATTGATGCTATTTTTATTCTTATATGGATATTAGCTATGATATCATTTTTAAGCATTTCCTCTTTTTTTAGTATTTATGTTGTAGATAAATTGGTTAGATTTAAAAATCCGGATGAGCTATCCTATTGTATTGCCAGTTTTATTTTTGTGGTTGCACTTTCAATAAAAAATATTGCTCAAATTAAATTTATTCAGGATGCTGTTTTCAAATATGTAATTATATCATTAGTTTTTGTTGTTAGTTTTATTATATTAATTTTGGCAAATTTAAAGCATAGAAAGGAGAAATTGCAATGAAAAAGAAAATTGTGTGTTTACTTTTAATTTTAACTCTTTCTTGCTTTTCTCTAACTGGTTGTTATAGTACTAGAGGATTGGAAACTTTAGCATATGCAGTTGCCATTGGTATTGATAAAGGTGATGGTAATAATAAGCTTAAAGTTACTCTTCAATTAGCAGTTTTAAGTGATTCATCTAGTGAAGGTGGTGGAAGCACCCAATCCCAACAATCTACTATTACTAGTGTAGATTGCAGTTCTATTGACTCTGGTATCTCTCTTATAAATAGCTATATTAGTAAAAAGGTTAACCTATCTCACTGCAAAGCTGTTGTTTTCTCTGAAGAGTTTGCATATGATGGTCTTTCTGAAGAGCTTTTTACTCTTATTAATAATTTAGAAATTAGGCCTGACTGTAATATTATAATTAGTAGATGTAACGCTTTAGATTATTTGCAAAATGTACAACCTACCTTGGAAAGTGTTTCTGCTAGATATTATGAATTAATTCTAAATTCTAGTGAATATACTGCTTACAGTCAAAATATTGCATTAAAAGATTTTTATAATAGCTTGCTAAATAGTTCTTCTAGCCCTTATGCAATTTTAGGTGGTATAAATAATAAATCTACTCAAGAATTATCTACTACATCTAGTATTTATGATTCTGAAGGTTCTTATAAAGCTGACGAAGCTCCTATTATTAGTCCAAATGGTATTGAAAACATGGGGCTTGCAGTATTTAGTGGTGATAAACTAGTTGGAGAGCTTAATGGAGCTGAAACTTTGTCACATATAATTGTAACAAATAATTTAAAGAGTGCTATAATAACTATACCAAATCCGTATAAACAAGGTTCTGTAATTAGCGTATATATTACTCAAGCAAAAAAAACTAAAAATTCTTTAGAATTTGTAAATAATTATCCATATATTACATGTGATATATCTATAGCTGGTAATGTTTTATCTCTTGAGGAAGGTTTAGATTATTCAAATAAAGAAGTTGTAAAAACATTAGAAGAATATACAAATTCATATATTAAAGAAAATATTCTTTCATATTTATATAAAACAGCTAAAGAGTATAAAACCGATATTGCAAGTTTTGGCAGATTTGGATTGAAAAATTATTTAACTTGGCAAGATTGGGTTGATTCTAACTGGGCCTCTAATTACCAGAATAGTTTCTTTTCGGTTAATGTTAATAGTACAATCCAAAGTGGCCAGTTGTTTACAAAAATATAGTTTTTTGGAGGCTTTTTTATGAGAATTTTGGTTATTATCTTATCTATTATGATTTTTATGAAGACATTCACCTATGGTCTTTATGAATTAAAAGATTGCAAAAATAAAAAAAGTGCAATTACACTTTTTGTGTTTGCCTTTTCTTCATTAATACTTCCTAATCTAGTTGTTTTTATAAGAGGTGTTTAAAAAAATTTAAGGATGTATTTAAAATTACAATTTAATTTTAAATACATCCTTAAAAGAATAATTATACTAATTTTAAAATTACTTTTTCAGCATTGTCGCCTTTTCTAGCTCCAACTTTTATTATTTGTGTATATCCGCCTACTCTGTCTTTATATTTTTCTGCTATTTCTCCAAATAATTTTGCTGTTAAGTCGATATTATTTCCATCTGAATCTTTTACTTTGTTTATTTTTGTCATTATTTTCTTTCTAGCATTTAATCTAGATGGCATATCTTTTTGTCTTTTTTCAGTAGTTTCTTCTTTTACTACTTTTAAATATTCTTTACCGTTTTTACTTGTTACTTTTTCTGTTACTTTATTTCCTTTACTGTCAAGTTTTGCTTTTACAACTTTAACATCTACTTCTTCAAAGTTGTCTTTTTCTTTTATTGCTAATGCAATTATACTATCAACTATTGATTTAACTTCTTTTGCTCTTGCCTCTGTTGTTTCAATTTGATTATGTAATATTAAATCAGTAGTTTGATTTCTTAATATTGCTAATCTTTGATCAGTAGGTCTTCCAAGTTTTCTGTTTACTGCCAATTTATTCATCCTCCTTTACAAAATCCAATCCTAATGAATGTAATTTGTTTGTAACTTCATCTAATGATTTTTTACCTAGATTTCTTACTTTCATCATATCTGCTTCTGATTTGTTTGCTAAATCTTCAACATTAACAATTCCTGCTCTTTTTAAGCAGTTATAGCTTCTTACAGATAATTCTAATTCTTCTATTGGCATTTCTAATACTTTTTCTTTCTTAGATTCTTCTTTTTCTACCATTACTTGTGTATTTTTAGCAGTTTCTGATAAATCTACGAATAATTCTAAATGCCCTGTCATTACTTTTGCAGCTAAGCTTAATGCTTCATAAGCTTTTAAGCTACCATCTGTCCAAACTTCAATTGTTAATTTATCATAGTCAACTGTTTGACCTACTCTTGTATTTTCAACTGAATAATTTACTTTTTTTACAGGTGTAAAGATTGAGTCTATTGGAAGTACATCAATTGCTTGATTTGCTTCTTTATTTTTTTCTGCTACATTATATCCTCTACCTCTATCTGCTGTCATATCTATTACAAGATGTCCACCTTCTGCAACTGTTGCAATATGTAAGTCTTTATTTAATACTTCTACTGTTCCATCTGTAATAATGTCGCCTGCTGTAACTTCTCCTTCACCTTTAAAATCAATTTTCAATTTTTTTTGTTCGTTGTCAAAAGATTTTAGTCTTACACTTTTTAAATTTACTATGATTTCTGGAACGTCCTCTACAACATTTGGTATTGTAGAAAATTCATGAACAACTCCATCTATTTTTATAGTTGTTATAGCTGTTCCAGGTAATGAAGATAGCAAAATTCTTCTTAAAGAATTTCCTATTGTCATTCCATATCCACGTTCTAGTGGTTCACAAACAAATTTTGCATAGTTCTCTTCATCATTTGCTGCTAGACATTCTATATTTGGTTTTTCAAATTCAATCATTTATTTTTTAACCTCCTAATTTAGTTTTGTATTTAAAGATACTGTTATCTTTAAAATCCAAAGTCTAAACTCTAAATTCTATTTAGAATACAACTCAACAATTAAATGCTCTTCAACTGGTAAGTCAACATCTTCTCTTTCTGCTAATCTTACTACTTTAACTTCTAATTTTTCGTTGTTCTTTTCTAGCCATTCTGGAATTGGTTTACTGCTGTTTACTTCAGCATTTTCTTTTGCTATTTTACTATCTTTTTTAATTTCTCTAACTGAAATTACATCTCCTGGTTTAACTAGGTATGATGCTATATCTGTTTTTACTCCGTTTACATCAAAGTGTCCATGATTTACTAATTGTCTTGCTTGTGCTCTTGATGTTCCGAAACCAGCTCTATATACTACATTATCTAATCTGCTTTCTAGTATTTGTAGTAAGTTTTCACCTGTTATACCTTTTTTGCTTTCTGCCATTGCAAAATATTTTCTAAATTGTTTTTCTCCTACTCCATAAAAAGCCTTTGTTTTTTGTTTTTCTCTTAATTGTGTACCGTATTCAGAAAGTTTTTTCTTTCCTTGTCCATGTTCACCTGGTGCATAGTTTCTTCTTGTTACACTACATTTGTCTGAATAGCATCTAGAACCTTTTAAGAACAATTTTTGTCCTTCTCTACGGCATATACGACATTGTTCGTCTTTATATCTTGACATTTTAAATCTCCTTTCATTTTAACGTTATACTCTTCTTCTTTTTGGTGGTCTACAACCATTGTGTGGTATTGGTGTTACGTCTTTTATCATACTTATTTCTAATCCTGCTGTTTGAAGTGATCTTATTGCTGCTTCACGACCAGAACCTGGTCCTTTTACATATACTTCTACTGATTTTAATCCATGTTCCATTCCTGCTTTTGCAGCTGTTAATGCAGCTTCTCCTGCTGCGAATGGTGTGCTTTTTCTAGAACCTTTAAATCCTAATTCACCAGCACTTGCCCAAGAAATTACATTTCCTTTTTCATCAGTTATTGTAACTATTGTATTGTTAAAGCTAGAATGAATATGAGCTGCACCTTTTTCTATGTTTTTTCTATCTCTTCTTCTAGTAACTTTTTTTGCTGCTACCTTTGCCATAATCTATTTACTCCTTCCTTTTTTGAGTTTTTTAAGGTATGGGGACACAGCTTTCCATCCGTCACTTCTTTATAGAGGAGCTATGTCCCTCCCTTATGAATTAGTGATGTCAGTTTTTCTGTTTTCTCCATATTTTAACTTTTTCATTATTTCTTTTTGCTTACTAATTTTCTAGGACCTTTTCTTGTACGTGCATTTGTTTTTGTTCTTTGTCCTCTTACAGGTAATCCTCTTCTATGTCTTATTCCTCTAAAACATCCTATTTCTGTAAGTCTTTTGATATTTAATGCAACTTCTCTTCTTAAGTCACCTTCAACTTTGTAATCTTCCATTGCATTTCTTATTGCTTGTACTTGATCGTCTGTTAAGTCTTTTACTCTAATATCTGGGCTAACTTTAGCTTCTGCTAAAATTTTGTTTGAAGTTGTTCTTCCTATTCCATAAATATATGTAAGTCCTATTTCAACCCTTTTTTCTTTAGGTAAATCTACACCTGCTATACGAGCCATTCTTTTCACCTCTTTAAATATTTTTGTTAATTCTTTGCTAAAACATAGTTGTATAGATTAAAAGCAAAATTTTCTTTTAATCTTTTCGTAATACTTAATTGTTGCTTAGTTTAATTAGTATAATTTGAAATGTAATTAAACTTTTATATATAATAAATAAAATAGATAATTTTTCCCTCGCAAAAATTGCTTAGGACAGCCGCTACTCTATTTATATTATTAACATTGTTATACAACAAATAATCTAATAAATATATTAGATTACTTATCCTTGTCTTTGTTTGTGTTTAGGATTTTCACATATAACCCTTGTAACACCTTTTCTTTTAATTATTTTGCATTTTTCACATATTTTTTTAACTGATGGTCTTACTTTCATTTTTTCACCTCATTTATTTTAGTAAATTTTTGTATTAATTATTTCATTTTAAGCAAAATTTAAATGTTACTTTTATTTTGCTCTCCATGTAATACGTCCACGATTTAAGTCGTATGGAGAAAGTTCAAGTTTTACTTTATCTCCTGGTAATATTTTTATGTAGTTCATTCTAAGTTTTCCAGAAATGTGTGCTAAAACTTGGTGTCCATTTTCTAATTCTACTTTAAAATTTGTATTTGGTAAAGCTTCTACTACTGTACCTTCTACTTCTATAACATCTTCTTTTGACAAAATCTGTTACCTCCATTTATCTATTAATACTAAAATCAACCAATATATTATATACTATCTCTTCTATATTGTCAATATTTCTGGTTCTTTTTCTGTTATTAAAATTGTATTTTCATAATGTGCTGCTAGGCTTCCATCTTCTGATATGATTGTCCACCCATCATCTAATTGTAAAATTCCTGATTTTCCTTGGATTACCATTGGCTCAATTGCTAGTGTCATGCCAGGTTCAAGTTTTAATCCTCTTCCTGCTTTTCCGTAATTTGGGATTCCAGGGTCTTCGTGCATACTTGTTCCTATTCCATGACCTTGAAATTCTTTTACAACAGAATATCCGTTTTTTTCTACATATTCTCCAATTGCATGAGATATATCTCCAATTCTAAAACCTTTTTTAGCGAATTTTATTCCTTCAAAAAAAGCTTGTTTAGTTACATCAATTAATCTTTGAGTTGATGCAGGAATCTTACCTACAATATATGTTCTTGCACAGTCTCCATTAAATCCGTTTTTATATGCAACTAAATCTACACTTATTATATCACCATCTTTTAATATTGCTCTTTTAGATGGTATTCCATGTATTACTTCATCGTTTACAGAGGCACATATTGAACCTGGAAAATCTGGAACTCCTTTTACTCCACTTGGATAACCTTTTTCTGCTGGAATTGCCCCATTTTTTCTCATGGTGTCTTCTGCAATTTTATCTAATTCATATGTAGAAATTCCCGGTCTAATTGCTTTTTCTATTTCTTTTTGAGCTAGAGCAGCAACTCTACACGCTTCTTTCATTAATTCTATTTCTCTTTTTGATTTAATTGTTACCAAAATGATTACCCCCATAAATTGGAATTTGTTTAGTTCCGGATGAATTCAGGACAGTCCCCAAAATCCCCAGGTTTGGTGATTTTAAGGGACAGTCCCTAGAATTCCCCCTCACACAAATTACAATTTATCTAATTAATTATTTTTAATGTATTCTTCTACTTCTTTTGCAACATCATAAGATGTTTTTCCTACTTTGTCGCCTGCTTTTGCATCATATAATATGTTTGCTTTTTTGTAATGATTTATTAATTCTTCTGCTGTTTTGCTATAAACTTGTAGTCTGTTTTCTACAACTTCTGGTTTTTGATCTTCTCTTTGATATAGTTCTCCGCCACATTTGTCACATATTCCTTCAACTTTTGGTGGATTAAATACTACATTGTATATTTCACTACATCCTTTGCAACTTCTTCTATTTGCAATTCTTTCTACTATTTCATCAAATGGAACGTCTATATTTAATGCCATATCTACTTTTGCATTCATTTCTTTTAGCATATTATCAAGGCTTACAGCTTGTACACCTGTTCTTGGGAATCCGTCTAAAACAGCTCCGTTTTCTACGTCATCTCCATTTAATCTTTCTTTTAACATTTTTATTGTTACTTCATCTGGTACAAGTTCACCCTTGTCCATGTATTGTTTTGCTTCTTTTCCTAATTCTGTTTCATTTTTTAAATTTTCTCTAAATAAATCTCCTGTTGATATATGAGCTAATTTTAAATCTTCTGCTATTATTTTTCCAACAGTTCCTTTTCCACTACCTGGGGCGCCTAGTAATACTATAAACATATCTTTCCTCCATTCAAACAAATCAAAAGCTTCGTCCTACTGTGTCAAACTTCACTCAAAATTTTTCAATGTACTTATGTACTATTTCAAATTTTTTCGCTTGTTTTCCTTGTATTACTCGCTTTTAATTTGTTTTAAAATCTATTTTTATTTTTTACTATAAATTAGAAGTGAGATGTGAGATGTGTGAAGTGTAATTTTATATTTTCACACTTCGCACTTCACACTTCACACTTCTATTCTAAAAATCCTTTATAATGTCTCATTACTAATCTAGACTCTAATTGTTGTACTGTTTCTAATGCAACACCTACTACGATAAGTATTGATGTTCCACCGAATGCAACGTTAAGTCCTGTAAATCTCATAAGCATTGGAAGTATTGCTATTACACTTAAGAATATACCTCCAAATAAAGTTAATTTACTCATAATTGATGATAAATAATCTGTTGTAGGTTTTCCAGCTCTAATTCCTGGAATAAATCCACCGTTTTTCTTTATATTGCTTGATACTTCTGCTGGATTAAATGTTGCATATGTGTAGAAATAAGTAAATCCAAGTATCAATAATAAGTACACAATTGCGTTTGCTATTGTATAGCCTAATCCAACATTAGATGTTGATGTAGCTATTGAGAATTTATATATTGTTGCCCAGAAACCTGTTTGGCTTGCTATATTGGCATTAAACATTTGTATAATCATTGCTGGGAATGTCATAAATGATGATGCAAATATTACAGGCATAACTCCTGCCATTGCAAGTTTTAGAGGAATATGTGTGTTTTGTCCTCCGTACATTTTTCTTCCTACTACTTTTTTAGCATATTGTACAGGAACTCTTCTTTCAGCTTCTTGTACAAATACAACACCTGCAACAAGAATTATCGCTCCTATTATTATACCAAGAGAAATTAATAATCCTGTTGTGCTAAATCCATTAGCTGTTATTATCAATCTATATATTGTTGTAACTGCTGATGGTAATGAAGCAATTATACCTATGAATATAATTATTGATATACCATTACCAATTCCTTTATTAGTAATTTGTTCTCCAAGCCACATTAAAAGTGCTGTTCCTGCTACTAATGAAAGTACTATTAATGCGCCTGTTCCAAATCCAGGATTTATGAATACTCCATATGCAGAATATGTACTGCTATATGAAACATAAATTCCTATTGCTTCTACTAATGCTAGTATTAGTGTAACAATTTTTGTATATTTGTTTACTTTAGCTCTTCCTTCTTCTCCGCCTTCTTTAATAAGTCTTTCTAATGAAGGTATTACCATTCCTAACAATTGTATAACAATTGATGCAGTAATATATGGGCTAATACTCATTGCAAATATTGAGAATCTTGAAAAAGCTCCTCCTGAGATTAAGTCTATAAATCCAGATAAGCTATTTGAACCTGTTTTTGCAAGTTCACTTAATGCAACAGTATCAATTCCTGGAACTGATATGAAGCATCCCAATCTAAATATCACTATTAGTATTAGTGTATACATTAATCTTTTTCTAATTTCTGGAGTTTTCAAAGCGTTTTTAATTGTTTTAAACAAATTAAATCACCTCTGCTTTTCCACCAGCTGCTTCTATTTTTTCTTTTGCAGCTTTTGTAAATCTTGTTGCTTTAACTGTTAATTTTTTATCTAAATTTCCAGTTGCTAAAACAACGATACCATCATTAGCTTTACTTATTATTCCTTCTTCGATTAAACTTTCAGCTGTAACAACATCTGCTTTACTTTTGTTAAGCATTGTTAAAGTTACTTCTGTGTAATTTGAAGCGTGAATGTTTGTAAATCCTCTTTTTGGTAATCTTCTATATAGTGGTGTTTGACCTCCTTCAAATCCACGTCTAACTCCTCCACCAGATCTTGATTTTTGTCCTTTTTGACCTCTTCCTGATGTTTTTCCTAGACCTGAACCAATTCCACGTCCAACTCTTCTTCTTGCAACTTTTTCTTGGCTAGCTTTTATATTTCCTAATTCCATCTGTTTCCCTCCATTTCTTATTCAAAATGCTATTATAACTTTAGTTTGCATTTTTAGTTTGAAGTGAGATGTGGAAAGTGAGCTTTTGAATAAAAGTTTTCAAATCTCGCCTTGCACATCGCACCTCTCAACTCAAAATTGCAATTCTTACATTCTAAAAGCAATATGTTTGAATTATAATATTTCTTCTACTTTTTTTCCTCTTTTTTTAGCAATTTCTTCAGCTGTTGACATATTCTCTAGAGCATTCATTGTAGCATATCCAACGTTTCTTGGATTGTTTGTTCCAATAACTTTTGTTCTTATATCTCTGTATCCTGCAAGTTCAAGTATTGGTCTTACACTTCCACCTGCTATTAATCCAGATCCTTCTGCTCCTGGTTTTAATAATACGCTTGCTGAACCAAATGTTCCTAGGAATTCATGTGGTATTGTTGTTCCTACAATTGGTACTTCTATTAAGTTCTTTTTAGCATCTTCAATAGCTTTTTTTATTGCATCTGGAACCTCTGCTGCTTTTCCGTTTCCAATTCCTACATGACCGTTTTCGTCACCAACAACAACTACTGCGCTAAATCTAAAATTTCTACCACCTTTAACAACTTTTGCAACTCTGTTAATGGCTACTACTTTTTCTTTTAATTCAACTACTTCGTTTTCCATATTTTTTTAAAGTTTCCCTCCTTAAAATTCTAATCCTGCTTCTCTTGCAGCTTCTGCAAGTTCTTTAACTATTCCGTGGTAAATATATCCACCTCTATCATAAACAACATTTTTAATATTTTTTTCTATTGCTCTTTTTGCAATTAATGTTCCAACTTCTTTTGCAGCTTCTTTATTAGATTTTTTTGTTTTTACAGCTTTATCTAATGTTGATGCTGAAACGATAGTTTCTCCTTTTACATCATCTATGATTTGTGCATATATATTAGAATTACTTCTATAAACACATAGTCTTGGACATTCAGATGTTCCGCTTATTTTTCTACGTACTCTTATATGTCTTCTTTCTCTTTCTAATTTTCTATTTGTTTTGCTAATCATCTAAGAATTTCTCCTTTCTTTTTATACTTGTTCTATTTACCTGTTTTACCTTCTTTACGTCTAATATGTTCATCAACATATTTAATACCTTTTCCTCTATATACTTCTGGTGGTCTTTTGCTTCTTATTTCAGCAGCCATTTGACCTACTAGTTCTTTATCAATACCTTTTACTATTATTGAGTTTGGATTTGGTACTTCATATGTAATACCTTCTGGCTCAACCATTTCTACTGGATGTGAGTAACCTAAAGTTAAAACTATTTTATTTCCTTGCTTTGCAGCTCTATAACCTACACCATTTATTTCTAATTGTTTTGAAAATTCATTAGAAACTCCTTCAATCATATTGTTTATTAATGTTCTTGTTAAACCATGTAAACTTCTATTTTCTTTTTCATCGTTTGGTCTTGCTACTACAATAACACCATTCTCTAGTTTTATAGAAATGTTATCATTAACTGTTCTTTCTAATGTTCCTTTAGGTCCTTTTACAGTTATTTTTTGTCCATCTATTGTTACATCTATACCAGCTGGAACTGTAATTGGTTTATTTCCTATTCTTGACATTTCTTTTACTCCCTTCTAAAAAAAACTTTTATTTTTCATTATTAATTCTTCATTCTTGCAAAAGCAAATTTAATTACCAGATATATGCTAAAACTTCTCCACCAACGCCTGCATTTCTTGCTTCTTTATCTGTCATAACACCTTTTGATGTTGAAATTAAAGCTATTCCTAATCCGTTTAATACTCTTGGAAGTTCGTCTTTTGCTGCATATATTCTTAAACCTGGTTTGCTTATTCTTTTTAATCCAGATATAACTTTTTTACCTTTTTCTGTGTATTTTAGGCTTATTCTTAAAATACCTTGGTTTTCGTTACTTATTTCTTCATATGATTTTATATATCCTTCATTAAGCAAAATTTCTGCAATTGATTTTTTCATCTTAGATGCTGGAATATCAACTGTTTTAAATTTTGCACTGTTTGCATTTCTTATTCTTGTTAGCATATCTGCTATTGGATCAGTAGTGTTCATTTAAATTTTTTCCTCCTTTTCTTATTTGAAGTGTGGTCTCTCACCTCTATATTACCAGCTTGCTTTTTTTACACCTGGTATTTCACCTTTATGTGCTAATTCTCTAAAGCATATACGGCAAATTCCATATTTTCTTATATATGCATGTGGTCTACCACATAATTTACATCTATTATATTCTCTTGTTTTAAATTTTTGTGGTTTTTGTTGCTTTACAATCATTGATTTTTTAGCCATAATTTTTATTTTCCTCCTTTATTTAAACTCTAAAAGGCATTCCTAATAATGTAAGTAATTCTCTTGCTTCTTCGTCTGTTTTTGCTGTTGTTACAAATATAATATCCATTCCTCTTATTTTATCTATTTTGTCATATTCGATTTCTGGGAATATTAATTGTTCTTTTATACCTAAAGAATAATTTCCTTTTCCATCAAATGAATTTTTAGATACTCCTCTAAAATCTCTTACTCTTGGAAGTGCTAAGTTAAATAATTTATCAGCAAAATCATACATTTTTCCTGCTCTTAGTGTAACTTTACATCCTACATTTACACCTTCTCTTAATTTAAAAGCAGCAATTGATTTTTTTGCTTTTGTTATAACTGGTTTTTGTCCTGTTATAATTGTTAAATCTGATATTGCATTGTCTAAACTTTTTGGATTATCTTTTACATCTCCTAATCCTATGTTTATAACTATTTTCTCTAATTTAGGAACTTCCATTAGTGATTTATATTCAAACTTTTTCATTAATGCTGGTATTACTTCTTTTTGATATTGTTCTTTTAACTTTTCCATGGATAGTTTTTTCCTCCTTCTATTTTATTATTTTAGTTTTGCTCCACATTTTTTGCAAATACGTGTTTTTTCTTTTCCTTCTTTTTCTATTTTTATTCTAGTAGGTTTGTTGCATTTTGGGCAAACTACGTTAACTTTGCTACTATGTATGCTACATTCTACAGGAATAATTCCACCTTCTTCACCTTGTTTTCTAGGTTTAACGTGTTTTTTTCTTATATTTATACCTTTAACTATTATTCTATCTGTTTTTGGCATTGTGTCTAAAACTTCACCAGTTTTACCTTTATCATTTCCTGATAAAACTTGAACTGTATCGCCTTTTTTTATTTTCATTCTATTTTCACCTCTGTTTTTTATAATACTTCTGGAGCTAATGATAATATTTTCATATAATCTTTATCTCTTAATTCTCTTGCTATAGGCCCAAATATACGAGTACCTTTTGGGTTTTTATCATCACGAATAATAACTGCTGCATTTTCGTCAAATCTTACATAAGATCCATCTGCTCTTCTAATTGGTTTTTTTGTTCTTACTATAACTGCTTTTACTACATCACCTTTTTTAACAACTCCATTTGGCATAGCACTTTTTACAGATGCAATTATTACATCTCCAACACCTGCAAATTTTCTATGTGAACCGCCTAAACATCTAATACACATTAATTCTTTTGCTCCAGTGTTATCTGCTACTTTTAGTCTTGATTGTTGTTGTATCATTATGGTTTCCTCCTTTTCAAAAATCTGTGAAATGAATTTTATACTCTTCACTATTATTTTTTATTTATTTTATTACTGCTTTTTCTACAACTTCTACTAATCTCCATCTTTTATCTTTAGATAGAGGTCTTGTTTCCATTACTTTAACTCTATCACCTATTTGGCATTGATTTTCTTCATCATGAGCTTTTAATTTATATGTTTTTTTAACAATCTTACCATATATAGGATGTTTAACACTTGTTTCAACTGCTACAACTATTGTTTTATCCATTTTGTTAGATACAACTGTACCAGTCATAACTTTACGAAGATTTCTTTCTTCCATTTATATTTTCCTCCTTATTATTTTGAGGGACACATTTTCGGGCCGACAGTGTTGCCGACCCCTACACAATTTATGTGCAGGTCTCCTACTAGTTTTAGTTTTTTGCTTCTCCTAATTCTCTTTGTTTTAGAATAGTATTAACTCTAGCTATATCTTTTTTTACTTCTTTTATTTTCATTGGATTGTCTAATCCATTTGTAGCTAAGCTAAATCTTAATTTAAATAATTCAGATTTTAATTCTACTAATTCTTTTTCTAGCTCTGGTGAAGACATTTCTCTTATTTTATTTATCTTCATCATTCTCACCACCTTGTTTTGTTTCTCTGGCTAAGAATTTTGTTTTTACAGGTAATTTATGAGATGCAAGTCTTAAAGCTTCTCTTGCTACATCCTCTGTTACTCCTGCTAATTCAAATAATATTCTACCAGGTTTTACAACAGCTACCCAATATTCTGTTGCACCTTTACCTTTACCCATACGAGTATCAGCTGGTTTTTTACTAATTGGTTTATTTGGGAATATTTTAATCCAAACTTTACCACCTCTTTTAATATAACGAGTCATGGCAATTCTGGCTGCTTCTATTTGGTTTGCTGTAATTAATCCTGCTTCTAATGCTTGTAATCCATAATCTCCTTCGTTTACAACATTACCTCTTGTTGCTTTACCTCTGTTTCTACCTTTTTGCATTTTTCTATATTTTGTTCTTTTTGGCATTACTGGCATTATTGTTCCCCTCCTTCTTTTGCTACTTTTTTAGTTGGAAGAACCTCTCCTTTATATATCCAAACTTTTACACCTATTTTTCCATAAGTTGTATCTGCTTCTGCAAATCCATAATCGATATCTGCTCTTAAAGTTTGAAGTGGGATTGTACCTTCTTTATAGAACTCTGTTCTTGCCATATCAGCTCCACCTAATCTTCCAGATACAGCTGTTTTTATTCCTAGAGCTCCTGCTTTCATAGATTTTTGCATACATTGTTTCATTGCTCTTCTAAAAGATATTCTTCTTTCTAGTTGGTTTGCAATATTTTCTGCAACTAATTGTGCATCTGTATCAATATTTTTTACTTCAACTATATTTAAGTTAACATCTTTGTTTATCATTTTTACTAATTCATTTTTTAATGTTTCTGCATAGTTTCCACCTTTACCTATTACTAGACCAGGTTTTGCAGTATAAACATTTACTTTTACAAATTTTGGTGTTCTTTCTATTTCAATTTTAGAAATTCCACTTACAAATAGTTTTTTCTTAACATATTCACGTATTTTATGATCTTCTACTAAATAGTCACTAAAATTCTTAGAATCAGCATACCATTTAGAATTCCAATCTTTTATAACGCCTACTCTTAATCCATGTGGATGCATTTTTTGTCCCATGTTAATTTTCCTCCTTTACCACAATTGTTATATGGCATGTTCTTTTTCTAATTCTTACTGCAGATCCTTTTGCTGCTGGTCTAATTCTTTTTAATGTTGGTCCTTGGTTTGCATAAATTTCGCTAACTATTAGATTTCCTCTATTCATACCATGATTGTTTTCAGCATTTGCTATTGCTGATTTTAATAATTTTTCTATTATTTCTGATGAAGCTTTTGGTGTAAATTTTACTATTGCTAATGCTTCGTCAACTTTTTTACCTCTTATTAGGTCTGCAACTATTTTTACTTTTCTGCTTGAAATTCTAGCATATCTTAATGTTGCTTTTGCTTCTAATGTTGCAGTTTGAACATTCTCTTGCTCTGGCATTTTTTCTTTCCTCCTTTATTTTACGTTAGTTTTTTTATCTCCTGAATGACCTTTGAAAGTTCTTGTTGGAGCAAATTCTCCTAATTTATGTCCTATCATTTCTTCTGAAATATAAATTGGAACATGTTTTCTTCCATCATGAACAGCTATTGTATGTCCAACCATTTGTGGATATATTGTAGATGCTCTTGACCAAGTTTTTAGAACAGCTTTATCGCCAGTTTCATTCATTTTTTCTACTCTTTTTAATAATTTTTCTTGTATAAAAGGTCTTTTATTACTAGCCATTATTCCTATTTCCTCCTTTTAACTATAAATTTATCTGATTTTTTATTTTTTTGTCTTGTCTTATATCCTAATGCTGGTTTGCCCCAAGGAGTAAGTGGACCTGCGTGTCCTACTGGTGCTCTACCTTCACCACCACCATGAGGGTGATCTACTGGGTTCATAACTGAACCTCTAACTGTTGGTCTAATTCCCATATGTCTTTTTCTTCCTGCTTTACCTAGTTTTATATTACCATGGTCTGTATTACCAATTGTTCCTATTGTTGCTCTACATTTAGCTAATACTAATCTCATTTCTCCTGATGGAAGTCTTACGTGAGCATATTTTCCTTCTTTTGCCATAAGTTGTGCTTCTCCACCAGCTGTTCTTACTAATTTTCCACCTTGACCTGGATTTAATTCTATATTATGAATTAATGTACCTACTGGTATGTTTTCTATTGGAAGGCAATTTCCAATTCTTATATCAGATTTAGCACCAGAAATTACTTTGTCTCCATCTTTTAATCCTAAAGGTGCTAATATATAATTTAAAGTTCCATCTTCATATTTTATTAAAGCGATGTTACTTGTACGGTTTGGATCATATTCTATACCAATTACTGTTGCTGGCATATCATCCTTTTTACGTTTGAAATCGATTATTCTGTATTTTTGTCTGTTTCCACCACCTTGATGTCTAACTGTTATTCTACCATATGAGTTTCTTCCTGCATTCTTTTTCTTTTTAGCAAGTAAAGATTTTTCTGGTGTCTTTTTTGTTATTTCTTCAAAAGTTGACATTGTCATATTTCTTCTTGATGGTGTGTATGGTCTGTATGTTTTTATACCCATTATTTATCTCTCCTTTTTATATTTATTATCCCAGTTTTTTCTGGTTAATTAACTATTGAGCTTATAGTTCTTAAGCTCCCATGAATTCATCTATTGAATCTTTATATTTTTTGTCTATTTTAACTTCTTTTCCACCTTTTGTTAGGTAAGATTTTTCTGTTGGATTTGTGTCTACTGCAACTATTGCTTTTTTCCAGTCTGGTCTTCTTCCTGTATTTGCTCCAACTCTTTTTTCTTTTCCTTTAACTGTAATTGTATTTACATTTAATACTTTTACATTAAATAATTTTTCAACAGCTTGTGCTATTTGAACTTTTGTAGCTTTTTTTGCTACTTTGAATGTATACTTTCCTTCTTGTAGTCCTATACTACTTTTTTCTGTAACTATTGGTTTTATAATTATTTCTTCTGCGTTCATGTTAAGCATACACCTCCTCTAAGCTTTTAACTGCATCTACTGTTAAAACTAGTTTGTTATATTTTAATAAATCATAAACATTTATTGTATTTACTAAACTTGTTTTTACACCTTCAATGTTTCTTGCTGATTTTTGAACATTCTCATTTTTTTCTGGTAAAACTATTAATGTTTTTCCTTCAACTTTTAAGTTGTTTAATGCAGATACCATGTTCTTTGTTTTTATTGCATCAAAGTTCATTGAATCTACAACTACTAAATTGTTTTCTAATACTTTAGAACTTAATACAGATCTTACAGCTAATCTTCTTTCTTTTTTGTTTACTCTATAGCTATAATCTCTTGGTTTTGGTCCTAATGCTATACCACCTTTAAACCATTGTGGTGATCTTATACTTCCTTGTCTTGCTCTACCTGTTCCTTTTTGTTTCCAAGGTTTTCTTCCACCGCCAGATACTTCTGCTCTTGTTTTTGTATTTGAAGTTCCTTGTCTTTGGTTAGCCATATAGTTAACTAATACACTGTGTACTATTTTTTCGTTTGGTTCAATTCCAAAAACGCTATCTGCTAATTCTATATCGCTAACTTTTTTACCTTCTATATTGTATACATCTATTTTAGGCATTTTTCTCTATCTCCTCTCTTATTTACTCTTTACTGAATTTCTTATTTTTAATATTGCTCCTTTGTTTCCTGGAACACTACCTTTTACTAAGATTACATTTTTATCTAAATCTACTCTTACAACTTCTAAGTTTTGTATTGTAACTGTTTCCATTCCCATATGTCCTGGTAACTTTTTACCTTTAAATACTCTACCTGGTGTTGAAGTAGATCCCATTGAACCTGGTCTTCTGTGGTACATAGAACCATGTCCCATAGGTCCTCTTGATTGTCCATGACGTTTTATAACACCTTGGAATCCTTTACCTTTGCTTGTTCCTGTAATATCTACTGCATCTCCTGCTGCAAATATATCAGCTTTTATTTCGTCTCCTACATTGTAAGAAATTTCTTCTAATCTAAATTCTCTTAAATGTTTTTTAGGTATTATATTTGTTTTTGCAAATTCACCTTTTTTTGGTTTTGTTAATTTATTTTCTTTAACTTCTCCAAAACCTAATTTTACTGCTTGGTATCCATCGTTATCAACTGTTTTTATTTGAATAACTGTACATGGTCCAGCCTCAATTGCTGTAACTGGAATAGCTTTTCCATTTTCGTCGAATATTTGTGTCATTCCAATTTTCTTTCCTAATATTGCTTTTTTCATTACTCTTTTCCTCCTTAACTATTGGCTAATTCTGAAAACGCTGAAAACCTTCGCATTACTTTGTCAAATTTCATAAAACTTTTTTCGATGTACTTATGTACTATCTCAAAAATTTTTATTCATTTTCCTCGTCCTGCTTGCTTTTGACCGTTTTCTATTTTTTTACTTATTAGCTTGGTTGTTGTATTGCATTATTTGCAATTTTTATACTTTACTATAAATTAAAGTTTCATTTCTACATCTACGCCTGCTGGCAAGTCTAATTTCATTAGGCTATCAACTGTTGTTTGTGTTGGGTATAAGATGTCTATTACTCTCTTGTGTGTTCTCATTTCAAATTGTTCTCTTGAATCTTTATGTTTGTGTGGAGAACGTAAAATTGTTACTATTTCTCTTTTTGTTGGTAATGGAATAGGACCTGAAACTTTTGCACCTGTTCTTTTAGCAGTATCTACTATTTTTTCAGCAGACTGATCTAAAACTACATTGTCATAAGCTTTTAATCTTATTCTTATTTTTTCGCTTTGAACTGTTTTTTTAGTAACCTTTTCTGTTTTTGTTGTCTTTGCACCTTTTGTTGCTTTTTTTGTTGTAGCTTTTGCTACTTTTTCAGTTTTGTTTGTTGCTTCTGCATTCTCTGCTTTTGCCATTGTTAAATTCCCTCCTTTTAATTTGTCGTGATACATTTTATTATGTATTCACTTAATTGCCTTAGGAAAGTTCTTAACGCACCCTAGTGTTTCTTTTATTAACATTTAAAAATCCTAAGTTAACGCAAGATGATACTTAGGACAAGTGTGCTTATTTAAAACTTATCCGCCCGGTCTTAGCCAAGACATACTCCACGAAAGTTCCCTCCATTTCCTGCTTCCCGTAAGAATGTAGCCACATTTCGCTTCATCGCAAATCTACACGCAAATCATATTATACAATACTTTTATATTGTATGTCAAGCTTTTTTGTATTAATTTGTGGCTAATTTGTTTTAAAATCTATATTTTTATTTTAAACATAACATTTAATATCATTTAATACTTGATTATTTTATTGTAATATTATAGAATATTGTTGTATGGAGGTAATTTATGGAAAAGAAAGAAGATATTTTAAAAACAAAGTATTTCAAAATACATAATGTTACTGATTTAAAAGATATGCTTTATCAGTCTTCTGTTAGATACAAAAACAGAAATGCATTCAAATTAAAAGATAAAAATCGGAAAAATTTATGGTGTTAAATATGTTCAATTTAAAGATGATGTTGAAGCATTAGGTACTTCATTAATCGACTTAGAATTATTAAATGCCCCAATTGCTTTAATTGGAAAAAACAGCTATTCTTGGATCATCTCATATCTTGCAAGTTCAATTATAGGTACTGTTGTTCCTATTGATAAAGAACTTCATGTTGATGACATGATTAATTTTATAAATATTTCAGATGCAAAAGCTGTTATATGTGATGAAAAATATTTAAAAAGTATTCTAGATAATAGAGAAAAATTAAAAAATAATGTTTTATTTATAAATATAGATTCTTCTTCGAACATTGAAGATTCTTTAAAATTTAATAAATTATTAGATGATGGGGCTAAAAAGATAGCAACTGGTAATACTGCATTTAAAGATATTAAAATAAACCCAAACGATATGCATGTATTGCTTTTTACTTCTGGAACTACAGGAAATGCAAAAGGTATTTGCTTATCTCACAAGAATATTTGTTCAAATATTATGTCTGTTGCTCAAATAGTTAAAGTAGATAAGTCAACAGTAGTACTTTCTATTCTTCCTATTCATCATACATACGAATGTACTCTAGGGCATTTATTGCCATTATATGGTGGAGGAACAGTAACATACTGTGATGGACTAAGATATATCAACAAGAACATTAATGAATATAAACCATCATTTGTAATTTGTGTTCCTTTATTGTTAGAAAACATACATAAAAAAATTGTTAAGACTTTGCAAAAAACTTTACCTGCAAAATATTTTAATAACGGCAAACATTTCTTAGATAATATGCCACCCGTTTTAAGATTTTTTGTAAGGAATAAAATTAAGAAATCTTTAGGTGGAAATCTTAGGACTTTTATTGTAGGAGCAGCAGCTATTGACCCTAACATTATAGAATCATTTTATAAGATTGGATTTAAAGCCCTTCAAGGATATGGTTTAACTGAGTGTTCTCCCCTTGTAGCCGGCAATAATGACTTCTTCTACAAGGCTGACTCTGTTGGTCTTCCTATTCCTAACGTAGAATATAAAATTAACAATCCAGATGATCAAGGTGTTGGTGAAATAATAGTAAAAGGACCTAATGTAATGCTTGGTTATTATAATGATCCAGAAGCAACAGATAATGTTTTCAAAAAAGGCTGGTTTTACACTGGAGATTTAGGATATATAGATGATGATGGTTTCTTATATATAACTGGTAGATGCAAAAGTGTTATTGTTACTCAAAATGGTAAAAATATTTATCCTGAGGAAATAGAATATTATTTAAATGCTAGTCCTTTAGTTAAAGAGTGTATAGTTTTAGGTGTTAATTATAAAGGTGATAAAGAAACATATGTAAATGCAAAATTATTGCCAGACATTGAAGCATTTAAAGAATACTTAAATAAGGATGACATATCAGATACTGACATAAAAAAAGAATTTAAAAAACTTATATCCGAAGTAAATAAAAAACTTCCTAATTATAAGCACATTAAAGATTTTAAGGTTGTAGAAAATGAATTTGAAAAAACAACCACTCAGAAAATTAAAAGATTTGGAAACAACTTAAGTATGTAAAAAGAACAAAGCGACTTTAGTCGCCCTTTGTTCTCGCCGATTTGAGTTTTCGAATGTAATGAGGAAATTTCAAAGGCAATAGCGATTATAGCATTTTTATATACTAGGAAATTTCTCATTTCCTAGTATATAAAAAATGCACCAGCTAGGTGCATTTTTTTAATCTTCATCAATAAAATTAAATTCATCTTTGAATTTTTCTTTAAATATTTCAAACACTTTATTTAGTATTTCTTGATCATCAACGCTTACATATGATTCTTCATCTTCTGAATCAGTATCTTCAACTTTTAATATTACTACTTCTCCGTCTTCCTCTTCGTCATCTTCTACTGGTAGTAATACAACATATTCTTCTCCATCTAATTCTATTAAATCTAAAAATTCGAATTGTACTTCGTTTCCATCCTCATCATTTAAAATTATTATATTGTCTAATTCTTCATCTAGTCCTTCCATATCATTATTTTCAAAATCCATTATTCTTTTGTCTCCTTTCATTTTTTATATTAATTGCTTTGCAATATTAACGTCTTATGCATTTATACCATATTGTAGTATTTTTTTCAATAGTTTATTTCATTTTATTTAGGTACACTTCTAATATGTATACAGCAGATATTGTATCTACCAATGCTCTTTTTTTCTTTTTATTTATTTCTAAATCATTCATAGTTTTATGTGCTTGGACAGTAGTAAGTCTTTCATCAATTTTTTCTATGTTTATTTTATTATATTTACATTTTAGTTTGTGTATAAATTTTTCGGTTTTTTCTGCTCTTGGTCCTTTTGTTCCATTCATATTTATTGGCATTCCTACTACTATTGTATCTACATTATACTCTTGTAAAATTTTGTCGAGCTCTGCAAGTAATATCTTATCATTACCTTTATGTTCTATTGTTTTTAGCCCTTGAACAGTAATATTTAATTCATCTGTTATAGCAATCCCAACTCTAGCTTCTCCATAATCAATTCCAAGTATTCGCATATTATTCTTCTAACCCTATATAATTTTTTACCATTCTTTCTAATAGTTCATCTCTTTCTATTTGTCTAATAAGACTTCTTGCATTTTTATAACTTGTTATATATGTTGGATCCCCAGACAATATATATCCAACTATTTGATTTACCGGATTATATCCTTTTTCTGATAAAGCTTCATATACCTCTTTTAAGATTTCTTTTGCCTTAATGCTATTATCTCTTTCTACTTCAAAATTCATTGTTTTATCATCTATCATTTTCTTACCTCCTATATGCAATTAATATTGCTTTCAGTTTTATCTGCATCATCTAAGTATTCTTCTAATTTTTTAGTTACCTCTTCTAAACCTGTTCCCTTATAATATGTTGCTAATATAAAGTTTGTTCGGGGATGAGCATATATCTGTTTTTTTGTTTTTTTGTTTTTTGTAGCTTCTTCTTTTTTTATAGTAATCGCTTCAATTTCACTTTTTACCGTTTTAACAAATTCTTCAACCCCTTCTAGGTCTACTCCTGAAAATGCTATTGCAAACTTAGGTCCCATATATCTTACAAATACATATTGAGCTGATATTGATGTTTTAACAATATTACTAACATCTATAATTGTTTTTGTTCCAAGATTCCTTCCAAACACTTTATTTATTTCTTCAATGTTAGTAATAGTAAACATACATATTGTAGATTGTGCATATTTGTCTATTGTTCTTTTTCCTTTTCCATATAAATATTCTGCTGAATTTAATCCTGTGCTTTTATCTACTCTATAAATATTTTCTATTGTGTTTTGATATGACACTGTTTTTAATACTGACACTATGTTATCTCTAACAACTCCCAAAACGCTAGTATCCATGTTATCAAACGCATGAGGCTCGCTGCTTTCTATTATCCAATATCCAATATATATATTGTCTATATATAGTGGAAAAAACATTGCTGACTTTGCCCTTCCCATTTCGCTCTTTTGATAAGCAAGCTTTTCTCCTGCTCCATTTACCGTTACATATTTTGGAGTTGCTGAGGCAATACTATCTTTAAACATTTCATCTGTATGCAAGTTTTTTAGAGTATCCCAATGTCTTTCATCTACATTAGAGGCCTTTATAACGTATTCTGCCCCATTAAATACCACTATTGTAGAATATCTTATACTAAATTTTTCTATTAGTATGTCATTAATCACTTGCAATTTATTATCTACTGAAGAATCTTTTCCTATTGTATCCATGAATTCTTGTAAAACCCTTAGGTTGTTTACTTTTTCATTTATACTTTGATATTTTTTTATTTTCTTGCTTATAGATAAATTATACATTACTAATGCTATTATAATTATTATTAATAATACTATTGCTAATAAAATAGGATTCAAGTTATCACCTCATAAGTTATTGTTGATATTTGTTCTTCATTTTATTTAATGTACTGTTTATATTACTAGAAAAATTGTCTTTGTATTGGTTTCCTCTTGGAGAATATGTTTGTCTATTTATTAATGGATATACCATTCCAGTTAATTGTTTTAAAGCCATCATCAATGGTTTTGTATATCCGTTTAAGGATATAGAGCAATTTATCATTGAATCCAAATACTTAATATAATTTGGTATTTCTAGTGGTACTTCGCAGTATGCTATTCTTTCAGGGTCAAATAAGTTTTTCATATATGTCATTGATGGATCATTATAGTTAGATATTCCATCAATTAATCTTTTTACAGAAACACTTTTTATTTTGACACTTTTATTTATTACTATTTTTAGTTTTTCTTGTCTTAATATGTTTTTAGATTGCAAATTTCTTAAAAATGCTGTTAGTGGTTGCATTGTTAAAACATCCATGCTTTGTACTAAATATATTTCTTGCGCTTTATCAAAATACTCCATTGGTGTATCAAAGTCGCAATCTATTAATACAACCGAAAAGTTCTTTAGTAATGTACTTAGAATTGTTTCAGCATCAGAATAATCATTTTGCTCTTCTGGAAGACTAGTAAATACAGATAAGTTTTTATTTACTCTTACTCCTTCTGCTACTCCACTTCTTAATTTGTATATACTCTCTTTAGCAGTGTTCATTAATTGTTCTTCGTTGTTAGTATATACATAATAAGCATTTTTATTTGTTGACATATCCAATATTGCTGTTGATATTCCTGTACTAGATAACATTTCTGCAACATTGTTTACAATAAATGATGTTCCATTTTTTGTAGTTCCTACAAATGCCACAACTTTTTTATCCTTTGTTATTAATGAATTAAATTCTGCTCCACTTGGTTTATATGCTGTTTGTACCAATTCTTCTTTTTTATTTTCAACATATTGATTTTGTTGTGGTTTTTCTTCTTTATTTTCTTCTCCCAAGTTAAATAAATCTATTTCTTCGTCATTGTCGTCTGTCTCATTTTCATCATTTCCTAAAGCAGATAAATCAATTGCTTCTTCATCATCGTTTTCTTCTTCATTATCTCCTAGGTCAAATAAATCTATTGGTTCTTCTTGTTCTGTTTTCTTTGTCTCTTCATCTTCATCGCTTAGATTAAACAAATCAATTAATTCATCGTTTTCTTCGTCATTTTTTTCTTCTTGTTGAATTGGATTTTTTGGAGGTCTTCCCCTTCCCCTCTTTGGTTTTTCTTCTTGTTGTAATTCTACTGGTACAACCTTTTTGGGTCTTCCTCTTCCTCTTTTTGGTTTCTCTTCTATTTCATCAACTGGATTTTCTATTTCTTCTACTTTTTCTTCTATTTTTTCTATTGGCTCTATTGGTTTTTGTGCAGTTTCTTTTATTAGTCTTTTAACTCCTGTTTTATTAACACTTTGTGGTATAACAATAGGCTTTGAAATTTTTGTTTTTTCTGATTCTTCTTTTATTAATTCTTCTTGAATTGCGCTTTTCCCTTTTGATTTTTGTTGTTCTTGTTGTACAGCAAAGTTTTGTCTTTCTGTTTTTGGTTGAAAAGCCATTAATTGTTGATATTTAGGAGACCTCTCTTCCAAAACAGCTTTTACTCCCATAGGCAGATATCTTATTATTATCTTCAACTGTATATCATTGTATTGTGATACAATATTATTAAAACTATCAACATATTTATCTTCATTTTTTCCAAGTCTTCTATAATGCTCTAATATGTTTTGAATTTCTACTTCACTAACATTGTTTTCATTCTCTGGTTGATAATTAACACTATCAGATTCAATTTTATAATATTGTTTTGCATCTCTTTTAGTTCTTGGTTTATTTATTAATCTACATACTTCATCTATGCTTCTATCTTGACCAATTATTGCATTGTAAATTCCTAGTCCAAATAATTTAACTAGCATTTCATCAGATTTTGATCTTCTATCTGCACAAATTAATATTATATCTGTATTATTTCCTTCTTCATCTATTGCTTCATCACTTATGTTATCTAACTTTTCAAACAAAAATTTATCTATTGTATCATAGTTGTTGTTTGCAAATGGTTCCAAATCTTCACTTATAACCACTCTATCATAAGATTTATCTTTTTGTAACTCTTTTAGAATTGCATTAAAGTAGTATACATTTTTATATGACAAGATTTCTTTATATTCTTTTTGATATTTCTTTATTATTGCTTCCGAAATATCGTCATTATTTACTGCGAATAAAACCTTCATGCTTTTAACCTCCAAATTTATCTTGATTAGTATATCTTTATTTTATATTTCTAACGCCATCCTCTTACTACTATTGCAAATATAAGCGGTAATACTTGGCAAATTACAAGTATTGTAACACATGCTATTATTATTCCGAACCCTTTATGCTTCATATCCAATCTTCTTGTTCCTAGCACATATTGATAAAGTGCTCCCATTACTATTCCTATAAAACAAAATGGTATACTATATACTCTAATTTTGTTTAATATAAATGCTGTTGTTCCATATTCTACTGAACCATATTTTCTTGTATATTCATCTCTTTCACTATTTAATTCTTCACTTTGTTCTACAATTTGACTGGCTGTATTTGTTTCTAATACATTTTTTTCTTCTATTGCAAATACTGATCCAAATGATAAAAATAATAATATTATTACAAAGCTTGCTAAGATTTTCTTCATTTTATATTTTCCTCCTAATTTTTCCTTTTTTCACTTATAATATCATACAATATAATTCGAAAAATAGCAAGAAATTTATTTGATTTTAAGCAAAAAAAACATCTCTTTAAACAGAGATGTTCTTTTATTTATTTTATTCTGCTGATTCTTCACTAGCTTCTTCTGCTTCTGGAGCTTCATAAGCTTCTAAAATAGCTTTTTGAATTTTCTCCCTTGTTTCAGCATTAATTGGATGAGCTATATCTTTAAATTCTCCGTTTGGAGTTTTTCTACTTGGCATAGCTATAAATAATCCATTTTGGCTTTCGATAACTTTAATGTCATGAATTACGAATTCATTATCGAATGTTACAGAAGCAACAGCTTTCATTCTGTTTTCTGAATTTACTTTTCTTAAACGTACGTCTGTTATTTGCATTTATGTGCACCGCCTTCCAATGTTTATAAATTTTTTTGTACATATCTTTTTATGTACAATTTACTTATTCGCCAAAAAGTTTTTTTTTCCTTCTTTATTTTACAATATTATTTTAAATATTTTTTGTTCACATTTTTTTGTTTTTTTCATATAGTAATATAAATTATAAATCATAATTTTACGTTAAGTTATTGAATTTTTTTGAATTTAAATGTATAATCCTTTATTGTAGAAAGGTGTTGTGTAGCGAAATGATAAATTATAATAATAATATAGATAGCTTAAAGAAGTATAAACATGTTCATATGATTGGAATTGGCGGAATTAGCATGAGTGGAATTGCCGAAATATTACATAACTTTGGTATATTTGTTACTGGTTCTGATGTTACTAGATCAAAAATAACAGATAAATTATCTAGTCATGGTATTTTTATAACTATTGGTCATGATACAAAATTAGTTTCTCAAGCAGACCTAGTTGTATACTCTGCCGCAGTTAAACAAGATGACCCTGAACTTTTAGAAGCTAAAAAAAATAATATAGAAATTGTTGAAAGATGTGAGTTTGTTGGTTATTTAACTAGAATTTATAAAAACACAATTGGTGTATCTGGAACTCATGGAAAAACAACTACTACGTCTATGATTTCTTTATGCTTTATAGAAGCAGGTCTTGACCCTACTATTCAAGTTGGTGCAATATTAAAACAAATTAATGGTAACAATAGAGTTGGAAATAGTGATTATTTTGTTTTAGAGGCTTGTGAATATGTAGAAAGTTTTCTAAAATTTAGTCCAAAATCTGCAGTTGTTTTAAATATTGATAATGACCATTTAGACTATTTTAAAAACTTTGAAAACATTGTTAATGCTTTTAGAAAATATGTAGCAATTCTTCCTTTTGATGGATTACTTGTTGCAAATGCAGATGATAAAAATTGTTTTGATTTAAGAAATTACACAGATGCAAAATTTGTTACATATGGTATAAAAAATGATAAAGCAAACTTTGTTGCAAGAAACATTTCTTTTGATAAAAATGGATTTGCTAAATTTGATGTATATTACAATAATAATTTCTATTCAGAAATGAAATTATCTGTTCCTGGTATTCATAATGTTTCTAATGCACTTGCTTGTATTGCACTTTGTTCAGAATATGGAATTCAAAAACATATTATAAAATCAGCTTTATTAAGTTTTACTGGTGCAAATAGAAGATTTGAACTTGTAGGTTCTTATGAAAATATTACTATTTTTGATGACTACGCTCATCATCCTAGTGAAATACTAGCAACAGCAAAAGCTTTAAAAAACAAAACATATCGTCAATCATGGATAATTTTCCAACCACATACATACAGCAGAACCAAAAGTCTTTTAGATGACTTTGCAAAGGTTTTAACAAACTTTGATAATATTATAGTTACAGACATTTATGCAGCAAGAGAAAGCAATAATTATGATATCTCTTCTATTGATTTAGTAAATAAAATTAAATCTCTTGGAAAAGATGCTACATATATTTCTAGTTTTGATGATATCGTTAAATACGTTAGAGAACGTGCTTGCCCAAATGATATTATTCTAACAGTTGGCGCAGGTACAGTTACAGAAATAGGAAGAAAAATTTTATTAAAATAAGATAAAATACAAAAAATACCTCGAAGAAGTTTATCTTCGAGGTATTTTTTATCTCTTATCTTATTATACATATTGCTATAACTATTAATCCTACTATAATTCTATAAATAGCAAATATTTTAAAGCTTCCCTTCTTTAAGTATTCTAGTAAGAATTTGATTACTAAAATTCCAACTACAAAACTAAATAGCACACCAAGAATAAATGCTATTATTCCTGTTAAATTTGCTACTGCAAAGTACTCTATAAAATCTCCTAGTTTGAATATTGTTGCAGCAAGAACTATTGGAGCAGATAGCATAAAAGAATATTTAGCTGTTGCTTCTCTTTTGACTCCCATCATCCTTCCAGCTGTCATTGTTATTCCAGAACGTGACACACCTGGTATAAATGCTAAGCATTGTGATAATCCTATTAAAAATGTTTGTTTTAAAGTCATATCTTCATAATCAGTTTTTGACTTACAATTTTTATCTACTAAGTATAAAATAATTCCCATTACAATTAATGCTATTGCTATAATTAGTGGTTTTGTTAAATAATCTTCCAAAAAATGATCTAAGATGAATCCAATTATTCCACCTGGTAATGTTGCTAAAACTATATACCAAAACATTCTTCCCTCTTGTGTTTTTTCCTTTTTAACTACTTGGTTAAATCCACCTTTTATAAGGTTTACCCAATCTTTAAAGAAAAATATTCCTATTGCTAAAAGTGTTCCAAAATGTAAAGCTACATCGAAAGAATCTGGTATGTTCCAATTAAAAATCCATGGTATTAAATTTAAATGTGCAGAACTTGAAATTGGCAAAAGTTCTGTTAATCCTTGCACTATTCCTAATATAATTGCTTGTAATATTGTCATTTATTTTCCCTCTCTCTTTTAATAATATATATTTATATTATTTTTATTTATTCTTTTTTATATCTAAATATTTTGTTAAGTTATAAGTATCATCTAGGTAATCAGAAATTTCTCTTTCTTGCTCACTTTCTTTAATTTCTGGTTCTGCTTTCTCATCAGGTTTAATTATTAATTGTTTAATTGGTAAAAATATAGGTTCATCAATTGCCATTTTATAATATTTATAATCAATTTGTATTGCTGAATTTATATTAGTTGCAGCTTTTGTTTTATTATTTTTTATCATATATATCTTTGCTAACTGATAATATGACTTGCTTTCTGTCTCTCCATAAATGCTCTCTAAAAAGTACTTCTCTGCAGATTCAATATCTCTATATAACAAAGATATCTGTCCTAACCTATAAAAAGCATTATAATAATTCGAATCTAATTCTACAGTCTTTTTGTAACATTCTTTTGCAAGCGAAAATTCATTCATCATACTATATGCTAGTCCTAGATTGTAATACAACTGTGCATTATTGGAATCATATTTTATTGCTTGAACATACATTGTTATTGCTTGCTTATATTTTTTCTCCTGTAAAAGCAAATCTGCAAGCATATTGTTTGCTTCTTTCATTTCCGGTCTTTTGCTTACTAATGTTTTTAACATTTGAATCGCTTCATCTTTTTTTCCTAAATCCTTTAATAAAACTGATATTTTAAAATATGTTACATAATCACTTGGTTTTAAATCCAGAACTTTTACATACTCATCTATTGCTTTTCTCATTCCGCCTTCTTTTTCATATATTTCGGCAAGTAACTTATGAGCCGTATAGCTTTTATCATATTTGCTAATGATATTTATCAAAACCTCTTTTGCTTTTCTTTCATTACTAAACAATATGTACATTCTAGCTAATGCTATTTGTAACCATTCACTACAATTTATATTTTTATATTCTAAGTAAAATACTATTATTGGGCTTATTATTGAAAACAAGTACATTATTACAACACTAGCAGTTCCTGTTAAAGCATCAAAAAGTACTCTAATTAGATTCATTAATATACCTATTGCCTGAAATAGCAATAAAACTAAATATGTTGTATCGTTTTTTTTCATCATTTTAAATAAAAAGATATAAGCGAAAAGTAGAAAAGAAACTAAAGTAAATATTATTCTTTCTATCATTATTTTTTAATCTCCTAATTCTCAAATTTTTCCTTATAATTTTTTATTGCTTTTTCAATAATCTTCTCTGCCTCTTCTTTTCCTAAAACTTCTTCTACTACTGTTTGTTTTTCTTCTAATTGTTTATACACCTCAAAAAAGTGCATTATTTCGGAAGAAATATGACTTGGTAAATCATTTATATCTTTGTACACATTTAAAAATGGATCTTTTTTTGCAACTGCAATAATTTTCTCATCATTTTGCTCTGAATCTATCATTGTAATTACCCCTATTGGATAACATTCTACTAATGTCATTGGATCTATGTTTTCTTGGCATAGTACTAAAACATCTAATGGATCATTATCATCTGCATAAGTTCTTGGTATAAATCCATAATTTGCTGGATAATGAGTTGCTGTATACAAAACTCTATCCAATCTTAGGAGTCCTGTTTCTTTATCTAATTCATATTTATTTTTTCCACCTTTTGTTATTTCAATAACTGATATAAAATCTTTTGGTTTTATTCTTTCTGAATCTATATCATGCCATATATTCATATTTAACCCCTCCTGTTTATTTTTAATTTATCTTTATATATTCTAATCTATTTTAATAAAAAAGTCTAGTTTGTATATGAATTTGTATATAATTTTTAATAAATTCTTAATAAACCATTGACAAAACGAAAAAAATTATTTACAATATTATTCGTGACTAAAAACGGTGGATGTAGCTCAGTTGGTTAGAGCGCTGGTTTGTGGCACCAGAGGCCGTGGGTTCGAGTCCCATCTTCCACCCCATCATAAATTTACATTGGGGTGTAGCCAAGCGGTAAGGCACCAGACTTTGACTCTGGCATGCGGCGGTTCGAATCCTCCCACCCCAGCCAAAAAAACCTGATACAAAATGTATCAGGTTTTTTATATATTTTCTTATTTTTATTGTGCCTTTGCAAAAATTATTATCCTTTTTTGGCTGTCATCTGTACATGTAGATAATGTTATTTCTGGTACTCCATTTGTATTTCTATTATAGAAGCTTGCATCATTTGGAGAAGTTTCAAATTTTTGATATATTATGTATGTTAATTCTCTTCCTGATATGTCTTTTATCATAACTTTATCACCAACGGATAGCTTTTTGTTATTTGAGAAAAGTTTTCCATTTCTATAGTTGTGTCCTATTATTACTGTGTTTCCAGGTTCATTTAGTTGTGGATTACTTGGATATATAACTGCAACAGATGTCTCTAATGCCTTAGGTGTTGTTTCTTCTAATATTGGTAATTTAACATTTGTTTTTGGTATTGTTATATAACCTATCATTACAAAGTTTTTATAATATGTTTTCTTTTTTCCTCCGTTTCCAGAATTCCCTGATTGTGCTTGGTCTATCTGGTCTGCAAGTTCACCTAAATCAACATTTGAACTGTTTTCTTCTTGGTTTTGATCTTCTGATGTTCTATCAAATTCTGTAATAGCTTGTGCAGTTTCTTTCTCAGCATTATGTGGTTTTATAACATAGTTATAAATAAGTATGCCTCCTCCCAAAAGCACTGCTATTATAATTACTATTAAAATTACTGTTAATGTATTTCCATATTTATTTGCTGACATAATTACACCTCCTAAATATGTCATATATTTATATTATAACATATTTCCACACAAAATGGCACTATTGTTTAGCAGATTTTTGTTCCTAATTTTTTACCACCTATTATATGAAAATGTAAGTGTGGTACTTCTTGTCCACCATCTTCTTTACAATTTACTACTATTCTAAAGCCACTTTCATCTACGCCTTCTTGTTTAGCTATTTTATTTATTATTGAATATATTTTTCCAACTAATGCTTCATCTTCCTTTTGTAATTCTGTTACATGGCTTATATGTTTTTTAGGAATTACCAATATATGTACTGGCGCTACTGGATTTATATCTCTAAATGCTAATACTTCATCATCTTCATATACTTTATTTGAAGGAATTTCTCCTTTAATTATTTTGCAAAAAATACAATCTTCCATTTTATTTTTCTCCTTACTACTCTAATATTGCTTTTATACGTCTTACTCCTGCTGATGATGCTTCCTCTTTTTTTATTTTAAAATGACCTAATTCACTTGTATTTTTTACGTGAGGGCCTCCACATAATTCAAGTGAAACATCTCCTATTTTGTATACAGAAACTATATCTCCATATTTATCAATAAACATAGCTTCTGCTCCCATCTTTAATGCATCTTCTTTTTTCATTTCTAGTTTTTCTACTGGTATTGCCATTTTTATATATTCATTTACTAAGTCTTCTGTTTGTTTTTTCTCTTCATCTGTCATTTTTGCAGGATGAGAAAAATCAAATCTCATTCTTTCTGCAGTAATATTGCTTCCCTTTTGATGAACATGAGGTCCTAAAACTTTTTTTAATGCTGCATTTAGAAGGTGTGTAGCTGTATGATATTTTGTTTCCATCTCTCCTGTTGAAGCAAGTCCACCTTTGAATTTACCTGTTGAACCCTGTCTTGATTTTTCTTGGTGTTCTGCAAATTTTTGTTTAAATCCTTCTGTATCAACTTTTAATCCCAATTCTCCTGCTAATTCCTCTGTAAGTTCAATAGGAAATCCGAATGTATCATATAATCTGAAAGCAATATCTTTATTTATTGTATCTCCATCTATATTTTTTACAACCTTTTCAAATTCTTTTAATCCATGTTCTAGAGTTCTATTAAATTTGATTTTTTCATTTTTTAAAGTTTCTAAAATATCGCTTCTATTTCTTTCTAATTCGCCATAGTATTTTGAATATTTATTAATTATTAATTCTGCTAATTGTTGTTCCCAATCGCTATTAATATCAATATTTAATTTTTTTGCATATCTAATTGTTCTTCTAATTAATCTTCTTAAAATATACCCTTGATCTGTATTAGAAGGTTTTATTCCTGCATCATCCCCTGCAATTATTACTATTGCTCTTATATGGTCTGCAATAATTCTCATACTTCTTGTATATTCTTCATTTTCATATGATAAGCCAGAAATTTCTTCTATCTTTTTTATAACATCTTTCCATACAGATGATTTATAGTTGTCTGTATATCCTTCTAAAATTGCTGTTACTCTTTCTACTCCCAAGCCTGTATCAACATTTTTATTTTTTAATGGAGTAAACTTTCCATTTTCTTCATGGTTATATTGCATAAAAACATTATTCCATATTTCTACCCAATTCTCATTTTCTTCATCAAATTTTTCTGGAACTGGTTCTTCACTTCTCCAATAAAATATTTCTGTATCAGGTCCGCAAGGTCCTAACATTTCCATATTTGGCCACCAATTATGTTCTTCTGATAAAAATGCTATCTTATCCTTTTTTATTCCTAAGCTCTCCCAAATTTCTGCTGACTCTGTATCTGCTGGAACTATATCATTTCCCTTAAAAACTGTTACTGCTAGTTTTTCTACTGGTATTTCTAGTTTTTTGGTTAAAAATTCAAAACTCCATGAAATTGATTCTTTTTTAAAATAATCTCCTAAAGACCAATTCCCAAGCATTTCAAAAAATGTATGATGTGTTGTGTCTCCTATCGAATCTAGGTCATTTGTTCTAAAACATTTTTGAACGTCTGTAAGTCTTTTTCCTTCTGGATGTGGTTCACCTTTTAAATAAGGCACTAATGGTTGCATTCCTGCTGTATTAAACAAACATGTTGGATCGTTTTCTGGTATTATTGGTGCACTTGGTATAATTTTGTGTCCTTTGCTTTCAAAAAATTTTAAATATGTCTCTTTTAAATCTATTGTTTTCATCGAATTCCCCCTATTATATGTCTGTTTATTATTATATAAAGTTTTTTTAACATTTACAAGGGATTTCGTAAACAAATTGGAATTTGTTTAGTTCCGGATGAATTCAGGACAGTCCCCAAAATCCCCAGGTTTGGTGATTTTAAGGGACAGTCCCTAGAATTTCCCCTCACACAAATTCCAATTTTTCTAACTAATTTTTAATTTTTTTATATTTTGTCAATTTTATGCATATTTTTAACAATTTAACAAATAATAAGCTTAATTCAAATTGTTATAAAAGGAGGGAGAATTTTGAAAGCAACAGGTGTAGTTAGAAGAATAGACGATTTGGGAAGAATTGTTATTCCTAAAGAAATAAGAAGAACTTTGCGTATAAAAGAAGGTGACCCCTTAGAAATTTTTACAGACAAAGAAGGTGAAGTAATATTAAAAAAATATTCACCAATAGGAGAACTTTCTGAATTTGCAACAGGTTATGCAGAAACACTTTCTAAAACTACTGGCCATATTGCATGTATTACAGATAAAGATTCTGTAATTGCAGTATCCGGTGGATCTAAAAAGGAATTTCTAGAACAGTCTTTGAGTCCCGAATTAGAAAAAGTAATGGAAAATAAACAAATATATACAAGTAAAGAAAACAATGAAATAGCTTTGCCTATAACGCAAAATGGCAATAAAGATCGAAGATTTAATTCACAAGTTATTTATCCAATAATATCTGACGGAGATGTAATACGGTAGCGTAATTCTACTTGCCAAGGAGCAAAATACTAAAATGGGAGATATTGAACTTAAAGTAGTTCAATCTGCTGCTGGTTTTTTAAGCAGTCAAATGGATATCTAATAAAATTCTTGATTTGGAAGATGATTCTTTTCAATTTCAAATCAAGAATTTTATTTTATTTCTATTGACCTCTTCTTTTTATTAATATAAAATTAAATTACAAAATGTATTTAATTTTAGGAGATACTAATGAAAGAAAAATTAGATTTTTATAGCAAAACTAGTTTAAAATCATATAATTTAAATGAAAGTATGAGATATCAACTTGGAATGCTTGATAGCTTAGATGCTTTTACAAGAGTTCATTCTGAAAATGTTGCTAATCTAACTTGTAGATTATGTGAATACATGAAATTAAATAAAGCATTTACAGTATATTGTACTATTTGTGCTTATTTACATGATATTGGCAAAATGTTTATTCCTCCAGCCATTCTTCAAAAAACTAGTGCTTTAACTGATGAGGAATTTGAAATTATGAAAAAGCATACTACTCTTGGCTATCAGATGTGTATGGATGACATCAAACTTCGTCCATATGCCGCTGGTCCAATCTATCATCATGAAGCATTAAATGGAACTGGATATCCTAGAGGATTAACTAAAAAAGACATCCCTCTAGAAGGTCAAATAATAAGAGTTGCAGATGAATTTGATGCAATTGCTTCTAAAAGGCAATACAAAAGCCACATTGGAGTTTCTGATACATTAAAAATGTTAGTTGCAGATGCTCAAGCTGGTAAGATTAATAAAAAAGCTCTAAATTGTTTATTTAAAGTAATTATAGATGATACTAATTATGAAATTAGTGGTATTTTTGATTATACAAAATATCTATCTTCTCAAATTAAGCGACTAGAAAAAATTGATGAATTAATTACAAAATCAGAGAAAACAAAGTCTGAAAGTAAAAAAGAATATATTCGTACAAGTACCAAATATCTTTTTGAAAATGGCGAAACATTTGAAAATTATAAAAACGTTTTGGAAGAATACAAATCAGCCTATGCAAAACGAAAAGAAAAAATTAATGAATTATTTAATGAAATTAAAATTATTAAGAAACTAAGAGTCTAACCTCTTAGTTTCTTAATTTTTCTACTGTTTTAACTAATTTTTCTATTAAATAGTCTACATCTTCTTTAGAATTTTCTTCTCCAAACGTTACTCGTAATGCACCATATGCCAAGCTACTTGGTACTCCTATTGCTAGTAATACATGTGATGGTGTACTCTGTCCAGTTGAGCAAGCAGATCCACTTGATGCGCATATTCCTTCATTGTCTAAACCTAACAGCAACTCTTCTCCATCCACTTCTTTAAACGATATGTTAGCGTTTCCTGGAAGTCTATGTTCCATTCCACCATTTATTTTAACATTAGGTATTTTACTTTGTATTTCTGCTATATAATAATTTCTTAAACTTGCTAACTTTTTATTATATTCTTCAAAATCTCTGTATGCTATTTCAATTGCTTTGCCCATTCCCACAATTCCTGCTACATTTTCTGTTCCTGCTCTTAATTCTCTTTCCTGATGTCCTCCATCTTGTAATTTATTACACTTAACTCCTTCTCTTATATATAATGCGCCAACTCCTTTTGGTCCATAAAATTTATGTGATGACATGGAAAGCAAATCTATATTCATTTTGTTTACATCAATTCTTACATTGCCTATTGCCTGAACACTATCTGTATGAAATAAAACATTATGTTCTTTTGCAATTCTTCCTATTTGTTCTATTGGTTCTATTGTTCCAATTTCATTATTTGCAAACATTATACTTATCAAAATTGTTTTATTTGTAATTGCTTCTTCTAATTCTTTTAAATTAATTAATCCATCTTTATCTACATTCAAATATGTTACATCAAACCCTTGGCTTTCTAAAGCCCTGCAAGTATTTAATATTGCTGGATGTTCAATTTTAGTTGTTATTATATGATTGCCTTTTTCTCTGTTTGCAAATGCCACTCCTTTTACTGCAATATTATCGCTTTCACTTCCCCCACTTGTAAAATATATCTCCTTGTTTCTGCAACCAATGGCTCTTGCAACTCTTGTTCTAGCTTCTTCTAGTGCTTTTTTTGCTCTTCTGCCGATAACTATACATAGAAGACGGATTTCCAAATTCTATACTAAAGTATGGTAACATTTCTTTTAAAACTTCATCTTTTACAGGTGTTGTTGCTGCATGATCAAAATATCTAATTTCTTGCATAAAAATTTCTCCTTATTTTTTATTTCTTTATATATTATGCTCAAAATAAAAAAAGAGAAACTTAAAATTTCTCTTTTATTGTATATTTTTTAATTTTGTGACCATCTAGTAACTTTTATATCTTTATATTTATCTAGAACATCCATGTATTTTTGATATTCATCTTCCCATAGCATATCTGGAACCTTTCCAAAAGCATCAAAAACCTTTTCTGCCTCCTCAAGAAATACTAATTGCTCTTGTGATGATAATCTTTCATATTTTTTTGCAAATCTATATAATTTATCTAGCATTTGGTTTGCTTCTATAAAGCTCCAAAAGTCTTTTACATTTATTCCTGCTAATTTTATTTGTGCTATTGCAAATAAAACTAATGCAAATATTATAACTATTAGTACATATAATATTATTATAAGAATCATTTGTGTACCCTCTTTTCATAAGTATGAAATTATTATAACATATCATATGATGTTTGGCAAATATTATAGATTTTATTTTTTTATAGTGCTATAATTAGAAGAATATTTTAGATAAATTACAATTTATCTTATAGTTAGGTGATTTTATGGATAGATTTACAGCTACTAAAAAAGCTGGTGTTTTCGGAATCTTCGGAAATATATTTTTATTAGTAATTAAAGCTACTGTTGGATTCATTAGTGGTAGCCAAGCAATGATAGCAGATAGTGTAAATAGTGCTGGCGATATTTTTGCTTCTCTTATGACTTTTATCGGAAATAAAATTGCTAGTAAACCTGGTGATAGTGACCACAATTTTGGGCACGGAAAGTCGGAATATATATTTTCTTTATTAATAAGTATTTCTATGATTGCAGTATCAATAAAGCTATTAATAGATTCAATTACTTCTCTTATTTTCAAAAACGAATTAACTTTTTCTATTTATTTAGTAATTGTTTGTATTGTAACTATTATAACAAAAGCTTTTTTATATATTTATACAAATAAAGCTTTTAGAAAATTCAATAATATCCTTTTAAAAGCAAATGCTAAAGACCATTTTAATGATTGTATAGTTACTTCTTTTACTCTAATTTCAATTCTATTTGCTTCTCAAGGAATTTATTGGGTTGATAGCCTTGTAGGTATTGGAATTGCTATATGGATTTGTTATTGTGGAATTAAAATATTCATAGAAAGTTACAATGTACTTATGGATATTTCTGTAGATGAAACTACACATGACACTATTCTAAATTTAGTACGTAACTACAAAGAAATTAAAAATGTAGAAAGCTTGTATTCTACACCATCAGGTTATAAGTATATCATTATATTAACAATTAGTGTTGATGGAAATATGTCTACATTTGATAGTCATAAATTAGCTGACAGCTTAGAAAAAGACATAAAAAAATTAGATAATGTATCTAATGCCATTATCCATGTAAATCCGGTATAATTTAATTTTTTTGGTGAAAAAGGGGTCTGACCCCTTTTTCACCAAAAATAGGTTTGAATTTATTTTTTTATTTTTATTTTTACTTGGATTGTATCATCTTTTGCTGTTAGTTTTGCAGTGTCTCCTGCTTTTAGGTTTCCATCTAGAATTTCTTCTGCTAGTTTGTCTTCTATTATTGTTTGTATTGCTCTTCTTAATGGTCTTGCACCATAGTTTGTGTCTGTTCCTTTTTTGATTACTAAATCTTTTGCTGATTTATCTACTTCTATTTTTATATCTTTTTCTAGCAATCTTGTTTTTATTTTTTCTAGCATAATATCAACTATTTTTACTAACTCTTTTTCTGTTAGTTTATGGAATACTATAATTTCATCTACACGGTTTATAAATTCTGGTCTAAATGTCTTTTTAACTTCTGCTATTACTTCTTTTTTAATATCTTCGTATTCTTTTTTCTCTGCTTGCTCTTGTTCTTTTTCTTCTCCACCAGAAAATCCTAATGCTTTCTTATCTGTTATTAATCTAGCTCCTATATTTGATGTCATTATAATTACACAATTCTTAAAGTTTACTGTTCTACCATGTGAGTCTGTAAGTCTTCCGTCATCTAGTATTTGTAATAGCATATTCAAAACATCTGGATGTGCTTTTTCAATTTCATCAAATAGTATTACAGAATATGGTTTTCTTCTTATTTTTTCTGTTAAACCACCGCCATCATCAAATCCTACATAACCTGGAGGTGAACCTATCATTTTAGAAGTTGAATGACTTTCCATATATTCTGACATGTCTACTCTTATAATTGCATTTTCATCTCCAAATAGGTTTTCTGAAATAGCTTTTGCAAGCTCTGTTTTACCAACACCAGTTGGTCCTAAGAATAGGAATGAACCTATTGGTCTATTAGGATCTTTTAATCCTACTCTACCTCTTTTTATTGCTTTTGCAACAGCTTCTACTGCTTCATCTTGTCCTATTACTCTTTTATGCAAGCTTTGCTCTAAGTTTCTTAATTTTTCGTTTTCATCTTGACTAATTTTTTGTGCTGGAATACCTGTACTACTTGCAATTACTTCTGCAATATCTTCTGCAGTTATATTTCTTATATCTTTTCTGTTTTTATCTTCCCAGGCTTTTTTCTCTTTTTCAAGTTTTTCTTTTTCTTTTTGTTCTTTATCTCTTAATTCTGCTGCTTTTTCAAAGTTTTGTGTTTGAACTGCTTCTTCTTTTTCCTCATCTAACTCAGCAATTTTATCTTGGATTTTCTTTAAGCTTTCTGGTTCTGTATGAACTTTTAGTCTTACCTTTGAAGCGCCCTCATCAATTAAGTCTATTGCTTTGTCTGGTAAGAATCTATCATTTATATATCTGCTAGATAATTTAACTGCTGCTTCTATTGCTTCATCAGTTATTTTTACATTGTGATGAGCTTCATATTTATCTCTTAAGCCTTTTAATATTTTTATACTATCTTCAATACTTGGTTCTTGAACAGTAACTGGTTGGAATCTTCTTTCTAGTGCACTATCTTTTTCTATATATTTTCTATATTCGTTTAAAGTAGTTGCACCTATAATTTGAACTTCACCCCTTGCTAAAAGTGGTTTTAAAATATTGGCTGCATCTATTGCTCCTTCTGCTGCACCTGCTCCAACTATTGTATGGATTTCATCTATAAACAATATAACATCTCCGGCTTTTTTTACTTCTTTTAAAGCTTTTTTAATTCTTTCTTCGAAGTCACCTCTATATTTAGCGCCTGCTACCATTCCAGATATATCTAGTGTTACAACTCTTTTATCTTTTAAGTTCTCTGGAACTTCACCTTCTACTATTTTTTCTGCTAATCCTTCTACAACTGCTGTTTTACCAACACCTGGTTCACCTATTAAACATGGGTTGTTTTTTGTTCTTCTTGATAATATTTGTATAATTCTATCAATTTCGTTTTTTCTACCAATTACAGGATCTAGTTTTCCTTCTGATGCTTGTTTTGTTAGGTCTACACCAAATTGATTTAATGTTGGAGTTGAATTAAAACTACCTGATTTTGAGCTTTGTTTACTATTTTCATCTCCTGTTTCATAATCATTTATAACTTTTACAATTTCATTATATAATTTTTGAGGATTTACATTTAAATCTAGCATTATTCTTACTGCTATGCTATCTGCTTCTCTCATAATTCCTATTAATAAATGTTCTGTTCCTATACATTCTGACCCCAATCTTCTTGCTTCTCTAAATGCATTTTCTATTACTCTTTTTGTTCTAGGAGTAAATCCAATAGCACTATTTTCATTTGGTTCTCCAACTCCTATTAATTCTTCTATTTTTTCTAATACAGCTTCTGGAGTTACATTTTGGTTTTCTAATACTTTGCTTGCAACTCCGCTATCTTCTTTTACTAAGCCATATAATATATGTTCTGTTCCAACATAATTATGTCCTAATTGCATTGCTATATCATTTGCAATTTCTAAAGCTTGTTCAGCCTTTTTTGTAAATTTATATGTCATAAAAATCCCTCCTTTTATTCTTCTTTTATAATTTGTTTTATTATCTCTGCTCTTTTTACATCGCGCATATATACATCTAATGGTTGTCCAGTAATTTTTTGTAAATTTGCAGGTTTTGTATATGTTTCTAATTTTCTTATTTTTAAATCATTTAATTCTTTTATTACCCCCAAATCTGTTCCTAATTTTACGTCTGATAATAATTTATTACATTCTTCTGACGATATTTTCTTAGCATTTGCAAGTACTCCAAATGCTCTATACACTTTATCTTCTAGTTCTATTTGTTGCTTTCCAAGCATTTTTCTTGCTAGTCTTTCTTGTTCTACTACTTTATCTGTAATAATTTTTAAGCTTTTTATTGTTTCTTCTTCACTAATTCCTAATGTTTGCTTGTTCGAAATCTGATATATGTCACCAGAAACTTTGCTTCCTTCTCCATATAATCCTCTTATGTTCATATCAAATCCATTTACAACTTCTAGTACTTTTCTAATATTCCCCGTTTTTGTTAATGCTGGTAAATGAACCATTACTGAGCCTCTTAACCCTGTTCCTACATTTGTAGGACAACTTGTTAAAAATCCATATTTTTCTGAATAAGAATATGGAATTAATTTACTTAATTTTTCATCAATTTCCATTTCTAGGTTTAATGCATTTTTTAATTCTTGTCCTGCTGAAAATACTTGGATTCTTATATGGTCTTCTTCATTAATCATTATACAAATATTTTCATCATCATTTATTGCAATAGCACCTGTCTCATTTTTATTGTATGCAAATTCTGGACTTATAATATGTTTTTCTACTAAGCTTAATTTAGTTATATCATCTAAATCTTTTAATCTTATTACTTTTAGACCATACCCTAAACTGTTTACTGCTTCTTCTACTATTTCTATTATTCTTAGAGCATCTTTTTTTGTATATTTGGTTACAAAAGGAAAACCTTTTATATTTCTTGCTGCTCTTATTCGTGTACTTAATACTACATCGCTATCATTACCTGATTGTAAATACCAATTTAGCATCTTTTACTCCTCCTTTAATTCTTTTATCTTATCTCTAATTTTTGCTGCTTCCTCATAGTTCTCCTTTTCTATTGCTTCTTTTAATTCTCTTTGTAATTTTTCTTTTTCTGTTTCTTTCTTCTCTGGTTTTTCTTCAAATTTTATTTTTGATTCTTTATTGCCTACTAATTTTCTTCCTGCATATCTATTGCTTCCTTGGATTCTTTTTAATATAGAATCAATCTTTGGAGAAAACGCATCATAACATTCTTCACAGCCAAACTTTCCTTGTTCCATAAATTCATCAAATGACATATTACAATTATTACATTTTAATTGTTTGTTTGCTGTTAATAATGGCATAAAACTATTATCTTCATAACCTTCTAACAAATCTCCAAAGAAACTAGAAAAGTCTATTGGCATGTTAAAATTCATATGACCTATTCCTAATTCTCTGCTACATTCTTCACATAGCATTACCTCTCTTTTTTCTCCATTTATTATTTCTGTATATTTTACTGTTGCCTCATTTTTGTTACAATTTTGACATAACATAATTATCCCTCCTTTAAAATTAAGCATATCAAAATACTTATTTGCTACTTTCATCTTCTACTAAATTAAGTATCATGTTTTTAAAAATACTTGCCCTTAATTTATCTTTATTTTCTTGTGGTACTATAAGCACATTATCACTAGTTGCTACCTTTAGTAATTTTGCTTCTGTTTTGTTTACAATGTTGTATGATAAGAAATTACTAATAAAAATGTCTACCTCATTTGATGTTATTGTATCTCCCATACTTGTTATTATATGCATTAAATAATTGCTTTTTGTAATATTTATTTTTTTAATTCTTATGTGGCCTCCACCACCGCGTTTGCTTTCTACATAGTATCCTTGTGATGGTCTAAATCTAGTAGATATTACATAGTTTATTTGTGATGGTACACAATTAAACTTTTCTGCAAGTTCATTTCTTTGTATTTCTATATACTCATTGTTGTCATCAAACAAGTCTTTTATAAATTCTTCTATTACGTCTGACATTCTCATCTTACCACTCCTCTTTTGACTTTGACTTTCTTTGACTATTAATATTATAACATGATAAAAAAAACATTCAAATCCTAAATTTGAATGTTTTTAGCCTTTATCGCTTATATTTTTTCATTTTTAATAGTTTATCTTATTTTTCCTCACTAATTTAAACTTTTTCAATGTTTTTTATATTACACTAATAAAAGTGTTCCTAAAACTATTGAAAGTACTGCAAATGTAATTCCTAAAATAATTGTCCATCTTTTTAACATACCTTCTTTTGTTTTTCCTTTATTTTTTTCGTAAAAGCTTGAAGAGCTTCCCCCTACTATTGCTCCAGATGCACCTTCGTCATCTTTTGATTGCATTAAGCAAATTACTATTAATACTAAACATACAATTACATAAATTACTGTTACTATTCCTTTTAAAAATCCCACTTTCTGTTACCTCCGTTTCAATTTGACTTATTTATTTTAGCATACTCACATACAAATTGCAAGGTTATTTTATTATTATATTTCATTTGGTGCAACAAATTTCAATTTATCAAAATCCATTCTCCCTATTGGCATATTATATATTTTTGTTATATAATTATATTGTTATGAAAAAATTAATTGTAAATAAAAAATATGATGGTAAAAAATTGAATACCTTTTTATTAGATAGTTTTGATGGACTATCTTTAAATACCATTTATAAAGCTTTAAGGAAAAAAGATATTAGAGTAAATAATGTTAAGGTATCAGAAAATGTTACTATTCATTCTAATGATGAAATTACTGTATTTATTAATGATAATTTTTTATTCAAAAATTTTGATTTAGATATAGTATATGAAGACTCTAATATATTAATTGTTAATAAACCTGTTGAACTTGAAGTGGTTTCTAATAATTCTGAAAAGACCTTAACAAGCATTTTAAAAGAAAAATATGCTTTTATTGAACCATGCCACAGATTAGATAGAAATACTACTGGTTTAGTAGTATTCGCAAAAAATGAAGAAGCTCTTGCTATTATTTTAGATAAGTTTAAAAATTCAGAAATTGAAAAGCACTACAAATGTACTGTTTATGGAATTCCTAAAAGAGATAAAGAAACCTTAACAGCTTATTTGTTTAAAGATACTAAAAAATCTATGGTATATGTTTCACCTGAGCCTAAGACTGGTTATAGAAAAATAATTACTTCTTATGAAGTTCTTAAACGTAACAACGACAATAACACTTCTGTTTTAGATATAACTCTTCACACTGGAAGAACTCATCAAATACGTGCACATCTTGCATATATTGGTTATCCTATTGTTGGTGACCGGTAAATATGGAATAAATGAAATAAATAAAAAGTTTAATAGAAAATTTCAAGAATTGTGTAGTTATAAATTGATTTTTAAATTTAAAACAGATGCAGGCATTTTAAATTATTTAAATAATAAAGAAATAAATCTAGAAAAGCATTAAAAAAGTTTTTCTAGGTTCTTTTTATATTCTAATACAGTTTCCTCTGTTACTTCTCCAATTTTAAATTCTATATCTTCGTTTTTTACTTTATATATCACATCAGTTTTTACAATGCTGTCTCTCTTTAATTTATTTAATTCATCTTTTAACAAAAGTTTATTTGTACTAAATTTTAATTTGTCTAAGTGGGACGATATAAGCATTGTAAAATATTCTATTGGTACTGCATAATTATCCTTTTCTATTATTACAAATAGATGGTTTGTTCCTTTTTTTCCATTTTTATATAAGTATTCTTTAACAAATACAATGTCCCCAACATTATATTGGTCATATACTTCCTTTTCTTCTTCTAAAAATGACTCTATTTTTCCTTTATGCCATTCATTTTCTGCTGGAAATTCTTTAAAAGCTTCACTTACATCTTGTATTCTTCCTGTTTCTTCTAACTTTTTTAATAATTCTTTTTCCATTTTCTTCCTCCTCTCCTTCTATTTTAATTCATCCTGCTCCGTTTGTCAACCTTTTTGACAATTTTAGTTGAACAAAGCGACTTTAGTCGCCCTTTGTTCTCGCCGATTTGAGTTTCCGAATGTAATGAGGAAATCTCAAAGGCAATAGCGATTATAGCATTTTAATATACTAGGAAATGAGAAATTTCCTAGTATATTAAAAAAGAACCGAGGGCATTTTACTCCTCGGTCTTTCTTGTTATTCTATTCTTGGAAAAATGATTCAAATTCTTCTGCTGAGATAATTTCTTTTTCTAATAGTCTTTCTGCTACTTGTTGTAATTTATCCATATGTGCAAGTATTATTTCTTGTGCTCTTTTGTATGCTATATCTATCATTCTTTTTACTTCTGCACCTATTACATCATCTATATTTTCTCCTAAAATTCTATTTTCGTATGGTTCTTTTTGTTTTAAGCATATTGGTCCTACTGTATCACTCATTCCATATACTGTAACCATATCTTTTGCAATTTCTGTTGCCACTTCTATATCATTGCTTGCTCCTGTTGAAATATCATTTAGTGCTATTTTTTCTGCTGCTCTTCCACCTAAAAGTGCAATTAGTTTTTCTTCCATTTCTGTTTTTGATATATAGTATTTGTCTTCGTTTGTTTTATACATTGTGTACCCACCAGCAAGTCCTCTTGGGATTATAGAAACTTCTTTTACATCTGTTTGTGTTTCTAAGAATTTGCTAACTATTGCATGTCCTGCTTCGTGATATGCTGTTAGTCTTTTATCTTTGTCTGATATAACTCTACTATGTTTTTCTAATCCAACTGTAACTTTCTTTACAGCCTCTTCTAAATCACTCATTTGTATTTTTTTGTGTTTATTTATTGTTGCTACAATTGCTGCTTCATTTAATACATTAGCAAGTTCTGCTCCTGTAAATCCAGCTGTGTCTTCTGCTATATTCTTTAGGTCTATATCATCTGCAAATTTTTTATTTTTTCCGTGTATTTTTAATATTTCTTCTCTACCTCTTGCATCTGGTGTTGCTATTGTAATTTGACGATCAAATCTTCCTGGTCTTAATAATGCTTTATCTAGCATCTCTGGTCTGTTTGTTGCTGCAAGAACTATTACTGTTTCGTTAGTATCAAAACCGTCCATTTCAACTAGTAATTGATTTAGTGTTTGATTGTTTTCGCTCTCTGCTCCACTTGCATTTGTTCTTCTTGCTCCTATTGCATCTATCTCGTCTATAAATATAATACATGGAGCTATTTTTTTTGCTTTTTCAAATAATTTTCTTACTCTTGATGCTCCAAGACCAGCAAACATTTCTATAAATTCTGAACCACTCATAGATATAAATGGTACTCCTGCCTCTCCTGCAATTGCTTTTGCTATTAATGTTTTACCTGTACCTGGCTTTCCACATAAAAGTATTCCTCTTGGTATTTTTGCACCCATCTCTTGGAATTTTTTTGGTTCTTTTAAAAAGTCTACTACTTCGATTAATTCGTTCTTTTCTTCGTCCAAACCTGCAACATCTTTAAATGTTGTGTTTGTATCTTTGTTGCTTTCTGCATCATAAACTTTTCCTTTATCGCCAAGCCCTTGCATCTTAAATATCAATATAAATAATATTAATACTATTATTGTTGGTAAAAATGTAATTAATGTTTGAGAAATTTTTAGCAAAGCATTTTCTGGTTTTTGAATTAATTCTATTTCATTATTGTTTTTTACTTGTTCTTGTATTAATTCTATAAATGCTTGTGTACTTGGAACTATTGTCTTTTTTTCTTTCTCCTCATTTTTTAATTTTACTTTAACGGTAGTACTTCCAACTGTCATTTCTACCTTTTCTACTTCTTTGTTGTCTATTTTTTTAATTAAATCTGTGTATGCCAATTCTAAATTTTCTTTTGTATCTGCTCCATTATTTAATGTTAATATTGTAATTAATACTACACAAATTACTGTTATAATTCCTAAAATTAGATATAGTAGTTTATCATTATTTTTTGGTTTGTCTTTCATTCTCTCTACTCTCCTTTTGCTTCTTTATTATGCTTGGCTTCCTTCTGGGTGCTCTGGTTCTTTTTCTTCTTTATCCTTTTTTTCTTTCTTTTCTTCTTTGTCCTCTTTTGGTTTTTCTTCTTCATTATCTTCTTGTTTCTTTTCTTCTCTTACTTTTTTTTGCTCTTCTACTATTTTGCCTATTTCTATTTGTTGTTTAATTAAATCTGATTTAATCATTAATATTGCTGTTATAATGTATATATAAGAAATAATCTCATATGCTAAATCAAAATATTTTATTGTAAATCCAGTAGTTATATTTACGCAAATATATATTAAATATAAAACAATTGATAAGGTTAGTGCATATATAGACATATTAAATATTTCTTTATATTTTAGTTTTACAGCTGCTATCTTGCTCATTATAAGTCCTATTATAGATAATAAGAAAATATCTAAAAGAATTTGTATTGAATATGCAATAAGTCCAAATACTATTGTTATCACAAAAAATGTTATATATATAAGTATCATTGTACTACTATTGGTATAATCTAAAATTTGCTGCTTTGAAAGTCCATTTATATTTTGATTTTTGCTAATATCTTCATATGTCATACTAGTTTTTGTATCTAATGTTTTCATAACCATTTTATCTTTATAAAATGCAATTATTCTTTGATATTGTCCATTTTGTTCTTCTGTTAAATCTGTATTTTCTGAATCAATAATTAGCCCCAAAGCTTCATAACCAAAATCTTTTTCATATTTTTTGTTTTCTCCATCTATTATTAATGTATTATTTTCTATTCTAAAATCTGGACATTCATCTGTAAAACTTGTTTTTACTGTTTCTATTTCTTTATAAAGTCTTGCTGTTAAAAATGCAGAAATTAATATTGAAAATATAAGCATTAGTTTTAAAAAGTACTTTATTGCTGTCCCTAATTTTTCTTGGGAAAAATTTTGATATTCATCAAAATTTACTATTGCATTTTTTAATTTTTTAAAAAATGGTATTTTCTTTTGTTCCATTTTATACATACTTCCTTTCTATTTTGCTATCTATATATAGTGGGTTAACTTCTAAATATGCAAAATCGCCTATTTTTACATCACTGTTTGTAATATCTATTGCCATATGATACATTCCCAATTTTCCGATTATATTGTATTTTTTATCATTTATTGTAACCTTTAGCTTTTGCTTTTTGAAAAAGCTCTTTATGCTATGCGATAAATTTCTTAATTTATCTACAAATCTAAACATATCTTGCCTTGTACCTATATTAAATCCTTCTATATAACCTAATTGCACAATTGCAATTCTTGTTTCTTTTTTAGTTTTATAACTATTTAAGTATCCAATATTAAACCCTTTTGGAACTATTTTTATTTCTTCTATACTACATTTTAATTTTCCTATTTTCTTAAGTCCTACATTTATATCTGCATCTACCCTTCCCAAAAAGGCAGAACCAATTCTAGCTCCATTCAAGTGCATGTTTGGGTAATTTAAAAATGCTGGTGAGTTACAAATATGCAATGTTTGTATATTTATATCATTTAGCTTTAATGCTTCTACTACTTCCATAAATCTATTAAATTGTTTTATTGTCCATTTATTATTTTTATAATATGCCAAAGAAAAATGTGAATACATTCCTTCTATTGAAACACTTTTTAAAGAATTTATGGTTTCTACTATTGTTCTAATATCACTGTATATAAATCCATATCTTCCAAAGCCTGTGTCTATTTTTATATGCGCTCTTATTTTTTTGTCTGCTTTTTTGCTTAGCTTATTTACAATATCTGCACACTCTTTTGAACCTATTGTTAGTATTATGTCATTATCTATTAGTTCTTGTATTTCTGATTCTATACTTGTTGAAGAAAGCATTAATATATCTTCTTTTATTCCTGCTTTTCTTAGTTCTATTGCCTCTTCTACTGTTGCTATTGCTAAAGTTTCTATTCCATTATCTACTAAAAAGTTAGAGTACTCTATAAGTCCTAATCCATAGCCATTTCCTTTTACTACTCCAATTATTTTATATGTGTTTCCATTGTCGTCTGGAATATCTACTTTTGCTAGTTTTTTTATTACATTTATATTATGTCTCAAATCATTTTTATTTATTATTAATGATTTCATTTAACTTCTCCTTTTAATCTTCTTATAAAACCTCTTGTCTTTTTAAATATTTTTTCTGATACTTTATAAGTTTTGTATACAAATGGTTTAAAGTCAAAGTATATTTCGCCAATAAATTCTGTAAATTCTGCATTGAATCCTTTTTTAAATCTGTATAAACCATATTGAGGATGTGTTTCGTCTAAAACTCCTGAAACTCCTCTAAAATCATAAATGTCTTTTTCTTGGCTTAATGCATATTTTATTCCTTCCCATTGTAATAAATAATTTGGCATTAAGTTTCTATGTTCGTTGCTACTTGCGCCATATAAATACCATACTTTGTTTCCATAGTCTATATCAAATATTCCGTGATATTGGCTTGTCCTCGTAATATGCCATTAAAAGTTTTACATGATCTTTTCCTAATTCATCATACATTTTTTGAAAGTATTCCAATGGTCTTATAATAAAGTCATCTCTTTTTCCTGTTACTTTCATTATTTCATGAAAGTCTTTTAAATCTTCTCTTGTTCCTTCTTTTACAACCACACCTTTTTTAGTTGCTAGTCTTACATTATATCTAGTTTTTTGATGAAAAGCTTTAAATATTTCATCTTCTGTTTTACCTTTTATATCTAGTCTAAATACATATCTTGGCTGAATTTCTTCACTAAAATTTTTAGCATCATCTTTTATTTTATATTTTAGTTCTGTAACTATTTTTCTAAATTCTTGGTCATCACTTTTTATATCTGGTTCAATTTTTAAAACAAATGCATTGTATTTTTTTGCAAGTTCTTTTAGTCCATTTGTTAATTGTTCTAGTACTTCTTTATTGTGTATGTCGCAAACCGGTCCTCTTGATGAATACATTAAATTTCCGAAAATAGGTATTTTTCTTATTAATACACTTATTGAACCTACTATATTGCCGTCTTTATCTTCTGCTAGAACAATTTCATTTTTCCAAGCAGGTGCTTTTACTTTTCCCCATTCTATTGATTGTTGAAAATTACATCTATCATGTTTTTTTAAAAATTCATTATATTTTTCTAAATTACTTTCATCTACAAGTTTCATGTTTACCTCCAAATATCATCTCTATTTGTACTTACATATTTTATACTAGTTTACCTCTTTTTACAATAGATATATTGGAATAATTTAATTATATAGTGAAAGAGGTATTTGAATTATATAATTCAAATACCTCTTTCTATATTTAAACTCCTTTTTTGTTTTCTTTATCTTTTGTTTTAACGATATTTAAAGATAGTCCACGTATCTTTACCTGTTTTCTTTATAGTGCTATCGCGCACGCCTATTGCGTTTACTGCACTTAAAATACTTGCAAGTATTAATGCGATGACCATCAGTATCGCAGTCTCTCGTGAAAACATGTTCTCCATTATGTGAAAAAATCTCACGAAAGAATCAAACACCTGGGAAACCTCCCCTCTATGTAAGATAATAATATTATACCGTATATTCAAATAAAATGCAATGAGGCAAAAAGGAACATTCCTTTTCGCCTCATTTTTTGTTTTTATTATAAATCTAATTCTAATTTTACGCCCTTTGATTTGTATTGAGTATATTTTACTCCTGCCATATCTAACATCTTTTTAGATACCTTTACTGAGTCTGTATCTTTATATTTGTCACTCATATATATTACTTCTTTAATTCCAGATTGTATAATTGCCTTTGCGCATTCATTACATGGAAATAAAGTAACATATATTCTACTTTGTTTTAGTGTTGAACCTGTATAATTTAGTATTGCATTTAATTCAGAATGACATACGTATGGATATTTTGTGTCTACAAAATCCCCTTCTCTGTCCCATGGTATTTCATCATCTGAACAACCAATTGGGAAACCATTATATCCTATAGATAAAATTTTATTGTCTGGGCTTACTATACATGCTCCTACTTGTGAATTTGGATCTTTGCTTCTTTCTCCTGAAAGTAATGCTATTCCCATAAAATATTCATCCCAGCTTATATAATTACTTCTTTTAGACATTTTATTTCTCCTTTTCTTTTACATGTATAGGCGCACAATGTGCGCCTATTAGTTTTTTATTCATTATTTACTTTGTTTTCAACTGTGTTATTATTTTCGCCACCAGTTGTATTTCCTTCTGTTGTGTTTCCTCCTGTGCTATCTTTTCCTTTTACTATAACAGTTCTAGTTACTGTTGCCTTATTTCCAGATGAATCTTCTACTGTATATGTTATTGTATATGTTCCAGGTTTGCTTGTGTCTACTTTTCCAGACATCTTAATTTTATCTGTTATATTTCCATCTTTATTATCGCTTGCCGTTGCTCCTGGATCTTCATATTTTTCATTTAATTTTATTGTTATTGTAGCATTACCATTTAATTTTATTTCTGGTTTTACTGTATCTGGAGCTTCCTTATGGAGTGTGCAAGTGTCTTTTATTGTTAACATATATTCTGCATCTTTTGCACTTTTCCAAGCTGTATCTGTATCGCTGTTTGGTCTTGTTATAAATACTTTTGCTTCTTTATTTGGGCAAAATTCATTTGCAAGCAATCCAGTGTCCTTACATATATCTACTTTTACGTGGCATTCGCATTGTTTTGTAGGTGCTGTTCCTTGAACAAAGAACTCTGTATATCCTCTATCTCCTCTTGGGTCATTTGCACAATTTTCTGTAACTAGTAATCCGGAGTCCCTACATACTTTTGCAGTAACTACTCCAGATGGTTTTGTTTGTGCAAATGTTCTTTTCTCTAAATTAGCATGTGCTGGTTTCATAACACCTGACCATATTTGCCCTGCTGGGCTTAAAGACCATCCTGATACTGTTTCGCTCTTGTCGTATCCATACCATACTGCAGCAGAATAATATGGTGTAAATCCACACATCCATCTATCATAATCATTATTTGTTGTACCTGTTTTTGCAGCTACACTCATTCCAGACATAGCTAAAGTTGTTGATGTACCACTTTTTACAGGTTGTGTTAATACTTCTTTTACTACATATGCAGCAGATGCTGACATTACTGTTCTTGATTCTTGTTTTGGTTCAAACACTGTGTTTCCGTTTCCATCTACTACTTTTGTATAGAATGTTGGCTCAATATATACACCGTCATTTGCTATTGCACCATATGCAGCTGCCATCTCTAATGGAGTTGCCCCATTGGTTAACCCTCCTAGTGCTATACCAATGTTGTTATCTTTTTCGTCATCTAAGTGTGAAAATCCTAATGATTTTAAGAATTTTAGTGAATTATCTACTCCAACTACTTGTATTGCTTTTAACATTGGAATATTTTGAGAACTTTCTATTGCATATCTTATTGTAAGTAATCCCTTAAAATAGTTATAGTTTTTGTAATTTTTATATGGCACATCATCAAATACTGATGCTGCTGTAATTTTTCCACTATCTATTCCTGGTGCTACTACTGATAATGGTTTCATTGAAGAACCTGTTTGTTTTACTGCTTGTGTTCCTCTATTTAATCCCATTGATGTCGTTTTTTCTCCTAGTCCTCCAATTACGCCTAATACATAACCTGTCTTATGGTCTAATAATACCATACCTGCTTGTGCTGTTTTACCAGCTTCTTTTTTAGATGCTTTTAAATATTTTGCTTTTTGCATCTCTTCATTCATTGTTTCTTGTATTTTGCTATCTTGTGTTGTATAAATTGTAAATCCTCCACCATATAGATATAGCTCTGCTGCTTCACGTGTTAAGTCTTTTTCTTCCATTATTTGTTTTTCTATTTGTAATATTGCTGCATCTGTATGATATGAATATACATTTGCTAGTGATGCACCTTTTTGGAATGTTAATCCATTTTCAACTTTTTCAAGTGCTTGCTTATACTCTTCTTCTGAATTTATTTTTCCAAGTTCATGCATTTTTTCTATAACTGTTTTTGTTCTTTTCTTTATTTTAGCTAGGTTCTTTTCTTTTTGTTCTTCATCTTCTACAAATGGGTCATAGCTGTTTGGGCTGTTATTTATTCCTGCCAAAAATGCACATTCTGCTAAGTCTAAATCTTTTGCACTTTTAGAAAAATAATAGTTTGAACCTACTTCAACTCCATAAGATGTATTTCCCATAAATATTAAGTTCAAATATAATTCTAGAATCTGGTCTTTTGATAATTCTTTTTCTATGTAATAAGCTCTTGCCATTTCTTTTACTTTTCTTTGCCATGTTCTATCTTTTTCTTGTGTTGTGTTTTTTACTAATTGTTGTGTTATTGTACTACCACCATAACTTGAAGAGCCAATTCCAATTTTACTAAATGCATACTTTACTGTTGCAGCAAAAGTTCTTTTTACATCAATTCCCATATGATCACGGAAACGTTCATCTTCTATTGCTATATATGCTTCTGGTAAATATGGTGCCATTTCTGAAATACTTACATATTTTCTATTTTCAGTTCCACTTAATTCTGCAATTTTGTTACCATCTTTATCTAGTACAATAGAATTTTCATTTTTAATTGCAAAATCTTTTGCTGTTAGTTTTGCTTCTTTAATTATTCCACACATTATTCCAAATGCTATTCCTGCTAGTATTAGTATTATTAAAAGTACTATTATAAGAACTTTTTTTATTGTTTTCTTTTTATTTGTTTGTGGCTTTTTGTTTTTTGTTTTATAATCCTTGCTTAAGGTTTCCTTTCTATTTGTCTTTTTACTTCTTCTTTTTTTATCAGCCATTTTGTGACCTCCTAATAAAATATATATTATTATATTACACTTGTACTAAAATTTCAAATTTTTAAACTAAAATATCTTCAACTTTCGTCAAAAGCTTTGCCCCTTGTTTTATAAGGTCATTTGTTCCTACAGAATTAGGGCTATCAATGTTTCCTGGTACAACATAAATATCTTTTCCTTGCTCTAGTGCAAAATCTACTGTAATAAGTGTTCCGCTTTTTTCTTTTGCTTCTATAACTATTAAAGCCTCTGAAAGTGCACTTATTATACGATTTCTTCTTGGAAAATTTTGTGCCAGTGGTTTTGTTCCTATAATATGCTCTGATATTATAGCTCCGCCACTTGCTATTATTTTATTATAAATCCATCTATTTTCTTCTGGATAAACTCTATCTAATCCACATCCAACTACAGCTATGGTTTTTGCTTTTTCTTTTAAGCATCCTATATGAGAATATGCATCAATTCCCTTTGCTAGTCCACTTACTATATTAATATTGTTGTTAGACAAATTATATGCAAATTTTATTGCTGTATTTCTGCCATAAGCTGTGCAATCTCTGCATCCCACAATTGAGATGCTTTTTTTGTTAAGTATTTCTTTGTTTCCTTTTATGTATAAAAAAACGGGTGGATCATAAATTTGCTTTAAATTGCTTGGGTATTCTTTGCTATAAATGTTAATTAATTCTATTTTGTTTTTCTGCATATATTCTAAATACTTGTCTAAGTCTTTTTTGTATTTAGGGTCACAAATTTTTTTAACAGTTTTATCGCTTATTCCCTGAGCTATGAGTTCTTCTTCTTTTTTATTCCATAGTTTTTGTGGAGTATTAAATTTTTGTAATAAATCTAATTGCAATTTTGGAGTTAAATTTTCTATTCTAGAAAGCCATATCCAATATTTAATTTCTTCCATTGATTCTCCTTTTTAAGAATCCCCCTCTGTATAAATAGCCCTTATACTAATTTTGAAGGTTTGTAGCTTTTACAATGTTGTTCATAAGCATTGCAATTGTCATTGGTCCTACTCCTCCTGGAACAGGTGTAATGTATGATGCTACTTTTGAAACTTCTTCAAAGTCAACATCTCCGCATAATTTGCCATCTTCTCCTCTGTTAATTCCAACATCAACTACTACTGCCCCATCTTTTACCATATCTTTTGTTACAAATTTACTCTTTCCTATTGCAACAACTAATATATCTGCCATTTTTGTAATTTCTGCTAAGTTTTTTGTTCTTGAGTGGCAAACTGTTACTGTTGCATTTTTGTTTAATAAACATTGTAGCATTGGCTTTCCAACAATATTGCTTCTTCCAATTATAACTGCATTTTTGCCTTCTATTTCTATATTGTAATCTTCTAATATTTTAATTACTCCATAAGGTGTACATGAAATAAATGCATCCTGTCCCAAACATAGCTTTCCTACATTCATTGGATTAAATCCATCAACATCCTTTATTGGATCTATAGCTTTAAAAGCTTCATTTATATCTAAATTTTTTGGTATAGGACTTTGAAGTAAAATGCCGTTTATAGTTTTGTCGTTGTTTAATTTATCTATTAAATTTAAGAGCTCGTCCATTGTTGTTTCTTCATTTAATAAATACTCTTCATATTCTATTCCAATTTCGTTACATGCTATACTTTTATTTTTTACATATATTTTTGAAGCAGAATCATCTCCAACCATAATTACTGCAAGTTTTGGTGATATTCCTTCTCCTTTTAATTTGCTTACTTCTTCTTTTAAATTTTGTCTTATTTTTCTAGCTACTTCTTTTCCATCTAAAACAACTGCCATACTGTAACCTCACTTTGTTTTTTTATTATTCTATATTAAAATGCTTCTTTTTACAATATATTATATAAAAAAAACAAAAGGAGAACGCCTCCCTTTGTTTTTTATTTATTTAATTAGCAATTTTTTCTTCTGCAACATACAAACATTATTGCTTCAATAGCTAATAAGATTATAAGTGTTACTAAAAATAGAATCACTGCACCTAAGCCTAATAATGATATTAAATCTGTTAAAGTTCCTACAATTAGTCCAATTACAAAAGCTATAAAAATTACTAATATAAATATTGCTATATCCATACAGCATCTTCTTTTTTTGTCTTTTTTAAAGCATATATCTACTTGTGGTTCCATAATATAAAGCACCCCCTACTCATATTAGGATTACTATATAATATGTCGATATGTGTAGTTTTGTGACAGGAATGGGGAAAAAGGGGTCTGACCCCTTTTTCCCCACATTTTAGTTTATTTGTCTTGTTTGTTTTATCATTAAATCTCCAAACACTGCATAGCCTGTTGTTGGGTCATTTACTAATACATGTGTTACTGCTCCGCACAAATTTTCCGTTTTGTATTATTGGTGCTCCACTCATTCCGTTGTATTATTCCACCTGTTAAATTTAATAATTCTTGGTCTGTTACTTTTATTAGCATACTTTTATTATTTGAATTATTGTTTTTATATATTTTTGTAATTTCTATATTATATTCTTTTCTTTCTCCGCCTTCTATTGCTAAAAGAATTTTTGCTTCTCCTTGCTTTATTTCGTTTCTTTTTGCCACTTGTAATTCTTCTAAATTGTCTAAATTAAATTGAGATGTATTTGTTACTTTTCCATATATTCCGAATTCTGTATTTTGCCCTACTGTTCCTATTGTTTGGCTGTTTATTATACTTCCTCTTATTTCTCCTGGTACACCCTCTTTTCCTTTTACTATTGATGACATTCTTGTTGTAACTACTTCTCCGCTTGATATCTTAATTAATTTTTCTGTATCTATATCTACTATTCCATGTCCTAGTGCTGCAAAGTTTTGGCTTGATGGTTCGTAATATGTTATTGTTCCTATTCCTGCTGCTCCATCTCTTACCCATAATCCTATTTTGTATTTGTTGTCTTCTGCTCTTATTGCTTCCATATTTGCCGTATATTCTATTCCTTCTCGCACATATTTTATTCGTAAATCTTGTCCGTTTGAATCATTTACTGTTTCTATTAAATCAGATGTACAAGTTATTTCTTTTTGATTTATTTCTACTATTATATCTCCTTCTTCTATTCCTGTATTTGCATACGGTTTTTGACCATTTATTTCGCTTTTTCCAACTACTAGTACCCCGACTTGTGTATAGTTTTAGTCCTACTAAATTTCCAAGTGGTATTACTGTTGTTTCTGGAATTGTATTTATTTCTAAGTCTTTTATATCAAATAAATTAAATAGGCTTATTGTTGCTGTTTTTTTAGATAATACATTTTTATTATCTATTGTACTAGAAGTTTGCACTGTTTTTTCTTCTTTTTCTTTTAAATACAGTCCAAATGTTGTTCCTAAATTTAATTCTTCTCCTTGAAATATAATTACACTATTGGGTATTGCAGTTATATTTGTTGTGTATGCAAGGATTATTAATAGTAAAAAAATTAGTATCGCTCTTTTTATTTTTTTCATAAAAAAATGGTCACCCTCTTTATTTTTAGAATAACCATTTTTTAAAATTTTAATTCTTTTTTGAAATTAATTTGTTTTTAACTGATTTATTATTGCTCTTTCTACTAATTGATTTAAAGATATGTTATTTCTTTTTGCAACTATTGCAGCTTCTCTATGTAATTCTGGTTTTATTCTTACGTTAAAAGAACCTTTATATTGCTTTTCTGGTTCTTCATTTCTTTTTTTACATAATTCTAAATAGCTATCTATTGCATTTTCAAAATCTTCTTTTAGTTCTTTTACAGAGTTTCCCTCAAAAAGAATAGTGTCTTTTTTTAATCCTTCTACTTTCCCACAGAAGCATTTATCTTCGTCACTGTATTTTATTTCTGCCCAATATTCCTTGTATTTCATGATATTATCCATTGCTTTTCTCCTCCAATTCTTGTATTATTTTTAAAACACTTTCTATAACATACTGTTTTATTATACTCCTATATTTTTATTTTTGCAACTATTGATAGTTGCTTTTGCCGTTTTTAAATACCTCCTTAATGTAAGCATGATTAATAAACATATTTAAATGCCGGTTTTTATTTTTTGTTTAATTTTGTTTTTTGGATTTTTTAAAAATTAATTCTTTTTTTGAAATAAATCTGCTTTGGCAATTTGATTTATTGCCAGAATATATATTATTTTTGTATCATATTTGTGTTTAGAATTCAAGATAAATCTTTCGTGGGATTATTTGTTTTTTCGACAAAAAATGAGTGGACAGAAATTCTGTCCACTCGGGTTCTAAAGTTAGTAATTTATTTGTATATTTAATCCTAATTGATTTTCATCATTTAACTTGCTCAAATCAAGGTATCCTTTTTCTCCCTCTATAACTAATATTCCTCGGTTTTTTGCTTGTTCAACAGTGTACGTACTATCTCCTATTGTTATTGATGTAATTTCGTTTACATATTGTATTTCCACTTTATTGTTATACGCTGTGTATTTATCTGGTATTTCCAATTCTTTTGTAATTATTTTGGCAATATCATCAAAAGCGTTCAATAAATCTGTTTGATTCTTTGCATTTATAAATTTATCTGTAGGTTCTGTTACGAAAACTTTTTGTAATCCTTCAAAATTAGCATTTTTTTCATCTTTTCCATCCTCATCTGCATCTGCTTGCGCATTTGTAAACCCTATTGCATATATAGTTACACCTTTTCCTTTAATAGTGCTAATTTCAGATTCTACTCCATTCCAGGTTATTTTTGCTATATTATCGGTTCCAAATATTGTTGTGCCTCGCTCATTATATGTATAGCCTGGAAATCCCGGTCCTAAAGGATATGTAGGATCTCCATCACTGAAAAATACTAATATATTATTTTTTCCATCTACAATTTTATCATTTGTTTTTTCTAGTGCGCTTTTATAATTTGTACCTGCCCAAATCGTCCAAAAAGCATCATCATTTACAGTCCAGTTATCATACGCTATTCCGTTAAATTTTATTTGGTTTACTGGAATTCCTTCATCTTGCAAATCTTTTACAAATTTCTTTACTTTTTCTTTAAATGCTTTTCCTGTTTCCCCTCTTAAATAAGTTCTCATACTAGAAGATGTATCAACTACTAATATTACATTTTTTTGTTTTACTTCTGTTTTAGCTACTTTTATAGTCTTTTTAACTGTTGTGGTTGCTGTCCCTCTATCCAATTCTATGTCTTTATTTGTAAAAGAATATATTACAGCTGTATTTTTAATATTCTTTCCTAAGGTTCCTTTTGGTATAGCTTTATACGTAATTGTAATTGTTTCTCCTGCATATATATATATTCCAACATTGTCTACTGAACTGATGCCTGACAAATTATTATTATTATTATCGTTCCAATCAACAATTTCTATTTTGTTAGATCCTCTATTTTTTGTGCTACTTACAGTTATATCTGATTCCTCTCTATTTAATTCATCTGTATTCCAATAGTCTAAAAATGTTATAGTGTCATCTACTATTCCTTTATTTGTTATTGTTATGGTATAAGTAATAGAATCTCCATATTCAACTGAAGAAGCAGAAGCTGTTTTTGTTACTGTTACATTTGGTTTATATGTTCCTGGCTCATCTAATTGCATATATCTTTCTCTTGCTAATGCATTGTAGTATGAGTCTGTCCAATTGTTATATGGGCTATTATTCCATTCTTTTTCTTTGTTCCCTGTTTTATATGTTGATCTATTTACTAAGCAGTAGTAACATTCTAGTACTGAATCAGTGCTGCTGTTGCTTACGTCGGCATGGGCATGTGGGTAATATGTTGACGTTATTCCATTACCTGATTCTTCATAACTTTTTGCTACATAATCTATACTTCTATATCCCACATAGTCACTACCTGTTGCTTGTTCGCATTGTCTTTGATGATAATATTGGTCATCTTTTCCTGCAAAGTATAGTTCATCTGGGTCTACAAATTCTTTGTTTAATGTGCTTGTTGCTATTGCATAGTTATTGTAGTATTTTAAACCTATTGGCATTCCTTGCATAAATGCAATTATAGATATGTTGCTTAATGCTTGTTCCCACTCATCATAGCTTAATTGTGGTAGTCTGTATTCATAGTTTGGGTTCATTCCTTGTGCTTGTGCTGTTGCTTGTGATAAATTTTTTTCTATTGTATTTATTATTATGTCTTTTTTGTGTTGTGCTAATACTGAATTCGCATACGCAGTGTCATTTTCTGGATCTGGGTTGTTGTTCTCATTAATCCTAAATATATATTTCTCACTCTCTACATTATTATATTGTCCTTCTGTTGTGCTTATCATATTGTCAACTGTTATATTTCCTAAATTCTTTGTTACCCATTGTGTGAATACATAAGATTCTACACAATAATTTATAGCACTATAGTCTTCATCTTTATTTACATTTCCTAGGACATTTACTGCAGTAAATTCTACAAATGCACCACTTTCGTTTTCATAATAGAATTTTGAATCTCCACCTGGATTTAGTATTTGAAATACTTTTTGTACTGTCCATTCACTTTCTAGCATTGGAATAGATATTTTTCTAAATCTATTTGTTATTGAAAATCCTGCATCTCCTTCTGGTAAAGCATCTTGTAAATACACTTTATTATTATATTTATCTACTGAAAAATAATTATCTTTATCATTATCCAAATATAGTTTGTTATCATATTGGTCATAAATATATGAATATTCTCCCACTTTTCCATCTGCATATACATTTTCTTTTAATTTTTCAGGCTTTATTTCTGCCCCTCTATATTCTATTCCACTTATACTGCCACTAGTAACACCTTTTACTCCTTCATCACTACAAACTACCAAATAACCTTCTTTTGTTTGATATTCACCATTTATGGTTCCATATACCCTAATATAATTATCTAATGTGTAGTTTACTGTTACATCTATACTTCCACTTCCACTTACATATCTTGCTGAATATGGCGAGTATGGTTTTAGTATGTATTGGTATGATTTTCCACTAGACTCTATTGTTCCATCATCATTAAACTGTGTTAACCCATTATTATCCGTTTTTTGATCTTTCATCAATGATGCTGAATATATGTAATATCCATCATACATTGTATATACTATTGCTGGTATGTATGTTTGTATTCTTCCTTTTCCTGCTCCACCTATTCCCATACCATTTGCTAAACTAGTTGTAAAAGTATTTATCGCTGCTAATACGTCTCTTCTTTTTGAATCTGCTAGATTAGATGATGCACTGTTCCATTCTACAGTATTTATTTCTAGTGCTTGTATTGAGTCCTTGGCTGCTGTTTGCAATTTTACTGTATAGTTTTTCTGCATTGTTATGGTATTTATTTGAAGTCCTATATAATATGATACAACTAATATTATAGGTATCATTATTATTATAAATATTACTGTCATGTTTTGTAGTTTCATTAGTCCACCTCTTTATTTGTTTTTTGTAATTAAAAGGTACATATTTTTAATGTCTCACATAAGGATAACATATGTTTTGCTGTTCCCCTTATGTGAGACATTAGAAATATGCATCTTTATGCATTTTATTTTCCATTGCTTACAACCAAAGCAGAAGCACTTGCTCCTATTTGATATGTATCTGAACCAGTTACTTTATACACGAAGTTTCTTAATAATTGTGCCAATGTTGTATTTGTATTGTTTACTGTTACTATAACATTATCACCTTTTGATAGTGAATATGTTCCTTTGCCGTCGTCTTTAAAAGATTTCACTATTTCATCTGTAAATGTTGAATATCTAACATTTTCTCCTATCATATCTCCTGATGTTGTACTAGTTTTTTTACCTGGGTTTTCATCTAAGTGTTGTACTTCTAATTTTATATCATATGTATTTCCTGTTGCACCTAATGTTTGCACATAGGCATCATAGTCTTCTTGTGTGATTTTACCTTTTGTTGCAGCCTTATTTACAAATTCTTGTGTTGCTTCTGTTACTGCTAATTGTGTTACATCTTCTTGATTGTTTGATACCGCCATTAATGGAAATACAAACATTAAAACTGCTGCTAAAAATATTGCAATAATTGTTATTAATGTGTCTGACATAATAAGAAACCTCCTATTTTATATTTTACATCCTTTTTATTGTTGTTTTGTATATGTTATATATATACTTGTTTGTCCTGATTTTACTGTAAGTTCTGAACCATCATCTTCTACTATATATTCACCACTTTTTTTTACTTCGTCAAATGTTTCTAAAAATTTGCCATTTAATAATGTGCTCGAATTTCTTTCTATCCAATCGTTGACTCTTTTTTTTCTTTCTCTTTGTGATAGTCCTCCATCTGTTTCTGTGTTAAAATCACCTATTAAATTAGTGCCATCATACACACGAACTACCACTGATTCTTTATAGTATCTGTATAGTGATGATATTACAACATCTGCACCTACTATTCTTCCTTCTGCATCATCTGCATCCTTACTATATGTATAGTAATTTGTCTTGTCACTTGCAAATAGCATTATATCTGATGTTGCTTTTGCTTGAGATAGTAAGGCAAATGCTATTGTAAGTGCTATTACAAACACTAGAACAGCAGCCGCAATTTTTAAAGCATCTACCGCATTTTCCATATTATCTCTCCTTTTTAATCAAGTTGCTATTACTGAACTGTAATATAGTCTATTAATCCAGTAGACTCATTTATGTGCTGTGTTACGCTATAATTCTGATTAGTTTTAATTTCATTTCTTTTCTTGCTTATAGTGTTAACATCGTCAGTACCGAATATCTTAACTTTTTTACTATTTTCTGAATTAGCATTATGTGCAATTATAACTTCACATAGAGTTCTTACTTGGCTTCCTTTTACAGAAGTTCCACAATACTTAAGAAATTGTGAATTGAACTGCTGTACCTCTAAAGTTTCGCCTAACTTTTGTGTTTGATCTGTTGTTCCTGATGTAGATTTAAGTATAAATAAAACCAAACTTATTAATAGAATAGCAATTAATACTGAACCTGCTATTATTAAAGCTTTTGACGCATTTTCCATAATTTACTCCTTAGTATTTTCGTATAATGAACAAAATAAATTTTGTTCATTATACTTATTTTATTATAGTCCTAATGAATTTTGAATTGAATTAACTCCTTTTTGAGCTCCTTGTTCCATTGCATTTGCAGTACCACTAGCTTGATCTGTTGTTCCTTTTGATGCATTAAACATTATAATTCCTAAGCTTATTAATAAAATTGATATTAATATTGCACCTGCAATTATTAAAGCTTTTGATGCGTTTTCCATAAAATATTCCTCCTTTGAATTTTTGATATTTATCTTTTGAATTTTAGGAGCTTGTCCTAAAAATAATGAAAACTAACTTATTTTTCTATTTGCTCAAATATAAGTTTGCTAACTTTGCCTGTTTCTTTATGATACTCTATATTTGTGCATTTAAATAATATTACATTAAAGTTTTTAACAAAATTTGTAACATCATTCTTGTATATTAATTCCATTGGATATGTTTTTTCTACTGTTATCATTTTTAAATCTATTTTTATACTATTTGTACCATTATCTATGTAATATCCGTTTTCATCTTTTGAAACATTGTTTCTTTCATTTTGCTCTGTTACTTTGTTTATTAGTGTTGCTATTTCTGCTCCGTATATTTCTTTTCCTAAATAATTTTCGTATTGTTTATTGTATGATATAGCTTCATTTTGTTTTGATTGTGCTTCAAAAATATATCCTAGTACTATGAATATTATAATTAGTATTATTGCTGTTATTATTAAAAATGATTTTTTCAAATATACTTCCTCCCTAATTATAACTTTTTTTGCGATATTATGCAATATTTTTTTTGCTTTTTACAATGATTTTAAGTATTGTCTTCGAAGTGCGAATCGCCGAGGACGGCGACCCCTACATTACTCTATACTTTTAAGTTTGAGTTTAAAAGTCAATAGTAATTTTATTTATCATTCCTTGGTCTGAATACTCAATTTTAACTTCATATTCTTTATTTTCTGTTCCATTTGTTGTTAAAAATTCAGCATCGCTATTGCTTCCCACAATATTACTAATATTACTATTAATTTTACTCTCTTTATATGTTTCTGTATTTAAAATGTTTTTTAATGTTATTATTCCTTGGGCTGTTATATATGTATTTCCATTTTCGATTATGAAATTTTTTGTTATTTCTGAATTGAATTTTTGAATTTCATTTGTGTTCATTGAAGTATAATATGTTTTTGCTGTTTTTTGTAATGTTGTTGCAAGTAAAACTCCCATAGAAATTATTAAAATTCCTATTAAAACGGCTCCTGCAATTATTAAAGCTTTTGACGCGTTTTCCATATATAATTCTCCTGATTTTAATCTTTTATTTTTTGAAAGGTTAACGCACTAATCCTTCCATTATTATATTCTACTTTTGTACATGCAAATATAGCAGTTTTGTTTTTTTCAATGCTTACGTCAATTTCTTCGGTTCCATTAGTAACCTTAACAGTAACAGCATTTCCTTCTGATTTTGCCATATTTTTTAGAGTTATTATGTCTGTTCCTCTTAAAGCTTTTTTATTGTATGATTCGTATTTCTGATTAAATTCTGCTAATTGCTCTGTTGCGAGTGCTTTTTCTCTTGTTTTTTGATTAGAATTTACAATATTAAGTGTTACTACTAATACACTCACTATTAATATTGCTATTAATACTCCTCCTGCAATTAGCAAAGCTTTTGATGCGTTTTCCATATACTCCTCCTATTTTATATAGATGTGGACATTGTTGAAAATGCTTCTGTCATGCTTAGGAATCCTATTACAACTAATGGTATAATTAAGTAACCAACAAATAGTAATACCATTGGTGTAAATCCCACTATTTTTCCTATTAATCCTTTTCTTGATATAAGTTTGTCATTTGTTTCTTTTCTTTTTTCTTGATAATATTCTCTTTCATTGTCTAATTCATCAAATGCTTGTGAAATAGGTATTTTTTCTACTGCTGCTTGTAAGCTTTCTACTATACGTATAAATTGTGGTGCAGCGACTTCTTCTTTTAATTCTTCTAGTGCTTCCCATGCACCTGCTTCGTAGTTGTTAACACATTTTGTTATAGGTTCTTTAAATATGTTTGCATATCTTTCTAGCCATTCTAGTATTATTTCTACATTTACTCTTTCTATTTTCATTAGCATTAGTATTATTGTTTGGAACTGCATTATTTCGTTTTCTATTTCCAATTGTCTTAACATTTTTTGGAATATTAACATTAATTTTGGTCCCATATAACCTATTCCTGCAAATACAAATGCTAATAATAGTTCAAACCATTTTAAATATTCTGCATTTATTATTTGTAGTTTATCTTGTATTTGCTCTACTGCTTTTTGTATTTCTTGGTCTGTTGCATCTTGATAAAATTTTAAATTTCTTACTTCTCTTTCTATTTGTTGTGGTGTTGCTTTTCTATTACCTTTAAATTTATCTAATACTATATTTTGCGCTTTTGTTACTTCCATTGCGTCTTTTTGGTCTGCTTCTGACATTGAGCCCATTATGTTATAGTCTGATGTTGGTTCATTATATACATAGTCCACCGCAACATTGTGTAATTGTAAAAATAGTAGTATTGAACATAAGAATGTAACAACACATATTGTAAGTCTATTTACATATACAGTTTCCAGTTTTTGCTTTGTTGCCGATTCTTTCATTAGTTTTATCATTTTTCTGTATTCTTTTGTTTTTTCTTTTGGAATAAATAAATCTATAATCTTTTTTGCTACTGGATTTTTGTATAATTTCATTTGCCATACATTATTTGGATCTTTGTATTCATCCTTTATTGCTCCACTATCTTTTAATTTCCTTGTTAAAATATAGCAGATAAGTGTTACTATTATCAAAATGATTTGTGCTATTAGTCCTAATTTTCCATCATAAAATTGTGATGTGAAAGAGAAATTTGATACAGCCCAATTTCTTAATGGTTGTAAGCATAATACTGGTAGCATTGCAATTACTGATAAACTTTGAAATACATAATCTAATTTATCTCTTTTTAATATTTCTAGTTGCATTTCTTGTGTAATATTGTTTAAATTCTTTAGGTATAGTGATGCCCCATCTATTGTTCTATCTCCAAATTCTCTTGTTAAATATGAAATACCTGCAAATTCTTTTAGATAACTGTTTGGTGCAACATCATAGTATTTCTCTAATTCTGTTTCTGGGTCATCTGATATTAGTATTTCATATATCTTTTCTCCTTGACGAGAAACTTCTAATTCATCATTTTGTGATACTTCATAAATTGCTTCTTCTACCATGTTAAATTCATGATATGCATGTCTTATTTCTGCAAAGAAATCTATTTGCTGTTTTAATAATTTTGTGTCTAGTTTGTCTACCATTCCTGTCATTATTGTTTCTATTAAGAAAACTTCAAACATTAATAAAATTACTCTTAATAGTGCATTTCCTTTTGTGAAAAGGAAAATTGCAAGTGTTAATGGTATTATTACTAGTAATGAGTTTGTTATTATTTTTGCTGTTTGTCTTCTTGTTATGTATTCATCCTCTATACTTATAATCTCTATTTTTCTTCTTAATTTTTTTACATATCTTTTTAATAGAGGAATTTTATTATATATTAGATACAATTTTTGATAAGTTACGTCTGATGAGAATTTTTTTTCTTTTGTTCCTTCTTGTAGCTCTTTCATTTTTCTCATTTCGCTTTTACCCATTTTTTTTCTTAATATTACATATGCAATTACTACAATTAAGAACAGTGCTACTGTACCTGCCATAAAATATAATATTGTTTGGTTTGACATCTTTTGTTTCTCACCTCATTTTTATGCTTTTTTAGGTCTTCCTCTTCTTGTTGGTTGTTCTTGTTGTGCGTCACTGTCGGCTGCAACTCCTACGTTTTGTTTTCCCCAGTTTCTCTCGATAAATTTATCAAATTCTGCTACGTCGTTTTCGTCCATGTTGTTTCTCATTTCTTTTATGTTATAATCTGATATTTTGTTTGTTATAACATATTCGTCATTTCTATATTCCATAATGTTTACATATTTATATAGTTCTTTGTTTGTTACTTTTGAAAAATATCTTGTTGCATTGTCCATAAATTTGCTTAGTTTTCCTTCTATTGTTTTTTCGTTTTGATGTTCATATGTGTATTCATTTTTATCTTCAACCGGAATACATTCTGTTACTCTTTCTATGTAACGTCTACCTCTAAAATCTTTTACCAAGTGTACGTCGAAGTTTAATACTTGAACAACTTGCTCTTCTGCTGTTCTTTCATCTGTAAACACACCTGTTCTAAGCATAGAGTTACGTAATGCTGTTACTAAGTTTGGAAATGTTTTAGCATGGTGAGTAAACAATGTGAATTTTGATGCTACTTGGGCTGCCTGTATCATCCAAGATGCTACGGGGTCTGTTGCAACCTCACCTATAATGTTAACACTACCATCAGTTTTCTTTTGAACGTCCAAACCTGCTTGTCCAGAAATTGTATCTGTTTCTCTAAATGATAATATGTTTCTTGTTGGATATATTTTTCTTAAGTGTAACTCGAATGCAGTTTCTTGAACCCTGATATTCATTGTCTCATATATATTTTCTATCATACCCATAAGCATTGTTGTTTTTCCGGCAACCTTGCTCACCTGTAAGCGCTGTAATTCTTGCTCCTTTTACTAGGTATTTTAATAAATCTATTGCATCTTCTTTTCCTGGTGCTACTATTAATTGTTCTAGAGTTGCTCTTTTTACGTCGAACTTTCTTACGAAGAATGCCCATGTTTCAGAGAAACTTGGTCTTACAACAACAACACGAGAACCGTCTTTCATTTCGTTAATTTTAAATCCGTTTGTGTCTGATAATTGTCCTGGGTTATTGTATTTGTATATGTTTTGACATACTCTTTTTAGTTCGCTTTCTTTTCCAAAAGAAAGGAATGCTAATCTTATTGATTTACCTTGGAAGAAAATCCAGATACTGTCACATGCTCTTGGCACTTTATGTTCTGTCATTTGTTCTAGGTAATCTCCATCTGTTTGTGCAACTTGGCTTAAAAAGCTTTCTGGTAAACCAGATACACCACCAGATACACCATCTATGTTCATGTCTCTTATTTCATCTATGCTACTATATCCTTTATAGTGTTGATATATTCTTTGTGTTAGTACATTTAACTTATCTGCAAACGATAGTTGTAGTTGTTCTTTTTCGTATATATCATTTATTTCTTCGTTTGTTATTACATAACAAGGTTTTGCTTCCCCTGCTACATATTTTAATGTTGCTAAATTGTATTTCTTTATTAATTGTGTTAAAGCTTCATATCCAAAATCTTTTTTGTACATATATATTAATATGTCGAATTTATCTTGTGGGGTTAAAAGTGATGGTATGTCAAATGGAATTGCTTTTGATATGTTTGTTTCATTTATTCCATATTCTTTGTATAATAAATCATATATTAATTCCTTAACATATTTTTTATCATTTACGTCTCCATATGTACAGCCTTTTAAAGCTTTTCTTAATTCATATTTTTTGGCTTTTCTTCTTTTTAGTTCTTCTTCTGATAATCCTATATCATAAAGGTTTACTTTTGTGATTTCGTCTAATCTTCTTTTTACGAAATCCATTGTTGCCTCTATTGTATATGTTTTATCTTCTACAGGAATATCCTCTTCAATTTCTGCCTCTTTGTTCTTCTTTATAAAGTACTTTACACTTACAAAAGCTATTACTAGTACAACAAAGATTAATATAATGTTTAATACCATTTTTTGTGCCCCTTTCTTTTGTTTTTTATGTTCTCATTTGCAATTCTTTTAATTTTTCAAGTATTCTTTCTGAAGTTTCTTTAACTTCGTCTAGGAAATATGTATTTTCATCTGGGTGAACTCTTCCTCTAAATTTTGTAAAAAATTCTGTTATCTTTCCTTCGTTTGTTGCTTCCAAAAATTGAGTGTTATATGGAATTGGATACAAATCTCTAATATTTGCATATCTAGATACATTTTTTGCATTATATTTTGAGTTTTTATCGCATTTTCCTATTAGCACTATTGTTTTATCTTTATTAAAAATTCTATTTGTTTGTTTTAATTCTATATAGTCATTAATTTTCTTTAAATTTTGTGGCAAATTTACTATTATTAAATCCGACTCTTCTAAGATACTTGCTGTAGTAGGGTCGTCTGGATTTCCACTTATGTCCACAAAAACTAGGTTGTAATATTTATTTGCTATTTTTGCTATTTCTTTATATGTTCTTCTTTGGCTTTGGTAATCTTCTTGTGTTATGTTATCTTCTGTTAATAATTCTAATCTATTTTTATATATTGTTTTTGTATAATTCTTTATAATTTCTGGAGAAGTTTTGTTACTTAATATAGCTTTTGCAACACCTGTAGTTCCTGTTGCAAGGTCTGCTCTGTTGCCAATCATAAACATTTCTTTTTTAGGTTTTTTGGGTGTCCAAAAGCAAGTTTCTAGTGTGCTATCATTGTATTCTGTGTTAAAGATTAATGTTTTATATGTATTTTCTATTGATATTTGGGTGGTAATTGCTGCAAGTGACAGTGTTTTTCCAGTTTCTTTATCCCCCTCACTCCAAAATGATATGATTGCCATTCTTCTTTTGCTCCTTTAAATATTTTTTATAATTCTCTTTATTTCTCCATTTCTTGTTTCTGGTACAATTTGCTGGGCCAATTCCAATAGTCCCTCTCTATATTCTGCACTCAGATTTTTAAAACTTATTTTTGCTGCTCTTTGGTTCTCTATTATTACGGTGCTATCTCCATTATCGAATGGAAAATATATTTTATCTCCGTCCCATTGTATTGAATAGTAAAAAGATAAAAAGTTTAAGTAGTCATCTTCTTCTTGTAACATATCTCTTGAAAATAGTATTTTAGTCATCGGAATTTTATTTTGCATTTTTCCTATTGCTTCCAAACCTTTTTTTAATGAATAATTATCAAATCCTGTTACAAAATAATTTTTATCTGCATTTTCCATATCAAATCCAATAAAATCTTCATGTGTGTCTATATCTATTAGTATCATGTCATATTGTAATTGTGCAGTTCCTAGATAATCTTCTATATTTTCAATTCTATCAAATCCTATAGCTACATCCATTCCTTCAAATTCTGTTACATAGCACTTACTAGGCGAAATGCTAGGTACTGTGTACCTAGCTCTACCTAATATTGTAGAATCTATTATTAATACTTTCTTTTGTAATTCTACTAGTATTCTTGCAACATATAATATTAAATCTGTTTTATCGAATGCTCCTATAAATCCTATTTTTTTCAATTGCAAGCCTCCTATTTTTTCTCGTCTTTTTATTGAGCTAATGATGATAAGTATTCTTCTCTTGCTTTTTTAGCATCCTCTATTTGTTTTTGTATTCCTTCTTCTACATTTGTTAATCCTTGCTCTGAATATTGGTTAACAGTTGAATTCATTTGGCTTCTTATATTAGCATCAAATCTTGATGTTAATTCATTTTTTGCTGTAGATACAATGTTGCTGTCAGTTTCAATTAATCTTATAACTTCTGCTGTTGGCACATATGTATTTGCAGCTTTTTCTTGCATTCCTGGTTCTACGTATTTTGCAATGTATATATTAGAAGCTTTCATTATATATGATTCAACAATCGCACTATTTAGCATTACTATATCTGCTTCTGACATATCAAATGTAACTGTATTTCCTTGAATATTTTTTATTTCTTTCTTTGCTATTACTATAAAATCTTGTCCATCTGGGAATGTTATTCTTATATCTACATAGTCTCCAATAGTAAGATTTATTGGTAATGTTAGCATATTATATTCCATTGTTCTTACATCTTTAGTTACAGTATTCTCTTCTGTTGTTACTGTACTTGCAGTTAATATTGTGTTTTTGTATAAATCGACCTTAGCTACTACCTTTTTTCCACTTTCTACACTTGCTAATATTGTTGAATCTATATAGTTTTGAGGTATTAAATTTGAATATGTATTTATTGGGCTAAGCATATCAGCTGTAATCTCTTGTCCTGATTTTACGTCTCTATTTAAAGCATATGCTTTTGTTGCTGTTCCTTTTTCTTTACTTGCTTTATTTTCTGGTCCTATTACCGCAATATAAAGTATAACTCCTATTATTGCACACACTATAAGTGTGATTATCATTCCTAGTAAGAATGAATTTCTTGCTTTCTTTTGCATTGGGTTTACTGCCATAATTAACTCCTCCTAATAACTCGTATTTTATTATATTTTATAACATTTCCACTGTAAAAACAACAAATTAGAATGTTGTAATTTAAAAATAATATTTTTGTAATATAGCTGTAATATTTTGTCAGTTTAAAATGGCCTTAATAGCTTCGGCTACGCCACTTGAATTGTTATCTGCTACTATTTTTTCGGCTATACTTTTAATATATGGAGATGCATTTCCCATTGCTACTCCGAGGCCTGCATTTCTTATCATTGGTTCATCATTTATATTATCTCCTATTGCAACGACCTCTTCTTTTTGTATTCCTAAGTGTTCTATCAATTTTTCTATTGCAGTCCATTTATTTGCATTTTCGTTTGTTATTTCTGTATAAAAATATGCTATTTCTATTTCTTGTGAACCATGTTTTATCATCTTTTTTGACATATGAGAAACTTCTAAAATATCTACTTGTTTTATTGATTTTAATTTGTTTATTATACTTTTGAAAACAAGCTCATCGCTGTCACATATTGTTATTTTTAAGAAGTCATTTCCTGTGTAATTTTCCACATAATTATATATATCTTCTGTTATATACATTTTTATTCTTTTTTCTTCTGGATTTTTTAGGTTTTCATTTTGATAATATAACAGATTATAATTTAAAGATTTGGTAACAATAACATCATTAGTGTAAACATTATAATATATGCTATTTTCTTCACATATTTTTATAATTTCAAGCAATTTCTTTTTTGAAAGATAATTGTTATAAATTATCTCCTCTTTATTTACATCATATATCATCGCTCCATTGCCACAAATTAAATAGTTATTAGCATTTGCTTCACTTGCAATTGCTAACATTGCTTTTGGCATTCTCCCTGATGTTAAAACCACTTCTATGTTTTGTTCTTTTGCTTTTTTTATTGCTTCTATATTCTCTTTTGAGATATTTCCGTAGGAATCCAACAGAGTTCCGTCTATATCCATTGCTACTAATTTATACATTAATAATTACTCCTTTGTTTTTTCTTTATTATATCATTAGCAAATCTATTTTCAACATTTTTTTGCAACAAATTAGAATTTGCTTAATTGATGTGAGAGTGTGATTTGTTGCAAACGATGTAGGGGTCGCCGCCATCGGCGACCCAAAGGCATCGTAGGCTTTGCAATATACATATTTTACACCAATTTGTTTAATTTCAACATACAAATAATTTTTACAAAAATTTCTAGTTTAAAAAATCTTTTTATGTACATCATAATTATTGAAAAGCAAATGTTGCTTTTAAATGATTAATTTCAGTCCTAGGAGGTGAAAAGAAATGGCATCAAATTCAAGTAAAACTTTAGTTCCAGAAGCAAAAGCTTCATTAGAAAAATTCAAATATGAAGTAGCTAGCGAAGTTGGAGTTAACCTAAAAAACGGATATAATGGTGATATATCTGCAAAAGACGCTGGTAGAATAGGTGGTAACATGGTTAAAAAATTAATCCAACAAGCTGAAAATAACATGAAATAGTTATTAATTCTATTTTAGTTTTAGCAGGAATTTTTAGTTTTTACTTTTGTGTATTTATACATAAAGGCAGGAACTTAAAGTTCCTGCCTTCTTTATTTTTATATACTAGAAAATTTCTCATTTCCTAGTATATAAAAATGCTATAATCTATTATGCTTCTGGTTCTACTAAACCAAAGTTTTTGTTATCTTTCATTTTAAACAATACATTTACTTTGTTTGTTTCTTGATTTATAAATGTTATAAATCTGTCTTGTGGTTTTTCTTGTAATTTTAGTTTTGCATCTTCTGCTGTCATTGGTTTTAAATCATAATAAATTGTTTTTATTATTTCGTTTTCTACAGCTCCTTCTGTTGGTAAGTTGTTTAATGCTTTTATAGAATCTTCTTTATTTGCTTTATCTTTTTTTGTTTTCCATTTTCTTATTTGTCCTTCTAATATATCTATGTCTTTATCTATTGATGCGTACATATCTTTGTGTGCTGTTACTGCTCTATATGAGTCTTGTTTTACTTTAACAGCCATTTCCGCTATTTGTTCTGTCCCCTCTGTTTTTATTGTAACAGAAACATCTATATCTCCATCAAAATATTTTTCTACTCTTTCCATCTTTTTTTCTACATAATCTTTTATTGCATCTGTTGCCTTTACTTCTTTTCCTGTTATTGTTATGTTCATAAAAATCTCTCCCTTCAAAGTGTTTGTATTTGTATTATATATTAATATATTTTATTTAGCAAGAATTTTTATGAATTTTATTTATAGTTTAAATTCTTTTTCTAGTTTTTCTTGTAAATATATTTTTGAAATTATTTGCAATTCTTTTATGCTTTCTTGTGGTACGTTAAATGAAAATAGTTTTTTAGGATTGGCAAGTATTATGTACCTTATTGCATCTTTTGTTGTGTCTGTTATTTCTATTGCTCCTTTGTCTAATTTTCCACATGTTTTACATTTTAGTCCATTATCTTTAAAACTGAAATAATTTAAATCATCTTTTGTTTTGCAATTTTGGCATTCTTCTATTATTGGTTTATATCCTATTATTGATAGCAGTCTTAATACAAATGTAGATGTTACAAGGCTTAAGTTTTTGTCTGTTTCTGATATTGTGTAAAGTGTGTTTAAATATAGTTGCAATACTCTATATGTATTTTGATTTTCTGTTGTTACTTCATTTACTATTTTTGTTATGTTTGACGCACATTGTAGCTTGTCCAAATCTGTTCTAATATTGTAAAACATCTCTATCGTTTCGCACGAATTTATGCTATATGTTTTACCACTTTTATATAAAAGATATTCTCCAAAGCACAAAAATTGAGTTGCACCAAGAAGAAGGCTCCTTGGTCTTCGTGAGCCTTTTGCTGCAACTTCTATTTTTCCGTATATTTGGTGTTAGTATTGTAACTATTTTATCAAAGTCTGATACTATTTTTTCCGCAATTACTACTCCTTTTACTTTCAATAGTTTCATAATTTCCTACTTTCATATTTTCTTCTATATTAGTTATTTGTTTTAATTCTAAATATATATTTATATCTCCTGTATTTTTAAAGGTATTCCATGCAATTTGTTTTAGCATATTAAACACTTCCTTTTTTCTTTTTGCATATGTACTTTTACCTCTAATTTTATCTTTTGTTTTTTTATATGAATTTATTCATTTTTAAATTTTTTTACTATGCTGTCATTATCTTGCCAACCTTCTTTTATTTTTACCCATAGTTTTAGGTTTACTTTTGTGTCTAACATTTTTTCAATGTCTTGTCTTGCATATGTTCCTATTCTTTTTAACATGCTTCCATCTTTTCCTATTACTATTCCTTTATGTGACTTTCTTAAAACATATATTGTTGCTTCTATGTCGTATATATCTTGATTTTTGCTTGTTTTTCTTAATTTCATTTTTTCTACTTCTACATATATTCCATGTGGTACTTCTTGGTCAAGTAATCTTAATGCTTTTTCTCTTATTAGCTCTTCCACCAATTGTCTTTCCGTTTGGTCTGTATATTCTTCTACATCATAATATGCTGGTCCCTCTGGAAGATTTTTTTCTATTTCTGTTATTATTTTATTCGTGTTTTTATTTTGTGTTGCACAAATTGGAATCGTTGCAACAAAATTATATTCTTTATTATATAAATCTATTAATTTTAGAAGTTTTTCCTTTTCAATTAAATCTATTTTGTTTATTACTAGTATTGCTTTTTTATTTGATTTTTTAAGCTTTTCTAAAATCATTTGGTCTCCTTTTCCAATACCATTTGATGTTGCTTCTACTATAAATAAAATTATATCTACTTCTGGAATTGTTGACCACGCATTATCATTCATTGTTGTTCCTAATTTTGTTTTTGGTTTGTGTATTCCTGGTGTGTCTGTAAATATTATTTGTGAATTTTTGTTATTTATTATAGCTTTTATTACTGTTCTTGTTGTTTGTGATTTATTTGCTGTTATTGCTACTTTTTCTCCTAGTAAGCTATTTATTAGTGTTGATTTTCCTACATTTGTTCTTCCTATTATTGAAACAAATCCTGATTTAAATTTTTCCATTTTTACCTCGCTTATTTATTTGTTTTTACGCAATTATTTTATCATATTTTTTTAGAGAAAAAAAGACAAATTCAAAAATTTGAATTTGTCTCTTTTTATATATTTATACTGCGTTTTGTGTTGTTTCATTTGCTTTAATACTTATTGATCCTGTTGTTGGATAGATTTGTATAAATGTATTTCCATCATTTACTTTTAATTCTTCTCCATTTTCGTATTTATATACTGTTTGCTCACTGTGTGATTTCTTTTCCCATGTTATTGGAATTGCTTTTCCTTCTGAGATATAATATCCTTTACCTGTTCCTATATTTTTTATATCTTGTCTTCCTTTATTTTCTCCATCTGATAATGTGTAGTTATCTACTGCATATGCTATTATATTTTTTGCTGTATATTGTTCTCCTGTTTCTAAGTCAACATTTGGCTTTCCTGCCATACTTCTATAATATACTTTTTTATCTGCATCATATTTATAGCTTGTTGTATGATAATCTGAGTATTTTATACTTACACTATCTGCTGTTTGAACATTTGGTATATTGCTCATGTCAATATCTTCTATGCTGTAATTTAATAATAAATCTTTTTTAGTATCTCTTGTGTAACCTTTTTTATCTGCATATTCTTTTACATTTTTCATGCTAGTAAATCCAGTATGCTCTAAATCTCTTTTTAGTGTTTTATCTCTAAAGAATACTGATCCTTCTAGTGCTATTCCGTCTATTGAATCTATTGAATTTAGTCTTGAATATGCTTGTGGACTTCCTCCCCAATGTACAAATATTGCATCATTTTCTTCTGCATAATCTATAAAATAATGTCTTGCACTTCTTATTGAACCAATTTTTGCTGTATCTTGGTCTTTATAAAGTGCCATCATTCTTGTTATTCCACCTTCTGCAACAATTTCATATACTATATATGCATCACCTATTCCACATTGTGGCCATGCTGCATGGTTATTATTTATCATAACTGCATATGGTCTAGATTTAGAATTTTGATTTACTATTTTTAATTTTGGTTGTTCTTTCTCTTCTTGTTGAACTTCTCCATTATTAACTTGTTCTACTTGTCCTTTCTTTAATGCTTTTAATGCAAATAATACTCCTGCAACTATCAATAGTAATACAAGTATTATTATTAATATTTTTACTCCATTTGCATTTTTTGCTTTTGTTTTTTCTCTTCTTCCCATTAATTTCACCCTTACCTTAATATTTTTAATTTTTCTAAGACATTTTCTTCTTTTTGTCTCATTATATTCTTCTCGTCTTCTTTCATATGGTCATATCCCATTAAATGATAGAATCCGTGAACAACCATATATGATAATTCTCTTTCAAAGCTGTGTCCATATTCTTTTGCTTGTTCTTTTACTCTGTCTATTGATATTACTATATCTCCTAATACATCCGGTATGTTTCCTTCTATATTTGGTATCTCATCTTTTTCAAACATTGGAAATGATAACACATCTGTTTCTTTATCGATATTTCTATATTTTTTATTAGTTTCCCTTATGTTTTTTGGATCTGTTAAAATCACATTTATGTATAAATTCTTATTTTGCAAGTTTTCTTCCTCAAAGCATTTTTCTACTACTTTGTTTATTGTGTTTTCATATTCTTTATTTTCTTCTATATCCAAAAAATTTATTTCTACAACTTTCATTTAGTAATCTTACAAAAAGCAAGCTTTATGCTACTTGCTTTTTATAGCTCCCCTCCATAGTTTTACAAGTATTCTTTATTTGTCTTATTGCTCCTTGTTGTACTAATTTTTCTTTTATTATTTTTATTACTTTACTGTAATTGTTTTTACTTCTGTTTAGTTTCTTTAAGTCATTTTTCAAGAATAGTATTTCTTTTTGTTTTTTCTTTTCTTCTTCATTTTCTATTTTTTGAATTTCATTATATTTTGCCCAGAACTTTTTATATTCTTCTCTTTCTTCTGGCTTGTCCCAATATACTTTTGTAGATAGTAGTCGTATATTATATTCTTCTATTAGTTCTATTAAAAGCTCAAATGTTCTTTCTTTTTTAGCTTTACTTTCTTGCTTTTCTAATAATTTTCTTGTATCTTTCAATAGTTTTATATAGCATTGTTCTGCTGCAATTAGTGGAAGGCTATGTGTAAATAATTCTCTACTAATTCCTAATAGCACCATTTGTTTTCTTATAATGTCTCTTTCATCTTGTTTTCCTACTTGCATTGTTTCATATTTATCGTAATCGTTTAGAATATTTTTATATTCTTCGCCATTATTTATTCTCATTTTTATTGGTAATATATCTGATATATAGTCTTCTAAACATCTAAATATTTTTGTATATATATTGTTTATTTCTTCTACTTTACTGCTTACAGTATCTGCTAATTGTATTGAATAATTTTTTAAAAGTCCTTTATATAATGAGTCCATTTTTGCAACATAAAACTCATTATACTTATCTATTGTAGATTGTTTTTTTAAGTTTATCACTGACTCGTAATCTACTTTAAGTAAATATTCTTGTTTTTTATATTTATATTCTATATATTGATTCTGTTTTAAGCTTACTACCATATAGTATTTTGCAAGAGCATTTTTTTCAAATTCTGATGCTGTATTATTTTTAACCTTTTTGTATACAGAATCCATTATATATTTGTCTATTGCTTCTAGATATAAACTATATGCTTCTTCATATTTTTTAAATAGACTATCTTTTTTATCTATATCGTCTTCTTTTACGGCAACCTCATAATTTGAATATGCCTTTATTAAATTATTTCTTTTTATAGAAATCATCATTCCATTTATGCTTACTTTTGTTGGTATAAGCATTTTTGTAATTGTGCTAGTTAATTTTGAGAAAAATGTTTTGTTTGTATCTAAGACCCTTAGGCTCCTTTGTTCCATATTACCACCCATTCCTTTAAAATATTATCTTGTCTTCGCTACCGATGTTTTCAAGCACTTCATATATGACTTCTACCTCTATGTAATCTTCGTTTGGATAAATATTAGTCTGTTTGTTTATTATGTTTTCTTTTTGTGATACTTTTTCGTCTAAGTCTTTTTCTATTTTTTCTTCTGTTAGCTTTGCAAGTTCTTCTTCCGTATATATTTTCTCTTCGTATTTGTACTCGTAGTTCGTCTTTTTTATTATTTCTATCGGTAAATAAAAATTAGAAAGTAGCTTTAATTTTTTATTCTCATTTATTGTATCATAATTTTCAAATTTTGAAAGGGTTTTATAAAAATTTATTTTAAAATTATTTATATTTAATGTATACTTTTCTTCCGTAGCACCTGTGGGAACTTGTATTTGCTGTTTTAAAAAAACTTTTTCTTTTTTTGAATACCAAATTTTTGCTTCTATATCTGCTTTTGCATGTACATATCTAATTCCTGTATATTTTCCTTCTAAATATCCTAAAACTAAGGTATCTCCTTCTTTTACTATATCTCCTTCTTTTACTACGGCAGTACCATTTTGAACATTAATTTTTGTAATCATACCTTCTTTATTTGATATTATATTGCAATATTCATTTTCATTTATTATTTCTGGTGCTTTACTTGTCTCTTTTATTTCTACTATTGCATTTGTTCCTTCTATGTCTATTCCTATCCAAGCTATATCTTCTCTATCTAGTCTAATTTTATTTATAACTGAATTCGCATTTATTTTTCCTTTGTATGTTCCAATTTTTAATCCGTTTTTACTTAATTCTTCTAAGATTTCTATTTTTGAAATTCTAGTATTTCCTTTTACTTCTATATTCCATATAAATTTTGACATCATGAATAAAGCAATAAATATTATTGCCAATAGCCCAACAAATATTTTTCTTTTTCTATACCTATGTAATAAGAATGGCATTCCTTTTTTGCTTTGTATACTTATTCTTGTTTTAGTTTTTTTAGCTATGTTTTTTAATTTCTTATAGTCTTGTATTCCAATATTTGCATATAATATTGTTGATTTTTCTCTTTTCATATTCCATAGTAATATTTTCTTGCTTATACAAATATTTATAAATCTTTCTATAAAAAATCCTTCAACTTTTATATTTACATATCCCAATATGTAGTTTAGTAATATTTTTAAAAACACCTTTTATCCTCCGTTCTTATTTATTCTGTTCTTTCGATTGATACACTTTCTATTTTTCCTTTTATTGATATGTCATCTTCTGTTACTTGTTCTAATGTTAAATTAAATCCATTTATATTTATTAGTCCTATTTTTGTACTAAGCTTTATATAAAATTCTTCATATTCTAAAATTCCCTTATAATTTTCTATTAACATTTCATCAAAACTAATTATTGTAAATTTGGGGACTTCTTCCATTACTTCTCTTGGGACTTCTAAAATCTGGTTTACCTTATTAGAAAATCTTGTGTGTCTTTTATTTTTCATGTTCTCCTCCTCTAAAAATTGGGATTTGTTGTGGCGATTTTCATGATGTCTTCGGGTCGCCCAGGAGTGCGACCCCTACAAAATTTGCAATATATTTTCTCAAAAATTAAAATATAATTACAATTTAAATTCGTCTAGACTTTTGAATTCATATCCCATGTTTTTTATTTCTTTTATGCAAGATTCTAATATATTACTATTGTCTACAGAATTTGCATGTAATAGTATTATTGCTCCATTGTGCACATTAGAAATTACTTTTGTTTTCCCATATTCTTCTCTACCTTGTTTTTGTTCGTTCCAGTCATCATATGCAAAACTCCACATTGTTGTTGTATAGCCCAAACTTTTTGTTATTTCTAGAGTTCTTTCACTATACTCTCCCATTGGTGGTCTTATATATTTCATTTCATAGCCAAATTTCTCATATACTGATTTGTGAAGTTCCATGATTTCGCTTTTAATTTTTTCGTCATCTAAATCTGGCATACTTTTATGGTTTACTGTATGATTTCCAACTATATGTCCTTCATCAATCATTCTTTGCACTAATTCTGGCTGTGTATTTAAATAATGTGCTGTTATAAAAAATGCAGCTTTAACATTGTTTTGTTTTAATATATCCAATAGTTTAGGGGTATAGCCTGCCTCATACCCTTCATCAAATGTTAAATATACTAGTTTTTCTTCTTTATTTCCCATGGCTATTCCATCATATTTTTCTAATAATTCTTTATTTTTACTTCCTAAATCTGGTTGCTCATGGTTATCATTTCTTTTTATTCCCCAGCCTATTTTTTTATTTGACAAACTTGATGTGCTTGTTGTTATACTTGTTTGGTTTGCACTATTATTTATCATCATCACACTAAATGTAAATATACACACTATAGTTGCTAGCAATATATATGCTATTTTATTAGATCTCATATGAAAATCCTCCTTTTTGAAGTTCTGGTCATTGTTAATAATTACTCGTAACTGTTAGATTTTATTTTTTATATTGACAATAAAATTTTTTTGGACTATATTATATTTAGTTTGTTTTTGGAAAAAAATAGTAATTTTTTTGTTTTTATGTAGCTTCATTTTTGTTTTTTATAGTTAATTATATTACCTATAGGAGGCATATATGTTAAATTTTGTTTTATGCGATGACAATGCTTCTGTTCTTTCTAGACTTTCCAAAATGTTAGAATCTATATTTATCAGACACAATATAGACGCTTCTATTATTTTAGAATCTTCTAAAGCAAATGAAGTTATTGAGTTTGTTAAAAAAAATAAATTTGATGTATTAATTTTAGATATAAATTTAAAATCAGAAATTACTGGATTTGATATTGCAAACATAGTTAGAAAAACTAATAAAAATGCATATATAATTTTTACTACTGGACATTTAGAATATGTTCTTATGGCGTATAAATATAAAACATTTGATTATATTCCTAAGCCCATTGTTGATGATAGACTAGAAGAAACTATTTTAAGGCTCATGGAAGATATTCGCCAAAGCCCTGCTAAATATATTAAATTAAGTAATAATACTATAATAAATCAAAATGAAATAAACTATATAAAAAAGGATGGCATGAAACTTGTTTTTTGTACAAATACTCGTACTTACGAAACTTATAGTTCTTTTAGTAAAATTCAAGATTGTCTGCCAGAAAACTTTGTAAGATGTCATAAATCTTTTATAGTAAATGTTAAAAATATTACTAATGTAAATTCAATTGCCAATACTATTTTATTCCCAAATAATAGTAATTGCTTTATTGGATCTAAATATAAAAATGAAATTTTGGAGGTTTTTAAAAATGGAAATTTTGCAAACAATATGGACTGCGTTAACAACTGAAAATCAAAATTTAATCAATATATTGACTATACCTTTCTCAATAATAGAAGCTTTTGTAACTTGCTTATTATTTACTACTATTTTAAAAATAAAACATACTAATAAACAATTAGTGCTTTATTCAATTTCCTTTTCTGTTATAGGAACACTAACTTCTCTTTTTGTTCCTTCTCCATATTATACTTTTATTAATTTAATTGCTTATCCAATTTTAGTATATGTTATTTTTAAAACCAATATTTTAAAAGCTATTTTAGCAGAAATAATACCTTATATAATTTTTGTTGTTCTTTCATCAATATTATTAAATATTTGTGTAACTTTATCTAAAATACCGACAAACACATTCGTTCAAATTCCACTTGCAAAATTTACTTGTTCTTTATTAATGTATACTACTGCATATTTATTATATAGATTTTTTATTCGTTTTTCTATAAATATCAATATAACAGATAGTTTAAATAAAAAGGACAAATTAATACTACTTTTTAATATGATTATTGGTATAATTGCTTTGGCAGTTCAATCATATTTAGCTACAATATATAGTTATTATATTCCTCTTACTTTAACTGTATTAAATATTTTTGTTTTATTGGTTTATTTTATTTTTACTATGTATAGCTTAGCAAGAACTATTAAACTAGAGGAAACTACTGCAAGTTTGGAAGAAGAAAGATTATATAATAAAACTTTAAATATTTTATATGACAATATTAGAGGATTTAAACATGATTTTGGAAACATTGTTCAATCTATAGGTGGTTATATTGCTACCAATAATATGGATGGTTTAAAGGACTACTACAATGATTTGATGAAAGACTGCAGAAAATCTAATAACTTATCTATATTAAACCCAGAACTAGTACAAAATCCTGCAGCATATAGTTTAATTACTTCTAAATATCACAAAGCAGAAGATATGGGGATTTCTATGGAAGTTGAAGTTTTTTCTAATTTAGCAGATATAAATATGAAAACATATGAATTAACAAGAGTTTTAGGAATTTTGCTCGATAATGCAATAGAAGCAAGTAATAAATGTAATGATGTAAAAAAGATTAATTTAACAATTAGAAAAGAAGCTAAACTAAATAGACAATTAATAGTTATATCTAATACATACACAAATAAAGATGTTAATACTGATAAAATTTTTGAAAAGGGCTATACTTCAAAAAACGATTTTGATGGAAAAAGCCATGGTCTAGGCTTATGGGAAGTTCGTAAAATTTTAAAGAAAAATAATAATTTAAATTTGTTTACTACTAAATCTGGTGAGTTTTTTACACAACAATTGGAAATTTATAATTAAAAAAAGCTGTTTTTTACACAGCTTTCTTTTTTACTTCTTATTTTATTAGTCTTTTTTTACAAGTGAAGCAGGCATTTTTGGTTGATGTAAAACTGTCCAGAAAAAGCATGCTGTATTTGTTCTTTTTGCATATTTTTCTGCTAATTTTGCTAATAATTTTACCATTTTTATTCCCCCCCTTTTTTCTTTATTTTATATGTCGTTCAATTATGTTACATTTTTTAATTTTACATATTCTTCATATCCATATTTATTATTTGTTATTTTATATGTAAATTTACTAATCCAAATTGTTTGAAAAATTGTTAGAAATATTAACAAATTTGAAAGCACTGTATCTTTTACAATTATTGAAGCTACAAGTGTTAATGTCATTGTTATATATGATAAATTTTTCTTTATACTTCTTTCTTTTTTCCTTAAAATTGGAACATCTTCTGTATCTGCTGGTGCATATAATTTTATCATTATCATGCTAAATATCCATGTAATCCCTATTAGTATGTATTTTATATATAATGGTTCTATTACAATGTATTTACTTAAAAGTGAACTTCCTACGTAGAATAAGCTTGTTCCTATAATGCAACCAATATGTGTTTTTAAATGCACTCCTCCAGACGTTAGTCTGTATGGTGTAATCATTAATAATGCAATTATTGATAATTCTAATACTCCACATATATATGCAATTATTAAAAGTACAAATGTTTTTGGAATTTCTCCAATTACTAACTGTAAGCCATAGTTTATTACTTCTGCTCTTTCATCATCTACTTCTGGCATTTCTTTTCTTATTTTGAGAGTTAATTTATTGCATATATTTTCTATCAAATTAATCACCTCTTGTTTCGATGATTTGATTTTACAATTAAATGTTTTCTTTTTTTCATTTTGTTTATAAAAAGCAAAAAAAAATATACAAAAACTTTTAATTTTGTTTTTGTATATTTTTTTGGCAGTTTTATAAAATTAACATAATTTTATTTTTCCCATTTACCAAATATACCACATGGTAATATAAGGTTTGAGTCTTTCATAGGTAATCCTATTTCCCCTGATGTTATTTTTCCATTATACTTCTTTAAGTTTAGTCTTAGTAAATTACTTAAAACTTCTGCCGAAATTCCTGTTGTATATGAGTTTATTAAGAAAAACAATGGATTATCACTTAAAACATTTCTACATAATTCTATTAAATCTGATATATTGTTTTCAAATTGCCATACTTCTCCGTGAAGCCCCTCTTCCATATGATGGAGGATCCATTATTATTGCATCATATTTATTTCCTCTTCTAATTTCTCTTTGAACAAACTTAACTACATCATCTACAATATATCTAACAGGTTTATCTTGTAATTTTGATGAGGTAACATTTTCCTTTGCCCATGCTACCATTCCTTTTGAACTGTCAACATGGCAAACAGATGCACCTGCATATAAACATGCAACAGTAGCACCTCCTGTGTATGCAAATAGATTTAATACTTTTATTGATCTTTTTGCATTTTTTATTTTATTAATCATCCAATCCCAATTAACTGCTTGTTCTGGGAAAAGTCCTGTATGTTTAAATCCCATTGGTTTTATATTGAATGTTAAATCTTTATATTTTATTTGCCAACTTTCTGGAAGTTTTGTTTTGTAATTCCAACCTCCACCACCTTTGTTGCTTCTTTTATATACAGCATTTGCTTTGTTCCATTTTTCTGGAAATGTTTTATCTTTCCAGATTATTTGTGGATCTGGTCTTACTAAAACTATATTCTTCCATCTCTCTAATTTTTCCCCATTTGCCATATCTAATATTTCGTAATCTTTCCATTCATTTGCTATGTTCATTTGCTTCTCCTTTTAATTTGTTCATTCCAATTTATCTAATTGCTCCTAATATTCTAAAAAAATTATATATTAAAATTGTATTTATTGCTACTAATATGCTTAAACTCACTAGCAATGTTGTTATTATTTTATGTTTTATTATAAATTGTTTTACTTTGTTCTCTTTTCTTTCTATTCTGCTTGTTTCTTCATACTTAGCATCCCAAAATTCATCTTTTGTAATATCAATCATTTTAATTCACTCCTTGTCCTTTTTTACATATATATTCAAGGAATGAATTGAATATTACAACTTTCATAGGAGCTCTTTCTTTATTTTTCTTGCTAATTCTTCTGTTATTCCTTTTACTTCCATAATTTCTAGAATATCAGCCTTTTTTATTCCTTCTACGCTACCAAATTTTTTAAATAATTCTTGCTTTCTTTTTTCTCCTATTCCATTTATGCTATCTAATTTAGATTTTGTTGTGTCTTTATTTCGTAAGCTTCTATTATATTCAATTGCTACTCTATGAACTTCATCTTGCATATTTGTTATAAAATTCATTAAGTCCTGCGATAATTCTATCTCATTTTTATTTTCATCTATTAATTTTTTAGTACTATGTTTGTCATCTTTTACCATTCCAAATACTGGAATTTCTATATTGTACTTGTTTATTGCTTTTTTTATTGCTCTTATTTGTGTTATTCCACCATCTGCAAAAATCACGTCTGGCAAAGTTCCAAATGCCCCTTTTGAATTTTCTATAGAATGTTTTAGCCTTCTTGTTACTACCTCTTCCATACATCTTGGGTCATCTTGTGTAAATACTGTTTTTATTTTAAATTTTCTTCCTAATTTTTTATTTATTACTCCATCTTTTGCTACACACATACCTGCTACCATGTAGTCTCCAGCCATATTTGATATGTCAAAGCATTCTATTTTTCGTGGCAATTTTTCTAATTTTAGTGCTTCTTTTAATTGTAATACAATATCTTCTTTTTCCTTTGTTTTGTTTTCTAATGTTATTTTTGCATTGTTGTTTGCCATTTCTATAAATCGTAGTTTTTCACCCTTTTGAGGCACTTTAAATTCTATTTTCCTTTGAACTTTATCTGATAATAATTTCTCTATTGCCTCTATGTCTTCTATTTCTTGTGGTAACATTATTTTACTTGGTAAGTCTAGTTTATTTATATAATATTGCTTTATAAATTCTGACAACAGCTCTTTTTCCGTTAAATTGTTTGAATTTTCAAAAAAGTAATGTTCTCTTCCAACCATTTTGCTATTTCTAACAAAAAACACTTCTATACATATAGATAATTCATTTTTTGCAATTCCCACAACATCTATTGCTCTTTCATTTATATTGGAAACCTTCTGTCTTTCAGAAATTCTTTCTATCGCAATCTTTTTGTCCCTTAATTCTGCTGCTTTTTCATATTCTTGTTTTTCTGAAAGTTTAATAATATCACTATCTATTTGTTTTATAATTTCCTTTGTTTTACCTTCTAGAAGCATTATAATTTCGTCTATTTGTTTTTTATATTCTTCTTTTGTTACATATCCCATGCATGGTGCTAAACATTTTTTTATGTGATAATTTAGGCATGCTCTTTGATTACTTTTAAATTTTTTGCATTGCCTTATTTTAAATCTTTCTTTTATAAAGTCAATCATTTCCTTTGCTGCGCCTGCATTAGCATATGGTCCAAAATATCTTGCTCCATCATTTTGAATTCTTCTAGTTATAAATACATTTGGATAATCCGATTTTATATCAATTTTTATATATGGGTATGTTTTATCGTCTTTTAAAAGCACGTTAAATTTAGGCATATTCTTTTTTATTAGATTACATTCTAATATCAATGCCTCTGCTTCATTATCTGTTACGATATATTCAAAATGATCTATTAAAGAAACCATTTTTTCTATTCTAGCTGTTTTGTTTGTTTTTCTAAAGTACTGTCTTACTCTATTTTTTAGTACAACAGCCTTTCCAACATATAGAATATTATCGTTTTTATCTCTCATAATATAAACTCCAGGTTTATCTGGAAGTTTTTTTAGTTCTTTTTCTATATTAAACATACTATTTTAAAATAAAAGGGGACAGACCCCTTTCGTTTTACTCTCCATATTTTTTAATTTTATTCTAAACATTAACGTTTTTTATATTTTGAAACAAAAGGGGGCTGTCCCCTTTTGTTATTGCTCTATGTATCCTATATATGGTAGATTTCTATATTTTTCATCCCAGTCTAATCCATATCCTACAACAAATTTATCTGGTATTTCAAATCCTGTGTAGTCAACTTTTACATCTTTCATAACTCTTCTATCTGGCTTGTCTAATAAAGCACATAATTTTACACTGTTTGGTTTTTTCATTTTTAGGTATTCTATTAAGTATGATAATGTTCTTCCTGTATCTATTATATCTTCTACTACTATTATGTCTTTGCCTTGAATACTATCTTTTAAATCTAGCTTCATTTTTATTTCTCCTGTGCTTTCTGTTCCTTCTCCATAGCTAGATACTCTTATAAATTCTAATCTTACATCTCCATTAATTCTCTTTGCTAAATCTACTGTGAAAAATACCGAACCTTTTAATATACATATAAGTGTAAGTTCTTTACCTTTGTACTCCTCTTCTATTTGTTTTGCAATTTCGTCAATTCTGTTGTGTAGTTTTTCTTCATCAATTAATGTTTTAATTTCTACCATTTTTAATACCTCTCTTAAAATAAATTAATATTTTATATTATACTCTTTTTATTGTTTTTTTTCAACCTATATGGTAGACTTTAATTAATTATGATTATGGGGGGATATTATTTAATGAAAAGATTTTACAAAACTTTATTTTTTGTATTTATATTCTTGTTCTTCATTTTTATTGGAAATGTAAATGCAAATACTTTAAATTCAGTAAAAATGGATGTCTTTATTGATGATAATGGAAACGCTGATATTACAGAAGTTTGGGACTACACTGTAAATAGTGGTACAGAAAACTATCATTCTTTTAAAAATATTGGTAATTCTAGTTTTAAAAATCTTAAAGTTAGTGATGAAACTACTAATTATACTCTTCTATCTCATTGGAATGTAGATGCTTCTTTTAATAGCAAAGCTTACAAATGTGGTATAAATAAGATTTCAGATGGTGTTGAGCTTTGTTGGGGTATTAGTTCTTATGGAAGGCATACTTATACTATAAACTATACAATAACTAATTTTGTTTCAGAATTAAGTGACTCTCAAATGATTTATTGGGAGCTAATTCCTAGTGGCAATACTAAAGGAAGTGTATATATTAAAATCCATAGTAATTTTGATTACGATTTTGAAACTCCTGTATGGGGATATGGAAATTATGGTGGAACTTGTTACGTTTATGATGGATACATAGAAATGCAATCTGATGGAAAATTAGATAGTGATGAATATATGACTATTTTAGCTAAATTCCCTCTAGGTACATTTAATACATCTAACGTGTTAAATAAAGATTTTAATTATTATTATGAAATGGCCGAGGATGGTTCAACTGATTATTCTAGTACTAATGCTTCTATTATCAATAGAATATGTACTATTTCAGCAATTGTGTTTGGACTTATAGCTGTTGTCGCTGTATTCATTGGTATTACTCTTCCACAAGAAAATCTTCTTAAATTTGGTGAAACAGGAAATAAGGTTCCAAAAGATGTTCCTTTGTATAGAGATATTCCATGTAAAGGTGACATTTTTCGAGCTTATTTTATAGCATATAATTATAAATTATTAAAAAAGAAAACTGACTTTCTAGGTGCAATTTTTTTAAAATGGCTTAAAGAAAATAGAATAAGCATAGAGAAGCAAGAAGTTGGAAAAATATTTAAAAAAGAGGATACTTGTATTGTTTTAAAAAATGATAGGTCTTTTCTAAATGAACATGAAGAAGCTCTTTATAAAATGATAAAGGAAGCAAGTAAAGATGATATTTTACAAGAAAAAGAGTTTGAAAAGTGGTGTTCTAAAAATTATTCTCAAATCTTACATTGGTTTGATAAAATTTTAGATTATGAACGTAATTTGCTTATTCAAGAAGGAAAAATTGAAAAAATAGAAATAGTGAAATATAAAATTTTTAAAATAAAACAATATATTGTTGATAGTTCTTTGATGGACGAAGCAAAAGAATTAGCTGGTTTAAAAAAATTCTTAGAAGAATTTACTCTTATTAAAGAAAGAGAGCCAATCGAAGTTAACCTTTTTGAAGATTATTTAATATTTGCTCAAATTTTAGGTATTGCTAAAAAAGTAGCTACTCAATTTAAAAAATTATATCCTGAAATCATTGAGAATTATAACTATGATTTTGATGATATATTTTTAATATATACCATTTCAAATTCCGGCATTTCTAGTGCCAACGCAGGAAGTTATAGCAGTGGTGGCGGTGGATTTTCTTCTGGTGGTGGCCGGAGGTGGCTCTTTCGGTGGTCGGTGGACGGAATGGGTTCACGTTAAAACAAAAAGATGGTCAAATTGACCATCTTTTTTAAAATAAAATTAATTTAAAAATAGCAAGCAATACTGCTCCAGGTATCCCTAATATGCCAACAAAAATTGCTGTAAATATGTTTAAACCTATGTGAAAGTTAAACATTGCTCCTATCCAATTAATAATTAGTATTAATATTCCTCCAATAATAGAATTAAAGACCAGTTTAAGTATTTGTTTTATTGGCATAATAAATAACTTTCCAAATATTAATATTGCAAAAATGCATGACAAAAAAATAATTATAGTATTAGTATTATCCATAGGCTTATCCTCCCATTTTTAACTTATACTATAATTATGCTTGTTTTATTTAATTATTACTATATTGCTCTTGTTTCTTCTAATAAAATTTCTATATTATTAATTACATCAACTCTTATACCTATGTTTTTAACTTCTTTTATTAAATAATCTAACTTTGCCTTTTCAGCTTTTATTTGGTAGGCATAATAGTCTATTAATTCTGCCTCTGCTGTCTCAAAATTTTTATTAGCAGTATTTAATCTTCTTTTTGTATCTCTTATACATTTAATTAATTCAATTTCTTTTTGCTCTTTATTTTTTTGCATAAATTATCCTTCTTTCGTTTGTTTTAATTGTAGTATATTCCATTTTTGAATAATTTATGTAATATTTTTAATTTCTATATAGCTCTTCCATATTAAAGCCTTTAATATTTTCTTCACACTCTTTTAAGAAGTATTTATCCGTTTGTCCCGCCATATAATCTATTATTATTCTTTCTAGTTTATTTTTTTCGGAATGTTCTTTTAAAAATTCATAAAAGTTTTTATCTGATTGACTAAGGCTGGTATTTAAGTTCTCAACTTTTTTTGCTTTTTCTAAATAACAATCAAATAATTCATCAAACAGCACTTTCACTATTTCTTGATGCTTATTTGCTTCTTTTGAAGCATATATATATTTATAGTTCCAATCCATAAGTTCCAATAATGCAGAAAACACATCATCTGAAAAAGTTAAATATGGTTTTCCCATGCTATTTATTATTATATCTTTTATTAGCGTATCTACTATTTTAGAGTTATTATCTCCTAGCACATTTGTAATACTTTGTGGTATATCTTCTCTTGTTATAACTCCAACTTTTATTGAATCTTCTATATCTCTTCCTATATATGCAATTATATCCGATAATCTTACTACTGCACCTTCTAATGTCATTGGAAGAATTTTTTTACTGTAATCTTTTTTATAAAATACATCATGCAATTCTTGTAAAAACTCTTCTTTTGTTTTATTTTCATTATATTCATATTTATTTACTAAAATCTCTCCATTATGTGCAAGTATTCCGTCTAATGTTTGTACACTAACATTTAAATGTTCCAAATCCTTTAGTACTCTTACACTTTGCGCATTGTGATAAAAATGTCCCACTTTTTCTCTTTGACTTAAATTGTTTAAATATGTTTCTCCTTTATGTCCAAATGGGCTGTGTCCTACGTCATGTCCTAATGCTATTGCTTCTATTAAGTCTTCGTTTAGCATTAAACTTCTTCCTATTGTTCTTGCTATTTTAGAAACCAATTGAACATGTAGTACTCTATGAGTAATATGGTCATTTTCTATAAATGAATACACCTGTGTTTTATCTATGTATCTTGTATATGCTAAAGAATGTATGATTCTATCTATATCTCTAAAGAATGGTGGTCTAATATCTTCATCATTATCTTCTTTTAATAATATTGCATTTTCTGATTTACATGCATATTTTGATAGTATGCTTTCTTTTGCAATCATATTTTCTTTTGCTTTTTGTAAGTATTTTTCCATTTTTTCACCTCTTAAATATTATATACAATTTTTTCTTTATTGTAAACATCTGTTTTTTCGTTAGTTTTTACCATTTTTTACTTGCAAATTTGAATTTTACGTGTTAGAATAGTAGGAGTGAAATTTATTATTGACTTTAAGGAGGTGCAAAGCATATGCCAAATATCAAATCTGCAATAAAAAGAGTTGATGTTATTGAGAAGAAAACATTAAGAAATAATATGATTAAATCTGAATATAAAACAGCTGTTAAAAAATTCGAATCAGCAGTAGCAGAAGGAAACAAAGACGCTGAAAAATTATTTAAAGATGCTGTTAAAAAAATAGATGGTGCTTGTTCAAAAGGCATTATCAAAAAGAACACTGCTTCTAGAAAAAAATCTAATTTAGCTAAAAAATTAAATACATTAGCATAAGTAATTAATATTTAAGCAAATCGAAAGATTTGCTTTTTTTCTTTTTTTATTCTTAATTGGTCGGGTCGCCGAGGACGGCGATCCCTACAATTTTGAATATAATTACAAATTCCAATTTGTCCAATTATTTCCTTTGATTTCATTTATTAATTATGTTAACATTGTTTTAGATGATGTTTTCTTTTGGAGGTAAGTTTTATATGATTAATAAACTAATTTTAGAAATAAAAAATATGGACATGCCTATTGTAAAAGCCATGAAAGTAGGTTTTAAAATTTCCTTTGTATTATGCTTATTTGCTACTTTCATATTATCTTTATACAATACATATCCAACTTCTCATATTATATATGATTCTAGTTTAATACTTTTTAGAACAGGTTTGTTTTTTGCTGTTTCTTCTTTTATGTCTGCATTTGTTATTAATAAAATTAAATAATTTTACTTTTTATAGTTACATATTATTAATCCTATTAAAACTAATGCAATTGCTATTATTTGATTTAATTTTGGTGTTTCTTTAAAGTATAAATAATTTACTATAACATAAGAAAATACACCTACTGCGATATAGATTATAGTTACTGGCAGCATTTGTCCAACTGCTTTGTATCCTTTATTAAAAATTAATGTTACTATAAAATTAAGGGTAAAAGTTATTGGTATAATACATAAGTTATATTTTAATAAATTTATAAATGTAGGTTCAATATTTTTTGATTGATAAAAATTGATTAATCCAAATCCAACATATGCTATGGTGAATCCTATTGTTATTGCGATATATTTTAACATACTATCTCCTATTCTTCTTAATGAATAGTCACATTATATAATTAATGTAACAAAAAAACAAGACATTATATGCCTTGTTTTTGTCAGTTTTGCATAAACTATAAAGAAACATTTGCATTAATAGAATTTATTGCTTGTAAAATATTTTCAGAATCTATCTTATTATAGTCTATATCTTTAAGTACAGAAAACATAGTTGCTATTCCTGCAACAAAAAGTATATATATCATTATTAAAAATGCAACAGTAATTATTCCTAAAACTAGACCTGCTGTTCCCATTCCTTTTCCACCTTTTTTTCTGCCTAATATACCAAATATTATAGCAAGAATTGAACAAGGTATAGATATGTACCAAATACATAGCATTACCAATGATACAATTCCAAGTATTAATGCTGCAATACTCATTCCTTTGCTTTCTTCCTTATTTTCTTCTGCTTTTTGTTCTTCTACCACTTCTGGTTTTACTGCTTTCTCCTCTTGCTCTTTCTTTTCTTCGTCCATAATAATTCCCCTTTCTTATATCATTTAAGCATTGATATAAATAAATATATTTCTAAACACTGTATATAAAATAAGTGTTATTAGCCATATAATTAAATGTACTTTTTTTATATATATAATTTTGAATTTATTTGTTTTAAATATTGTGTTCAAAATATACACTACATTTAATATTAATAAGTAAATTATAGTTATTGTATAAAAAGCATTCATCTTGAAGGCTTCACTAATATTAAAACTAAGCAAAGCTTTAATACATCTTGTTCCTCCGCAACTTGGACATAGTATTCCTGTTTTTTCTAATATATAACAGCGTGGCACAAGTTTTATAATTTCTGTTTTTACTATAATATATAATATTGCTATAAATATCATTACTATAACTTCAAAAAGTATCATATTTTTTGTTTTTTCATCAAGCTTTTTCATGAACCCATTATACATAAAGATTTTTTCTATGTCAAATATTAATTAAATTGGCTGTGTATATTGCAAAATATACCATTTTATAGTAAACTGGTTCTATGTATAAAGGAGTGATTTTATGTTAGATATAAAATTCGTTAGAGAAAATCCTGATTTAGTTAAAGAAAATATTAAGAAAAAATTTCAAGATCAAAAATTAGGATTAGTAGATGAAGTAATTAATTTAGATAAAAAATATAGAGAACTTCAACTTTCTGGTGACACATTAAGAATGGAACGTAATAGTTTAAGCAAGGAAATTGGTAACTTAATGCGTGAAGGTAAAAAAGATGAAGCAGAAAGTACAAAAGCTAAAGTTAATGAAATTAATAGCAAACTAGAAAACATAGAAAAAGATACTGATGAGTATTCTGTTAAAATAAAAGAAATAATGATGAGAATCCCTAATATAATTCATGAATCTGTTCCAATTGGTAAAAATGATACAGAAAATGTTGAAATTCAAAAATATGGTGAGCCATTTGTTCCAGATTATGAAATTCCATATCATACAGATATAATGGAAAGACTTAATGGAATAGATTTAGACTCTGCTCGTAGGGTTGCTGGCAATGGTTTTTATTATTTAATTGGAGATATTGCTAGACTTCACTCTGCAGTTATTAGTTATGCTCGTGATTTTATGATAAATAAAGGATTTACTTATTGTGTACCTCCTTTTATGATTCGTAGTGATGTTGTAACTGGTGTTATGAGTTTTGAAGAAATGGATGCTATGATGTACAAAATTGAAGGTGAAGATTTGTATTTAATTGGTACAAGTGAACATTCTATGATAGGTAAATTTAAAGGTCAAATTTTACCAAAAGCTGAACTTCCTTATACAATGACTTCTTATTCTCCATGTTTTAGAAAAGAAAAAGGAGCTCATGGTATAGAAGAAAGAGGAGTTTATAGAATACATCAATTTGAAAAACAAGAAATGATAGTTGTTTGTGAACCGGAAGATAGTTATAAATGGTATGATAAAATGTGGTCATATACAGTAGAACTGTTTAGAAGTTTAGATATTCCAGTACGTACATTAGAATGTTGTTCCGGAGATTTGGCAGATTTAAAAGCTAAATCTTGTGATGTTGAAGCTTGGAGTCCAAGACAAAAGAAATATTTTGAAGTTGGAAGCTGTTCTAATTTAACTGATGCTCAAGCTAGACGTCTAGGTATTCGTATAAAAGGAGAAAAAGGAAATTACTTTGCACATACATTAAATAATACCGTAGTTGCTCCTCCTCGTATGCTTATAGCATTTTTAGAAAACAACTATAATCAAGATGGAAGTATTAACATTCCAGAAACTTTAAGACCTTACATGGGTGGAATAGAAAAAATTGTTCCAAAGAAATAATTGAATTTCAATTTACATTACAGAAAGGAAATAGTTATGATAATTAAAAATCCAAAGTTTGAAATATCTGCTGTTAGTCCTAAACAATATCCTACTTTAGGTTTACCTGAAATTGTTTTGGTTGGGAAATCTAATGTTGGAAAATCTTCTTTTGTAAATACAATGATTAATAGGAAATCTCTTGCTAGAACAAGTAGTGAACCTGGTAAAACTAGACAAATTAATTTTTATAATATGGATAACTCTTTCTATTTTGTAGATTTACCTGGATATGGTTATAGCAAAATGAGCAAAGCAGAACAAGTTAAAGTTGGAAATTTTATAGAACAATATTTGCAAATAAGAAAAGAAATTGCTTTAATTATATTCTTAATAGATATTAGACATGAGCCTACTGCAAATGATAGGTTAATGTATGATTATATTATAAATAAATCTGGTAATCATCCTTGTATTGTTATTGCAAATAAAGCAGATAAATTAGCACCTACTAAAGTTGCTAATGCAGTAAAAGATTTGCAAAATTCTTTAAATCCATTAAAAGATTTAACTTTTTTACCATTTTCTGCAGAAAAGAAAACTTACTGCGAAGATGTTTGGAAGGAAATTGAAAAACACATTCTTTAACGTGAATGTGTTTTTTATTATTTACTTTTAAATATATTTCACTTCTACTAAATATAGTCCATGTGCAGCTAGGGTTTTTCCTGCCCTAGCTCTTTCTTTTGATTCTATAATTTCAGGTATTTCTTCTGCCTCTATTTTACCAAGTCCTACGTCTACCAATGTTCCTGCAATTATTCTTACCATATTATATAAAAAGCCATTTCCGTGTTAATTCTATTTTTATTCTTTCGCCATCTTCTAACACTTCTGCTTTATATATTGTTCTTACACTGCTTTTACTACTTGTTCCGCTTGCCTTAAATGCAGCAAAATCATGTTCACCTTCAAAATATTTTACTGCTTTTTTCATTTTTTCTACATCTAGCTTTATTGGCATATGATATTCTAAATCTCTATATATTGCTGTTCCATGTTTTGAATTATTTATTATATACCTATATGTCTTTTGTTTTGCATTATATCTTGAATGAAATCTATCTTCTACTTCTACTGCCTCTTTTATTACTATACTCTTTTTTAATTTTGAATTTAGTGCATATGGGATTTTTTCTATTTCTATATTGCTATTCGTTTTAAAATTAGCTATTTGACCGCAATGCATGCACTCCAGCATCTGTTCTTCCTGATGCAATTAGGTCTACTTCTTCTCCTGTAATTTCTTTTATTGCATTTTCTATTTCTCCCTGAATATTTGGTTTATTTGGTTGTTTTTGCCAACCATTAAATTTTTTTCCATCATATTCTATTGTTAGTTTTATGTTTCTCATTTTCTTTTTTTCCAGTCTTTTCTTTTATCTCTTCTATTTTTTCTTTTAGTTTTTTCTTTGGAACTTCTTCTCCAAATTTTTTTGTAACTATATTTTTTATTAATATTTGTCTTAGCGCATCTTCCTTTACATCTACTATAAGTGTTCCATCTTTTGCAACAGATATTTTTCCTGTTTCCTCTGACACAACAACTACTATAGCATCTGATTCTTGGCTCATTCCTGCTGCTGATCTATGCCTTGTTCCTAGTCCTTTTGATATACTCTTATCATCAGATAGTGGTAGCATACATGCTGCTGCTTTTATTTTATTTTCACTTATAATTACTGCCCCATCGTGTAATGGTGTTTTTGGATTAAATATATTAACTAATAATTGAGGTGATATTTCTCCATTTATTAAGATTCCTGTATCTGCAATGTCTTGCAACTTTATATCTCTTTCTATTACAATTAATGCACCGGTTTTCTTTTTAGCAAGTTCTGTTGCTGCAATTACTACTTTGTATATATTCTCTTTAGTTTTTGTCCTTATATCTTTATCTATTCCAAAAAATCTGGTCAACTTGCTAGTTCCGCAATTGTTCTAATGCACGTCTTAATTCTGGTTGGAATATTATTATTAAAAATATTACACCATAAGTCATAAATGATGTTAAAATATAATTTAATATTCTAAAATCAAGTATTGAACTAATTAATGTTGCAATTATTAGAAATGCTATTCCTTTTATTAATTGCCATGCTCTTGTTTCTCTTACAATTTCTATTAATTTAACTATTAAAAATATTACAATCGATATATCTAGTATTAATGTTACTATTTTTATTGGATTATTTTTTAATAGCTCTAAATAATTTGTTATGTCTTGGCTAGTAATTTCTAATGTTTGCGAAAACAATGTATTTTTCATTTGTAATTACCTTCCTTAATTATTTATTTTGCAATTAAATACCATATTAATGTAAAGGCCATACTAAGGACCATTAGTCCTGCCAATATTAATGCTATTATTTTAGTTATTAATTTTTGTTTATCTATTTTCTTTTTTGCCATTTGTATTTCACTCCTTATTATCTGTCCATAGAGATATATTAGCACAAAGGAAATCATTTTTCAATTGTTTTTTTAATATAGTTATTTTCTTATTTCTGCGCCAAATACTCTTTCTGCATCTGCTATTACTTTATTGAATATTCCTGTTACCTCATCATCTGTTAGTGTTTTTTTGCTGTCACTAAATGTCAAAGAATATGCTATTGATTTTTTGTTTTCGTCTACGTGTTCTCCTGTGTACACATCAAACACTTCAATATTTGTAAGTAAACTTCCTGCTGATTTTTTAATTTGTTTTTCTATTATTGCTGATTCTAAGTTTCTATCTACTATAAATGCAACGTCTTTTTTAATACTTGGGAATTTTGAAAATTCTTTGTATTTCATTTTTCCTACTTTTTTAGCAAGTAATTTGCTTAAGTTTATTTCCATTACATATATATCTTCTTTAGTTTCTTTTGGATGTACTTTTCCCATAATTCCTACAGTGTCATTATTTACAGAGATTAATGCACTTTGACCTGGATGCATTTCTTTTGGAAGTTCTTTGTTATTTATAAAGCTATATCTTCCATTATATCCAAGGTAATCCAAAAGTTCTTCTGCTACACCTTTTAAAATATAGAAGTCTACATTTTTTGTATTTCCAATTCCTTCATAATATTTTCCAGACATAAGTACACATAGTTTTTCTTCTTCTATATAGTCTTCATTTACTTTTCCAAAGCCTTTTCCTATTTCAAATATTGATACATCTTTGTTGTTTCTTCCTAAATTGTAATTGTATATTTTTAAAAGTGATGGTATCATGCTATATCTTAGTGTATTTCTTTCTTCTGTTAATGGATCTAATAATTTTATTGGTTCAAAATTGTCTGTTGTAAATTTTGAAACTTCTTTATCATTAATTAAGATATATGACATTGTTTCGTTTAATCCTAAACCTATCATTTTATTTCTTATTTCTCTTGTTGTTTTGTCATATTTCCCTGTTCTTGTTGGAAGTACTGGAAGTTTTCCTTCTATATTATCAACTCCATAAATTCTTCCTACTTCTTCTATTAAATCTTCTTTTATTGATATATCCATTCTTCTTGTTGGTACAGTTACTGTAACATTTCTTCCATTTACTTTATATTCAAATCCTAGTTTTCTAAATACATCTAATGTAGCTTCGTCTGGAACTATTATTCCCAATAAATTATTTATGTCCTCAAAACTTATATCTATTTTTTTAGCTTCTTTGTTGGCTTTATCATAAACTACTGTTCCTTTTGCAATTTTTGCATCTGCATATTTTTCAAGCAAGCTACATGCTCTTTCTATAGCCATATATGTTCTATTTGGGTCTAATCCTTTTTCAAAACGATTACTTGCTTCGCTTCTTAATATTCTTTTAGATGTACATCTTATTTTTACTCCATCAAATACAGCAGATTCTATTATAATGTTTTTTGTATCTTCTTCAACTTCTGTTGAAAGGCCTCCCATAACTCCTGCTAATCCAATTGCTTCTGTTCCATTTGTAATAACTATGTCTTCTTGGTCTAATTCCCTTTCTATATTGTCTAATGTTGTTAGCTTTTCACCATTTTTTGCCATTCTAACTAAAATTTTATTACCTAATCTATCTGCATCATAAAAATGCAATGGCTGACCTACTTCTAGCATTACATAGTTACTTATATCTACCACATTGTTTATTGGTCTTATTCCACTTGCTATAAGTCTATTTTTTATAAAATCTGGGCTTTCTTTTATAGTAACATTTAAAGCTTTTTTTGCTAAAAATAAATTACAATTTTCAGTTTCTATTTCTACATTAAAGCTATCATTTACATCTTCGTTTTCTTCATTATGTTTTAAGTCTATTTCTTTTACAGGTTTATCATATATTGCTCCTAATTCATATGCCATACCTAAAATGCTTAATAAATCTCCCCTGTTTGCTGTAAGTTCAAAGTCAGCTACTTCGTCATCTAATCCCATGAATTTAATTGGGTCTTCTCCTACTGGTGCATCTGCTGGAAGTTCATGTATTCCCGTTTTATCAGCTTCGCTTAAAAACTTTGATTCAATCCCAAGTTCTAATAATGAACACATCATTCCATTTGATTCTTGCCCTCTAATATTCCCTTTTCTTATTGTTATATCTCCTGGAAGTTCTGCTCCTACTTGTGCTACTATTACTTTTAATCCCTTTCTAACATTTGGTGCTCCACATACTATATCTAAAACTTCTTTTCCAATATCTACTTTACATACATGTAGATGGTCTGAATCTGGGTGCATTTCGCATTCTTTTACTTCACCTATAATTAATTTTGTGGCATTTACTAATTTCTCTGCACTATCATATTCATTTCCCACTCTTGTCATATCATCTGCTAGAGTTTCAATATCAACATCTATATCTACATAATCTTTAACAAAATTTTTACTTAACTTCAATTAGTCCACATCCTTTCTATCAAATTGATTTAGGAATCTTACATCATTTGTATAGAAATACCTTATATCTGTAATTCCATATTTAAACATTGCAAGTCTATCTAGTCCTGTTCCAAATGCAAATCCTGTATATTTTTCTGGATCATATCCATTCATTTTTAACACATTTGGATGTACCATTCCTGAACCTAAAATTTCTATCCAACCGCTTTGTTTACAAAGGTTGCATCCCTTTCCTCCGCATTTAAAGCAACTAACATCAACTTCATAACTTGGTTCTGTAAATGGGAAATAACTTGGTCTAAATCTTAATTTAGAATTTTCTCCAAGCATTTTTTTAACAAATACTTCTAATGTTCCTTTTAAGTCTGCTAAGCTAATATTTTTATCTATTAATAATCCTTCTACTTGACCAAATTGATGTGAATGTGTTGCGTCATCGTCTCTTCTATATGTTTTACCTGGGCATATAATTCTAATTGGTTCTTTTTCTTCATTTGCCATCATAGCTCTTGCTTGAACTGCTGATGTTTGTGTTCTTAAAAGATGCTCTGGATCAACATAGAAACTATCTTGCATATCTCTAGCTGGATGTCCCTTTGGAAGATTTAATCTTTCGAAGCAATATTCATCAGTTTCTAGCTCTGGGCCTGAAACTACATCATATCCCATCGAAACAAATATATCTTCAACTTCTTCTATTATTCTATTTATTGGATGTTTGCTACCTCTTTTTGTTTTTGTAGCTGGAAGAGTAATATCTATTCTTTCTTTTTCAAGTTTTAAATTCATAGCTTTTTCTTTTAATATTTCTTCTACTTCTTTAATTTTACTTTCTAAGTTGTCTCTTACTTCGTTTACAATACTTCCAATTACTGGTCTTTCTTCTGGAGATAAATCTTTCATTCCTTTTAGAACTGCTGTAAGTTCTCCTTTTTTTCCTAAGTATTTTACTCTTACATTTTCTAGTTCTTGCAATGTTTTACTGTTTGAAATTTCTGCTAGTGCATTTTCTTTAATTTTTGCAATTTGTTCTTTCATGTAATCAATCATCCTTTCTTTTTTTGTTCTATTACAAAAAAATCGTCCTATTACATAGGACGATTTTTACCGTGTTACCACCTAAATTTATTAATTAAATAATTAACCTCATTATGCTATTAACGCTAGCTCACGCTTATATCTACTGTTGTTTCAATATAAGACCTAAAAAGTGAAATTTCGGATAAGCTTGTAATAAATAGGCTTTCAGCCTTTGACCTATTCTCTCTTAAATACATTTTAGCTATCTTACTTTGCTTTTTCAAACGGCTTTATTTTTTCAACTCTGCTTAATATAATATCATATTTTTTTGTTTAAAACAATAGTTTTTATTGGTTTTGTTAAAATTAATCTTCTCCAAGGTATTTAGCTAATTTTTCTGTATCCATTCCTACTACATTATTATATGAGCCTTCTATTTTATCTATAAATTTGCCACCTATTCCTTGTATTGCATAACTTCCTGCTTTGTCTAATGGTTCTCCTGTTTTAACATATTCTTTTATTTCTTTTTCTGTCATTTTTTTAATATATACCGCTGTTTTTGTATAGTCATTTTTCTCAATAACTTTTCCATCTTTTTTTATTATAACTGCTAAACCAGAATATACATAATTTACATTGTTTTGCAGTTCTTTTAGCATATTGCATGCATCTTCTTCACTTTTTGGTTTTCCTAATATTTTGCCATTAAAATATACTACTGTATCTCCACCTATTACTATTAATTCTCTATAATTTTGCTGAACTCTTTCAAATACTTCTCTTGCTTTACTTATTGCTAGCTTTTTTACTAGCTTCTCTGGTTGTTCTTCTTTTATTGTGTTTTCATCAAGATTACTTGCTATTGTTTCAAATTCTTTTACTAATTCTCCGCAATAGTTCTTTTCTTCTTGGAGAATTTGATGCTAAGATTATTTTCATGGCTTAACCTCTTTCTATTTTCTTATAATAAACATAAAGGGCGGACAGAGTCGTCCGCCCTTTGCAAATGTTCTATTTCATATTTTCGTTTTCTATTTCTGCAACCATATCTAATCTTTCTTTATGTCTTCCGCCTTCGAATTCTGTTCCTATCCACATTCTTACAATCGCAATTGCTTCTCCTGTTGTAATGTAATCTGCTCCAAGTGCTAATACGTTTGTATCATTATGCAATCTTGAAAACTTTGCTGCTTCTTCGCAGAAACATGGTGCACTTCTTATTCCTTTAAATTTGTTTGCTACCATTGCCATTCCATAACCTGATCTACAAATTAATATTCCTCTATCTGTATCTTTATTTTGTACTGCTTTTGCTACTTGTTTTGCTATAATTGGATAATCTACTCTGTCTTTAGAGTATGCTCCAAAGTCTTTGTACTCAATTCCCTTTTCATCAAAATATTTCTTTATTTCTTCTTTTAATTCAAATCCTCCATGGTCACTTCCAATTGCTATCATAAGAATTTCCTCCTTTTATTTTTTTCATCATTATACTATCATATTGATTTTGTTTATTCAACAAAAAAGATGGAAATTTGTAAATTTCCACCTTTTAATTTTTATTCTTCTATTAATTTGTAATCTGATGGTATATCAAATACAGAATCATCAACTTCTGAAGATAATTTTAGTACTTTCATTATTTGTTCTTCTCCGTCTGAGTCTATTGATTTTACGTATTTAAGCTCATTTCCATCGAAATAATATCTTTCTGTTATTTCATTTTCTGAATCATAATATTCTTCATAATCATATTCTTTACCATCAATGCTTTCTTTTCCTGTTTTGTATTCTTGTGTTTTTAAAGCCTCTAACTCATCTTTTGATAAAAATGTTTCATCTTCTTCTGGTAATATAGATTCATCTCTTCCTTCAGTTTTCATATATATTTTTTGATCATGTGCAACTAAATATGTTGTATTATCTTTAAACATAATGCTCATTTTTTCTTCGCCTGATTTTACTTCTTGTAAAACGTTACCATTTTTTTTTGCAATTGTTAGAGTTCCTTTTTCGTCTGTTCCGCTTAAATTGTCTCCTTCTACTTCTATAATGTATGTGTCTCCTAAAAGAGTTTTTCCAAGTGTATTATAAGTTTTGTCCTTTTTAGCTCCACATCCTGTAATTGCAATCGCTACTGCTACTAAAAGTATAGCAATTAAACTTGATTTTACTATTTTTTTCATAGTCATCCTCCTTAATATTTTATAGTATTATTATTCCATATTTAATTAATTATTGTCAAGAATTTTACAAAGCTTTTACAATTTTTCCTCCACCTAATACTATATCATCTATATAAAATACTGCTGATTGTCCTGGTGTTATTCTTGGTGTTGGCTTTTCAAATGTTACTTTTATTAAATCTTTATCTATCATTTCTATTGTAGCTTTTTCTTCTTTTACAGAATATCTTGTTTTTACTAGAACCTGCATTTTTCCTTTTATTTCATCTATCAATAGTAAGTTTATATTGTTTACTAACATCTCTTTGCTATATATTTCGTTTTCTTCTCCTACAATTACTTCATTTTTTTCTTTATTAAATCCAACTACATATAATGGAACTTTGTATGATATTCCTAGTCCTTTTCTTTGACCTATTGTGTAATTATACAGTCCATTGTGTTTCCCTAGTATTTCTCCTTTTGTACTTACAATGTTCCCTGGTTTTGGTTTTATATCTGAATTGTTTTCTAGGAATTTTTTATAATTTCCATCTGGCACAAAACATATATCTTCACTATCTGGTTTGTTTGCAACTTTTAAGTTGTTCTTTCTTGCAATTTCTCTTATTTCTTCTTTGTTTTTAAAGTCTGCAAGTGGAAATAGTACATGTTCTATTAGGTCTTTTGGAATATTCCATAAAACATAACTCTGGTCCTTTTTCCCTGCATTAGATTTTTTTAAGACCCATCTTTTATATTTTTCACTATATTCTTTTTTTGCATAATGACCTGTTGCAAGATAATTGCATCCTAATTCTTTTGCTTTTTCGTACATAAATCCAAACTTCATATATTTATTGCACTCTATGCATGGATTTGGAGTTCTGCAATTTTTATAGCAATCTATAAAATCATCAATTACATGTTTTTTAAATTCATCTTTGTAGTCATATGTAAAATGTGGTATTCCTATAGAATTACAAACATTTTTTGCATCTATATATGTATTTATATTACAGCAACTGCTTCCTGCAAATAATTCCAAAGTTGTTCCTATTACTTCATAGCCTTGCTCTTTTAATAGTAGAGCTGACACACTACTGTCAACCCCTCCACTCATTCCTAGTAAAACTTTTTTATTTTCCATTTTTCTCTAACAAATCCTCCATTGTATGCCATGCCAAAAGAACACATTTTACTCTTGCTGGCATATTTGATACATTTCTAAAAGCTATTGCATCTTCTAATTTATTTAGTTCTTCTTCGCTTTTTGTCTCTCTTTTTATCATATTTATAAATGTCTTTATAATTTCTTTTGCTTGTGTAATTGTTTTTCCTCTTAATGTATCTATCATAATAGATGTAGAGCTTTGTGATATTGCACATCCATGTCCTGTAAATGCCATGTCTTCTATTATATTTCCATTTAGTTTAACTTGTATTTTTATTTCATCTCCACAGTTTGGATTATGTCCCATTTCGCAATAATCACATTTATTAAGCTCTTTTTTATTGCTTGAATTCATACTATGTTCCATTATAAGGTCATTATATATTTCGTCTAAACTCTCCACTATTTTACTCCTTATTTATATACTTTTCAAACATTTTATATGCTTTTTTTAATGCTTCTACAAGATTATCTACATCTTCTTTTGTATTATATATAGAAAAGCTTGCTCTACAAGTAGAATCCATTCCTAAATATCTTAACAATGGTTGTGCGCAATGATTTCCTGATCTTACACACACTCCATTAGAATCTAAAATACTTGCGACATCATGTGGGTGTACTCCTTTTATATTAAAAGAAATAACAGTTGAATGATTTTCCAAATGTGGAGTAATATATAGCTCTAGAAAATCTAGCTTTGAAAGTTCGTTTACTGCATATTTAGTAATAGCCTCTTCTACATTTTGAATTTCTTTATATCCAATTTTTTCTATATAGTCTATTGCTGAACCTAAGCCAATTACGCCTTCTACATTTTGTGTTCCTGCTTCAAATTTGTTTGGAAGTGGTGCAAATGTTGTGTTTTGTTCATATACATATTCTATCATATCTCCGCCCATTAAGAAAGGGGTCATTTTATTTAATAATTCTTTTTTCCCATATAATACTCCTATTCCCAATGGTGCAAACATTTTATGTCCAGAAAATACTAAGAAATCCGCGTCTAAATCTTGTACATCTATCTTCATGTGTGGAATACTTTGAGATGCGTCTACTATTACAACAGCACCTTTTTTATGGGCATATTTAATAATTTCCTTTACGTTGTTTATTGTTCCTAGCACATTAGAAACATGGGTTATTCCAACTACTTTAGTTTTATCTGTAATCTTTGATTCTATTTCTTCTTTTGATAATTCATAATCTTTATTTATATACATAAATTTAAGTTTACTGTTTGTCTTTTTTGTTACATATTGCCATGGCACTAAATTAGAATGATGCTCCATTATTGATAAAACGACTTCATCATCTTTTTTTAGGTTGTCCAATCCATACGAGTATGCTATTAAATTTAAGCTTTCTGTTGCGTTTTTAGAAAATATAATCTCTTCTCTATTTCTTGCATTTATAAATTTAGCAATTTTCTCTCTTGTACTCTCATACTTTTCTGTTGCTTCTATGCTTAAACTATATGCACCTCTATGTGGATTTGCATTACATTCTTTATAATAGCTTTCTATTGCATCAATAACACATTGTGGTTTTTGCGTTGTTGCTCCACTATCTAAATAACTTATTTTTCTTTCTTGCAATATTGGAAATTCATCTTTAAAATTCATTAGTCAATTCTCCTATCAATTTCATTTAAAATTTCTTCTTTTAATTCTTCATCTTTTATTGTTTGTATAATCTGATTAAATTTAGCTTTTACTATTAATCGTATTGCTTCTTTATAGCTTAAACCTCTACTCATAATATAAAATAAATCTTTATTATCAACTTTTCCAGATGCTGTACTATGGTTTCCTTCTACATCATCTTCTGTGCATAAAAGCATTGGTAATGCTAGAGATTTTGCTTTATCTGATAGCAATATGCAAAATTCATTTTCATTTCCCTTTGATTTTTTGCAACCTTTTTTAAAGTCTATTGTTCCTTTAAAATGTTTCTTGCTTTCATCTTTCAATGCTCCTTGAACATCTATATCTACATTAGAATTTTCTCCTCTAATTTCTGCAATGTAGTTTATGTCTTTTACTTCATTTTTTGTTCCTAAATAAATTGTTTTTAAATTGTTTTTGCTTGAGCTTCCTAGCATATTCGAATAGTAATTAGAAATACTATTTTTTGCACCTATATCAATTATTGTATAATTTACTTCTGCTTTATTATTTATTTCATTTTCTATTGAATAAAAATTATTTGACTCTCTATTTAATAGATTTATAAGTGTTATATTTGCTTTTGCATTTTCATTTGCAATAACTCGTATTATTCCATTATGAAAACATTTTTCTTTTGTCTTTGAACTGTATTCTATAACTACATTTACATTGCTGTTTGCAATTATTTCTATGTTATCTATTAATTCTAGGTTTTCATCATCAAAGTTATATTTTATTTTTATATTCGAATTTTTGCTATTTGAAATAATTTTCAAACTGCTATTTGCATTTTTTAATATATTCTCTTCTAATATTTTGCCATTTCCATACACTAGTTTTTTATTTGACACACTTTTTTCTAGATTACAACCTTCATTTATAATTTCTACATTTTTAAACTCTTTTAAGTTTTCTGGAAGTTCTATATCTTTTAATTCAATATTATTAATTCCAAAATTTCTGGAAGTTCTTACTGGTGTATTGTTTAGTTTTAATGTTTCCATATTTTTAATCCTTTCTTTTTATCCAATTGCTCCTTCTAGCTCTAGATTAATTAAATTATTCATTTCTACTGCATATTCTACTGGTAATTCTTTTGAAATTGGATAAGCAAATCCTCTTACTATCATTGCTTTTGCATCTTCTTCTGATAATCCTCTACTCATTAAATAAAATATTTCTTTATCACTTATTTTTCCTATTTTAGCTTCGTGAGAAAATTCAATATCATCTGTTCTTATATCATTTACAGGAATTGTATCTGATCTAGAAATGTTGTCTAGCATTAAAGATTCGCACGATACTGTGCATTTAGACTTCCCAGCTTCTTTTCCTATTTTTACAAGAGCTCTATAAGTACAACTTCCTCCATCTTTAGATATAGATTTTGAGTTTACAACAGATGATGTGTTTTTTGCATTATGCACTACCTTAAAACCTGTATCCAAGTTCTGTCCTTTACCTGCAAATGTTATACCTGTATACTCTGTTTTAGCACCCTCTCCATTTAAAATGCTCATTGGGTATAGCATAGATATTTTAGACCCGAACGAACCTGTTACCCAGTCAATTTCTGCATTCTTACCAACAATTGCTTTTTTAGTATTTAAGTTCATCATATTTTTTGACCAATTTTCTATTGTAGAATATCTTAAATATGCATTGTCTTTTACGTATAATTCAACACATCCTGCATGAAGATTTACTTTGTTATATTTTGGTGCTGAACATCCTTCTATAAAATGAAGACTAGCCCCCTCATCTACAATAATTAGAGTGTGTTCAAATTGTCCTGATTCTGGTGAATTTAATCTAAAATATGATTGCAATGGTATATCAAGTTTTACATTTTTAGGAACATATACAAATGAGCCTCCTGACCAAACTGCAGCATGTAAAGCTACAAATTTGTGGTCATTTATTGGAACACATTTCATAAAATGTTCTTTTACTAAATCAGGGTATTCTCTTACAGCTGTTTCCATATCTGTATAAATAACTCCTTGCTTTTTTAAGTCTTCCTTTATACTATGATATACAACTTCTGAATCATATTGAGCCCCAACGCCTGCTAGTGATTTCTTTTCTGCTTCTGGAATTCCTAGTTTATCAAATGTGTTTCTAATGTCTTCTGGAACATCATTCCAATTTGAATTTAAGTTTGTTTTTGGCTTAACATATGTTGCTATCTCATCCATTTTTAGTTCTGACAAGTCCGGTCCCCATGTTGGTAGTTCTAATTGGTTGTATGTCTCTAATGCTTTTAGCCTTATATCTCTCATCCATTCTGGCTCATTTTTCTTTTTTGAAATCTCTTCTACAATTTCTTTGTTTAAGCCTTTTTGCATTTTAAATTCGTAATTATCTTTATTTTTTATGTCATAAATATTTCTATCAATATCTTCTATATTAGTTTTTGCCATACTACACCTCTAAATTTTTATACTTTTCGTATCCATTTTCTTCAATTTCTTTTGCAAGGTCTGCATTACCGGTTTTTACTATTTTTCCATCCACCAAAACATGTACAAAATCTACTTTTAAGTTCTCTAAAATACGCATATTGTGTGTAATAATTAGAACTGCATTTTCATTTGTTTTATACATTTCTATTCCTTTTGACACTGTTCTTACAGCATCTACATCTAGCCCTGAATCTGTTTCATCTAATATGCTAAGCTTTGGATTTAATACAAGCATTTGCAATATTTCATTTTTCTTTTTTTCTCCTCCAGAAAAGCCTACATTTAAGTTTCTATCTACTAATTTTGGATTCATATTTAATTCTTCTACATATTTTTGTAGAGTATTTTTAAATTCAAATATCTTTACTGGTTTATCCTGAACTTTATTTTTTGCTGTTTTTAAAAAGTTTGCACAAGAAATTCCAGGTATTTCAACAGGTGATTGAAAAGACATAAAAATTCCTTTTTTAGCAATTTTGTCTGTAGATAAATTATTTATATTTTCTCCTTCAAAATCTATTTCGCCACTTGTTTTTATATATTCTGGATTATTAAATATGCAGTTTGCAAGAGTTGATTTTCCCGCTCCATTTGGCCCCATTATTACATGTATTTCTCCTTTATTTATTGTTAAGTTTAGTCCTTTTAATATTTGCTTATTTCCTGCATTTGCATATAAATCTTTTATTTGTAATAGATTGTCCATTATAATTTCTCCTTTTTGTTTTCATACTAATATAGTAGGAATTATATCATTTAATTCCTACTAAGTCAATATGATTTATTCTATTTTATTAAGTCTGCCAAGGTTTTGCTGTCTACATACTCATTAATTACATTGTCTAATCCTTGCCAAAATTTGAATGTTTTGCAATTTTCTCTTTTGCCACATTCTTCTCCATTAACACATGCTATTGGTGCAAGATCTCCTTCTGTTTTTCTTAATATATCTCCAACTTTATATTCTTCTGGTGATTTTGCCAGTCTATATCCTCCATTATTTCCTCTAGTAGATTTTACATAGCCAGCCCTATTTAGCATTGCCATTATCTGTTCAAGATATTTTAATGAAACTTCTTGCCTATTTGAAATGTCTTTTAAAGAAACATAGTCTCCCTTGTCATTAACTGCTAAATCTATCATTACTCTTAGGGCATACCTTCCCTTTGTTGATATTTTCATTTAATCTCCTCCATTGAATTTATTATACTACTATTTTACTAGGATTTGCAACATGTTTTCTTTTAAAAAATGGTGAAAAAGGGGTCTGACCCCTTTTTCACCATTTTAGGATAATCATTAGATTTTTTTTGCTATATAATAGTTTTTCTTTCCTCTTTTTATAATTAAAAATGTATTGTTTATAAGGTCTTGCTCTGTTATTGTCTTGTCTAAGTCTTTTACTTTCTCTCCTTTTATTTCTATACTATTTCCAGAAATAAATTCTCTTGCTTGTCTTTTACTAGTTGCAACATTCATTTCTACTAATACATCTAATATGTTTTTGTTAAGTTCTATTTCTTTTACTTCATTTCCTTTAAAAGCTTCTCCTAATTCTTCGTTTGATAAATCATTAAAATTGCCTTTAAATAAAGCTTCACTAATTCTTACAGCTTTTTCGTATTCTTCTTTTCCATGTAAATCTGTTATTATTTCTCTTGCAAGTATTTTGTGTGCTTCTCTTAGTTCTGGATGTTCATTATGTTTTGCTTCTATCTCTTCTATTTCCTCTCTACTTAAGAATGTTAATTTCTTTAAGTAACTAATAATCATTGAATCTTCAAGATTTACTAGATATTGATATAATTCATAACTTGATGTTTTATTTTTATCTAGCCATAGTGCATTTCCTTCTGTTTTTCCAAATTTAACTCCATTTGAATCTGTAACTAATGGCATTACCATTCCATAAGCTGTTTTATCTGTTTTCTTTCTAATTAATTCTATTCCTGCTGTTATGTTTCCCCATTGGTCTGAGCCAGCAACTTGAAGAACACAATTCTTTGTTTCGTATAGATGTAAGAAATCTAGTGCTTGTAATATCATGTATGAAAATTCCGCATAAGTAATGCCTGTTTCCATTCTTGATCTTACTTTATCTTTTGCTAGCATATATCCAACATTAAAGTATTTTCCGTAATCTCTTAAGAAATCTATAACATTTATGTCTTTTGTCCAGTCATAGTTATTTACAACTTCAAATCCAAATATTTCTTTTGCTTGTTTTGTTAGTCCTTTAATATTATGTTCAACTGCTTCTTTTGTAATCATAGGTCTTTCTGCTGTAGGTTTAGGATCTCCAATTAATCCTGTTGCTCCACCTACTAATAAAATAGGTTTATGACCATATTTTGCAAGTCTTTTTGAAATTAAAAATGATGAATAATGACCAATATGCATGCTATCTGCTGTTGGGTCTGTTCCAATGTAAAATGTTAATTTTTCATTGTTTAATTTGTTAATTAGTTCTTCATCACTAATATCTTGAATTAATCCTCTCCATTTTAAATCTTCGTATAAATTCATAACATCACCCTTTCTTATTTAGCGGATTGCCGAGGAAATCGGCCCCTACAAATCAAAAACCAATTCATCCTAGTTAAAGGACGAATTGGTTTGAATTCCGTGGTACCACCTTTTTTCACAATATTTTATATTGCCTCAATTAACGCTTATTCGTAGCTACACGTTAGTTACTATAAGAATTGTAATTCAAATTTTATATTCTAGTAATTTCCACCAACCATTACCTCTCTGTTAGTTACTATAAAATTCTACTGGTTTTCTTTTTAAAACATAACTAAATTAACTTGCAACTATTTTAACATTTTAAAATAGTATTGTCAATAATTATAATTCCTCTATTTCTTCTTTTGTTAACCTTATTGTTTTTACTATTTCACACTGCTTCATCTTCATCAAATTGACTATTGTATAAATCTGCATAGAATCCATTTTTTGCAAGTAATTCTTCATGTGTTCCCTGTTCTACTATATCTCCATGATTCATTACTAATATTAAATCTGCATTTTTTATTGTTGAAAGTCTGTGTGCAATTATAAAGCTTGTTCTTCCTTTCATTAAATTGTCCATTGCTGATTGTATTTGTATTTCTGTTCTTGTATCTATTGAACTTGTTGCTTCATCTAATATTAGTATTTTTGGATCTGCAAGTATTACCCTTGCAATTGTTAGTAATTGTTTTTGTCCTGCTGATACATTGCTTGATTCTTCATTTAATACAGAATTATATCCGTTTGGAAGTGTTTTTATAAAGTGATGCACATGTGCTGCTTTTGCCGCTTCTATAACTTCACTATCACTTGCCTCTGGTTTTCCATATTTAATATTTTCTTTAACAGTTCCTCCAAATAACCACGTATCTTGGAGTACCATTCCAAACATTTTTCTTAAATCTCCACGTTTAAAATCTTTTATATTATGACCATCTACTAAAATCTCTCCACTATTTACATCATAGAACCTCATAAGTAGTTTTACCATTGTTGTTTTGCCTGCTCCTGTTGGTCCAACTATTGCAATCTTTTGTCCTTCTTTAACGTCTGCATTAAAGTTCTTTATTATTATTTTATCTTCGTCATAGCCAAATTTAACATTTTTGAATTCTACATTTCCTTTTAGCTTACTTGTATCTATTCCTTTATCGCTTTCTTCTACTTCTTCTGGTTCTTCTAAAAATTCAAATACCCTTTCTGCAGCAGCAACCATAGATTGTAGCATTCCAGATACTTGTGCAATTTGCATTATTGGTTGTGTAAATTGCTTGTTATATTGTATAAAACTTTGTATATTACCAACTGTAATTTTCCCTTGAACTGCTAGATATCCACCTAAAACTGCTACTACAACATATCCAACATTTCCAATAAAGTTCATTACTGGATGCATTAGTCCAGATAAAAATTGTGATTTCCATCCAGATGAATATAGTTCCTTATTTGCTTTTTCAAATTTCTCTATTTCTTGTTGTTCTCCATTAAATGCTTTTACAATTGTATGTCCTCCATACACCTCTTCTACTTGGCCATTTACATGTCCTAAATATGCTTGTTGCTTTTGGAAATATTTTTGTGATTTTGTTACAATTTTCTTTACTATAACTGCTGATATAGGCAATATTATTAATGATGCTATTGTCATTGTTACACTAATAGATAACATCATTACAATTATTCCTATTATTGTACATATTGATGTAATTATTTGTGTAATACTTTGGTTAAGGTTTTGAGAAAGTGTATCTATATCGTTTGTTATTACAGATAACACCTCTCCGTTTGTTTTTTTATCAAAGTATTTCATTGGAAGTTTATTTATTTTTTGTACTATATCATTTCTTATTTTATATGTTAGCTTTTGTGCAACAGATGTCATTGTAAATCCTTGTATTAGTGAAAATAATGCACTTATTACATATAGTCCCAAAAGTGTTAATAGAATTTTTAAAATCTTTGAATAATCTATTCCACTTCCGCCAGATAATTTACTAATTATTCCATTAAAAATTTCTGTTGTTGCATTTCCTAATATTTTAGGTCCAACTATAGAAAAGATTGTACTTCCTATTGCAAAAATTATTACTATTGTTATTGCTAGTTTATATTTTGATAAATAGTTGTTTATTAATTTTTTAGTTGTTGCTTTAAAATTCTTTGCTTTTGCTTGGGTATTCATACCCGGTCTTCCTGGTCCTCCCATTGGTCCTGGCATTATCTATCACCTCCTGCATCTTCTAGTTCTTCTTTAGATAATTGTGACATTGCAATTTCCTTATATTGCTCACAGTTGTTCATAAGCTCTTTGTGAGTACCTTTTCCTACAATTTTTCCTTCCTCTAGTACTATTATTTGGTCTGCATTTAGAATTGTACTAATTCTTTGTGCAACTATAATTACTGTTTTACCAGCTGTTTGCTTTGCAAGTTCTTCTCGTAATTTGCTGTCTGTTTTAAAGTCTAATGCTGAAAAACTATCATCAAATACTATAATTTCTGGGTCTATTGCTATTGCTCTTGCTATTGATAAACGTTGTTTTTGTCCACCAGATACATTGTTTCCACCTTGGGCAATTTCTGATTTATATTTCTTTTCCTTTGCTTCTATAAATTCTGTTGCTTGTGCAATTTCTGCTGCTTTTACCATTTGCTCATCAGACATATCTGGGTTTCCATATTTTATGTTTGATTCTATTGTTCCAGAGAAAAGCATTCCTTTTTGTGGTACAAATCCTATTCTTTTTCTTAATTCTTTTTGAGGTACGTCTTTTATATTAACTCCATCTATTAGTAGTTCTCCACCTGTTACATCATAAAAACGAGGTATTAGGTTTACAACTGTAGATTTTCCACTTCCTGTACTTCCAATTAATGCTGTTGTTTCTCCTGGTCTTGCTACAAAATTTATATCTTCTAGTATTTCTGTATCTGCATCTGGATATCTAAATGATACATCTTTAAATTCTACATATCCTTTTTTACCTTCTACAAATTCTTTTGTTTCTGGTTTATCTTCTATTGAAGGTTCTGTTTCTAATACATCATTAATACGTTTTGCAGAAACAGAAGCTCTTGGTAACATTATTGATATCATAGATATGAATAAGAAAGATATTACAATCTGCATTGTATATTGAATGAATGCCATCATATCTCCTACTTGCATTATTCCTTCATCTACTTTGTGTCCTCCTACCCATATAATTAAAAGCATAATTGCATTCATAACAAACATTAATGCAGGCATCATTATACTCATTGCCCTGTTTACAAATATGTTTGCTTTCATATAGTCTTTGTTAGCATCATCAAATCTTTTTTCTTCTCTTTTTTCTGTGTTGAATGCTCTTATTACTGGAAGTCCTGTTAAGATTTCTCTAGAAACTAAATTCAATTTATCTATTAAATCTTGTAACTTTTTGAATTTTGGCATTGCTACTATAAATAAAGTTAGAATAATAAATAGTATCGCTCCTATTGCAACTCCTATTATCCATGCCATAGAATTATTGCTACGAGCCAAAACTCTTGTAAATCCACCAATACCAATAATTGGTGCATATACTACTGTTCTAAAAAGCATTGTAAGTAGCATTTGAATTTGTTGAATATCATTTGTGCTACGTGTAATTAATGAAGCTGTTGAAAATTCATTAAATTCTTTTCTTGTAAATTGCAATACTTTTTTAAACACTTTATCTCTTAAAATTCTTCCGAGTGTAGCTGCAACTCTTGATGATAATAGCATTATTATTACTGCTGCTATCATACTAATTAATGCTATACCAATCATTTGAAGTCCTGTTAAAATTATGTATCTATTTTGTATGTTATCTGTATTTACTCCTATTTCTGTATACTCTTTTTTAGTTGCTTGAACAGCTGCTTGATCTACCATTGTTCCTAGTTTTTCGTCTATTTGTTTATTTATTTCTGTAATAAAATTTTCTTTTTGTTCATTTGGCATATTTTTTATTAGGTCTATTAGTGGCATTTGTGCCATTACTTGTTTTTGTTCTTCTGGCATATTTAAAAGCATTTGCTCTTTCATTCCATTTGCCATCTCTTCATTTTGTATAAAGTATAATGTCATAAATGGTTTTGTAATTAATTCATCTAATTCTTCTTTTTGTTCTTTATTAAGTTTATTTAGTTTATATAAATCCTGATTTTCTAGTTCTGGATAATCTTTTTGTAACTTATTATACTCCTCTTGAGATAAATTGTTTTTAGATATTAAAGTATAATTACTTAATATTTCTTCATCTTTGTCTGTAAATATTAATAAATTATCCATTTGTGATTTTCTAATTACCTCTGGTGCAACATATTCAATACCACCTGCTTGAATACCTGTATTTACTATTTTAGATGTGTAGTCTGGAAGTGTTAAATCTGTCCACGCTTGCAAGCATAAAAGTACTACTATAAACACCACAGATAGCCATGACTTTTTTAAGTTTTTTAATATTTTTAACATCTGTTCCTCCTTTTTGTATATGTATATATAATCAGCTCAAAGCTGTGTTTCCCTAACTAAAATATTGTATTAAACACACAAATATTTGTCAAGATTTTACTATAAAGATATTAAAATAGTATTAAAAAAGTGTTTATTTATTGATATTTATTTTTTGATTTTTAAAATAGAATTATTAAATAACCTTGAAGAATGAAAAATTCTATGAATATAAATATTTTTTGAATCAATCTCATATATTATTTTATATGATTTATAGATAAGCTCTCTAATACTTTCGTTATTATATATTTGTATCTTTCTTCCTATATATGGAAAGCTCTTAATTATTTGTGTTTTATTAATTATCTGTTTTGTAGTTTTTATCGCATAATACACAGAATCCTTGGCAATATAATTATATATTTCTTGCAAATCATCTTTAGCAACTTGTTGCCAAATTATTAAAATACTCGATGATTTCTTCTGTTGTATAATATTTTCCTTCTTTTATATCTTTATGTCCTTTTTCTATTGAAGCTATAATTACATCTTCTTCACTTGATTCTGGATTATAGATAATATTTTCCAATTGCTCATTAGTCATATTTTTAAATTTTTTAATTTTTTCTTCCATTAGCTTCACTTCCTTCAAATATTAAATTACATATTTTAATATCTTTATAGTATTTAGTATAACTTTAATAAGAATTATTGTCAATTAGTTTTGGTATTTTTTTACAATGCATTAATTTTTGACATTTTTCTTGCAAAATGCCATAGTTTTATTATATAATGTTTTTTATGAGGGAGATGGATTATGTTTGGATTTAGATCAGATGGTAGAAAAATTAAAACTTTAGGGCCGTTTTTTAGGGTAATACCACATGTTATGAAAACGAGAAGTGATGCCCATGTATATTACACTCAAGAACTACCTCTTGATACATTAGATGCATATATTGATAAAAAAGATGAAGAAGGTATTCAAATATCTTATATGACTATAATATATTCTGCATTAGTCAGACTTTTAGCAGAAAGGCCTTGTTTAAATAGATTTGTTATGGATGGCAGAACTTATGCAAGAAAAGGAATATATATTTCACTTGCAATAAAAAAGAAAATGTCTGAAGAAATAGAAGAAACAACTATTAAACTTCCTTTTACAGGAGCTGAAAACATTTTTGAAATAAAACAAAAATTGGAATCCGAAATTGCAAAAAATAAAGATTTATCTGCTGAAAATAGCACAGATAAACTTGCTAAATTTTTATGGCTTGTACCAAATTGGCTTATGAAATTTATTGTTAATACTCTAATGTTTTTAGATAAGCATGGAATGATGCCAAAAGCAGTAATTAAGGCTAGTCCATTCCATACCAGTGCATTTTAACAAATGTTGGTTCTTTAGGAATAAATGCAATTTATCATCATATATATGATTTTGGAACAACTGGGCTCTTCTTAGCTATGGGTAAAAAACAAAAAAGCTATATTTGTGAAGATGATAATATAGTTGAGAAAAAAACTATTTCTATTAAATGGGTCGCTGATGAAAGAATTTGTGATGGATATTATTATGCAAATGCTTTAAAACAATTTAATAGATATATGAAAAAACCAGAAATGTTGGAAGAAAATATTATTCCAAAAGAAGATATTAGATAAAAAATATAAGGGGCGCATTTAAATAGCGCCTCTATTGTTTTATGAGATAAATTGTAATTTGTAATTATATTCAAAATTAAAATATTAAAATTCAAAAAATGGTTCAGGTCATGTCACTTTCATAAAAATTGTACATCTTCTTGCTCCGCAGCGCCCTCATTAAAAATGAGATTCCCTACTGCGCTCGAAGAACAATTTCTAATTCAAGCTAACTCCATTCACAATTTTTTTCATTTTTAATATTTTAATTTCGGATGAAAACATGTTGCAAACGTTGTAGGGGTCGCACTCCTGGGCGAACCCTACAAACCAAAAAATAAATTTAGTCAAACAAATTTCTATTTTTTGAATACTCTTAATGAATTTAGTACTGTTATAAATGTTACTCCTACGTCTGCAAATACTGCTTCCCACATTGTTGATATTCCAAAAGCTCCAAGTACTAATACTATTGCTTTTATTCCTAATGCAAAATATATGTTTTGCATTATTATCTTTTTGGTTCTTTTTGATACATTTATGGCTTTGTTAAAGCTTGATAATTTTCCATCCATTATTACAATATCTGATGTTTCTATTGCTAAGTCTTGACCGTTTAGCCCCATTGATGCTCCTATATCTGCTTCTGCAAGTACTGGTGAATCATTTATTCCATCTCCAATTGCAATTACAACGTTTTGTTCATTTTTAATTTTCTGTAGTTCCTTTACTTTTTCTCCTGGTAATAAATTGTAATGTACCTCTTCTATGCCAACTTGTTTTGCTATATTCTCTGCAATTTCTTTGTTGTCACCTGTTAACATACAAATTTTATTTATTCCATTCTTTTTAAATCCTTCTATTGCTTCTTTACTATCTGGTTTAACTGTATCAGAAATTACTATTGCTCCTAAATATTTTTTATTTTTTGCAACATATACTATTGCTCCAATTTCATTGCATGGATAATATTTTATTTCTTCCTTTTCTAGCAATTTCGCGTTTCCTACAACAATTTCGTCTCCATGATATTTAGCTTTTATTCCCATTCCAGCAATTTCTTTATATTCTTCAATTTCTTCTTGACTAATTTTTTTGTTTACTTTGCTTATTATACTTTTTGCTATTGGGTGATTTGACATGCTTTCTGCTACTGCTGCAATTTCTAATAGCTCTTCTTCTTCAATTTCTTCTGCTAATACTATTTTAGAAACTTCAAAATTCCCTTTTGTAATTGTTCCTGTTTTATCTAATACCATTGTATTTGCTTTTGTAAGAACATCTAAATAATTTGAACCTTTTATTAAAACTCCTTCTTTACCTGCTTTTCCAATACCTGCAAAATAGCCTAATGGAACTGATAGTACAATAGCACATGGACATGATGTTACTAAAAATACTAATGCTCTTTTTACCCATTCTCCTAAATTTTGAAATCCTACAAATATTGGTGGAACAAATGCAAGTATTAAAGCAAGTACAACAACTATTGGTGTATACACTTTTGCAAATTTTGTTATAAATAATTCTGTTTTAGATTTTGCTTTATTTGAGTTTTTAACTAATTCTATAATCTCATTAATTGCTGTGTCTTTAAATTCTTTTGTAACTTTTACTTCTATTACATCTGATTCATTAATACATCCTGCTAAAACTTCATCATCTACTTTAACTTTTCTTGGAACAGATTCTCCTGTTAGTGCAGATGTATTTATTGTAGTCTCTCCATTTACTATAACTCCATCTACTGGAATTTTCTCTCCTGCTTTAACTACAATTATATCTCCTACTTTTAATTCTTCTGGTTCTACTACTTTTATTTCATTACCTTTTTTCAAATTTGCAATTTTAGGTTTTATATTCATTAATTGAATGATTGATTTTTTAGATTTTCCCACTGCATAATCTTCAAATAGTTCTCCAACGTTATAAAATATCATAACTGCAGCAGCTTCTCCTGGTTTGTTTATAGCAAAAGCTCCAAGTGTTGCAATTGACATTAAAAAGTTTTCGTCAAATACTTCTCCTCTAAAAATATTTTTTATTGATTTTAATAAAACCTCATAACCAGATAATATATATGCAGCTACAAATAGCCATGTTGCAATTTTCCCGGGCACTACTTTGAAAAATGCAGTTGCAAATATTATAAGTGCAATAACAAGTTTTACTACTTCTGCTTTTAAATTTTCTTCTTTTTCTTCATGGTCATGAGCGCCACAGTGTTCACATTTACTCATTTTATCATCCTCCGTACTACATTTCCTTAATATGTTCTAATGCCATATTAAATATCATTTCAACATGTTCATCAGAAAGCGAATAATATACAGTTTTTCCATCTTTTCTAAATTTTACAAGTTTTGCTTGTTTTAAAACTCTTAATTGATGAGATACTGCTGATTGTGTACTATTAATTAATTCTGCAATATCACATACACACATTTCGTGCTCAAATAAGCAACATATTATTTTCATTCTTGTTGAATCTCCAAACACTTTGAACAGTTCAGCTATATCAAATAGTGTTTCTTCATCTGGCATTGTTTTCTTTACTTTTTCAATTATATCTGGATGTTTTACTGTACATTTTAAATCTTCTTCCATATTTTCTCCTTTCTTTATATGAATAGTTGTTCATGTATTCATTATATGCATTAGATTTTTATTTGTCAATCTATTTTAGAAATTAATTACATTAAAAAAGAAAAGTGGCTTTGCAACACTTTTTCAACAAAAAATACACCTTCAAATATTAAACTTTTATCTAACATTTGTGGTGCATTTTATATTTTATTTATTTTTCTTTTTCGTCTCTTTCGTAGAACCAGTCTGTGCTTTCTTTATATTTTATTGGGTTATCAGCTTTTGATAGGTTTTTGTTAATTGCAAACAACCTGATTATGTACAGTATTGTAAATATTTCTCCAAAAAAGTAATCATACCCCAAAAAGGCTAAGTCAACAGCATCATATATATATGTAACCAAACGTATAGCATCATATATTAGAATCCACCCTATTGCTACAAGTGAGCAAACAATGTATTTTTTTGAAGAAACCTCATTGTATTCTGACATATACATTTTTGCTATTAAGAGAAATATTAACGATATTCCTTCAAAAATTATTCCAAAATCAAATTCACCAAATACAAGTGGTACTATATAAGTCAATATGCTTAAAACTATTAATACTATTGCTATACCTGTTTTATTATTCGCCTTATCTATATTAACTTTTCTTACAAACTCCATCTCTTCATCAGTCATTTTTTATCTCCTACATATTTAATATTTAACATTTTGTTCTTCATCCTTTAATATTATATCGTCCTTATCTAGTCTTTCCTTTTTATTTTGGATTTTTTCAACTTTAAATATTTGATAAATTAATAATAGGTTAAGTAAAAGGTGTAACCCTAGTGTTCCATAACTTTTTGTTTTAAATATGTTATATAGCTTTACACATTCGTCAACATAGTATTCTTTTTCTGTTTTTATATTTACTCCTGCTAGTCCTATACCTACTTTAGTTTTTTTGCTATCTATTTTATTAGCATTTTGTTCTGTATAAATTTTTTCAAATTCAGTTTTAGTATATGTTTTATCTAAATAAAATTTAGTCCCTGCAAAAAACATCATTATTACTATAGATGTTATGGCTGTTAATATTAGTCGACTTATTAGTTCTGATTCTTTTTTTGAAAATAAATTAACTACTAAAGTTATTGCTAAAAAAATTGCTATTACTATTAGATGCGCATTTATAAATAATTTCTTTATATTTTCTATTGGGTCAATAATTGTAGATTTATACGCCATCAAAAATGTTATTGCTCCAACTATTAATATAATAAATGTAGCTATCAATTCCATTATTACATACGTGTTGTCTAATGGAATGTAGTAATAAAATCTACTATATAAAAATGGACCACCATGGTGACAATTTGATGTGTTATCATCACCTATAGATGGCATATCTCCCCTACCCATAAAAGCCATATTTTTCTTTCCTTTCTACTATTATTATTTATTCTACTGTATTTTTATTTTATCATGTAATTTTTTTAAAACAATACCATTTTTTTCTATATTTTTGTTTATTTTTTTTAATTTAGTGATATACTTTTTATATATACGAAAGAAGGTAATTTTATGGCAAATGTAAAAAAAGATGATGTTGACGTTAAAGCATTGTATGGCAATGATTGCGTTTCTTCTTCAGAAGATTTTAAAAAAGCTCACGGTGTATCAGATAAAGGGCTTAGTTCAAAAACTGCAATGGAACGTCTTAAGAATTTAGGACCAAATCAAATAAAGCAAGCAAAGCAAAAAAAATGGTACAATTATTTTTTTGCAAGTCTATTTAGTCCTTTTAATAGTATCCTACTTGGGATTACTTTTATCCTTGTTTATACAGATATTATTCTTCCAGAAAATCCTAGTCCTGCAAATATTATAGTAATTGCTCTTTTAATAATAGTAAGTACTTTATTGGAATTTATAGAGGTATTTCGTTCTAATAAAGCAGCAGAAAAACTAAAAGAGCTCGTAGAAACTACTAGTACAGTTATAAGAAATGGCAAAAAGATTACTATTCCTTTAAAAGAAGTTACTGTTGGTGATATGGTAATTCTTTCTGCTGGTGATATGATTCCTGCTGATTTGCGTATTATTGAATCAAAAGATTTATATGTAGGTCAGTCTTCTATTACTGGTGAATCTGATGCAGTAAGAAAACTTACAGAGACAGAACTAGAATCAATTGATGATATTGATAGTATTACTGATTTGGATACTATTTGTTTTATGGGTACAAATGTTATAAGTGGTAGTGCAAAAGGAATTGTAATAAAATCTGGTGATTCGACTTATTTTGGAAAAGTAGCACACACTTTATCTTTAGGTAAGCCTAAAACAAATTTTCAAAAAGGAATTGAAAGTATTAGTAAATTATTGATTAAATTTATGCTTGTTTTAATTCCATTGGTATTCATTGTTAATTATCAAAAGCATAATACTGTACTTGCATTTACTTTTGCAGTAGCTATTGCAATTACAATTACTCCACTTTTACTTCCAGTTATCTTATCTTCTTGCCTTTCAAAAGGTGCTGTAAGAATGTCTAAGAAAAAGACTATTGTAAAAAAATTAGATTCTATACAGAATTTTGGTGCAATGAACATTTTATGTACTGATAAAACAGGAACTTTAACAGAAGATAAGATTGTATTAGAAAAATACTTAGATGTATATGGAAATGAAAATATAAGAGTTTTAAAGCATGCATTTTTAAACTCATATTTTCAAACTGGTTTAAAGGGAAGTATTGATGAAGCTGTAATACATAGAGCTTTAAAAAGTGATTTAAGTAGTTTGGTAACTGAGTTTAAAAAAATTGATGAAATACCTTTTGATTTTAGTAGAAGAAGACTTTCTATTGTTGTAGAAAATGATAATCAAAAATATTTAATTACAAAAGGTGCTGTTGAAGAAATATTAAATATTTGTACCACAATTGATTATGAACATGAAGTTATACCTATTACAAAAGAAATTAAAGATAATATTAGGAAAATTGCAAACGATTTAAATGAAGAAGGCTTAAGAGTTGTTGCAGTTTGCCAAAAGAAAAATATAAATAATATAGAAACATTTAGTGTTAAAGATGAATCGCAAATGTCTCTTGTTGGATTTATTGGATTTTTAGATCCTCCAAAAGAAAGTGCAAAACTTGCTATTGAAAAATTAAACAATGCTGGAATTAGAGTTATTGTTTTAACAGGCGATAATGCAGCTGTTACTAAATGTATTTGCAAAAAAGTTAATATAAACGCTAAAAAAATTGTTACGGGTGCTCAAATTGATAAATTAGCCGATGTTGGTGTTTTAAGATTATTAAAGAAGTCAAATGTTTTTGTTAAACTATCACCTATTCAAAAGGCTAGAATAGTAAGGCTTTTAAAAGAATCTGGTAATGTTGTAGGTTATATGGGTGATGGTATTAATGATGCCCCTTCTCTTACAAACTCAGATGTTGGAGTATCTGTTGATACAGCTGTCGACATTGCAAAAGAAACTGCTGATATTATTTTGCTTGAAAAAGATTTAAATGTTTTATTAGATGGTGTAATAGAACGGAAGACGTACTTTTGGAAATCTTATGAAATATATAAAAATGGCTGTAAGCTTTAACTTTGGTGAAGTTGTTTCTGTTATAATTGCAAGTGTCTTGCTTCCATTTTTACCAGAAACACCTATTCAATTGCTTGTGGAAAGTTTGCTTTATGACTTTGGTCAAATGACACTTCCTTTTGATAATGTAGATGCTGAATATTTGCAAAAGCCAAAGAAATTAGATATTAAAAGTTTAAAACATTTTATGCTGTTTATGGGACCACTTAGTTCAATTTTTGATATGCTAGTATTTGCTTCTCTTTGGTATATCTTTGGAATAAGAGAAGCAGCTGTTGTTCAAACAGTTTGGTTTAGTTACAGTATTGTATCTAACCTTGTTGGAATGCACATTATAAGAACTTCTAAAGCTCCATTTATACAAAGTAATGCAAACAAAGCTGTTTACATTTCATCAATTTTATTAAGTATTGTTGGTATTTTAGTTCCTTATACAATTCTAGGAAGTGCAATTGGACTTGTTCCTGTTACATTACAATACTTAGATGTAATTTTACCAGTTACTTTTCTTTATTGTATTTTCGCAATACTTGCAAAGAAAATATATATCAAAAAATATGGAGAATGGATTTAATCCACTCTCCCTTTTTTTCTAATTTGTTCAATTAAAGTATTTACTATTTGTTTATCTTCTAATGACAACTCTTCAAAACTTTTGTATAATTCTTTATTTAGTATCTCATTTTTACTTTCTAATAGATCATAAAAAACATAGTCTAATGTAACTTCTAAAACATTACATATATTAATTAATGTCTCCATACTTCCTACTATTCTTCCATTTTCTATTCCTCTTATTGTATCAATTGATCTATCTACTTTTTCTGCCACAAATTCCTGTGTATAGTTTTTATTTCTTCTTGCTTCTTGAACCTTTACGCCTATACATTTTAATATATCTTTGTTTTTTATCCCAGCCAAACTTCTCCCTACTTTCATATTTGTTTTATACTGATAGACAAAGTATATCATTTTGTCCTTTTAGTAAAAAGTGAATAAAAATCATATTAAAAAGCTTGTATTTCTTTGATTTATGTATTAAAATTTATTGTACTGTTATTTTTAATCATAGTATGTGTAGTATTTAAATATTAATTCATACTATTGTTTTTTAATAATTAATTTTGAAAGGGGATTTTTATGGAAGAAAGAATTGTAACTAGAAAAATTGATGAACTTCGGAAGAGTGGTTCTACCCATTGATTTTAGAAATAAACTTTGTATGAAAGAAAAAGATGATGTAAATATTTATATGAAAGGCTCTTATATAGTTATTGAAAAGCCTGAAGATTAAGCATTAATAGGGGACGAAGAATTTTGGCAATCTTTTTATTTGTGTCAAAATTCCCCGTCCCTATTGGCTTTTTTTCTAAATTTTCATACTCAATTTTACTTTTTGTTTTTCGTTATCTATTCCAATTACTTTTACTTTAACTATGTCTCCTACTGATACTATTTCTGATGGATTTTTTACATAGTTATTGCTCATTTCTGATATATGAACTAATCCATCATGTTTTACTCCTATGTCTACAAATGCTCCAAAGTCTATTACATTTCTTACTGTTCCGTTTAATACCATTCCTTCTTTTAGGTCTTCAAATTTTAAAACATCTGATCTTAAAATTTGTTTTGGCATATCTTCTCTAGGATCTCTTCCTGGTTTTGATAATTCTTCTATTATATCTTTTAAAGTTATTTCACTTGTATTTAATTTTTTGCTTGTTTCTTTTATATTAATATTTGCTAATTTTTCTTTTATTGTTTTTAGTCCTTCTTTATCTCTTAGGTCTTGTTTTTTGCAACCAATTTCTTTTAATAAATTTTCTGCAATTTCATAGCTTTCTGGATGAACTGCTGTTACTTCTAATGGATTATCTCCATCATATATTCTAATAAATCCTGCACATTGCTCATATGCTGATTTCCCTAGTTTTGCTACTTTTAATAACTCTTTTCTATTTTTAAATTTTCCATTTTCATCTCTGTATTTAACTATATTTTTACTAATTGAATTGTTTAGTCCAGATACATATGTTAAAAGTGATGGAGTTGCTGTGTTTACATCTACACCTACACTATTTACGCTATCTTCTACCACTCCACTTAAGCTTTCTGAAAGTCTTTTTTGGTTAACATCATGTTGATATTGCCCTACTCCAATTGATTTTGGATCTATTTTTACTAGTTCTGCAAGTGGATCTTGAAGTCTTCTTGCTATTGATATTGCTCCTCTAATAGATACGTTTATATCTGGATATTCTTCTGTTGCAAGTTTTGACGCAGAATATACAGAGGCTCCTGCTTCGCTAACTATTGCATAATTTACATCTTTACTTGCTTCTTTTATAAGATCAGAAACGAATTGTTCTGATTCTCTTGACGCTGTTCCATTTCCTATTGCGATTATATTTATATTGTCTTTTTTAATTAAGTCTAACAAAGTCTTTTTGCTATTTTCTACATCATTTTGTGGAGCTGTTGGATAAATTGTTGCAGTATCTAAAACTTTTCCTGTTTCATCTATTACAGCAATTTTGCATCCTGTTCTATATGCTGGGTCAAATCCCATTACTGTTTGACCTTTTATTGGACTTCCCAATAATAATTGTTTAGCATTTTTTCCAAACACTTTAATTGCTTGTTCTTCTGCTTTTTCTGTTAAGTCTGAACGAATTTCTCTATCTATTGAAGGATCAATTAATCTTTTAAAACTATCGTTTATAGTTTCTTTTAAAATATCTGTAAATTCTGTATTTCCTTTTATAATGTCATTTTCTATATAATTTATTATAGTATCTTCTGGCTTTTCTAACTTTACTTTTAAAAAGTCTTCTTTTTCTCCTCTATTTATTGCAAGGATTCTATGACTTGGTATTCTATTAATTTTTTCTGAAAAATCATAGTACATTTCATAACTAGATTTCTCTTCATCATTTGTAGCTTTTGTTTTTATTAACCCTTCTCTATAACACATTTGCTTTATTCTTTTTCTGTATTCTGCCACATCTGATATATTTTCTGCAATTATATCTTTTGCCCCTGTAAGCGCTTCTTCTTCATTGTTTACGCCCTTTTCTTCGTTTATAAATTCTTTTGCAATTTCCAAAACAGGTCTTTTATCTGTTTGCAAATATATAATTGTAGCCAATGGCTCTAACCCTTTTTCTTTTGCAATTGAAGCTCTTGTCCTCTTTTTTTGTTTATATGGTCTATAAATATCTTCTACTTCTGAAAGTATAATTGCATTTTCTATTTGAATTTTTAGTTCATCTGTCATCTTTCCTTGTTCTTCTATTGATTTAGATATTTCTTCTTTTCTTTTATTTAGATTTCTTAAGTATGTTAATCTATCATTTAAGTTTCTTAACACTTCATCACTTAATCCTCCTGTTGCTTCCTTTCTATAACGAGCAATAAAAGGAATTGTATTTCCATCATCAATTAATTTAATCGTGTTTTGTACTTGAAACTCTTTTACTCCTAATTCCTGTGCTATAACTCCTGCTATTTTATCCATTATATATATCATTCCTTTCTTTTTACATTTGTTATTTTTTCTTTCCGCAATTGCACCCTTTTCTTTTATATGCACATTTTGAGCATACATCTTTATCTTTTTTTATAAAATTAAAATATGCTATTATGCCTAACGCTCCTAGAACAACTGCTAAAATAATAAAATCTACAAAATTCATAAAATCTCTCCTTTTTACAAATTACCAATAAATGTTCCTACATTAAATACTATACTAGCTAAAATCCAGGCCAATCCTGTTTGAAAAGCTATTGCTTTAAACATTTTTCTGGTTGTACCAAGTTCTCTTCTCATAGCTCCTATTGCCCCAAAGCATGGTGCACTAAACAAATTAAATACCATATATGCATATGCACTTGCAGGGGTAAAGAAATTAAATGCACTTGATTTAAATAACAGGGCTCCCTCTTCTACTTCTTCACTTAATCCTGCTATTATATTCATTGATGATATTACTTGTTCTTTTGCAACTAATCCTTGCACAGCTGACACAGATGCTTCCCAACTAAATGTTCCAAGTATTGGGTAGAATATCCATGAAATTGCATTTCCTATACTTGCTAAAATGCTATCTTTTATTTCCACCCCATATTCTAATTTCCAAGAGAATGATAGTAAAAACCAGATTACTACTGAACAAAATAGTATTATTGTTCCTGCTCTTTTTATAAATTCTTTTACTTTATCAAATACATCCCTTGCTACATATTTTACACTTGGCAATTTATACTCTGGGAGTTCAGATATAAATGCTGTTCCACTATCTTTCATAAATAACTTTTTAATAATAATAGCAGATATTAAAATTATAGCTATTGCAAAAAAATATAATGATGCAGAAACAACTCCAGATTTATCTGCGAAAAAGTATCCTGTAAACATTGCAATTATTGGTAATTTTGCACTACATGGTATAAATGGTGTTAACATTATAGATAATTCTCTTTCTTTGCTATCCTTTATTATTCTTGTTGACATTATTGCAGGCACACTACATCCGAAGTCCAACTATAAATGGCACCAAAGTTTCTCCACTTAAACCGAATTTTTTAAATAACTTATCTAATAAAAATGTTACCCTGGACATATATCCAGTAGTTTCTAATATTGATATGCAAAGAAATAATATAATTAGCTGTGGCACAAAACCTAGAACAGCTCCCACTCCTGCAATTATTCCATCTACAACTAAACTTGTTGACCATGCTGATGCACCTAAATTTGTTAAGCATTCTCTTACAATTTCTCCAAAGTTTTTTACCAAATCTGAAATCCAGTCAACAGTAAAACTTCCAACCACTCCTACTGACAAATAATATACTAAAAACATTATCACTACAAATATAGGAAATGCTAAAAATTTATTTAAAAATATTTTATCTAATTTATCTGACATAGTTTCTTTTATTGGTGTTATTGTTGTTGATTTATTTTTTATCTTAACTATGTACTCATACCTAGCATTTGCAATAATTTCTTCTATGTCCATTTTGTATGTTTCTTCAAGTTTTTGTCTACTGTTTTTTACAATTCCCTTTTGGTAGCTTTGATATAGCTTGTCATTCTCTAATATCTTTATTGCCATAAATCTATTTACTTTTAATTCATTTTCTATGTTAATTATTTCATTTTCTATATCTGACTTAAATATCTCTTTACTTCTAACTTTTTGCTTATTATATTTTTTTATTGTATTTTTTAATTCCTCTATTCCAGTTGCTTTTAATGCAGATATAATTACAACATCTGTCCCTATTTCCTTTGCTAGCTTTTCTTTATCTATATGTATTCCTTTTTTCTCTAATCTATCAGCCATATTAAGTGCTATTATAACCTTTGTATCTAATTCCATAAGCTGTGTAGTAAGATATAGGCTTCTTTCTATTGATGTAGCATCTACTATATTTATTATTATGTCTGGCTTATCTTCCAATACAAATTTTCTTGAAACCTCTTCTTCTACTGTATATGGACTAAGTGAATAAATTCCGGGTAAATCTACTAGGTCATCTCCTAGGTCTTTTATTTTCCCTACTTTTCTTTCTATTGTTACACCTGGCCAATTTCCTATTTTCTGATTTGTTCCAGTAAGTAAATTAAAAAGTGTGGTTTTACCACTGTTTTGATTTCCTACTAATGCAATTTTCATTATAGTACCTCCACATCAATGTTTTTCATTTCCTCTTTTCTAATGCAAAGCTCATAACCTCTAAGTTCTATATCAACAGGATCTCCCATTGGTGCAATTTTTTTAATTAAAATTTCTGTTCCTTTTGTTATTCCCATATCTAATAAATGTCTTCTTACTTCTGGTTTGTCCAAATGCAAGCCTAAAACTTTTGCTCTTTGTCCTATTTTTAAATCACTTAAATGTGCGTGTTCTCCTTTTTTTAACATTTGTATTCTCCTTTGTATAAATATATTATCTTTCTGGACAAGTATGAATAATTTTCAAAAAAATAAAGGGAATTTCCCCTATTATTTTTTCATTTTTATTAATAATTTTTCTATCCAACCTTTTTTATATTTTAATGATATATATCCAATTGTAGACATTGTAAATGCGCCTATACAATCTACTATTAGGTCTTCCATTGTATCTGCTAATGCTGCTCTTCCAACAAGCTGTGTGCCATTTTCTAATGCAAACTTTTGCATGTTTAATCCTAATATTCCATCAAATGTAAATTCATATATTTCCCATATTACACCTAATGATACTGCAAAAGCGAAAGCAAATATCGCAACAAATATTGGTGCTAATTCTACATGCACTTTTTCGTGTTTATTTAAAATATTAATAAAAGAAAATCCTAATGCTCCTAGCATTGCACCACTACAAGTATGAAGTATAGTATCCCAATGTGGTACTCTATAATAAAAGTTTCTTACTTCTCCTAGGAATACAGCTCCCCATAAAAATAACACGTAAACAATATACATATTTGTTGGTATTACTATCTTTAATTTTTTTGATAACATATTAGGTAAGAAAAATGCAATTACACCTAGTACACATTGAGTAAGCATTAGTATGTAGTCTGTTTTTACTCTTACACCTTCTATTTGTTCTACATTTGTAGTTGGAGAAACAATAATTTTATAAATTATAAATGCTATTGGAGCTATAAAGCTTATTAATACAGTTATTCCTATTATTGATTTCCAATCTCTTTTTTTCTTCTCTTTCATGTATTCCTCCTTAATCTATTATATGCATAATTTTATTAAATATCATAAATGTATGTTGCTTCTAAATCTGCCTCATGAGTATATAGTGCAAGTGGATATTTTTTATATGCTTGTCCTATTGTTCCATACCATTCCTTTGGTTCTGTAAATCCCATATGCCATCTTATTGCATATTTTTCTTCTGGCGTTAGTTTTATAAATTCACTAATCATCATTACAGATTTTTCTCCATGTCCATAAGGAATTGTATCTTCTATTGTATAATATGGCACTTGCTCCCATACTCCATTATTTTTTACATTTCTGAAATCTGTTTTATAAAAGTTTGTTTTACATATATCATGTAATAATGCAACAATTTTAGTAGAATCATTATCTTCTACTTTTGTTTTTAGGATTTCATACACTTTCATGCTATGCTCAACCAATCCACCTTTAAAGTTTCCATGATATCTTGTGCTTGCTGGTGCTTCAAAAAAGTCTGAGTTCTCTAAAAACTCTATTAATTTATCCATTCCTTCTCTATTTGTTTCTTTTAATAATTTTATAAACTCTTCTTTCATATTCTACTCCTCTGTTTTTTCTTTTTTTAATAAATCTCTTATCTCTTCTAATAGTAAAACTTCATCAGATTTTTTTGGCTCTTCTACTGTTTTTTCTTCTTTTTCTTTATGAATTTTATTCATAAGTTTATTTACAGTTCTTACTAGCATAAATATACAAAATGCTATTATTAAAAAGTCTAATACATTTTGAATAAAACTTCCATATTTAATTTCTGCATTTCCTATTTTTGCAGTTAGTCCTGTAAAGTCAATTCCTCCTATTATAACTCCAATTACTGGCATTATAATGTCTCCAACTAATGATGTCACTATCTTTCCAAATGCTCCACCAATTATTACACCTACTGCTAAATCCATTACATTGCCTCTTGCTATAAATTCTTTAAATTCTTTTAACATGGCTATTTCCCCTTTTATCTTTTAATACAATTATTTTTATATCAAATTTAGTTGTATTTTGTCAATGCCTAAGATTTTAAACAAAAAAATAAGTGGAGATTCTAATTAGAACCTCCACCCATGCTGTTTACTTGTCTAGTACAATCCATCCCACGCCTCCATATCTAGGAGTATTCAAATGTCTAAAATTTGGCTGAACATCAGCTATCGGATATTCAGATTCAAAACTGCTACTTGCAAGTAAAAAGCCAGTTTTCGAATTTCCAAATATTTTATACGTGTTGCCTAAATCATACCATTTTCCTACTTTCCGATTTCCAGTTAGTTCGAATTCATCATTAGCATTTTTAGAATCACAAAAATGTCCCAAATTTCTTGAATCATCACAAACAGCTAACCATGCTTCAGGTTTTTCTAATCCGTTTCCAATCAATTCTTTAATTAAAAATCCCAAAAAAGCATAGTACTCATTTAGAGTTCCAAGTCTCGAATGTTTTGAAGGCTTATATTTTTTTGCAGCTTTTTCCCACCACAATATGCTTTTTCCTACTGCAGGTTTATTGCCAAACTCAAAAAATATTTCGCCTTTTTCATTTATAGAAGGATCTATTATTGGTCTTCTAAAATCTTTAACACCATCTTTTATCGCTCCTTCTATTCCATCCTTCAAAATTTGCTGTTCATAGCTTTCTGGTTCATAGTTAAGAAAATCTTCATTTAAACTTAACTGTGATGCCGGTACTACTGGAAAAAGAATCCGTTCTAACAATTCTTTTTTTCTTGGATTTCTTCTAATAGGTCTTGCTGTCGTTGCCATGGTTGTTAACCTCCTTTTAAATTTAGTACAGCATAGATTAAAAAATAATCCATTATTATATTAACATAATTTTACATAATTTTCAAGTTCTAGCATTAAATAGTCAAATTTCTCCTATTCTTTGTAAAAAGGAGAGGTGTCCCTCTCCTATACTTCTTTTGGTATTTCTATTTTATTTAATTCTTTGTAATTAGATATTTTATAATTTATCTTGTCTTTACAATAATAGCTACCTTGAAAATTGTATTCTTGTGTTGTCCCGTCTGCCAACTCAAGTATATATGTTTTTCCATTGTCACTAAAACTTATATCTGTTTTTTCTTCTATTTTAATATTATCAAGTGCATTTATTACTTTTTCTATTAACTCTTTATCTTCTGTTTTGTAATAAACATATCCACCTTCTGTTTCTTCTCTAACTCTAACAGATATTACCTCTTCTGAGTTTTGCACTTTTATTTTTTTACTATCATTATTCTGTTTACTTTTATTTAGATATCCTACAAGTATAACTGCTATTAAAACTAATATTATTAAAAAAATGTAAATATACTTTTTCAATTTTCTCTCCTACTTTTCTATATATCCATAAGTTTTTTGTGTATACATATCATCTGTAACTGGTTTGTATCTTTCTCCATCATAGTCATCTGTAAATCCATTATATGCTTTATAGATATCCCCATTTTCTGTATCATACACTCTTTCATATCCTAATGTTGCATCACTTTGTTTTTGGCTCATTATATCATAAGATTTGCTTCTGCTTTCCCATGCGCTCATATATGAATCAAATGCTCTTTGTATTGAAGCATTTAACGCAAGGGCTTGCTTTGTTTGGCTATTTCCATCATCTATTGTTTTTTTAACATAGCTATCTGTAAATTCTATTGAATTAACTGATTCTAATAATATATCTTTGTAGTCTACAAATTCATCTTTTTCTGCGGTTACTGCCATTATGTCATATACCATATAATAAAGCATATCTACTCCACCATTATATTGATTTCCAAAATTAACTATTGATGCCATAAATAATCCTTCACCTGGTTTACCATTATCTCCTGTAAATGTTCCTCTTAGTACTTTACTATCCAATGCCACGCTTTTCATAGATGCACTAGACTCAAATTCTTCTTGTTTTGTAAAATTTGTGAATTTAGGAAATTTAATTGTAGAAAATGATGGTTCTATTGAAGTCATATATGCTGTTATTTCATTAAATTTTTGATAAAACCCTTCTGTTGTTGGATTATCTAAAACTACCGCATCTGCAAATAGCTTGTATTGAGAATTATTTCCACTTAAATTGTAATAGTTTTGCCAAAAGTTTTTTGCTGATGCACTTTTTAGTAATGGTTGAATTTTTAACATTAAATATACTTGGTTATTTGTATTTTGTGGATCATATACTCTAATTGTGTAAAAGATTCCTGTTCCTCCTGTTTCAACTGTCCATCCTTTTGGTTTTTTCATTGAAAAAGTGTCTGATGTATATTCTTCTAATGCTAATTTACTTGCTTCGTTTTTTACTATTTTTACATTTTCCTTTTTAGCTTTACTTCCTGTTTTATCCAATTTACCGTCACTACCTTTGTTATTGTTATTAATAAGCATTACTGCTAAAACAATAATTACTATTATAGCTACAATAGAAACTATCATCCACATTTTATTTTTCTTGCTCTCCTCCATTTGTTTCCCCTTTCTTTATTCGTATATAGTATTGCCTTTTTTTATGCAATAATGTATTTTATATATTTAACAAATAGGTCATCTTTTTAGATAACCCATTTATTACTAAAATTATTTATTTAAGTTTCTTTTTTTAATAATCATTGTTGCTGTTATTCCAGCTACTGCTACTGCAAATACTGATATGTATACAGCAATGTTATCTCCTGTTTTAGGATTATTTGTTTCATTCTTTGTTTGTTCTGTTTCTTGTGTTGGTGTTGTTGGTGTACCTGGCTTTTGTGATGGTTTTTCAGGCTCACTTGGTGTTATTGGATTTTCTTGTGAGTTTCCTATTGGTGTCATTGTTAAATCAGGATACATTCTCCATGTTGTTTGAAATTCATCAATATTTGGTTCTTCTTCCCAATCAGATACTCTATAATTATAATATTTACCATTCATTTTTAATTTAGTATCCCTTGTAAAAGTATATCCCTCTTTAGCTTTAAAATATAAAATGTATTGATATTCTTTTCCATTTTCAAAACTAGTGATATGATTTTCATAACCTTGATTAAAGAATTCAGCAGATGTTATACCTGCACCGTCTTTAGCTTGCCAACATTCAAACTGATATATATATGGTGATTCATCAGGCGTTTTTCCTGTAAATACAGGTTTATCGTTTACATTAAAACTGATTGTTGCATTATTTAACTCTATAACATCAATATGTTTTAATTGAACAGGAGCTGTTGGTTTTATTGTTTTCACAGCAGTTACAAAAAGTATTGTTCCAGAATTAAATACACTGACACTACTTATTTTTGTACTATTTACTCTTACTGAACTATTATTTCCAAATTTATTTTCGCCTTTTGCCTTAAGAGAAATACTATACATATAAGTTTTTCCTTCTTCAAAAGCAGTTATTTTTTTATCTTGCGCTAGGGCATTATTTTTTGCTTCATCAGAGTACCAATATTTTACAGGAACAGGTTCTCCACCTGAATTAGTCTCCATCTCTTCCCAGTATTCGTATTCTATATCATATAGTTCTTCCCATGGATCACATTTATAAGCTTTTGCTTCTGGTTTATCACCTGGATTATAATTAAATTTTACACCCTCGATATCTATATTTGCTGTGCTTAAATCTAAATCTTCTGCAAGTGATGTTATTGGTGCAATACACATAGTAAACAAAAGTATTAATATAACTGATATAATAATTTTTCCTTTAAATCTTCTAATATTCATTTTTCCCTCCTATTATTTTCTTTTTACATTAACTATTGCTAATGTAATTATTCCTAATAGAGCAATTGAAAACATTGCAAAGTATACTATAACATTATCACCTGTTTTTGGATTTGTATTTGTAATTGTATTGTCTTTTTTAACATCATTGTTTGGTAAATTGTTATTTTCTTGGTTTTCTTCATTCTTTGTATTTTCATTATCTTCTATATTTGTGCCTTGTTGTTTTTCTTTTATTGTGAATTTTGTTATAGCTTCTCCATTATCTGAAAAAGCGACCTTTAATGTATGTTTTCCAACAGATAATGTTTTTAAGTATTCATCTTTTAAAGTAATAACTGTACTTCCTGATTTTGAGTCATAATTTGTAGAATCTACTAATTTATTGTCTACATATACTTTGTTTGTAAATAGGCTATAGTCTGCATCTATTCTAAATGTTGCATTTTTTGATTCATCAATTGTATATGTTTGATTTGCTCTTTCAGTAAACTTATATTCTTTAGGACTACCTTCTTCTTTTACATATTGGAATGTAAAATCATAAGTACATCTAGTATAATAATCATATCTTGTCTCACGTACAATTCCACCACTAGCAATGTCACCATCAAGGTCATCATAATTTAATGCAGAACCTGTATATTGCATGTGAAATCCTTTGAAAACTTCACTTTTTTTAGTTCCAACATTTACGGCAGTTAATATTGCTTTATTTTCTGATTTATTTCCTACTATCTTTATAACAGCTTCACTTTCATTGTCTGTTGCTAATAGACCTTCATTGTCTCTTTTGTAATATAGTGTTTTATCTAAATCTGCAAATAATTTTAACCCATTTGTAAGTTCATCATCTTTAGAAAAATCAATCACATATTCTTGCCCACCAGTTAAATCAATTACACCTTTTGATGATATATCATTATAAACATTTTTAACTGTTGTGTTAACAGCAATATTTCTTCTTTCGAATTCAATATCTAATTTACCATTAAATTTGCTTGAATCTAATTTGAATGTAGATTTAGTTTCATTTATTGCTATAATAGGATAATACCAATTATTAATTTTTAATCTTATAGATGTATTAGCACCTGTAACACTTGTATCTTCAATTTCTTCAATTACAAACTTGTACTCTGCTTCGTTTAAATCAATTACCATATTATTTGAAATATTAACAACTAAATCCTCGCCCTTGAATAATTGTAATTTTGCTTTCTTGCTATATTCTACATAACCATCGTGAATAATCCCACCTTCAAAATTTAATGTTACTTCATTTTTGCTTTCTGCATATACTTTGTTTATAGCTGTTGGGAATAGTATGCTAACCAATAAACAAATCATCAATAAAATTGATAGGATTTTAACTTTTCTCATTCTTTTACTCCTTTCCCATTATATTTGTATTCATATATTATCATATTAAAGCTTCTATTCTATAATTTTTACCAATTTTTCCGTGACAATTTGGTAATTGTTTTTTTACTATTTTTATGATATGTTATAATGTGAAAAAAGTGCTAATTAGGAGGCTATTATGACTTTTTGTGAGAAATTAAATAATTATATAGAACAACTCGAATGTTCTTCTCAAGAACTAGCAAATGCATCTGGATTATCTTCTGCTGTTATTAGTCGTTATCGTAATGGAGAAAGAACTCCAAATATAAAAAGTAAACAACTAGAAAGTTTATCTAATGGCTTGCACAAAATAAGTATTGATAAAAAAGTAAATATTTCTAAAGAAGAAATTTACAATGCTTTAGCAAATACACTTAGTGATATTGTTATCGATTTTGAACAATTAAGCAAAAATTTTAGTGAGCTTGTTTCTACTCTAAATATTAGTATTGCAGATTTAGCTCGTTCTATTGGATATGATTCTTCTTTTGTTTCTAGAATTCGTACAGGAAGCCGAAATCCTTCTAAACCTAAAGAATTTATTGAATCAGTATCTAGTTTTATTGTAGCAAAATATAGCTCACCTGATAATAAAAAGGCTGTTTCTATTCTTATAAACTGTGAATTAGAGGATTTAAATGATTCTTCTAAATACAATTTAAAATTAATGGAATGGCTTTCTACCAACTCTGTTCCTACTCATAATTACATTAATGATTTCTTAAATAATTTAGATACATTTGATTTAAATCAATATATTAAAGCTATACATTTTGATGAGATGAAGGTTCCTTTTGTTCCATTTTATAAGCAAGCTTCTAAAAATTATTATGGTATAGAAGAAATGAAAAAAGGCGAGTTAGACTTTTTTAAAGCTACTGTGCTTTCAAAATCTACAGAGCCTGTTTTTATGTGTAGTGACATGCCTATGGAAGATATGGCACAAGATGTTGAATTCGGCAAAAAGTGGATGTTTGCTATTGCTATGACATTAAAAAAAGGGCTTCATTTAAATATAATTCATAATTTAGATAGGCCTTTTAACGAAATGATGCTTGGTCTAGAAAGCTGGATTCCAATATATATGACTGGTCAAGTTTCTCCATATTATTTAAAGGGAATTCCTAACTCTACATATTGCCATTTTAACTATGTATCTGGCACAGTTGCCCTTACTGGTGAATGTATTAGTGGATACCATAATGAAGGAAAGTACTCTTTAATAAATAACAAAAACGAAGTTGCTTATTATAAGACAAAAGCAGACTGTTTGTTAAAAAAGGCTACTCCACTTATGGAAATTTATAGAGCAGAATCTAAAAATGCTTTTACTGCTTTTATATCTTCAAGTGCTAAACATAATGGCAATAGAAGAAGAATTTTATCTTCACTTCCAATTCATACTATTTCTGATGAGCTTCTTCTAAAAATATTAAAACGTAATAAAGTTTCTGATGAAGATATTGAGATTATAAAATCTGCAGTACAAGAACAAAAAGATATAATTTCAACTATATTAAAAACAAACAAATTTGAAGATGAAATCTCTAAAATTTCTAAAGAGGATTTTGATAAATCTCCTCTTACTTTATCTCTTTCAAACAGTTTTTATGAGAAAAGAATTTATTATAATTATGATGAATATTTGGAACATTTAAAATTAACAAATGAATATGTAGAAAATAATAAAAATTATACATTAACTAATAACCCTAACCATACTTTTAGAAATATACAAATTTCTATTTGTAAAAATCAATGGGTAATGGTTTCTAAAGATACTAGTCCTTCTATACACTTTGTAATTCATCACCCAAAGCTTAGAAATGCTATTGAAAATTTTATACCACCTATTGTTGAATAAAAGTAAAATGGCAGAGAAAGTTCTCTGCCATTTTATTCTTTAATCAGTTGCTTTTTCTTTAAGCTTCTGCATAATTTTTTCATATGCAGAAGGTCCAAAACCTCTGATTTTTTTAATCAGTGTATCTCGATTTTTCTCAAATATACTGATTAAATCACCGACACTTAACTTTTCTACGGAAAGAATTCCCTCACAGTATTCCTCTGGGTCCCTACTGCTTTCTACCATGTTAAGCCAGTTTTTAAATGCTCTCGTTGGGAATTTTACCTTTTCATCTTCTAGCTCACTTGCTATGTTTCTCAAAAATTCGCATGTTTCTTTGAGATTTTCCCTTTGAAGCCATTCAGTTCTTTTTTTCTGCATTATCAACGCAGCTGACTTTTCACCTAGAAGTTCCTCTAAAGCTCCCTTTAATTGGTATACTTCTTTTTCTAGTTGAATAACTTTCCGTTCTAACTCCTTTGTTGTCATTTTTCTTGCCCTTTCTGCCGTATCGGCTTTATTAATATTGCACTCTTTAGAGCGTTCAACAGCTAATTTGCTGTCTCATAATACTATATTATCATATTATGTTAATTGCGTCAAACTATTGCTAATTCGACCTTAACCTACACAAATTAAGTATATTTTATAAAGTTACCAATTGACATTATTTTTTGAAAATTATATGATATAAATATAGTTTAAAGATAATTAATATTTCTTTATAAAATACTATAGTAACTTAGCTATTACAAATACATAATATATTTTTGTTAAAATCAACTAGTTTTCTAAAATTTTTTATGAAGTGTAAAATGATTAGAGAAGAAAAAATTGAATTTACTACGAAATGGTGTAAATATAGCAAATATATGATTGAAAAGAAAGATGATAAATACTATATGCTTCCAGATAAAAATGCGAAACCAAGTACATATGATCCATTTGAAATAAAAAATCAAATATTAAAAGACTTATTAGTAATAGGCAAAGAATCAGTTGATAATGAAATGTTTAAACTAGGGAATAAAGAAGTATCAATTGAGGCTTTAAGTAAAATTGAAAAATTTCAAAATCTAGTTTTAGAATTTGTAAATAATTATGGTTTATTAGGTAATTTTAGATACTTACCAGATAATTACGATTTTATGGATAATGGAGAAATTCCTGTTAATTTAGGATATAATACTTCTATAAATGATATAATTGAATCAAAAAATTTACATGATTGTATAAGTTGCAAGTGTGGTGCTTGTTCAATTGATGGTGGAAATCAGTATACAAGAATTGGTGGGGATTTTAAATACATTAATTGCATAAATGAGGATGGTACAGAAGAACCATTAATAAAAAATAATGCTAAGGTAATTGAAGCATAAAAAAAATTTTTAAATAAAGAGGTTTAAAATGGAATTAAAAGATTTAGAAAAAGAAATTGAAAATATTAAAATTAGAAATGCAAGAGTTGAATTAGATAAAAAGTGGGAAACTTGTTGGACTAGGAAAATATGTATTTGCGTATTAACATATATCGTTGTAATTGCTTATTCATATATAGTAAGGAATTACTCTAATATACTATTAAGCTCATTAGTCCCTGTTATTGGCTTTACACTATCGACATTATCGTTAAAATATATAAGAAAAATATGGGAGAAAAATATAAAAAATGATCAATAATGATAGATTTCAACAAAGATTTTAGAATAATATGGTTGTCAAAAAACTCCGTCCCTATTGACACAATTCACTTCGTGTTTTGATGAGTCTTTTGAATCCTCAAAGAATAACCCAATTAAACTTTCGCCATCACTATTCATTATTATATTTGAATATTCTTTTGGCGTTTTGTATTTCCAGTTGTATATCATTATTCTCCTTCCAAATTTATTATCACTTCTCTGTTACTTGTTTTGCATTTTCTTTATTTGTATCTATACTTATTCCTCTTGTCTTTAATTTTTCTATTACTTCTTTCTTCTTGTCTTGCCATTCTTTTGAATTTATTACATCAAACCCTATTGAAGCGGTCCCAACATTTTTTCCTTTTCCAAATATTTGAACGGCAAGCCCTGCTTCTGGATTTTCTTGTACAAATCCATCATCATTTAACTGTTTTTTACTATATGAATGTGTTGTAAAATCTAATTCTTCTAAAAATTTTATTTCTCTTTTTATTACTGCTGGAGATATCATATATATACTATCTTTACCTTTAAATCTATAAAAATTTTCATCTTTTAAAACTTTTATTTTATCAATTGCGTCTAGCAAATGTAAATTCACTAAGTCAATTGTTTTTGATATTCCATTCTTTGCTATTGATTCATGCAAATCTGTTGGCAAGTGTAAGTGAATACAGTCTCCTGCTATTCCATAGGTAAACATATCATTAATAGGATATTTTTCTTCATTTTGATTTAACTGTCTCTCTGCAATTTTCTTTGTGAAAAAGTCTTTTATGCTTTCTTTATTGTTACCTAGTTTTGCTGTGGCTTGCTCAATAGAAGCCTCATCCATTATATCTATTTCTCCAAGCAAATAATTTACTAGTTTTTCATTTTCTGGTGTTCTTATTGATATTAAAATATTTTTTACTTCTTCTTTATTCATAATATCACTTCCTATATATACATTATAGCATAAAGCTTAATGTTAAGCAAAAAAGTGGGGCTGCATTAATACAATACTTTAAGAAATATAATTAGCAATACATTTCACTATGCCAATATTACTAATTTGTTGTTTAATTTGTTCTAAAATATTCTCTGAAAATTTTATTTGTATCAACAGAGGCTGGAATTTATGTACTAATATTAGTTATCAATCAGTTCGTATATATACGGAATCGGCAAGCCGCATCAGAAAAAATGTCCACTGGACATTTTTTACCTTCGTTTCGGCAGGCCTTAACCTGCTCGAAACTTGGCAACTTCCTTTTCGATTTCCGGCATTTGGATAACAAAAAAGACTTAAAGCAAAGCTTTAAGTCTTATCTGGTGCAGATGGCCGGAATCGAACCGGCACGGTTTATTCAACCGCAGGATTTTAAGTCCTGTGCGTCTGCCAGTTCCGCCACATCTGCATTTCTTACTGGCAAGAATGATTATACTACTCTTTTATATTAATTGTCAACATTTTTTTTAATTTTTTTAATTCATTTTTCTTTTGTCGCTTTTTGGTATTACTGGTCGACGTGTTTTTCTTGATTTTTTCCAATATTTGGTATATATTAATCTAGTTCCAAAATTTGTAAAAGGAGGAGTAAATGTGGCAAACTATTTTTGTGCAAAAATCTCTCAGGAACATTCAGAAGGTATTCGGATATTGGCTTTAAATTTAGGTGTTCCACCCGAAAGAATTATCTTTAGCAAAGTCGGTTGTGATTTTTGTTCTCTCGGTGTATACATTAAGTTTGAAGACCAGAAAGTGTTCGAAAAATTCAGAAAAGATTTAGCTCCATTTATAATAGAAGAGTGGTAAATAATTACCACTCTTCTAAATCCCCTTCTCTCCTACAATTATTCTTGTAGGAGAGTTTCTTTAATATTCAAACCATAGTCCATTTTCTTTTAGTTCGCTTATAATTCTATTATGCTCACTTGAAGTTTTTGTAAAATATAGCTTTCCATTTTTATCTGCTACAAAGAATATGTAATCTGTTTTATTTGGTTCAAGTGCTGCTTCTATACTTGATTTACTTACTGATGCTACTGGTCCTATTGGAAGTTTTCCTTCCATATTTGGTCCACGCGTATTATATGCATTATATGTGTCTAATTCTTTTTGATATAAGTCTCTTTCTCCCATATCAACTTTTACTGCATAGTATGTTGTAACATCACTTTGTATTGCCATTCCTCTGTCTAATCTATTGTATATAACACTTGCAACATCTTTTCTCCCTTCACTATTCATTGACTCTGTTTCTATTATTGATGCAATTGTTAATATTTCATGAACACTATACTTGTTTTTTTCTATTTCATCTTTATACTCGTCTAAAACACTTTCCATTTTATCTAGCATTTTTTCAAAAATTTCTTCTACAGAAACGTCTTTATTTTTTATTGAATAAGTATCTGGAAATAAATATCCCTCTAGTGGATAATATATTTCTTCTTGTTTTATTTCATCTGTCAAAAACCAATATTTTTCAATTAATGAATTTATATAATTCTCATCTTCTAGAACTTTCATTACATCTTCTTGAGAATTATTTGTTGTTTCTTCTATCTTTTTGGCAAGCCATCTTATATTTTTTCCTTCGATGTATGTTATACTAAGTTGATTTGGATCATGCATTATTCCTGTTTGTAGCATTTGTGTCATTTCTTTAACATTCATATTTTGTTTTAAATAATATTTGCCTGCTTGAAAGTTTGTAACTTTATTTAGTTTTACATATAGTTTGAATGCCATTTTGCTTTTTATCAATTTATTTTCTTTTAATATCTCCGCAATTTTATTTGTTCCACTTCCTAATGGAATTGTTACTTCTATTTCATCATCTTTTTTACTAACTTTTGATATTGAAGCAAAATACCAAATTAATCCTATTATCGCTATTAATAATATAATTGCTACTATGCATATAATTATTTTCTTTATATCTAAACTTCTAGTTCCTTTCATTTTTTATCTCCTATTTTTCTGCTATATAGTCTACTATATTTTCGTATTCTTTTGTTTTCATATCTTTTGTTAATGTTACACATGTTGTTATTCCTATTTCTCTTAATTTTGGTGAAAGCTCAATTGCAAACCTCTTGCAAACCTCTTTATCTTCAATTCCATCAAAATTAATATTTATACCCTTAATATCATTTCCTCCCAGCAAGTTCATAACTACATCTATTGTTTGGGTCCTTGTTCTGTAATCTTTTAACATTTCTTCTATATCATTACTCATTGATTTTAGATTTATTGTTTGCCATAATTTAACTTCTCCATTTTCATCTGTATAGTTAAATTGATTCTCACTTAAATCTATTTTTATTTTTTTTGCTTTTTGTTTTTGTTCCATATCTTGTCTTATTATATATTCATCATCTAGTTTGTTTGCTTTTACATATCCAACCGTTCCATTTTCTGTTCTTATTTGTCTCCATCCTCTGCTTGTTGTATAATAGCAACTTACTTGTTCTCCTTTAACAACTTCTCCAACATCTTTTGATAATGATCTTTGTTTGAATTTTATGCTTGCATTATCAGTTACTGTTGCTTTTATTAATCCCCTATTTAAATTTTCTATTACTACTCTATTTGTCTCTTCTATATATTTAATTTTGATATTATATACTAATTCCATATCTGATATTGGTAAATATATTTTATCATTAATTTTTATAATTGCATCTAACATATTTACTTTAGAATCATTTACATTCATTTGCTTTTCTTCGATTTCTATATTTGCTACTTTTGTATATGATGTTGTTATAATTTGATTATATTGTTGGTCATAATATATATTTTCATCAAATAACTCTCTTACATCTTCTTCTGACATATATACTGTTTTATTTTCGTTTATATATAACATATTTTTTAAATCTTCTGTTACATTGTGCTCATCAATAATTAAATTAACCACATCTTTATATTTATCTCTTTTATATCCAGGAGCAATGTTTATGATAAATGCTGCTATTAATAATGCTATTACTCCAACTATTACATTTCTCATAAATTTAAGCTTTTTAGCCTTAATTAATCTCTCTTTTAATTCCTTCACTTTAAACCCTCCACATTTTAAAACAGTATATCATAAAAAATTAATCAATAAAACATATTTTTTCAAAAAATTTGTTGATATTTTTTCTCTAACATGTTAATATTATGGTGTATATTTTGTGCATTATTTTGGAATGCTTAAATTTAAAATATACTAGAAGGAGTGTTAAATTAATGGATTTTCAAGAATGGAAAGATTTTGAAGGTAAAGCTTGGAAAGATGAAATAAATGTTAGAGATTTCATACAAAGCAACTATACACCTTATGAGGGAGATGATAGCTTCCTTGTTGGTCCTACGGATAGAACAAAAAAATTGTGGGATGAAGTTTTAAAATTATATGAAAAAGAAAGAGAAAATGGTGGCGTTTTAGACGCTGATACAAAAACTCCATCTGCAATTAATGCATATGATGCAGGATATATCGATAAAAACTTAGAACAAATTGTAGGTTTACAAACAGATGCCCCATTAAAAAGAGCAATTATGCCAAATGGTGGTATTAGAATAGTAGAAAAATCAGCAGAAAGCTATGGATTAAAAATTGACCCAGAAACAGATTATATTTACCATAATTTAAGAAAAACACACAATGATGGTGTATTTAGTGTTTATACACCAGATATAAGAGCTGCTAGAAGTTCTCACTTAATTACTGGTCTACCTGATGGTTATGGACGTGGAAGAATTATAGGTGATTACAGAAGAGTTGCCCTATATGGTGTAGATGCTTTAATTTCTGAAAAGAAAGAAGAACTAGACGTTCTTAATGTTGATGAATTTACTGAAAAAGTTATTCGCGAACGTGAGGAAGTTTCTGATCAAATAAAAGCATTAAATGACTTAAAAGCAATGGCTGCAAAATATGGTTTTGATATTTCAGTTCCAGCAAAAAATGCAAAAGAAGCTGTTCAATGGTTATACTTTGGTTACTTAGGTGCAATTAAAGATCAAAACGGTGCAGCAATGAGTCTTGGTAGAACATCTACTTTCTTAGATATCTACTTTGAAAGAGATTTTAAAGCAGGTCTTCTTACAGAAGAAGAAGCTCAAGAATTAATGGATCATTTTGTTATGAAGTTGAGATTAGTAAGATTCTTAAGAGCACCTGAATATAATGCCCTATTTAGTGGAGACCCTGTATGGGTAACTGAAAGCATTGGTGGTATGGGAATTGATGGTAGAACATTAGTTACAAAAAACTCTTTTAGAATTCTTCATACTTTAACAACACTTGGACCAGCTCCAGAGCCAAACTTAACAGTTTTATGGTCTACAAGATTACCAGAAGGATTTAAAAGATTTGCAACAGACTTATCTATAAAAACATCATCTATTCAATACGAAAATGATGATTTAATGAGAATTACACTTGGAGACGATTACGGAATAGCTTGTTGTGTATCTGCAATGAGAATAGGTAAACAAATGCAATTCTTTGGAGCAAGAGCTAACCTTGCTAAAACATTGCTTTATGCTATAAATGGTGGTAGAGATGAAAACTCAGGAAAACAAGTAGCTCCAAAATTTGAAGGAATTACTTCTGAATATTTGGATTATAATGAAGTAATGGAAAAATTTGATACTATGATGGATTATGTTGCTAAAATTTATATAAAAGCTTTAAACGCAATTCATTATATGCATGATAAATATTCATATGAAGCATTAGAAATGGCTCTTCACGATAGAGAAGAAGATATATTAAGAACTATGGCATGTGGAATAGCAGGGCTTTCAGTAGTTGCTGATTCACTTTCTGCAATTAAATATGCTAAAGTTAAAACAATTAGAAATGAAGATGGATTAGTAGTAAATTACGAAATTGAAGGAGATTTTCCAAAGTACGGAAATGATGATGATAGAGTTGATCAAATAGCTGTAGATTTAGTTAAAACATTCTTAAACAAATTACAAAAACATCAAACTTATAGAAATTCAAAACATACATTATCAATTCTTACAATAACATCAAATGTTGTATATGGTAAAAACACAGGTAATACACCTGATGGAAGAAGAGCTGGAGAACCTTTTGGACCAGGAGCAAACCCTCTACATGGAAGAGACGTAAATGGTTCCCTTGCAGTATTAAATTCAATTGCAAAACTTCCATATGAATATGCTGAAGATGGTATATCATATACATTTGCAATTACACCAGCAGCACTTGGTAAAGAAGAAGATACAAGAATTACAAACTTAGTAAATATGTTAGATGGATATTTTGCAAAAACTGGACATCATATAAATGTAAACGTATTTGATAGATCTTTATTATTAGATGCTATGGATCATCCTGAAAAATATCCTCAACTTACAATAAGAGTTTCTGGATACGCAGTAAACTTTATAAAATTAACAAGAGAACAACAATTAGACGTAATTCATAGAACAATACAAGATAGAATATAGTTTGAATTTGTAAAGGCGAGGATATAAACCCTCGTCTTACATTTTAATTAAACAAAAGGAATGATTATATGGAAAATTTTGATAAAACTAAATATGCTAGAATACATTCTATTGAGTCTTTCGGTACTGTTGATGGCCCTGGTATAAGATTTGTTATATTTATGCAAGGATGTAGTTTAAAATGTAAATACTGCCACAATAGAGACACTTGGGATCTTACAGGAGGTACTATCACTTCTGTAGATGAACTTCTAGATAAAATAGAGCGATACAAAGCCTATATTCTCCCTTCTGGTGGTGGAGTTACAGTTACTGGCGGAGAACCTTTGTTACAAACCAAATTTTTAGTAACTCTTTTTAAAGAATTAAAAAAACGTAATATTCCAACAGCAATCGATACTTCTGGAATGTTTGATATTACAGATGATATTAAAGAACTACTTAAATTTACAGATTTAGTTTTGCTAGATATTAAACATATTGATAGCACTAAATGTAAGGATTTAGTTGGATTTTCAAATGAAAAAGAACTAGCATTTGCTAGGTATTTAAGTGATAATAATATCGACATTTGGATAAGGCAAGTTTTAGTTCCTGGAATAACTGATGATGAAAAAGATTTATTGAAATTAAAAGAATTTATATCAACTTTAAAAACAGTAAAGAAAATTGAAATTAATCCATATCACGAACTTGGAAAATTCAAATGGGAAGAACTTGGTTTAAAATATCCATTAGAAGGTGTTCGACCTGCTGATAGTAACGATGTTGATAGAGCTAAAAAGATTTTGGGAATAAAATAAATTGAGATAAAATAAATGGGTGCATAATGTGCACCCATTTATTTTATTTTTTACATTCTTCTATTGCCTTTTGTAACTGTTCATCTAATTCTGTTTTTTTATCGTCCTCAACTTCTATGTCTGGATCTATTCCTTTTTTGTTTATTGTATTACCATTCGGTGTTTTAAACTCTTCTATTGTTATTTTTAATGCTCCTCCTGATTTTAATGGGGCAAGTTCTTGCATTACACCTTTTCCATAAGTTTTTGTCCCTACTATTTTAGCAGCTCCATTATCTTTCATTGCACCAACAAATATTTCTGATGCACTTGCTGAATTTTCATTAGTAAGTATTACAACTTTCATATTATATTTAGCATCTTTTTCTGATTTTGTAATTTGTTCTCCTTCTTTTTTTGTTCTCTCAATCATTATTGTTTTATCTTTTGGTAAGAAAAGTTCTGTTATATCTGTAGCTTCATCTACAACTCCTCCACCATTATCTCTTAAATCTATTATTAATGATTTTGCACCTTTTGATATTAATTCATCTACTTTTTTCTCAAATTCTTCATGACAATTCTCATCGAACCCCATAAGTCTTATATATCCTATGTTGTTTTCAAGAATTTCAGATTCCATTGGATTAACTTGAACAGTTTTTCTTTCTATTGTTTTTGTAAATGTTTCATTCTCTCTTAAAATTTCTAATTCTACAGTTGTTCCTTCTTCACCTTTTATTTTATTAGAAATTGTACTTAAATCTTTACCTACGCATTCTTCTCCATTTACTTTTGTAATAATATCTCCTGTTTTTAATCCAGCTTCTGCTGCTGGTGAACCTTCTATTGGAAGTAAAACAACTATATTCTCATATCTGTCTTGTGTCATATATATTCCTATACCAACATAGTTTCCATTAACACTTACCATCAATTCATCATATTCATCCTTTGTTAAATACTCTGTATATTCATCTTTTAATCCTTCTACATACCCTTTTATTGCTGATTCTGTCAATTCCTCATCTGAAGCAATATCGCCCAAATAATTTTCTTCTAAGTATTTTCTTATTAATCTTAGTTTAGTATCTAATTTTGTTGGTTCGCTACTTGTTACAACTTTTGTTATTCCTGCATCCGTCTTTGTAACATAATTATACATTCCTATAGCTGTAATTAAAAATGTAATTAATGCTGTCACTATTACTAGCATTACTGATTTGTATGCTCTGTTTTTCTTCTCAAAATCCATTATGATATGCCTCCTAAAAAATATTATATTATTAACATTAGAATTTATGTGTTATATATTTTTAGAAGCGACATTTTAGTGTCGCCTCCTTATTATATGTATTTATTATAAATAATTTCGTGGATCTCTTCTACTGTCATTTCCCCAATATGACCAATTATATGGTGAAACTCTTACTTCAAAATGTAAGTGTGGTCCTGATGAATTACCTGTATTTCCACTAAGCATAATTAATTGTCCTTTTTTTACTTCATCTCCTGGTTTTACATAGAATGTTCCATTTCCATGTCCATAAAGTGTTCTCATTCCACCTGAGTGTTGTATACATACGTAATTTCCTAATCCACCATTTGACCAATTCGCTGCAAGTATTACTCCCTCTGCTGCTGCATATACTTCTGTTCCAACTGGTACTCCATAATCTAATGCTCCGTGATATCTACCACTGCTGTAATACATAGTTGCTGTGATTACTCCTGATCTAACAGGTCTTTGTAGTGTTCCTGTTCCACCTAAATTTGCAATCTTATCACTATACTTATTTTCCATTGCTTTTAATTCTCTTGTTATAGCATCATTTGCTTTTTTTAATTTTTCTAATTCTGCATTCAATTCTTTTTCATTATCAGATAATTCATTAACATATTGCTCTTTTGTTGCTTGTGAACTTTTTAATGCGCTTGCCTTTTGTTCTTTATTTTTCTTTGTTACTTCTATTTGTTCTTTATTTGTTTCTAAAGCTTTTTTAGCTTCTTCTATTTCATTTTTATTCTTTTCCATTTGTCCTAGCATTTGATTATCTAAGTCAGCAATTTCCGAAACAACATACCAATTAGACACCATATCCCATAATGAACCTCCGCCTAATAGTACATCTAAATATGTAGTTTCTCCTGCTTCATATTGTGCTACTATTCTATTTTTAAATGCTTCTTCTTGTTTATTATAATTTTTTTCTGCTTCATTAAGTTTTTCTTGTGATTCTTCAATATCTTTTTCTAAATCACTAATCTTATATTCCAAATCATCAATTTCTGATTGATATCCACTTATTTGTGTATTTAAGTCCTGAATTTGTTTCATAGTATCTGACATTTCTTCTTTTACTGCACTTATTTCATTTTCTGTATCTTTAATTTGTTGATTTATATTGTTTTGTTTATTTTGTAATTCAGATTTAGTTGCAGCCAAAGTAACAGCAATATTTGTTGATAAAATTATTAGTACTAATAGTATTGATATTAATATTCTTTTTTTACTATTCATTTTTTCCTCCGTTTTTCAATTTAGTTAGCATTTTCTGTATTTTGCGTAGATTCTTCTGTGTTATTTTCTGTAGATTTTGTTTCTATTTTTTTACCTGTTATATATGGCAATGAATCTACATGCTGACCATTTATTCTTACTTCGAAGTGTAAATGTGGACCTGTTGACCATCCTGTCGATCCAGCTTTCATTATTATATCACCTCTTTTTACGGTTTGTCCAGTCTGTACCAAAATTTCTGAACCATGTCCGTATAAGGTGCTAACTCCGCCTCCATGGTCAATTAAAACCATGTTTCCATACCCTGTTGTAGAATATCCTGCTTTTGTAACAATTCCATCATTTGCTGCAATTATATATGCTCCCATTGGCATTGCTATGTCTGTTCCCGAATGTACTCTGTGAGTTTTTAGTATTGGGTGAACTCTCATTCCATATTTTGATGTTATCGTTGAATATCCTGGTGCTGGCCAAGCAAACTCACCACCAACATAGTCCTCTCCTACTTTTATGCTTGTTATTGCTACAATTTGTGCTTCTAAGTTATCTAATTCTCTTTGATATCCTGCTATTTTTTCTTGTGTTTCTTTTTCTTCATTTGTTAATTGCTTTGCATAACTATTTTTTATAACCTTTGCATTTTCTAATGCAACAGTTGTACTCTCTTTATTTGTCTTTAAAGTTTTTAAAGTTTTTTCTTTTTCTGATAATGTTACTTTAATATTTTGTATTTGGCTTTTTTGTCTGTCTATATTATCCAAAAGATTTCTATCATATTTTGCTATTTCACCTATTAGATAATAATTTGATATAAATTCTGATAATGTATTTGAACTTAATAAAACATCTAAGTATTGTACATCGCCAGCTTCATACTGAGCAATTATTCTATTTTGAAATGTTTCTCTTTGTATTTTATAGTTGTTTTCTAAATTCGTTAATTTTTCTTCTACTATTGCTATTTCACTCTGTATTTCCTCAAGATTTTTACTTACTTCATCTATTTCTGCTTGATATGTTTCTATTTTTTGATCTAAATTATCTATTTGTTGTAGTGTATCTGTTAGTTCTACTTGAATATTTTCTACTTGCTCATTTGCCTGTGAAATTTGTTGATTTAATTGATTTTTTCTATATTGTAATTCTCCTAAATCATCTGCAACTACTACTGTTGTAAAAAAAACAAATATCATTACTGTTACTATTAAACAAGTTAATATTATTTTTTTTGGCATTGCATCACCTTCTTAAACGTCAAGGTATTTTTTCATAGATATTGAGCTACCAATAATACCAATTCCAACTCCTAGCACTAAGTATACAATTATTATTTCTCCTAATAAATCTCCAAATGTTAATAAATTGATGCTAAGTTTTTGCCATGTAGCTGAGTTTACAAGTTTCGTAGCTAAGAAATTATACCCTCCACCTATTAACAAAATTGATATTATACTTGAAATTAATCCTATTACTATACCTTCAATTATGAATGGAGTTCTAATAAACCCATTAGTTGCTCCTACATATTTCATTATTGAAATTTCTTTTCTTCTTGCATGTACTGTAAGTTTTATTGTATTTGAAATTATAAATAGCGAAATTAAAATTAATATTGCAAAAATTGTAAATGTTACAACTCTTATTGCTTTTCCAACACTAGATAATGTTTCTATTGTGCTTGATTTATTTTGTATCTCTTTTACATTATCTAATTTAGATATTGCTTCATATACTTGATTATTTAAAGATAAATCTGTTAATGTAATTATGTATGATACTTCAAAGAAATCTGGAGTGAACCCGTCTAATGCTTTTGCGTTATCTCCAAGTCTTTTTTTCATAGTATTGTATCCTTCTTCTTTAGATACAAATTCTATTGTATTTATTCCTTCAATTTTTCCTAGATCTTCTTTAAGCTTTGCTATTTGCTCATCTGTTGCTTCTGGATACATAAATACCTGCATTCCTTGTTCTTTTTCCAAATCCTTAATAGCATTATTTATATTTTGTCCTATTACGAAAAATAGTCCAAACATAAGCATTGTTGCACACATTACTCCCAAACAAGAGAATGTGGATTTTTTATTTTTAAATACATTTCTAAAACCTTCAGATAAAAAATATCCTATTACATTATATTTCACTTGCTATACCCACCTTTTCTATCATCTCTAACTATTACGCCTTTTTCTATTTCAATAACTCTTTTTTTCATCTGGTCAACTATGTCTTTGGCGTGTGTTGCAATAACTACTGTTGTACCTCTTAAATTGATTTCGTTAAGCAAATTCATAATGTCCCAAGCTGTTTCTGGATCCAAGTTTCCTGTTGGCTCATCAGCAATTATCATAGCTGGATTATTCACTAATGCTCTTGCAAGAGCAACTCTTTGTTGTTCTCCTCCTGATAACTCATTTGGATAAACTTTTGCTTTTCCACTTAGACCAACTAATGATAATACCATTGGAACTTGTCTTCTTATATGTTTTGGTGTAGCTTTTACTATATTCATTGCAAATGCTACATTCTCGTAAACTGTTTTATCTGATAGCAACCTAAAATCTTGGAAAACTACTCCCATGCTTCTTCTTAAATATGGCACTCTTTTAGGTTTTAAAAATGTTGTATCCTTGCCATTTATAATTATATTTCCTGATGTTGGCTCTTCTTCTTTTAGTATTAGCTTTATAAGGGTTGATTTTCCGTGAACCAGATGCACCTACTAAAAATGCAAATTCGCCTTTTTCTATTTTAAAGTTTGCATTATTTACGGCTTCGGTTCCTGTGCTGTATGTTTTATATACGTTTTTAAATTCTATCATATTTTGACCTCTTTTACTTAAATATACATTAATATTATAATAATAATACCTTAAAAAAGCAATAAAAAATGACATTTTTCAAGAAATTGTCATTTTTTTGTAATATATTTTTATTTAACCTAAAATTGCAATTTATTTTACTACTGCTATAATATCTTCTGATGTTAACCCAAAATATCTTAATAATTCTTTGGCTGGTCCAGATTCTCCAAATTTATCTTTCATTCCCATTCTAATTAGTTTGGCAGGATATTCTTCTGTTAGCACCTCAGAAATAGCGCTTCCAAGCCCGCCTATTATATTATGGTCTTCAATAGAAACTAATTTTTTAGTTTCTTTTGCACATTTTATAATTAGTTCTTTATCTATTGGTTTTATTGTGTGTATATCAACTACTCTTATATTTATTCCTTGCTTTTCTAGTTCTTCTTTTGCTTTTATTGCTTCTGGAACTACTACACCTGTTGCAAACACTGTTGCATCTGTTCCATTTCCTATTTGAACTCCTTTTCCAATTTTAAAATCCTGTTCTTCTCCATATATTTGTGGTGTATTTAGCCTGCAAAGTCTTAAGTACACTGGTCCATCCATTTTAGAGATTTCTTCTACTGCCCATTTTGTTTCTCTATCATCACTTGTACACATAACTGTCATGTTTGGTAATCCTCTCATCATACCTAAATCTTCAAGCATTTGATGAGTTGCACCATCTTCTCCAACAGTTATCCCTGCGTGTGATGCACATATTTTTACATTTAATTTTGGATGTGCAACACTGTTTCTTATCTGGTCATAGCTTCTTCCGCATGCAAACATTGCAAAACTGCTTGCAAATACAGTTTTTCCAAACGTTGCAAGTCCTGCAGCTGTACTTATCATATCTTGTTCTGCAATTCCCATATCAAAAAATCTTTCTGGAAATCTCTTTGCAAATATTGATGTTTTAGTTGCAGCTGATAAATCTGCGTCTAAAACAATTATATCTTTATTTTTTTCTCCTAGTTCTGCTAATTTTTCTCCATAACTTTGTCTTGTAGCTTTAAGGTTTTCGCAATCCATATTTTTTTCCTCCTCTATCCATTATACCAATCTTTTATTATTTCATCTGGTATCCTCAAATTTCCTTTTCCTACACCTATCTCAACACTTGGTCTTTTTGCACCATGATAGTCTGTTCCTCCACTTGTATATAAATGGTTTTTCTTACAATACTCTAACAGTTCTTTTATTTGCTCTTCTGTAAAATTACTATAATAACATTCTATTCCATCTAAATTGCTATTTTTTACTAGTTCTGTTATATATTGAATCTTGTCTTTTACCCATTTATATTCATGTACATGTGCTAAAAAAGCTACTCCACCTGCTAAATGTACTTGTTTTACAGTTTCTGCTGGTGATGGATAGTCATCTTTTTTATCTAAAAAGAACATATTATTTCTGTTATATACATAATCTTTTTTAAAATTACTAAAACTCTCCCATAAGTCTTTTGGAACTTTTGCTTCATTTTCTGGATGTTTTTTTATTTCATTATATACTATAACACTTCCCCAATCGCTGTCTGGATCCCACTTAATCTCTTCTATTGGATCTAATGTTAATCCATATGCCTTTGCTTGTTTGTATAAATGTTTTAAATTTTTAGTTTCTAACATTCTGTGTGTTTTATTTTTATAGTTCTTTTCTAAGTATTCATTAAACTTGTCTATATCAATATTGTATGCCAATATATCAATTACTCTATCTTTATAATAATTTTTTAGTTCTACTCCTGGAATTATTTTCCCAGAAAAATATTGTTTTACATCAATATTTCTTAATTCATAATGTCCATTTACGCTTTCATGGTCTGTTATGGACATATATGATAATTCATGTTTTTGTGCTTTTTTTAGTACGTCTATTACGCTATCTGAGCCATCTGAGTTGTTTGTGTGAATATGCAAATCTATCATTATTCCATCTCCTACTACTTACTTAATTCCTCCATAGCCATTTTATATTCTTCTTCATTTGGTGCTTTTCCATGCCAATCTGCCTTATTTTCCATAAAAGAAACTCCTTTTCCTTTTATAGTTTTTGCAATAATTACTGTTGGTTTTTCTTTTATTGTTTTTGCTTTATCAAACGCTTTTATTAGTTTTTCTATATCATGCCCATCTACCTTAATTACCTCAAATCCGAAACTTTTAAATTTTTCGTCTAATGGATAAATATTTTTTACTGTATCTACATTTCCATCTATTTGCAAATTGTTATTATCAACTATTAAGCACAAATTGTCTAGTTTTCTGTGGCTAGAAGTCATTGCAGCTTCCCATATTTGTCCTTCTTGTATTTCTCCATCTCCGCAAACGCAATACACTCTAACTCCTTCATGATTTAACTTAGATGCAAGTGCCATACCATTTGCAACAGATAATCCTTGTCCTAAAGAACCTGTTGACATATCTATTCCTGGTGTTTTTTGCATATCTGGATGTCCTTGTAGCATTCCATCAATTTTTCTCAATTTTTTTAATTCATCTTTTTCAAAATATCCTTTTTCTGCAAGTACAGCATACAACGCTGGAGCAACATGTCCTTTTGATAAAACTAGCCTATCTCTTGTTTTTGCATTAGGCTCTTTTTCGTTTACATTCATTTGATTAAAATATAATACAGTTAATATATCTGCAACAGATAGTGAGCCTCCTGGATGCCCAGATTTTGCATTATATGTTTCTTCTATTATATCCTTTCTAACATTGTTTGCAATTTGCTTTAATTCTTCAATATCAGTAACCTTCAAACAAAACACTCCCTTAAATTTATTTTACATTTTAATTTTACAGTATAATTATTTTTATTTCTATAATTATTTCAATTTTTTTAAGAAAAAAAAGAACAGATATAAAATCTGTTCTTAAAACATTAGTTTTGTGTATATGGTAATACTGCAATATGTCTTGCTCTTTTTACAGCTTGTGTAATATCTCTTTGATGTTTTGCACATGCTCCAGTTGCTCTTCTAGGTAGTATTTTACCCTTTTCATTTATAAATTTCTTTAATTGTTCTGGATTTTTATAGTCTAAAACGAAATCTTTATTACTGCACATTACGCATACTTTTTTTCTAACTTTTCTAAATCTAGGATTGAAATCTTCGTCGCCATTGTTTCTTCTTTTATTGTTTTTTCCGTTTTGTTTTTTGTCTGCCATTTATTTTTCCCCCTTCTCAAAATTTGCCCTGCAAATTTTGTATTATTTATTCTTAAATCTTAACTTTTTATTCTAGAATGGTAATTCATCATCTGATGATACTGAAAATTCTGATGATTCTGATACAGTATTTCCAAATGTATTTTCAAAATTTGATGATGCTTCTCCATCTCTTTTACTATCTGCAAAATAAGCTTCTTCTGCAACTACTTCTGTAACATAGTGTTTTTGTCCTTGGTCATCTTCCCAATTTCTTGTTTGAATTCTACCAATTATTCCAACTTGTTGTCCTTTTTTAAAGTATTTGCTACAAAACTCTCCTGTTTTGCTCCAAGCAACTACATTAATAAAATCTGCTTGTCTTTCTTCTCCTTGTCTTGCAAATCTTCTGTTTACTGCTAATGAGAAAGATGCTACTAATGTGTTATTTGTTTGTGTGTATCTAACTTCTGGATCTCTTGTCAAACGCCCCATTAATATTACTTTGTTCATGTATTATTCCTCCTCTTTAACAACAATAAACTTAATAACTTCGTCAGTTATTCTATATACTCTTTCTAGTTCAGTAATTAATTCTGGATTAGCTTCAAATTTAAATACAACATAAAAACCTTCTTTGTTCTTTTTGATTTCATAAGCTAATTTCTTTTTACCAACTTCTTCAACTGAACTAACTTTACCATCAGTATTAATTAAATTTGAGATTTTTTCTATTAATGCTTTAATAGCTTCTTCCTCTAAATTTGGATTAATAATGATAACACTTTCGTATTTGTTCATTATTCTTTCACCTCCTTATGGCTTATAACCCATATCACATTAATATGAGTAAGGAAAAAATAGCAATGCTATTTTTCAAACATTGCTATTTTATCATAAATATATTCATTTTGCAAGCAAAATATCATTTTTCCCATGGTATTATTGGTTTTACTCTAAATTCTTTGCATATTCATATGTATAATACTTTTTTCCTTCATATGTAACTCCTTTATAGTAATATACATCCAATGTATCTCCATTTACTACATAAATGTCTTTTTCATCATTTCCATGTCCATAGTTCAATGTAATATTTTCAAGTTTGTTTAAATCTATTTCATAATATTTGTTTCCATTTTCCATTGAAAGTAATGGAGCTTTTGGTTCTCCTTTTATTGGAAGTGTACCATAATCATTATAATACTCAAGGACTTTATCTTCTAAAATTTTTATATCTGCATACAAATTATTTAATTTACTTACATCCTTAGAGTCACTTATTCTCATTATAATTGTTGATGATAAAATTAACATTATTATTACTGTAACAACTAATGTTGTAATTGTTATTCCTTTATTATTTCTCATATAATTTTTCATTAGTTATCCTCCACTTACTTTATTTTCACATTTAATTAGTTAAATGTCAATACATTTAGTTTTCTTTTAGAATTATATCATTAATTTTTTTCTTTAAATTTATTCTTTTATTTTCTCTTATTATCAATATCCATAAATATATTATCACAAACAATATAGATATATTTTTTAAGTATAAAATTAAAATACTTGATATTGCGGTCAAAGAAATTACTAGAATATTAGATATTTTATTTACTAATATGTCTGATTTTATATTATCATCATATTTTTTTCTTATTAATCCTTTTAAAATTCTTCCGCCATCTAATGGATATATTGGGATTAAGTTAAATAGTGCCACTAATATATTTGAATAAATCATAATTTGTTTTAAATCTTGATCCATATGTATAAACAAAAGCCCTATTGATATTAATATGTTTGTTAGTGGACCTGCAAAAGCAATTATTATTTTCTTGGTTTCTATTAATTTTTTATACTCATAGCTCTCAAATGTTACTGCTAGTCCAAATGGCATTATACTTAATTTTTTTGGTTTTAATTTTAAAAGTAATCCTGCAAAAATATGTCCGGAACTCATGAATTAATGCAAAAAACATAATCAATGCATAAAATTCAATTTGTCTTGTTAAAATAAATAAAATTATGAATAAAAAAACTTGTAAATTTATTGTTATTTGCATTAAAAAATCCCCCTAAAAATCTAAAATTAAATCCGGATCCACATACCTATTTTCTTTTCTTATCTCAAAATGCAAATGTGGTCCTGTAACATTCCCTGTTGCTCCAGTTTCTCCTATTTTTTGTCCTTGTTTTATTGTGTCACCTTGATTAACATATATCTTACTGCAATGAGCATATAATGTCATAACATCTCCATTTGTTATTTTTACATGGTTTCCATAGTTGCCTTCTGCTGAAACCTCTTCTACCACTCCGTCCATAGAGGCAATAAAAACTGTACCAGTATTTACTGCAATGTCTATGCCTGTGTGATATTTAGGAACTTTTGGATCTGTTGGGTTTCTTGGTCCATATCTTGAGGTAATCACTCCCATTAGTGGAACTATTAATGATTTTGTAGCAATTATATCCTTAGCATCTTTTTCCATTTGAGTTAAATTTTCATCTGTATTTGCAACTTCTTCTCCACCAATATTTTCTGCATTATCATTTTGCGTTGCATTAGCATTTTCTTCTGAATTAGTGTTTTCTGTTTGATTGTTTTGTTCTTGATTTTCATCTTTGTTTTCTGCTGGCAATTCTTGATTATTGTTTTCATTATTTTCTTCTTGACTCTTAGCAATAATCCCATTTATGTATTCTTTGGATTTATTATACAGATTTTGAATATTAATATCATAAGAAAGAATTTCTTTTGTTTTGTTAATTACATCTGCTGAAAAAATATATTCTGTATTTTGAATCATATAGAAAATACTATATATTACAACACAAATTATAATTTGTAATATCATCTTTTTTATTATTACAAAATTTGGCCTTGTATTGTCATTACCTATTCTTATAGAATTCCTGTCCAAATTTTGGTTTCTTCTTCTGTAATAAATCTCTTCTGCTCTTCTTATTCTTTCTTCGGGGGTCATGGTTCTTTCCATAAAAAAACACCTCTTCCTTTGTAATATACTTTTGCAATCTCTTGCTTAAATATATTCAAAGGAAGAGGGTTTAGAACATTTGTAAAACAAGTTATTTTATCAAAAAAGTAACTAATAGCATTATTCCTAAAAATATTGCTATTCCTCTTGCTCTTTTATATTTGTTTTCTATTTTTTTATTTATCTTATAATTATGTTTTTTCTCTTTTTCAATGTTTGATAAATAATTGCTAACTATCATTTCTGCTTCATTTACAATGTATTTTCTTGAATCCTGTTTTGTTTTATTTTCACCTTTTTTATTTGTAGCTTTATTTTCTGCCAAATCTAAATTTTTTAATTTCACATTTGGTTTTAATATAACAATAGCTTCTTCAACTATATTTGATGGTAAATTTCTAAGTACAACCATATTTTTCATACTTTCAATGCTCATATTGAAATCCTCCCACAAAAGTGTATATATAAATTTTTTCCACTTTTTATGAGATTATACATTTATTACATTATATATTCCTGTTGAAACACATTCTGCCATATCAATTATTATATTTAAGGGCATGTTTTGGAGTTCATTAAAGTTATTTCTCGAATTCTTAAAATCTTTACCTACAATTCCCTTTATACTTATATCTCCTATGTATAGTTGTTTTTTATTCATAGAATTCCCTACATTCATTTTATTTTGATTTACAATTATTTTACCTATTCTATTACTATTGCAGGATAAAGCAGCATCAATTGCTATTACAAAATAGTTCTCATTTTTTAGTTTTCTTATAATTCCTGTTACATTTTGAAAAGAAACAATGTTTTCTATATCTCCAATAACCTCTATGCCTTCTTCATGTATAAAAAAATGCTTTAGTTTACTCCCAACCAATGGTCCAAAGCAGTCCCCAATTACCCTATTTGTTCCAATACACAAAAAAACAAGTTTTGAGATTTCTGTACCTTGAATTTTTTGTCTTAGATTATTGCTAAAATCACACACAAAGTTGTTATACATTTCTTCTTTAAAAGCCATAAATTACTCCTGATTTATATTTTACAAATTCCAATTTGCTTATCTAATTTTATGTGTAATTATCTTTATTATGACCTGGTGCAATAATTATATTTACGTTTTCTATTCTGTTGTATTTTTTTATAATATCTTCTGAAAAACTTGCTACTTCGTTCGAAACTACAATAGTTGTATAGTTTTTGTCTACTAGTTCTCTTATTTTTTCGTCTGTTTTTTCTAAATCATTTATTTTATATACATCCATTCCAAAACTTTCAAATATTTTAAAACTTTTTCTATCACTTGAAGCTTTTAACCAAGAAATGCTCATATAAATCACCATATTTATTTTGGCTTTTTTTATTATAATTATTCTTGTTTTTTTGCCAATTTTCATTGACTTTATTTTCCATTTTCTGTATAATGTTTTTGAAATAGGAAAAAGCAGGAATGTAAAAAGCAAAATCACATCTCTGCTCGCTATTAGAGATGTGATTTTTATTCACTAACTGATGGCAACCACATTTTTGTGGCTTCCTATTTCTTTTTTATTATACCATAAATTTATCTTTTGTAAATACTTTTTGACAAGTTTTAAATCTCTCTATTCAAGTTTCCATTTGTGTAATCTTGTCCTTCTAGTCTTTCTCCTCTTTTTTGTATATCTATAATTCTTTGGATTTCTTCCCTTGTTTCTTCTAATATATCTATTTTTATTGAGTCTGTTTGTAGGTCTTTATAGCTTATTGATGTTATTTTAGAGTTATATATTAAATTGTTGCAATTTATTCTATCTGTATATATCGGAAATTCAAATCCCATTCTATCTTTTAAAGTATATCTTCCTTTTTGACACATTGCAGGACAATTCTTTAGTGTCCCTATTGTACAATATTCTGTTGTCATTAATAAAGTCCTTCCATACACTATTGTTTCTTTTTCTATGTTTTCTGTTAATCCCCTTATTGTTTCTTTTTCTGCTTCTGGCGGTACTATATATTTACAAACTCCAAGTTTTTTTAGTTCTTCTACTGTAAAATTATTTTCTATATTCATTGTATAATTTGCAACTAGCTTTTTGCCATTTATTCCAAGCTTTTCTATTTCATATATCTGAGATAAATTTGATATAACTATACCTTCTACTCTTTCTGCTATTTTAGGCAAATTTTCATACAATAATTTTTCATAATTTGATTTTGTTATAGCTGGAAGTAGTATATATGTACTAAATTTTTTAGATATATTTTCTATGCTTTCTTTTAAATCTTCATCTAAAAAGTATTTAAATGGTATATACACATTGTCTACATTTTTTAGACTAGCATAATCAATTTCCTTACTAATTTTATTCAAACATAATGTAACTTTTACTTCTTCTTTTGGTATGAATTTTTCTTCCTTAACATCTAACTTTAAATTAACTTGCTCTCTTTCAAATGATTCTAATAGTTTATGTTCTAGCTCTTCTAACCCTCTTCTTCTTATTTCATTTAAACTACTTATTGGAACAATTATACTTTCATCCATTTTTATATTAATATTTTCAATTTTAAAAATCGTATTTCCTGTTTTAGATAATTGTTCTTCAATTCTTTTACTAGTTATTCCTGCATTATCTGCTTTTTTTACAACAGAATCTTCTTCTAGCTTTACACTTATATTTGTATCTATATCTTGTAGTTCTAGTTTTATAGTTTCATCTTGCTTTAACTCTATATTGCAATTTACTTTTCTTTTTATATTTTCTTTGCCTATTTTCTGATCCATTTCTTGGTTTAGTTTTATAGATACAGTTTTATACACTTTATCTTTTGGCTTTATTTTTCCTTTTATTCTACCTATTGTTACTATATCATTTGTTTTTGCCATTTTTATATTATTATTTTTTTGCATAAGCTCTGAAATTTTACAACTCGAATCTCCTATTGCTATACTGTCTCCTAAATCCAGCTCTTTGCATAATTTTATTTTTACATGTCCCTTATTTGGATTATATGATATTACCTCTCCTAAAAGAGTTCCTATATGGTTTGGTCTTTTGGTATACATCATATTTTTGCCAAGCTTTCCTTTAAGATACCCTGTGCTGAATCCACCTCTATTGAATATTTGCATTAGCATTTCCCTATCTTTTTCGTCTACCAAATATTCTTGGTTACTTTCTGCTAAATCAATATATTTTCTATAAATGCTTGTTACTATTCCAACATATTCTTTTGATTTCATTCTGCCTTCTATTTTTAACGACTTTACTCCTGCTTCTATTAATTCTGGTAAAATATCTAATGTACATACATCTTTTGAGCTTAAAAGATATCCTTTTTCTTGCTCTTGTCCATCCTTTAATAATGAATATGGTAATCTACAAGTTCCTGCACATTTGCCTCTGTTGCCACTTCTTCCACCTATTAAACTACTCATTAGGCATTGTCCTGAATAGCAAATACAAAGCGCACCATGAATAAATACCTCTATTTCTATATTGGTATTTTTACATATATTTTTTATTTCTTCTATTGAAAGTTCACGAGCAAGCACACATCTTGAATAACCTAGTTTTTCTATCTCTTTTACTCCGTCTAAATTGTATATTGTCATTTGAGTACTGCTATGAACCTCAAGCTTTGGAAATAGTTCCATTATTTTTTTAGCTAGTCCTAAATCCTGTACAATTACTGCATCTATTCCACTATTGTATGCAAATTCTACTAGTTTTAAGGCTTCTTCAAATTCCTTGTTTTTTATTAATATATTTAATGTTAAGTGTGTTTTTACATTGCGAAGTTTTGCATATTTAATTGCCTTTACTAGCTCTTCATCTTCAAAATTTCTACCATTAACTCTTGCATTAAATTTATCTAGTCCAAAATATACTGCATTTGCTCCATTTTGTACTGCTGAAACCAAGCACTCAAAGTCCCCTGCTGGTGATAATAACTCTATATTACTCATTTATTTTGTATCCTACTTCTTCTATTTTTTTCTTTAATACTTCATTATCTATATCCTTCGATAACTCTAAATCTACTCTTCCTGTTTTTAAGTCTACCTCTACATTATTTACTTCTTCTAATGTTAGTAATTCTTTTTTTACCGCATTTGAACAATGTTCACATTGCATTCCTTTTACATATATTGTTTTTGTCATATTTTTCACCTCTTTTTTTATTTTAAATTTTCTTAATGTTAGTGCATTTGTTACAACACATATTGAACTTAAGCTCATTGCTAATGATGCTATCATTGGGTTTAGCAATATTCCAAGTGATTTATATAGTATTCCACATGCAAGTGGAATTCCAATAGTGTTATAGAAAAATGCCCAAAACAAATTCATTTTTATATTTTTTATAACTGCTTTACTTAACCTTAATAAGTATACTACATCTGTCAAATTGCTTTTTATTAGAACAATATCTGCTGATTCTATTGCAATATCTGTTCCTGCGCCAATTGCAATTCCTACGTTTGCTCTTGAAAGTGCTGGTGAATCATTTATTCCGGTCACCTATCATTGCAACAATTTTTCCTTGTTCTTGTAAACTACGCACTTCACTTTCTTTTTCTTGTGGTAAAACTTCCGAAATAATATTATCTATTCCTACCATTTTTCCAATTGCTTGTGCTGATGTTTTATTATCTCCTGTTAGCATATATGTTTCTATTTTCAAATCTTTAAAGCCATTTATTGCTTCTATGCTTGTTTGTTTTACAGTATCTGATATTGCAATAATTCCTAGCAATTTTTCATCATCTGATACAAATATTACTGTTTTAGCTTGTTCATATAATTTTTGATATATACCTTCTGCCTCTGATAGTTTAATATTGTTTTCTTTCATCAAACTTTCATTTCCAGCAAAATAGGTATTGTTGTTTATGTTTGCTTTTATTCCTTTTCCTTCAATTGCTTCAAAATTTTGTGCTTCTAAAGCCTCAACTTCTTTTGTTTTTTCTAATATAGCTTTTGCTATTGGGTGTTCAGATTTTGATTCTATTGCTCCTACTATTTTTAGTAATTCGCCCTCTTGCATATTGTTAAATGCAAATATGTCATTTACTTGTGGTTTTCCTACTGTTATTGTTCCTGTTTTATCTAAAACTATTGCATTTATTGAATGCGCAAGCTCTAAGCTTTCTGCTGATTTTATTAATATTCCATTTTCAGCAGCTTTTCCTGTGCCAACCATAATAGAAACAGGCGTAGCAAGTCCTAAAGCACAAGGGCAAGATATTACCAAAACTGAGATTCCAATAGAAAGTGCAAATTCAAATGGATATCCTAATAGTAGCCAAATAATTGTAGCAATTACTGCAATTGTAATTACAATTGGTACAAACACTCCGGCTTACTTTATCTGCTAATCTTCCAATTGGTGCTTTTGAAGCACTTGCCTCTTCTACTAGTTTTATTATTTGTGATATTGTTGTATCTTCTCCTACTTTTTCTGCTCTAAATTCTATTGCTCCATTTTTGTTAATACTTCCAGAGATTACTTTACTTCCTATTTCTTTTTTTACTGGTATATGCTCTCCTGTAATTGTTGACTCATCTATATATGTTTGACCTTTTACTATTACTCCATCTACTGCAATAGTTTCCCCTGGTTTTACAACGATTATATCTCCTACTTTTACCTGTTCTATTGGTATTTCTATTTCTTTTTGCTCTCTTAAAATTGTAACTTTTTTAGGAGTTAAATCTAATAGTTTATTAATTGCATTTGAAGTTTTATCTTTTGCTTTTGTTTCTAGATATTTTCCAAAAGTTATTAGTGTTAATATCATTCCTGCAGATTCAAAGTACAAGTTCATTGCATAACTACTTTCTCCCTGCCATATTTTATATATTGCAAAAATTCCATATACAATTGAAGCAAATGAACCTATTGCAATTAAAGAATCCATATTTGGTGCTCTTTTTATTAATGCTTTAAATCCTGAAGTATAATATTTTCTATTTACATACACTATTGGTGCAACTAATATTAATTGTACAAGGCTAAATAGGACTAAATTTTTATGGAATATATGTGGTAATGGTAATCCTGCCATGTGTCCCATTGCAACATACATAAGTGGAATTAGAAATACAAATGATATTATAACTCTGTGCTTCATTTTATCTAAGTTGCTTTTATTTTGTACTCCTTTTGTATTTGCATCATATCCTATACTTTGCACTGCTTTTATAATCTCTTGTTCTGTAATTATCTTCTTGTCAAAATCTACTATCATATTGTTATTTATTAAACTAACATTTACACTGTTTACACCCTTTTGTTTTGAGACTATTTTTTCTATATGATTGCTACATGCACTGCATGACATGCCAACTACATTAAACTTTACTTTCAACTTTTTCCTCCTGTTTATTTCTATTATTAACTAATTTTATATTTTATATAAGCTAATGTCAATTATTAGCTTACAGTTCACACAAATTTAATAATTCTATTTTATTATATTTGTTTGAAAAGAATTATGATTTATGATATATTTTTATATAAAGAAAGAAGGGCTTTTATGAATCTTGATATTTACTCTCACAATTTAACAATTAATTATTCTGATGTTGATGAAAATAACCAAGTAACTAATAAAGGATTATTGCGTTTATTGCAAGAAGTTGCAGGTATTCACTGTGGGCTTTTAGGTTATGGTGTAAATGACACTCCTAAAACAGGTCTTGCATGGATTCTTTTAAATTGGAAACTTAAAGTTTTTGCTCGTCCAAAAACTAATACTAATCTTTTAATTAAAACTTGGACTAGAAAGAAAACTCCTCTATTTGTATATAGAGATTTTGAAATTTATGATAACGCTTATAATCTTGTTGCAATTGCAAGTTCTAAATGGGTTTTATTTAATGTAAATAATAAATCTATTAGTAGAGTTACAGATGGAGTAAATGAAAAATACATTCAAGTTAATAAAGAAGTTTTCCCTGAAAAATTTGAAGAAAAAATAAAAGAGCCTCTAAACTCTGAATTTGTTTTGGATTACACTGTTCAAAGAAGGGATATTGACACAAATCATCATGTAAATAATTTATATTATTTAGATTATGCTTATGAGGCATTACCTTTAGAAGTATTTAAAAATAACAAATTTTCAAATGTAGAAATTATGTATAAGCATCAAGCTACTCTTGGTGATACTCTTAGTCTTTTCTGTGCTCACACAAGTAATAATGAATATATAATTTCTATTAAAGATAAAATAGATGGCAAATTGCATGCTATTGTAAAGTTATATTAAAACAAAAGAAGTGAACCGTATAGAGTTCACTTCTTTTTATTGTTTTTAATAATTTTCTGCTTTAATTTCAAAATATGCTTTTGGATGTGCACATACTGGGCATACCTCTGGTGCTTCTTTTCCAACACATATATGTCCGCAATTTCTACATTTCCAAATCTTATCTCCATCTTTGCTAAATACTAGCCCGTTTTCTAGATTTTCTAGTAATTTTTTATATCTTTCTTCATGTTCTTTTTCTATTTTTGCCACACCTTCAAATAAATCAGCTATGTGGTCAAATCCTTCTTCTCTTGCTTCTTGTGCCATTTTGTCATACATATCTGTCCATTCAAAATTTTCCCCCTCTGCTGCAGCTTTCAAATTTTCTGCTGTTGATGATATTCCATTGTTTAATAATTTAAACCACATTTTTGCATGTTCTTTTTCATTATCTGCTGTTTCTTGGAATATTGCTGCTATTTGTTCATACCCTTCTTTTTTTGCTTTGCTAGCAAAATATGTATATTTATTTCTTGCTTGTGATTCTCCTGCAAAAGCTTGCATTAAATTTTTTTCTGTTTTTGTTCCTTTTAAATCTGCCATTTTACATTCCTCCTAAATTCTATTCTTACAATTTATAAATTATCACATACTAAAATTAAAAGCAAGCAAAATTTAGAATTTTATTCTATTATATCTATTGTATTTTTCTTCTCTAACCCTTCTAAATTATAGTAAGTCTGTGGAACATCTCCTACTATTAATGTTTCTACTAACAATACTTGATTTGAAATTTCTTCATGTATTGTTTTATATGGAGTTAAAATATTTGTATCACATTTTAACTCTAAATATATTCTATACATTGTTTGATTTATTCCTTGTGCTTGAAACTCTGTTTTTAATTCTGTTGTTATATTTCCTGTTGGTATAATTTTTATCTTTACTCCCGGGCCCATACCAGCTAAATATTTATTACCAGTTAATGCCCCAATTGGAATACGTATTTCTTCGTTTTTTAGATTTTGGAGTTCTTTTTCTATTTCTAAAGCTACATCTGAGGCAATTTTATTTATAACCACCACATCTGTTTTTAATATATTTGTATTATTGGCTTCGTCCTTTACTACTGATACAATGTCTTTATTGTCTATATTGTCTAATGCAACACTACTTTGTGCATTTACTATTTCTGTTGCAATTGTTTTTGCTTTTTGTATGCATAAGCCATCAAATATTGGATCAATTGACTTTAATATACTGTAAAATGTTAATACGCTTATGCATAGTATTACGCAAACTGTTAAGATTTTTTTGTTTTTATTATTGTTTTTCGTATAAAATCCTTTTATTTTAGGAATGTTTATTCTTTTACGTGAATAAATACTATCCATTTTTTACACTGCTATTCTTTTCTTTATATATTTTGGTATATATAATTGCTGTCCTACATAAATCTTGTTTTCGTCTTCTATTCCATTTACTCTTGCAATGTCTTCGACTGTACTTCTAAACTTTTTAGCAATTTTCCATAAAGTATCTCCTGGTTTTACAAAATAAATTATCATACTATAAATGTTGTTTTGTCTACATTCTTTAACCTCTAAATCATCAATTATGCTTATTTTTTCTGTTTTTGAAATGCCTATATTAAATTGCATTGTTATATTTGCTTCTATGTTTCCATCTGATACAATAACGAAATTATCTTGTTCTACTGTCAAATCTGTATCTACATTGTTATTTGCTTCTATAAGGTCTGATTGTGCTTCAAAATTAAATGGCAAGTTTATTCTTTTAGCTTCCATACCATTGCTAACTTCATATAAGAACTCTATACTTAATTCTCCACTATACAATATTTTTCCATTCATTACTTTTGTATCGTTTATAATTGGTTTTGTATTTGCACAATATATTTTATTTGAACCTACTTCTGGCATTGAAATTTGCTCTCTTATATTGCAATCTTGTCTGATATTTTGTTTTCCTGCTATTGTTGTTATATTCTTTTTATTAAATTCAACATCCTGTGATATGCTATACATATCTTCTATTAAATTAATTTCTTTACTTTCATACGCAAAGCAACTTAATTCCATTTCCGCTTCCACATAAATTGAATGAGTTTCCCCATTGTTTGGTTTTATTATTAAATTTTTTAATTTGTAATCAACATCACAAATATTATTATCATTTATATTTTCTATATCTATAAATCCCATTATAGGTATTTTTGTACTAACATTATTTATCCTATTGTCCTCTGTTAAATACATTATCCAAATTTCTGCCTCTGCCTTTGCCAATACTTTATTATAACTTAACTTAACTTCTTTATTAACTATTTTTAAACTTGCATTCATTATTTCTGCTAAATCGTCTACACTGTCTACTGAAAGTGTATCTTTTGCATATACTCTTGTATTTCCTTCTCCTACCAATGAACTAATGCATTTATTGTTACTTAATGTTTGCATATCATCAAAATTTGTTATGCCAGTAATAATATCTGTTTGCTCATTAGAGTATAGTTTTGCTTCTACATCCAAACTTGCTTTTATACTTATTTTCCTTTCGTTTATAATTCTGCAATCAATATTTTTAACTGAAACACTTTCGTTTAAAATCATATCTGGTTTACAATTATCAATATCGATTATTTGAGTAAAGTCTAATACTGTATTTAGACTTCTAATATTGCCGTTTTCACTGTCTGCTAGGTATATAATGTATGTATTTACACTACCATCTATTCTTATCTTTCCATCCATTACTTCTTTTTTATATACGCATGCTATTCCATTTGCACTTATTATATTTAAGACATCTGGTTTAACATCATTTACAATAACATCTCCCTCTACCAATGTTTCTGCTCTCTTTTGTCCAATTATTTGGTTTATACATACATTCTCTTTTTCTGTTTCTACTGGCATATAAAATCCCTCCTTAAAAGTTTAATAATATATATTATATTAAGAAGGACAAAAAAAATTCCTAATAAATTAGGAATTTTTTCACGGCTGTCGAAATCTTTGATTTCTCTAATAGCCAATTATCTTACTTTTGTATTGGTGGAATTAAAGGACAATATCCTTCTCCATCAAAAACAGAAACCTCTAAATCTCTTGTAAGTATGTCTGTATATCTGTAACTTACATTCGTGTCATGTTCTTCATACTTTACCACAAAAATGTTAGGGTATGTTTCTTTAATAACAGCTTCCTCTTCAAAAGGTTTGTTTCTCCCAAGTGATCCTTTAACAATTATCTTTTGTCCAATTTTTTCTCCTATTTCTTCTTTTAATGAAGAAATATCATTTTTGTAGATCATATAATCACGCACCTTCACTAATTTGGTTAGCGTTATTATATCATCGGGTATGAAAAATGTCAAAAAAGAATGGAGTTTGTTTATCTTTTGCAATTGTTGGTACTGTAAGTGTTTTCGTGTTTTGTCTTTGCTTTATTACATTTATGTTACATTATTGTTACATTATTGTTACATTACTATTACTAACCTATAATTTTCTTTTTTCCCCTGGCTCCAACGCCACTTACTCCTTTTACACCTTCTTTTATTTCTCTTGAAATTTCATTGCTTGTAACAAATCTACATTCATCTGCAATAGCTATTTTTTCTGCTACAATTAATGGATCAACGAAATCTATTAAAATCCTTCCCGGTGATGATGCAAAGTCTGCTCCAGATGCTATTATTGCTTCGTAAAAGCTTTGACACGCGCCTGCAAATATTACAAGTTTATCTGAAGAAGATCCCCATCTTCTTGCTTCTTTTACTGTATTTATAAAATGCCTCGAATTTCTATAATTATATATATTATTGTAATTAGTTCCTTTTTTTAGCATTGCATCATGCCCTGTAACTATTAATATATCTGGATTATATTTTTTTAAAAGTGGTACTACAATACTTGCTTGCCTATTTTCTGGTACATTTTTTACTATCGCATTTAAACCTGCTTTATTATAGTATTTTGCGGATTTATCACTATATCTTCTGTCACCATCTAGATGCAATATTTTGCCTAAATATATTTTTTGCCTAGTAAAGTTTTTTTCATTGCTTTCATAGATTCTATTTTTTTTTATTCTTTCTTCTAAAAAACTATCGTATTTTTTTATACTACTTATTATTTCATCTTTCCCTATTATTTCTAAATCTTCAATTGGGCTGTCTGCCTCAATTCTAATATTTAATCCTTTTAATATTGCAAATTTATGATTTCTAGTAGTAGTCAAAATTTGATTTACTATAAAATATATATCTTTTCCATATGATTTTCTTCCTACTATATCTCCTTTTTTTATATTCACATTTATCACCTCAAAAAATATTTTGGCTAGTATATCTTATGTCGCTTTTTGGCGAAATGTGCGTTATTTTTATTTTTTTAACTATTGTTTTTTACCATTTTTAATGTTATACTGTGAATGGTTGTAAAGCTCAGCCAATTTAATTTATTAGAGACTTTTACCCTTCTTTTTAGATAGGATCATTTGTGTCAAAATAATTAAATTAGAATTTCTAAGAAGGAGGTATTATACAATGGCAGACAAAACATTAACATGCAAAGACTGTGGTGCTGAATTTGTTTTCACAGAAGGTGAACAAGCTTTTTATGCAGAAAAAGGATTTGAAAATGATCCTGTAAGATGCCCAGAATGTAGAAAAGCAAGAAAACAACAAAGAAGAAATAATTTCTAGTAAGCACAAGAAAAGTGGCTTTGCCACGCTTTTCTTCTCGCCGATTTGAGTTTCTGAATGAAATGAGGAAATCTCAAAGGCAATAGCGATTATAGTATATAAAAAAATTCCAAGAAACTTTCTTGGAATTTTTATTTAATAAATAAATTTACGTTTTTATATTAACCTGCTATATCTTTTTCATGGCTATATTTTAATTTAGTAGCCATTCCTCCTCTTATGTGCCTTTCTGCTTTATTCTCGTCTAATACTTTTCTAACTTCTATTGCTAATGCATGATTTATATGTATTAGCCTTTCACTTACGTCTTTGTGTACTGTTGATTTTGAGATTCCAAATTTTTTAGCTGCTCCACGTACTGTATCTTTTGAATCTATTATATATTGTGCTAGAGCTACTGCTCTTTCCTCTATTGAAACTCCTCTCATAAAAGCAAAACCTCCATACGAATACATTTGTTTAATTGTATTCGCACAGAGGTGTGTTTATGAATTTTATTTTATTGCTGTTTCATTGTGTCAAAATTCCCCGTCCCTTTTGGCATTGGCATTTATTGGTATTTTTGATATTTCCCATTTTTGTATATAAATAGATCTCCTTCTTTACTAGTTTTCAACAAATCTATATCAAAATCTATTTCTTCTACTCCTTCATTACTGCCACTTGTAATATCAAATAGCCATGCTCTGTCTCCATTATTTTCTGACATTTCATAAATATGCCCTTCCATTCTTTTGCTTTTTAAATATTCTGTTTGTTCTTTTAATAATTCAGCTTTCATGTTACATATTTTTTCTTCAACCTCTTTGGTTGCTTCTTCATCTAGTATGTAGCTATTACCAAATTTTCTTAACACACTTCCTATTTTAGCTTCGTTTGGTAGGTTAGCTTTATTTATCTCTATAATAGCATGGCTCATTTCTTCTCTACATATACATAAGTTATAGTCATCTATAATTTTAGAATTTTTACTATATATGTAATACATCTCTCCTTTATTTAATGTTTGTTTTGCATAATTATTTAAGATGTTAGCTCTCTCAATAAGCATTTTGTCTCTGTATTTTGTAATTATTCTATTTTCATTATAAGTAGGATTAGTCAAAGGTATATCCTCCTTTTCACTATTAAAATATTTGTTTTTTGTTATGCTATTTTGTAACTCCTCTAGAAAAAATTTATTGTTCTTTGCATTATTAACTATGTTATTAATAAAATCTAATCTCAATAACAATCACTCTCCTATTTAAGTTTTTGTTTTTCTTGGGAAATTTACTATAGAAATATAGTAAAAAGACTTAAATTTAGAGCGATTATATATTTTTTTACATAATTTGTCAACTAATTGTTTAACAATTCTCCTGTTGTATAATTAATATTTGCTCCTGGTTGTATGTTGTAAATAAACACATTAAAGGATAGTTTTCCATTGTCTTCTACAGAATATGCTTCCATTTCTACTCCAGTTGCTAAAAGATTCTCTCCTTTAAAAATAGGAGTAACTCTATAAAGAACATGATTATTTTGATTTTTATTCATATATTCAAGCACTAATCTTTCAATTGGCAACATTCCTTGAACATTAAAATATCTTGTCCCTGTAATTAAGTTCTGTTTATTTGCGTCCTCATCTGAAAGGCTATGAGCTATTAAATGGCACCTATTATATAAATATTCTCCATTAAATTTTGCTTGTTTCCATCCTGTTGGATAAATAGAGCTAATATCTCCTCTTTCGTCTCCTTTTGGTGGCATTATTTCTTTACATATATTTGCGTAAGCTACCCCACACCTTTGTAAATAATCTAAATCGCTGTAATTCTCGAAAACTTCTGTACTATAATCTGCCTCAGTAAAATATGGTTTGTTTTCATTTATCATTACACATATTTCCCCATTATATTCTGGTATGTCTTGTAAGGTAGAATATGTGGTTTTTCCAAAGGTATTTTCACTATTTTGTATGTTTTTCGAATTATAATCATTTTTTTCATTCCAATATGTAAATACAGTTATAATTGCAAAAATAATTAAAACATATATTGTCTTTTTTGTGCTTATATTTTTATTTCTTTTGTTTCTGCCCAAAGTCTTTCAACTCCTTTTGGTGCATTATATCATACGTCTTTAAGTGTATCAATATTTTAAAGATTAATACTAAATAACCTCTATATGAATTATTCATATAGAGGTTATTTATAAATTTTATTATTTATTGTGCCAAAATTCCCCGTCCCTTTTGGCACTTTCTACTTTATTTCAATATTATATCTTCTCTTCTTGGTCCGTTTCCTATTATTTTTATTGGGCGTTCTATTTTCTTTTCTATAAATTCAATATATTTTTTTGTATTCTCTGGTAAGTCTTCATATTTTTTAATATTGCTTATATCACATTTCCATCCATCTAAATATTCATATACTGGTTTTGCTTTGTTTAATTCTATTGTAGGTGGAAAGTCTTTTACTATTTTTCCATCAATTTCGTATGCTGTACATACTGGTATTTTGTCAAGATATCCTAATACATCTACTAATGACAAAACAACATCTGTTGCCCCTTGTACCATACATCCATATCTTGTTGCAACTGTATCAAACCAACCTACTCTTCTTGGTCTACCTGTTTTTGCTCCATATTCTCCACCTCTATCTCTTAATTCTTTTGCTTCTTCTCCAGATATTTCTGTTGTAAAGGCTCCTGCTCCAACACATGTAGAATATGCTTTTACTATTGTATATATCTTTTTAATTTCATAAGGTGGAATACCTGCTCCTACTGCTCCAAATCCTGCAAGTGGTGAAGATGAAGTTGTAAATGGATATATTCCATTGTCTATATCTCTTAATGTTCCTAATTGTCCTTCTATTATTATATTTTTATTTTCTTTTATTTTTTCATTTACTAATTTAACTACATTGCATAAATATGGTTTTAGTTTATCTCTTGAGTTTACCAAAAATTCATACATCTCTTCAATATCTACTTGATTTTCTTCTCCATATAAAGCTGATATTATTTTATTTTTTGCAGTTAGAATATTTGTTAGTCTGTTTTTTAAGTGCTCATCATCATATATCTCTGAAATTTGTATTCCTATTTTTGCGTATTTATCAGAATAGAATGGTGCAATTCCTGATTTTGTTGAACCAAAACTTGCTTTTCCTAATCTTTGCTCTTCTAACTCATCTAATTTAATATGATATGGCATTAATATTTGAACTCTATCTGAAATAACTATGTTTGGATTTTTCATTCCTTTTTCTTTAACAGATTTTAGTTCTTCAAAGAATGCATTAATATCAAAAGCAACTCCTTGTCCAATTACATTTATAACATCTTGTCTAAAAATTCCTGATGGTAACATGTGTAAAGCAGTTTTTCCATATTCGTTTACTATTGTATGCCCTGCATTTGCTCCTCCTTGAAATCTAATAACTACATCTGCATCTTTTGATAAGATATCACACATCTTTCCTTTTCCTTCGTCTCCCCAGTTTCCTCCAACAATTGCACTTACCATAAATATTACCTCCTAACAAAGCGACTTTAGTCGCCCTTTGTTCTCGCCGATTTGAGTTTCCGAATGAAATGAGGAAATCTCAAAGGCAATAGCGATTATAGCATTTTTTATATACTAGAAAATGAGAAATTTTCTAATATATAAAAAATAGATAATGTAGAATTCCTACTACATTATCTATTTTAACGTCTTTCTTTATATAAGTAAAATATATATTATTTATGGTATCGATAAGTTTTACTTATTGATAATAAATTTAAGTAATTCGTTTGAAGCTTTTGATATTAATTTATCTTTCTTTATTATACATATATTTCTTGGTTTTATTTTTTCTTTTATATTAATCTGGTATATTTCTTTATTTTTTAATTTTTCTTCTGCAAATTTATCAACTACAACTCCAATTCCAAAATTTCTTTTAGCAAAATCTACTATTAAATTACTTGTTGCAAGCTCATATTTTGGATTGCATTCTGCATTATTCTCTTTAAATTTTTCGTCTATGTATTTTCTTGTACTTGTATGCTCTTCTAAACATATTAATGGATATTTCTCTAATTCTTTTAAACTAACTTTTTGTTTTGATAAATCTTTATATTTTTCCCCACAAACAAATATGTCTTTAATTTTGCATACTTCTATAGCTGTAAATTTTTCCTCTAGTTCAAATGGTTCACTTACCAAACCAAAGTCTATCTTGTCTTCTTTTAAAAGTTTTATAGTTTCTGGCGTTGGTCCATTGGTAATACTTATCTTAATTTTAGGATATATCTTTTGAAACTCTTCTAAATATTGAAGCAAGAAAAATTGCAAGCACATATCGCTTGATCCTATTCTTATCTCTCCACTTTCCAAATTAACTTGCTCTAAAACTTTTGCCTCTCCCAACTTAATTTTTCCCATTGCTTCTGAGATATATGAATATAGTACTTCTCCTTCTTTAGTTAAAGTTACACCTTTTTTTGTTCTTAAAAACAATTCCGCATTTAAACTTTCTTCTAGCTGTTTTATTGTTTGACTAACTGCTGGTTGAGAAATACACAAGTTTTCTGCTGCTACTGTTATATTCTGTTTTTTTGCTACTTCATAAAATATCTTATACCAATCCAAGCTAACATTCATAAGACTTTTCTCCCTTATTTATTTTTTTGTTTTTTTTCTTTTTCCATAAGTTTATTTGCATTTCTATTCTCTTTTAATACTTTAAATGCACTTTCTAATATTAGCTTTACCATATGTTCAATTTCTTTTTTATCTTCTGAATCTATATTTATATATCCATTTAAAATTATTCCTATTTTTTTTGCTGTTTCTACTCTAAAATCGCTAGTTTTTTGAGCTTGTGTTTCCAATATTATTTCATATATTATGTTTATAAAATTTTCTCTTTGCTCAGGAGTTGTGTTTTTTAGCCAATCACTTACAATACCATTAAAAATCTCGCTATTATTTGTAACTGTTGGTATTCTAATTAGCTTTGTAGGTTCAATTTCCCATGAATATATATCATGTTGCATAACGCCTTTTTGAATACTTTTTACTACTTGATATTCTTCTTCATGCTCTAATAGTCTTCCAACTATTGAAGATTGTGGTATATATGTTTGAATTTTGTTCAATATTTTTTTGTAATTATCTGTTAAAATTACGCTTTTGTCAAATCCAGGTCCATCAGCATTTATAACTCTTTCTATTCTATTTTTAACACTATCTTTACAAAATACTGCTGAATAAACTGCTAAATTTCCCCCTTTAGAATGTCCTCCTACAATAAGTTTTTCTTTATATTTTTCTGCCATTGAATTTAAGTATTTAACAGCTTCTTTTTGTGATGGAACATCTTTTTTAAATCCCATATTTATATCTTCTTTCCATCCAACAAGAGATGAATCTGTTCCTCTAAAAGATATATATTTTTGATTTTTTTGAATCCATAGCGTAATAGCTGCAAACTGTTTCTCTGCAGCTTCATCGAAAATTTCTACATAATCAGATACTTTTATATCTTTAAATCTTTTGCAATTACCTATTTTTTGTAAGAAAACTTTATCATCGTCCCATAAATAGTTTTCTATATCTAGGTCTTTCATTTTTTGTGCAATATTTTCTATTGTATCAATATCTTTTAGTTCTATACATTTAAATGGTAAATACGAAAATCTAGCAAAAATTATATCATCTATTTCGTTTATTGAAGAGTTTTCAAAACCCAAATCGCCTCTCCACTCTATATAATCAATTATATTTGGCATAGTAACCTCCTTTGTTTACACTAATATATTAGCATATTAGTTTTAAAGAATCTAGTAATAAATAATAAATTAAATCGTTTTTTAGCCAAATGAAAAGGAACATTTATTACTCTTAACAAATGCTCCTTTTCTAATTACACTCTTCCATCAAAACCTCCTTGTTTCTTTTTATTACTTATAGAAGAGAATCTATATAATCAACTAGATTGCTACATCTAGCATATCCTAGTTGTACTATTATTATATCATGCTTTACATAATATGTCAAGTAGTTATAATCTATCCGGACCTTTGAATAGCTCTTTTAATATACTTGATTTTTCAGATATCGGATCCTCATTTTGAGAATAATCTATCTCACAAGTATCATCAGATGTATCGCTTGTTTTTAATATTGAAGCTTTTTCTTGATCTAGCATTTTTATTAGTTCATTGCCTTCTACTACATCTAAATCGTATTCTTTCGCCTTACTTTCTGCATTGTCGGTTATTCCACCTTTTAAAGATTTTACCACTACTATAGTATTATGAATATGTGCTTTTTTTGAATACTCATAAATAGTTTCTATATTGCTTGGATTTATTGAAGTCATATCGTTTCTCATTGCATATAAAAAATTCTCTCCTAAATTATTTGCAGTAATAATCGTAATGTTTCCATTAAGTTGTTTAGTTTTTATCTCTGAAAATCTTTGTTTTTTTAATAAATTCATTAATCTAGTTACACTAACTCCCTCATTATACTTGTACATTTCTTTTTTAGAAATTACAATACATAATATAATTATAAAAATAATAAATCCTACCATTACTTTTTTCCCCTTATTTTTAATTTTTTTCTATATTATATCATAAAGTTGTTATTAGTCTACCTCATTACTAATTTATCAAATTTAGAATTTACATATGCTTCTAGTTTAGTCATAAATTCATTTGGTGGTATTTCTTTTTTTGCTACCATGTCTAGCCCTTTTTCCCAACTTGCTGTTAGCTTTGGATTAAGCATATCCGGCATAGTTTTATTTACTACATCATATATTGCTTCACCTTTTGGTGTTGGTGTAATTATTTGTGTTTTATTGTTTATTGCAATATAATTTGTTTTTTCTAGTTTTTTTATTATTTCTGCTCTTGTTGCACTTGTTCCTATCCCTGCTCCTTTTATTTGCTCTCTTAACTCTTCATCTTCTATTAATTTCCCTGCATTTTCCATTGCTAAAATCATAGAACCTGAGTTATATCTTGTTGGTGGAGATGTCTCAGCTTCTTTTGTTGTTAAATCTAGTATTTTTATTTCTTGTCCTTTTTTTAGTGTGTTTAGAAACATACTTGCTTGTTGGTCACCCTGGGTCGCGTTCTCTACATCTGTATCATTTTTTTGATTATCAGTACCTACATTTGGTTTTAATATCTCTAAATATCCTTGTTTTATACAAACTTTTTGGCTTGCTGTAAATATTTCGTTTTCTATATTTATTGTTATATTTAACTTATTAAATTCTGCTGGTGGATAAAATATAGCCAGAAATCTTTTTACTATTATTTTATAAATATCTTTTTGCAATTGATTTAATTTTTCATGATTCTCATAGCCCTGACCTGTTGGTATTATTGCATAGTGGTCTGTTATTTTGCTATCATTTACATATTTTGTCTTTACTAAATTTGTAGAATATTTTTCTTCTTTCATTTTATTAATGTATTTTTGAACTTCGTCATCTTTAAATCCTTTTGCTATTCCATTTAAGTTTTTAGTAATCTCTTTTGCAACTGCTGTTGAAAGCACTCTTGCATCTGTTCTTGGGTATGTAACTAATTTTTTTTCATACAATTCCTGAATTACTGCAAGTGTTTCATCTGGTTTTATTTTAAACTTTTTAGAGCATTCATTTTGAATTTCTGCCAAGTTAAATAAAAGTGGAGGATTTTCTTTTTGTTTTGATTTTTTTATTTCTGTTACTACTGCCACTTTATCTTTTATTTTATTTATAAATTCTTCTGCATCTTGTTTTTTCTTAAATCCTGTTTCATTATATAGCTTTGCAGAATTGTATTCTATTGATTTTTCGTTTACCTTCCATTCCGCCTCGCAAAAGCTCTGCTCTTCGCCAAATTTCCCTGTAATTTTATAGTATTTGGTTTTAACAAAGTTTCTTATTTCTCGCTCTCTTGCAACTACCATTCCTAAAACGCATGTCATAACTCGTCCTATTGCAATAGAAGTTCTTTCTTCATTTACTTGTTTTGCTACCATTCTTCCTTGTGTAATTGAAAGCAATCTAGAAAAATTTATTCCTATTAGGTAATCCTCTTTTGCTCTTAAATATGCAGAATCAGATAAACTATCATATTCTGAAGCATCTTTTGCTTCTCTTATTCCTCTTAGAATTTCCTCTTCTGTTTGAGAATCTATCCAAACACGTTTTATTTTTATGCTTGGATTTGGTTTTGCCATCATTAACACAAGTCTTTGTATATACTCTCCTTCTCGTCCCGAGTCACCTGCATTATATATTTCGCTTATATCGTCTCTTTGCAATAAACTCTGGATTATGTTAAACTGATTTGCGACTTGTGGTATTATCTCATATTTCCATTCTTTAGGCACAAATGGAAGAGTGTCTAATCTCCATTGTTTTAGTTTTTCATCATATTTTTCTGGGTATGACATAGTAACTAAATGCCCAACACACCAAGTGATTATCCACTCTTCTGATTCTAAATATCCATTTTTTCTATTTGTATTAATTTTTAAAGCTTTTGCAAATTCCATCGCAACAGATGGTTTCTCTGTAATTAGTATCTTTTTCATATTTTCATCCTATATAATTTTTAATTGAGTTGATAGATTGGATTTTGTAATTACTCTTTATCTGTGTCTATTTTTATATGAACATCTCTTAATTGTTCTTCTGTTACTTTACTTGGAGCTCTCATAAGTAAGTCTCTTGCTTTTTTATTTTTAGGGAATGCTATTACTTCTCTAATATTGTTTGAGTCTGCAACAAGCATTACCATTCTATCTAATCCAGGTGCTGCTCCAGCATGTGGTGGTGCTCCATATTGGAATGCTGTATATAATGCTCCAAATCTATTTTTTATATCTTCTTCTTGATATCCTGCAATCTCAAATGCTTTTACCATTATTTCTGGATTATGGTTTCTTACTGCTCCTGATGCTACTTCATATCCGTTACAAACTACGTCATATTGATATGCCAAAATATCTAGTGGATTCATTGTTTCTAAAGCTTCCATTTCACCTTGTGGCATTGAGAATGGATTATGGCAAAAATCTATTTTTCCTTCATCAGATAATTCATACATTGGGAAATCTACTATAAAGCATAATTTATATTCGCCTTTTTTAATTAAATCTAATCTGTTTCCAAGTTCTATTCTTACTGCTCCCGCAACTTTTTGTGCTGTCTTAAATTCATCAGCTATAAAGAATATTGAATCTTCTTTTTTTGCTTCCAATTTTTCTTGTAATTTTGTTTTTGTTTCTTCATCTATAAATTTTGCAATTCCTCCAACTGGGTTGTTTGCTTCATCAAATTTTACCCAAGCTAAACCTTTTGCACCTGCTTCTTGAACCGCAAATTCAGTCATGCTGTCAAAGAATTTTCTAGTTTGTGCTCCACCATTTGGCACTACAATTGCTTTTATTGTTTTCTCTTTAAATGCATTGAATTCTGTATTTTTAAATACTTCTGTTACATCTTGTATTATAAGTGGATTTCTTAAATCTGGTTTGTCTGAACCGTATTTTTCCATTGCTTCTAAATATGGAATTCTAATAAATGGTGCTTGATCTACTTTCCAATTTGTATGTTTTGTAAATACTGTTGTAAATATATCTTCTAAAACTTTTAGTACATCTTCTTGTTCTGCAAAGCTCATTTCAAAATCTAATTGATAAAATTCTCCTGGTGCTCTATCTGCTCTTGGATCTTCATCTCTAAAGCATGGTGCTATTTGATAATATTTATTAAATCCACTAACCATTAATAATTGCTTAAATTGTTGTGGTGCTTGTGGAAGTGCATAAAATTCTCCTGGATGTATTCTACTTGGTACTAAAAAGTCTCTTGCTCCTTCTGGTGATGAGTTTGCAAGTATTGGTGTTTGTATTTCTGTAAAACCTAGTTCATCCATTTTGCTTCTTAATGTTTTCATTATTTCAGAACGAAGTTTAATTGTTTGATGTAATTTATTGTTTCTTAAGTCTAAAAATCTATATTCTAGTCTTAAATCTTCTCTTGCTTCTCCTGTTTTCTCTGAATTTATTTCAAATGGTAAAACATTTTTGCATTTACCTAATATTTCTATTTCTTTTGCTTCAATTTCTATATCTCCTGTTGGAATTTTATTGTTTTTACTTGCTCTTTCTATTACAGTTCCTGTAACTCCAATTGCACTTTCTGTTACTATATCTTTTAAATCCATTTCTGCAGATACAACTACTTGTGTAATTCCGTCCTCATCTCTTAAATCTATAAATTTCATTGCTCCTAGATTTCTTATTGTTTGTACCCAACCTGCTAGTTTTACTGTTTTTCCAACATCACTTATTCTTAATTCTCCACAGTTATTAGTTCTGTATTTGCTCATATTTTTTCCTCCCTTTAGAAAAAGCTTTTTTCATACAAAAAGTCCCTGTATACACTAGTATACAGGGACGAAGATTCTTTATTCTCCGCGGTGCCACCCTTATTGGATTGTAATCCCACTTTTTTTGATTTTTTATATAGCTCTAAATGTGTCACAAAATAATTTTTAATTATTTCCATTTATCAAACGCTTTTTACTGTATTATATTTTATAATTTTTTTACTCTTTTGTCAATTATTTATATATTTTATTTTTTGTTGTTTTTTTGGCAATTTTTATTGACTTTTATTTCCAGTTTTTATATAATTACATTCATAGGAAATGAGATAAGCAGATGTGGTTTGCCTCCTACATAAAGGAGGTGAGGCGTATGATAGAAACAACCTTATTGCTAATAATAAAATTACTATTTGCTGGTTTAATATCAGTAACTATCATTGCGTTTGCCTTGATTATAGCTTTAGTTATAATAATTAGCAAACAAAAATAAAGCAATAAAAAACACATCTGTAATTTGACCATTGTAGATGTGTTTTTATATATCACACTGGCAAACCACGTTTGTGGTTCTCCATTTCCTATTTTTATTATAACATATTTTCAAATTTTGTAAATACTTTTTGACAAATTTTATATTTTCTCAATTTTTGCAACTAATACTGTCATGTCGTCTTTTGGTATTCCATAATCATTGTCTATTGCTTCTTGTAATACTATATCGGCTATTTTTTGAACATCATCTGTTTCTATGTTCTCTAACATATCTTTTACCCATAATTCTTTATTCTCCAGCTCTTGGTTAGATTCTAATATTCCATCGCTACACATTACAACAATTTCTCCACCTTTTAAATCCTTGTCATATACTACTAGGTCTATTTTGTCTACAATTCCTGCTGGTAATGATATAGCTTTTATTACTTCTACTTTATTCTTTGATTTTATAAATGTTGGGCATGCGCCATTTTTTACAAACTCTATATTTCCTGTGCTCCTATTAAAAACAGATATATCTATTGTTGCATATGTTTCTTCATTTGAATTTAAGTTAACAGATGAGTTTATTAATCCTATTGAAACATCTTTATCAAATCCTGTTTTTAATAATCTTTCTAGCATTTTTATAACTGTTGAACTACTTTTTTTAGCTCTTGGTCCGTGATCCCATTCCGTCACTTATTGCCATCATAAATTTCCCATCATGTAATTTTGTTTGTATGCTTGTATCTCCTGATACTTCGCTTTTACTTTTTGTTACTTTTGCTGATGCAATTTTTAAATTAAATTGAATTTTCTCTTCTTCTTTTTCTTCTTTATCCTCTATATCATCTGCTAGTGATGATATTACTTTTGATACTCCACCAAGTTGATTTGCTAATGTTTTTTTATTACTTGCTTCTCTCTGTTTCCAAACAAGATTTAATTTGTTTATTCTATATGTATGATTTATTGTTTTTACTATTTGTTCTAAGTTTTCCTCTATTGTTTTTTTTGTTTCTTCATTGTCTAAACCTATAATATAATTATTATTATCTTCTAATAATTTTAATAATTTGTCTTTATCAATTTCTTCATCTTTTTCTAGAACATTATATATGCTATCTAACAATTCATCTTCCATATCAACAAAATCTTCATATAATAAGTTGTCTGAAAAGTCCTCTAAATTATTTAGTAATTCTTCTTTAAAATATTTTTTTGCATCTTCTTGAAGTTCTTCTTCTGTTTCTGCTGTTGTTGCTGCCACTTCTTGATAGCTTTTTGCTATTTCAGAAATTGTCTCAGAAACTGTATTTAATTTTTCTACTGTTTTTGTATCTCCTTCTAGCACTCCTCCTGTTACAGGTAAAAGTTTTGTTTTTCCTACAATATCTGCAATATCTATATTTACGTTTTTAGGTAATAACAATAAACCTAATGAAGCTATTAGTATTTCTCTTATTGTTATTACAGCTATTGTGTTTCCATTTGCAACATATGTAAGTATTGCATTACCTAAACAAAATCCTACTATAACACCTATCTTTCCTAGTTTGTTTAACATTCCAGCAAACATTCCGAGATATTGCATAAGAAGCAACTAGTACAGGACTACTTGAACCTATTATCCCCAAAACCATTCCTATTGTTATTCCTGCTGTTGCACCTATTAGCATTCCATTTTTCCATCCTAGGAATAGTACTAACATTATGCTTAATATATTGCTAATAGATAATCCAAAAATTTGCAAACCATGTAAAGAGTATAATGCAATTGATACCAACAAACTTGCTCCCATTACCTCTTCTACTGTAAATGCCATTTTCTTTCCATATTCTTTTACAACTGTAATTGAATTTGTAAATATTTTATAGAACATATATGATATTAAAGCAAAAACAATACTTGCTAATAAATCATATACTAAAAATATTGAAAAAAACATTTTTCCAGCTTGTACAATAAAGGCAGAAGCAAAAACATAAAATCCTAGTTTCTGCTTTTCGTTTCTCGCTGGATATCTTCTTTTTGGCTTGAATATTAGTAGCAAAGCTATAAATATTAATGAACTTAATAAATAAGATAAAAATCCTTTTGGTCCAAATCCTATAAGCGTACCTATTCCAGCAAAGATATATACTAATCCTGCTGGAATTTCGTTACTACATACTGCCGCGAATATAGCTAGTCCGAAAGGAGCAAATTCTCCTCCGAAACTAACCATTGATGCCATAAATGATATTGCATATAAAATTATATTAGATACAGAAAACAATTCTTTTAAATTAATTTTCTTTTTGTTTTCTATCTCTTCATTTTGTTCTTCTATATAATCTTCTTGTTTTTCATCTGCTAAATTTTGAAACATCCTTTTACCACCTTCATACTTTTTCTAATCTTCTGTGTATTTTGGCATTCATAGCTTGTCTGCCTCTACATTTTGTTATTTTACCATTCATAAGCTAATTTTTTTGTCGTATACAGTTGTCAAATAAGAAAAAGTTTTTTGCATTTTGTGATATATTTATTTAAATATTTCTCTTTTGTCTCTTAAATTTTATCTTTTTTAGTGGTTTATTGTATATTTTAAGATTGTTCTGTAAAATATTCATTTATTCTTATTATTAATTCATGTTTTGCTTCTTCCATAGTCATTCCCTCTAGTTGTGCTCCTGCAAGTGTAATATGTCCTCCGCCTCCGAAGTTTTTCTAGTATTATTTGAACATTTATATCACCTATTGAACGTCCACTAATACATATTTTATCTCCTAAATTTCCTATTACAAACGATGCTGTTATATTGCTAATTGTAAGAAGTTCATCTGCTGCTTTTGCGCATATTAAATTTGCATTTTTATCCTTTTCTTCATATTCAGAAATTCCTATTGTATCATTTATTATTTCTGCTCTTTTAACTATATCTGCAATAACACTATAACTTTCTAAGTCGCTTTGAAACCATTTTTTTATTTTTATTATATCTATACCATATTTTCTTAAATATGCTGCTGCTTCAAATGTTCTTACACCTGTTTTAAATGTGAAGTTCTTTGTATCTACCATAATTCCCGCATATAAGCTCTCTGCCTCTATTTGTTTTAATTGAACATTATTTGTTCCATATTCTATTATTTCTGTTACTAATTCTGCTGCAGATGAAGCATAGGCCTCATGGAATGTAAGCATTGCATTTTCTATATAATCTGTTCCTCTTCTATGATGATCAACTATTACTATTTTTTCTGTTTTATCTAATAGCTCTGGAACTTCCACATAACTTTTTTTATGAGTATCTGTTATTATAAGTAAACTATCCTCTGTAATTAATGATAATGCTTTACTTTTATCTACTAAAATTTCTTTATATTCGTCTTGTTTTTGTAATGTTTCTATAAAGCTATTTAGTGATAAACCTGTTGTATTGTTTACTACATATGCGTCTTTTCCTAATGTTTTTGCAAATCTATATAATCCTAAGCTTGAGCCCATTGAGTCTATATCTCCATTTAAATGTCCCATTATTATTACATTACTTGCATCTTGTATTAATTCTTCCAAAGCATGTGCTACAACTCTTGCTTTTACTTTTGTTCTTTTTTCTAACTCTTGTGCTCTTCCTCCAAAGAATACATATTTTCCATCTGTTTTTATAACAGTTTGGTCTCCGCCTCTACCTAATGCAATATCCATTGCATCTGTTGCTGATTGATATTTTTCATAATTTGTATTTCCCTCATTAGATATTGCTATACTTAATGTTATTTGTAAATTTTCTTCATTTCTTATTTCTTTTATCTTGTCTAGTATAGCAAATTTCTCTTCTTTCATTTTGTCTAGAAATTTTTGTTCAAATATAAATACAAATGTATCTCTTTCTTTTTTTATCATAATTCCTTGAACATCATTTGCCCAGTCATATAATTCTTTTTCTATTTTTGCCATTATTTGTGGTGTTTCTTCTGGTTGAACTCTTTGAATTACTTCTTCGTAATTATCCACCATAATAATACCAACACATAATTTTGATTGTTCATATTTTTTTAGTATTTCTTGCTTTTCTGTTACATCTACAAAATATAATATTGTCATATACTTGCTTGTTTTTTTAGTATTCTTTTGCTTTATTTTTACGAAGTTTCCTATTACATGATAAATTTTATCTTCTATGCTTATTTGTTTATCAATTTGAGTTGTATCTTGATTTTCTATATCCATCTTTATTTCTTTTGCTATATCATCTATATAAGAATTTATTCCAACATTTGCAAACTCTTTATTAAATTTTGAGCTTCTCCATATAACATTTCCATCTGTTTCTAGTATTATTATTGGAAATGGTGAATTTATTAATGTGTTTTTAGCTGCTGAGTCTACATTTATTGTTAAATCCGTTATATAATTTGATATTTCACTCTTTCTTCTCTTATAAACCCATATTGTGTATACAATTATTAATGCATATCCAATTATACTTGGAATTATATATGCTATATTATTTATACATAATGCTATTAAAATAATTGCTATTATCGCTAAATATATTTTTGTTTTTGACTCTACATTTTTTAGCAATTTAACATTTAAATTTGACATATATTTTTATCTCTCCTTTAATTCAAAACACTATAATTGTACCTCAAAATGGCTATTTTGTCAATTTTTTAAGTAGCAAAAGAGGCCATCTGTTGATGACCTCTAATTTGTTTTGTTATTTCGCTATCTCTTCTAATACAATATTAGAATTAGCTGATTTTGTTTCTACCATTTTGTCTATTATATCTTTTTGACTTGCTTTATATCTAATTGTTATTTGTGCTCCTTCTGCTGTTGCTGCTCCATTTAACATATATGCATAATCATAGTCATTTTGTCCTATTGTAGCTCCAACAAGTGCTTGTGCATTTATTGGAATTGTAGTTTTTAATTTCTTACATCCAGTAAACATTCCTTCAAAATTTATTACATTTTCTGTATTCAAATTTCCTAATTCTAAGTTTTCTAACTCACTACAACCTTCAAACATATAGTAAAAGTATACACACTTAGATGTATCAAAATTAGATATGTCTAGTTTTGATAAACTTCTACACATTCTAAACATCCATAACATATCCTCAACTTTACTTGTATTAAAGTTGCTTACATCTATCTTGGTTAATCCATAGCATCTAGCAAACATTGAATTCATGTTTGTAGCACTACTTGTATCCCATTTACTTAAATTAAGTTCGGTTACTTTTTCACATTGCCAGAACATATGCGTAAAATCTTCAACTTTATTTGTTTTCCAATTTTCCACAGATAATTTTGTTACACTTGTACAATATTGAAACATCCAGCTCATATCTTTTACATTGCCTGTATCCCAATTGGCAACATCTAATGTTTTTACCTTCCTACAGTCATAAAACATATAACTCATATTTGTTACATTACTTGTGTTAAAGTTACTTACATCTATATTCTCTAATGCACTACATCCATAAAACATTGATTTAATATTTGTTACATTTTCCATATTAAATCCACTTACATTTATATTTGCTAATTTACTACAATTATAAAACATCCACCCCATATTTGTCACTTTGTCTGTTTTAAATCCTGACACATCAATATTTGTTAGCACACTACATTTATTAAACATATAGCTCATATCTATAACTTTACTTGTATTCCAGTTATTTACTGCTAAACTTTTTATTTTAGAGCAATTTTGGAACATAGCACACATATCTATTACTTCTTGAGTCTTAAGTTTAGATACATCAACTTCTTCTAAAGATGTACACCCGCTAAACATTAATGCCATAGATACTACTTTATCAGTTTTTAAATTTTCAATATTAGAAATTGTTGTTAAATTTTTTAATCCTTGAAACCACCTTGCCGTTGTCCTTGGTACTATTTCATCAGCTATTTTTACTTCTTTTATTGAATCTACATATGATATCCAAGGTATTTCTTCTTGGCTTTTAAATAATTTGTTTGAAAAGCTCTCATCTGTCTTAAATACTACATTTTCTGTTTCTGTTGGTTTTTCTTTTCTTAATTCCATAGTTCCATCTGAAAATAGTATTGCATATACTTCTGTTTCACCTTCTACTGGTTTAGAAATTATGTCTTCCACTTTGTCATTAGTAGTTACTCCTAAAATCTCATCAATTTTGTCCTCTACGTTTTTGATATCTTCAATCTCTTCTTGTTTTGCTTTTTCTGTATCTTTTGCCGCTTTTTTCGCTGTATCAAATAGTTTTCCATTTATGGCAGCACTTATTGTTACTCCCACTAATATTAGCATTACTATTATTGTAATTACTAATGCTATTAAAGTTATTCCTTTGTTGTTTTTCATTTTTTATTTTCCTCCTCTTTTGTATTATTAATAAAATATAATTATATATTTTAAATCCTTCTTATATATATGTCAACATTTTGTAGGCTTTATTCTAAATCAGATTCCATAAAGTATATTTTTCATCTTCTGATTGATTTTCAGCTTTTTTTAATTCTTGTCCCTTTTTTAGCACAACTATTGGCCTAATGCCTAGCTCTGTTGCCGGAGTACTACCAAATTTTATTGTTGTCGACCCACATATACGTTTATTATTAACTCTATTTCCGTTAATAACAACCCAGTTACAAAATCCCATACTATTGTTTGCTGCATCACTACTTATAGTCCTTCTAACCGTTCTTGTTTTTAACCAATATGCTAAATTTGTTTCTTCATCCTTTGCTTTAAATATTAGGTTGAATTTTGCCTTTCCAACTTCCAATTCATTTACATCATATTTTTGAGTTGAAGAATATTCTAAATTCTTATCTGTCTTTTCTGTTGATCTTCCTAGGCTATCTCCTGACATTGTTGGATAATATATTGAGCCGATTGTTCCTAATAGAAATGTTGGATTTGAGCTAATAATATCTGTTAAATCCATGCTTCTTGCTCCTGTTCCTTCTATCGCTCCAGTAATCTTATCATCAAACGGTCCGCCTACTGTATATGCTGTGCTTTTAGAAGTATCAGCTCCATAACCATAACCATAAATAGCACATGCGCTTTCTATTTCTTGTTCTGAATATAAATAGCCAATTCCAGTATATAAAATAAAGTTGCTTTGTAATGTTCCTCCTCTTTTAGGCCCAATTACCTCTTCTGATATTAGAGTTATTACTCCTGTTTCTTTATTTATGTCATATACTCTCCATTTTATATCTGTTCTTGCTTCAAAGGTTTGTTCCTCATATCCATTTCCATGACTGCTTGCTGTTCCCACTGGAGAAACATATGTTAATTTACTTTTGTTTTTCTCACTTACTCTTTGTGTTGGATTATAATCAACGTAGTCTCCTATTTTTATGGATTCAATATATGTTCTATCCCATGTATCTATGTCACCTATATCATTATTTTCTATATCAAAACTAATTGTTCTACTGCCTATTGTTATTGTTTTGGTTTCACTTTCTTTTATCTCTTCAACTTCTTTTTCTGTAAGCAAGCCTTTATTTTTTAGTTCTTCCAGTATTTGGTCAAGTGTCTTTTCTTGATTTCCATTTTCTCTATCTTCTCTTACACTCATTTCCCACATTTCTTTTGCTTCTGCAACATCCATTCCTCTTGACTCTTCTTTTGCACTTTTTGTTGTATTTATTAATCCCCCATTAATTGATACCGTAACTGTAACTGTTGCAAGTATTAACATTACTACAATTGTTATAACTAAAGCAACAAGAGTTATACCTTTTTCTTTTTTCATTTGTTCCTCCTTATTTATATATTATCTTTTCTCTTCCATATAATCTGCAATTCTTGCAAAATCTTGTAAAGATAGTTTTTCTCCTCTTATTTTCAAATCTAAATTCAAATCAATAAGCATTTTTTCTACCTCTTCTTTGTTTGCTAGTTTTCCATTTGTAAGTGCATTTAAAAGTGTTTTTCTCTTTTGTGCAAATGCAAGTTTTATTACATTAAATAGCATTTTTTCACTTTCCACTTTAACAGATGGCTCTCTTAATATGTTTAGCTTTATAACACTAGAATTAACCTCTGGTGCTGGCATAAATGATGTGTTTGGAACTTCTAATACTTTCTCGGCATCTGCAAAATAGCTAATAGCGTATGTTATAGCTCCTGAATTCTTTTCTCCTGGTTTTGCAACTAGCCTATCCGCCACCTCTTTTTGAACCATAACAGTTATACTTTCTATTTCTAGTCTTTCCTCCAATAACTTCATTATTATTGGTGTTGTTATATAGTATGGCAAATTTGCAACTATTTTAACAGCTTTTATTTTATCTTTTTTGTTTTCTTTTATTAAACTTTTTAAATCTACTTTTAAAACATCATCATTTATTAATTCAAAGTTACTATACATAGAAAATCTATCTTGCAAGATTTGTATCATTCTGGTATCTAGTTCTATACATATAACCTTTCCTGCTGTTTCTAATAGTGGTTTTGTAAGAGTTCCGGAGTCCTGGCCCTATTTCTATAACTAAATCATGCTCGCATGTTTGTGCTCCTTCTATTGTCTTTTCTATTGCGTTTTCATCTATTAAAAAGTTCTGTCCTAGTTTTTTATTTGCCACGATATTGTATTTTTTTAAAATATATTTTGTTTCTTCATATAAATTCAATAAAATTCACCTTTTTAAATTATACACTATATACTTTTTTTATTCCATTGTTTTTTAGTAATTTTATTGATTTTTTTTGTTTGTTAATATACAATTTCCTTAATAAATAGTTATAGGTGATTATTTTATGAAAAAGAAAACAAAAATTATTAAAATAGATAATAAAGGTCAAAAGCGTTTGCGCATTTCCCTTTCTATTGGATTTGCTTTACTTATCCTATTAGTTTTGCGTTTATGCATTTTGCAATTTGTTCAAGGTGCTAGTTTAAAGGAAGAAGCTGTTCAAAGGCAACTTTCTAGTAAAGTTATTAACCCTTCTAGAGGAACTATTTATGATTCTACTGGAAAAATACTTGCCAAAAGCACTAGTGTAGATACAGTATATATAAATCCTTCAGAGGTTAAATATAAAGATAAAACAGAAGTAAATAAAGAAATTTTAGCCCACAAATTTAGCGAAATTTTTGAACTTGATTATGCAGAAACTTTAGAAAAGCTTAATACAAAAACTTCATCTTTTAAAATAGTAGAAAAAGTTGATCATGAAAAAATTGTTTCACTTCAAAATTGGCTTTCTGATAACAAGATAGTTTCTGGAATCAGAATAGAAGACGATAATAAAAGAGCATACCCATACAATAATCTAGCATCAAACTTAATAGGTTTTACTCGTTCTGATGGTTCTGGTGCAATGGGATTAGAGTACAGTCTTGATAATCTTTTGTCTGGAACTGCTGGCAAGTTACTTGCAACAACTGATTCTATAAATGGCGAAATACCAAATGGTGAAATTTCTTACGTTCCAGCTCAAAATGGTAATGATGTTACTCTTACTCTTGATGTTAATATCCAATTAATTGTTGAAAAATACCTTTCTCAATCAGTTATTGATAATAAAGCTGATGGTGGAAATGTTATAGTTATGAACCCTTCTACTGGAGATGTTTTGGCAATGGCAACATATCCAGATTACAATCTAAACACACCATATACTATAAATTCTAATGAATTAAAAGAAAAATGGGATACTTTATCATCATCAGATAAAGATTCTGCTCTTTATAAAATGTGGAATAATAGTGCCGTTCAAAGTACATATGAACCAGGTTCTACTTTTAAAATAATTACTGCTGCTACCGGCTTAGAAGAAGGAATTGTTACGACAGACAACCGTGGAGATTTTTACTGTGCCGGTTCTGAGCAAGTTTCTAGTGTTACTATGAATTGCTGGAGGCACAATAATCCTCATGGTTCAGAAAGTTTAAGAGATGCATTAGCAAACTCTTGTAACCCTGCTTTTATACAATTGGGCAGAAAAATTGGTGCAAAAACTTTATACAAGTATTATAGAGCTTTCGGACTATTTAATAGAACTAATCCATATTTTTATGGTGAATCAAATAGCGTATTCTTCCCAGAAAACAATATTAATGAATTTAACGTAGCTACAATGTCATTTGGTCAAAGATTTACAATTACACCTATTCAATTAATTACCGCTGTATCATCTATTGCAAATGAAGGTGTTCTTATGCAACCACGTATAGTAAAAGAAATTAAAAACACAGATACTAATTCAGTAACCACTGTTGAACCAAAAGAAATAAGACAAGTCGTTTCAAAAGAAACTGCAGATAAGCTAATGGATATGTTGGAATATGTTGTTGCAGAAGGTACTGGTAAATATGCTAGAGTTCAAGGTTATTCTGTTGGTGGTAAAACTGGTACATCTGAGCCTCTTTCTGGAAGTGAAGATGAAGGTTATGTTGCATCTTTTATTGGGCTTGCTCCAACTGTAAATACACAAGTAGTAGTTTTAGTTACAATATATAATCCAAAAGGTGATAGCTACCAAGGTAGCCAGGTTGCTGGTCCTGTTGTATCTCAAATTTTATCAGAAGTATTGCCATACTTAGGTATACCTTCTAATAATGAAATTGCAAGTAGTTCTACAAATTCTACTTACACAACAACAACTCTTCCTGACGTTACAGGAAAAACAATTGCAGAAGCAAGACAAATTCTAAAAGATGCAGGTTTTTCCGTTAAAATTTCTAGTGATGAGGACGCTTCTACTACTGTTATAACAGATCAATTACCAAAGCCAGGTGTGTCTTTAATAAAGAATTCTACAGTTCATTTATTTACAGAGAAGTCAAATGAAAGAACTGAAACCACAATACCTAACTTTAAGGGAATGTCTGCCGCAAGTGCAATCAACTCTGCTGAAGCCTCTAATTTAAATTTAGTAATTAATGGGTCTGGAATTGTAATTGCACAAGATGTTGCTTCTGGAAAAACTGTTGAACAAGGTACCGTTGTTACTTTAACACTACAACAAGAAACTGGTGGATATTAATAATAAATTATTATTGTAAAAAAAATAAAATTTAAATAAATTAATTATTTTTACTAAAGAAAGGTGGTGATAATATATGGAAGAAAAGAAAGTTGTAAAAATAAGTTTATCAACATTATTTCTAATATTAGCAATAATCATAATTGTGATAATGACTGTTTTTATGTATAAGTTTTATAATGAAAAAATAGAAGCAAATGAAAAAACTGCTGAATTACAAACACAAGTAAGTAACTTAAATAAAACAGTAAGTAGCTTACAAGAAAAAGTAGATGAAATAAATTCTGATAAGTCTAATACAACTAATATTGATGATAAATATAATGATAACAAAAATTCTTCATCTCAACTTACAACAGAAGAGACTATAAAAAATTTATTTTTAGCTAAGCTAAAAGCATTAGACAATAGTAATTCAGAAAAATTATTAGATTATAGAGTTGATAAAGTTGAAATTTTAAGTAATAGCAAAAAGCAATCACTTATAGACTTTGGTTATAATTCAACTGACATACTAGCATATGTTACATATTCTGTAAAACCCAAAAATGTAACTGCTACATCTTGGATAGCAGGAAATGGTAAAGTAGAAGGTGAATGGATAATTAACAAAATTGCTTGTGAATGTTTAAGAAATGGCAACCTGGTTGATAGCACAAATTTAAATACTGGTTGGTAATTTATAAACTGTTGCTAAGAACTACAATACATGAAAATTGTTAATAATTCTTGAAAACGTTCATAAAGATTTTAAATACCTGCCCTAAAAATCTAATTTTTAGGGTTAGTTTTTTGAGTCAGAATTTTATAGCAATTTTTAGATGTTTAATCATTTTAATTGGGTCGTTACAGCATTCTGATATAATAAAAATAGTTAATTGAATCTATCAGTTTTATATTATATAATCATAATATAAATTAGTGTTTTTTAGATCGGAGAGATATAAATGGCAACACATTAAGTGGTAGTGGTAAGCGTAAAACTCAAACATTGTGCCAATGGGGACGGGGAATTTTGGCACACCTTACCTCACGAAAGAAAGTACTCTAGATTCTCTTCATAAAAAAGAAGTTCAAGAACTTTAATTAGTCTGTGAACTTCTTTTTTATGGAGCGGGTAGCGAGAATCGAACTCGCGCTATCAGGTCGGAAGCATGACATTCTACCACTAAATTATACCCGCATTACTTTTTTTATTTTAGCATATTCCAGATGTAAAATCAAGAATTTACCATCATAACGGAAACAAAAAAACTAGCCTGTTGGCTAGTTTTAAATCTGGAGCAGGTAGTGGGAATCGAACCCACGTCATCAGCTTGGAAGGCTGAGGTTCTACCATTGAACTACACCTGCATTTCCTTACTACGTTTATAAATTATAAACTAGGTTTTTTATTTTGTCAATACTATTTTTTAATTTTTTTAAATTATTTTTTAATTTATTGTTTACAAATGAATTCAACTAATATAAAATATGTTTGAAGATTTATGTAAGGGTGAAATAATGTTAAAATTTGTATCTCATAATGAAACTGAAACAAAAGAATTGGCAAAAAAACTTGCCTCACATTTAAATACAGGAGATATTATTGTTTTATCTCGGAGATTTAGGGTCTGGTAAAACTAAATTTACAGAAGGCTTTTTATCTTTTTGGGGATTAGAAAATGAGATTTCAAGCCCTACATTTACAATCGTTAATGAATATCATGCACCAAGTACTAATATTTATCATTTTGATGTTTATAGATTAGCAGATCTTCAAGAATTTTATGATATTGGTGGTTTAGAATATTTTTCTTCTGGGATTAGCCTTATAGAATGGGGTGAATTAATAGAAGATATTTTGCCACAAAATTATATAAAAATTGAATTTTCTAGAAATCCAGATGATATTAATACTAGATATTTAAATATTTCTACCAAAGATACTAGATTAAAAAATGTAATTAAGGAGCTTAAAGAATGTTAATTTTAGGTATATCAACATCTAGCAATATTGCATCTGTTGCACTTAGCAAAGACGCAGAATGTATAAAAGAATTAAATATTAATAATAACAAAACTCATTCAGAAACACTACTACCTTTAATTAATGAGCTTTTAAGTGAAACAAATATTAAATTGCAGGATATTAATTTAATTGCATGTGATAATGGTCCTGGTTCTTTTACAGGTATCAGAATTGGAATATCTACTGTAAAAGCAATTGCAGAAAGTCTTAATATCCCTGTAATTGCAGTAAGTTCCTTAGAAGGACTAGCATATAATATACATGATTCAGAATGTATTTGTTCTTTAATAGATGCTAGAAATAATCAAGTATATTGTGGATTATTTGATTCAAACCACACTTTAATAGGAAATTATATGGCAGATGATATAAATACTATTTTGCCAGTGATAAATCAAAACAAAGACATCTTATTTGTTGGAGATGGTGCTGTTGCTCACAAAGGTCTATTAAATATTAATAATTTTAGGTCTGATAATTTACTTCATGCTAAAAATATTAATTTATGCGCATTTAACAAATTTAGCAAAGGAGAAATTTTAAGTGCAGATTCAATTCTTCCAATGTATTTAAGAAAATCCCAAGCTGAAAGGATGAGAAATTTAAATGGATAATATTGAAATTTCTAACATGACTCTTCCCGACTTGGATTCAATTTGTAATATACTTACTTGTGAGTTTGATGATTTTTGGAATTACAATATTCTAAAAAATGAACTAGAAAATAAAAATTCGAAATATGTTGTAGCCAAATTAAATAACCAAATAGTCGGTTTTGGTGGAATTTGGTTTTCTGTTGATGATATACATATAACAAATATTGTTGTTAAAAAATGTTATAGAAATAAGAAAATAGGAACACTTATATTAAATTCTCTAGTAGAAATATGCAAAAATCAACCGCAAAAAGCTGTTACATTAGAGGTTAACTCAAATAATATTCCTGCACAAAAACTTTATGAAAATTTCGGTTTTAAAACAGTTGGAATAAGGAAAAAATATTATAATAATATGGATGATGCAATAATTATGACAAAAATATTAAATTAAAATTGTTGAAAATTTTATGGAGGTAAACAAATGAGAAAAAACGAATTAAGTTACAAAAGTTTAAAAAACATCTGCAACCCAAATAATTTTAAATTTGAAACAACAGATGATTTAGACAGCAAAGATTTAATTTATGGTCAAGACAGAGGAATTAAAGCTTTAGAATTCGGCTTGGATGTTGAAGCTAAAGGTTATAACTTATATGTAGAAGGCCCTTCTGGAGTTGGCAAAACAATGTATACAAAAAACTATGTAAATAAAATTGCTGCCAAAAAGAAGACCCCTGATGATTGGTGCTATATATATAATTTTGAAGAACCAAATGAACCTATTGCTGTTTCTTTACCTGCTGGAAAAGGCAAGGAATTTAGAGATGATATGAACTCTTTTATACAAGATATAAAAAGAGATATTAAATTAACATTTGGTAATGAAGATTTTGATAAACAAAAATCTTTAATGCAAAGTAGTTTTGAACAAAAGAAAAATGCTTTATTAGAAAAGTTAAATAAACAATCTATGAAAAGTGGTTTTCAAGTTAAAACTGCTCAAAATGGCGTATATATGATGCCTATTTTAAATGGTAAAACTATTGAAGAAGAAGAATTTGAAAAACTTGATGAAAAAACAAGAAAACAATTTGAAGAAAATTCTATAAAAGTTCAAGAGCAAATTATTGAAGCAATAAATCAAATTAAAGTTTTAGAGAAAGAAAACATAAAGAAAATCGAAGAATGGCAATCTAATATTGCATTAATAACAATTAATTCACATGTAAATCCATTAAAAGCAAAATATAAAAAGAATATCAAAATAGCTCATTTCTTTGATTGTATTAAATCTGACGTATTAAAAAATTTATCTTTATTTGTAAAAGATGAAGTTCCAGAAACAAAAGCACAAACATTAAAACAAGAAATAGTTAAGCCATGGTTAAATTATAGAGTAAATCTTTTTGTGGACAATAGTAATTTAACAGGTAGCCCTGTTATAATGGATTCTAATTATTTGTACCATAACTTATTTGGAAAACTAGAATATGAAAATCAATATGGAATGTTAAAAACTGATTTTACAATGTTAAAACCAGGACTTTTACACAAAGCAAATGGTGGATATATTATATTACAAGCTAGCGATTTACTTGCAAATCCAATATGTTATGATGCATTAAAAAAAGCTCTATTAGTTAAAGAATTAAATATAGAAAATAATATGGAGCAACGTTCATATATGGTAATGATTTCTTTAAAGCCAGAACCTATTCCTTTAAATGTTAAAGTTTTATTATTAGGAGATTCAAATATTTATCATACTTTGCTTTCATTGGATCCTGATTTTAAAAAGTTATTTAAAATTAAAGTTGAATTTGAAGAAACTGCACCGAGAACAGATGTTAATATAACAAAACTTGCTAAATTTGTTCACAGTTTTTCAGAAAAGGAAAACATGCTCCCATTAGATAAAGGTGCTATGGCCAAACTTGTTGAATACACTTCTAGATTATCAGATAATCAAGATAAACTTTCTACTAGATTTAATGAAGTTGGAGAAATTGTTGCAGAAGCTTCAACTTGGGCAAGGCTTGCTAAAAAGAAACTTGTAACTAGTGAGTTTATTGAAAAAACTCTTGCAGAAAGAATTGAAAGAGTTAAAAAATATGATTCTTTATATATGGAAATGATTAAAGAAAATACACTTATTATAAATACAGATGGTGCTGAAGTAGGTGTAATAAATGGACTTACTGTACTATCTATTGGTGATTATACTTTTGGAAAGCCAGCCAAAATTACTGCAAATACTTATATGGGTAAAAATGGCATAATTGACATTGAACGTGAAATAGAAATGTCTGGAAGTTCACATTCAAAAGGTGTATTAATACTTTCTGGATATTTGGGAGAAACATTTGCACAAGATTTTCCACTATCACTTACTGCTAGTCTTTGTTTTGAGCAATTATATAATGGTGTTGATGGTGACAGTGCTTCTAGTACAGAATTATATGCAATTCTTTCTAGCTTGTCAGAAATACCAATTAAACAATCAATTGCAGTTACTGGTTCTGTTGATCAAAAAGGTCATATTCAACCAATTGGTGGAATAAATGAAAAAATAGAAGGATTTTACCAAGTTTGCAAACAAAGAGGATTAAATGGTGAGCACGGAGTTATAATGCCTATACAAAATGTCAAAAACTTGAATCTTTCTGATGAAGTAATTAATAGTGTTAAAGAGGGTAAATTTCATATATATGCTATTTCTTCTATTGATGAAGGTATAGAAATTTTAACAGGTGTGCCTGCTGGTAAAAAGAATAAAGAAGGCAAGTTCCCTGCTGGTACAATTAAATATTTAGCTTATGAAAAGTTAAAACGTTATGCAGAAAATGCAAAAGAAAATAAATAATAGTAAAAAAACAAAGGGTACATTATAAATGTACCCTTTTATTAATAATTATTCTGCTTTTGGTTCTTCTGTTGTAGTTTCTGTTGCTACTTCTGTAACAACTTCTTCTTTAACTTCTTCTGCAGGTTCTTCTACTAATTCTTCTTTTATAGTAAGCTCTTTAGTTTCAATTCTTGCGCCTACTTTTTCTTTAGTCTTAGCAGATTTTCCTAATCTGTCTCTTAAGTAGTATAGTTTTGCTCTTCTTGCTTTACCAACTCTTATAACTTCTACTTTTTCTACTGCTGGTGAATGAATTAAGAATGTTTTTTCTACACCTACTCCGTAAGAAGTTTTTCTTACTGTAAATGTTGCATTTACTCCTCCACCTTGTTTTTTAATTACTATTCCTTCGAAAACTTGTATTCTTTCTCTGTTTCCTTCTTTAACTCTTACATGAACCTTTACTGTATCTCCTACTTTTAAGTAAGGGATTTTGCTTTTCATTTGTTCATGCTCGATTGATTTGATTATGTCCATTATATAATCTCCTTTCTTAATAAATCTGGTCTTTTTTGTTTTGTTATTTCTATGGCCTTTTGTGCACGCCATTTTTCAATTTCTTTATGATTTCCGAGATTTTAAAACCTCTGGTACTTGTTTATTTAAAAATATCTCTGGTCTTGTGTATTGTGGATATTCAAGTAATCCATTTGAAAAAGATTCTTCTTCTACTGATTCCTTGTTTATAACTCCATCTACATATCTGCTAACAGCATCTACTAATACCATTGCTGGTAATTCCCCTCCTGTTAGTACATAGTCTCCAATTGATATTTCTTCATCAACTATTTCATCTAATACTCTTTGATCTATGCCTTCATAATGTCCACATAGTAGTATTAAATGCTCTTCATTCGATAGTTCCTGCACTTTATTCTGGTTTAATGTACTTCCCTGTGGTGATAAAAATATTGTTTTTGCATTAGTGGATTTTAGAGATTTAAATGCATCATATACTACATCTGCTCTAATTACCATTCCTGCCCCTCCACCATAAGGTGTATCATCTACTTTTTTGTGCTTGTCTTTAGAAAAATCTCTAATATTAATTAAATTTATTTCTATTAAATTATTTTCTATTGCTCTTCCCAAAATGCTTTGTTTTAACGGCTCAAACATTTCTGGAAAAAGTGTAAGTATATCAATTTTCATACTAATCCTTCTAATAGATGAACTGTTATAATTTTATTTTTTATATCCACATTTTTTATTACCTGTTTAATTGCTGGTAACAAAATTTGTTTTCCTTGTTCATCTTTTACAACATATACATCATTACTTCCAGTTTGAAAAACATCTACTATTTTGCCTAGTTCTTGATTGGCATCAGTGTTTACTTTGCATCCCAAGATATCTACAACATAATATGAACCTTCTTCTAACTCTTCTTCCTGATCTCTTAGAATTTTGATATATAAATTTCTATATTTTTCTGCTTCTTCTACTGTATCTATTCCAGCTAGTTTAAGCATTACCATATTTTTTACATATCTTACTTGTTCTATTTTAAATTCTGTTAGACCACTTTTAGTTTTTATATATATTGTTTTTAAATTACTAAATTTTTTAATATCATCTGTAAATGGTTTTATCTTTAAAATACCTTTTAGCCCAGATGTATTAACTATTTGACCAATTTCAAAATATTCTTCCATATTTTTATACCTTAATCAATAAATTCTATTGTAATTCTTTTTTCTTCTTTTGCTGCTAATGATTTCATAATTGTTCTTATAGCTTTTGCTATTCTTCCTTCTTTACCAATTACTTTACCCATATCATTTTCAGCTACTTTTACTTCAAATATAACAGATTTTTCCCCGTCTATTTCATTAATAGAAACTGCTTCTTTATCGTTTACTAAGCTGTTTATTATTAATTCTAATGTTTCTTTCATACTATTTTGCCTCCTTTTCTATTAAACGTTTTACTGTATCTGTTGGTTTTGCTCCGTTTTTTATCCATTGAGCTACTTTTTCTCTATCTAATACTAATTCAGATGGTTCTGTCATTGGGTTGTATGTTCCTATTTGTTCAATTATTTTTCCATCTCTTGGTGATTTAGAATCAGCAATAACAATGTGATAAAATGGTGCTTTTTTCTTACCTGCCCTTTGTAGTCTTATTTTTACCATTATACTTCCTCCTTTTTTTATTAGATGTTTTAGAATCGTTTTTTACGTTTCCTGCATCATTTATTTATTAAAATTTAAAAAATTAATATCAATTAGAATTTCATACCTTTTAATGAATTTGCATCTAAATTTTTCATCATGTTTCTCATTCCGCCTTTATTAGATTGCATTTTTTTCATTAATTTTCTAGTCATTTCGTATGAATTTATAAATTTATTTATATCTTGCACAGTAGTTCCACTGCCGCTTTGCTATTCTTTGTCTTCTACTTGCATTTAATAACTTTGTATTTTGTTTTTCTTTTTTTGTCATTGAGCATATTATTGCTTCAATTTTCACGAATTCTTTATCATCAATTTTTATGTCTCCAAATTTGTTCATACCCGGTATCATTTTTAAAATTGATGAGAATGAACCCATTTTTTTCATTTGTCTTAGTTGAGCTAAGTAATCATCTAAGTCAAATTCTTGTTTTTTTAATTTCTTTTCTAATTTTTCTGCTTCTTCTAAATCAAATGCCTCTTCTGCTTTTTCTATTATAGAAAGCATATCACCCATACCAAGTATTCTAGATGTCATTCTATCTGGATGAAATTCTTCTATATCGCTAAGTTTTTCCCCTGTTGCTGCAAACTTTATTGGTCTTCCTGTAACTTTTTTAACTGAAAGTGCTGCACCACCACGAGTGTCACCATCTAATTTTGTAAGTATTACTCCATCTATCCCAAGATTTTCATTAAAGCTTTGTGCTACATTTACTGCATCTTGACCTGTCATAGAATCTACTACTAATAATATTTCATGTGGCTTTACATTTGATTTAATATTTTTTAGTTCTTGCATTAATTCTTCATCTATATGAAGTCTTCCTGCTGTATCTAGTATAACCACGTCATTTAATTTTGACATTGCCATACTCAATGCTTGTTTTGCAATTAAAACTACATCTTTTGTATTTTCATTTGCAAAAACTGGTATATTTAATTGACTTCCAACTACTTGTAATTGTTTTATAGCTGCTGGTCTATATACGTCACATGCAACAAGTAATGGTTTTTTGCCTTGTTTTCTTAAAAGATTAGCAAGCTTTCCTGCTGTTGTTGTTTTTCCGAGAACCTTGAAGTCCAACTAGCATTATTATTGTCGGAGGGTTTGGTGTGAAATTAATTTTACTTAAAGTTCCTCCTAAAAGCTCTGTCATTTCATCTCTTACTATTTTAATAACTTGTTGTCCTGGTGTTAAAGATTTTAATACATCTTGACCTAAGGCTTTTTGCTCTACACTTGAAACAAATTCTTTTACTATTTTATAGTTAACATCTGCCTCCAAAAGAGCAAGTTTTACTTCACGCATAACTTCTTTTAGATCGCTTTCTGTTATTCTTGCTTTGCCACCAAGCTTTCTTGTAATTGCTTGTAGCCTTGATGATAGCCCTTCAAATGCCATATTACACCTCCAAACTAATTATAAGCTTCGTCTTAGTCTCTACATAGAATTTTTAGTTTAACTGTCTTTCTACACTCGCTTCTAATTTGTTTTATCTTAAGATTAAACTAAACAGTTTAGTTCTTTTTTTACGTGTGTTAAGATTTCTGCAACTTGTTTGTCTGTACTTCTTTTTTGAATTTTTGTAAGCTCTGATAATATAATTGCTATTTTTTCTTCTTGTTTAAATGTCTTTTTCATAATTCCAAGCTTTTCTTCCAATTCGAAAAGTTTATTCTCTCCCTTCTTTATTATATCTCTAACCGCCTGTCTTGTTATTTCTTGGTTTTGAGCTATTTCTGATAGAGATAAGTCTTTGTCATAGTAATCTTGTAAGATTGATAATTGTTTTTTAGTTAACAAATTTCCATATACTTCACAAAGCATACTTACTTTAACATTTTTCTCCATATTACTATTCCTTTTACTTTTTATTTAGGGATACTTGTATTTCCCACTTTTCATTGGTGTATTTGCATTATATTTCATTCTAAAAACGTAATGCTATACTACTTTACACTATTTTTTGTGTTTTGTCAAGTATTTACTTAGAAAATTCTAGATTTTAGGCAAAATTTTAGGCGGATTATAATCCGCCTATTAAATCTCTATATAATTGTGCTCACATGCTCTAATTAATCTGTTCATTATTGCAAGTCCTAAGCCTTTCTTTTCTACTCCTTCAATAATTACTAAATTCACATTATATGAATCTACTTTTCTTAACAGTGTAAAAATGTTTTGACTTATTTCTTCCAGAGTTTCTCCCATATCCAGTTTGTTTTTTGTTTTATATTTTTCTAAATTACTTGTTCTTCCTAAAACTAAAACATTCTTTTCTAATTCTATTTCTTCATTTATTTTATTTATAAGTTTCTCATTATCACTACTATAAACAAGTAAACATTTTGTATTTGGGGCATAATGCCTATATTTCATTCCTGGTGACATTACCTTTTCATCAGGTTTGCATTCTTCCATTATTTGTTTTTCTACTTCTACCTTTATACCCAATTTTTCCATATCTTCTTTTGTTATTTTACCTGGCCTTAATATATGAACTATATTATCTACCACTCTGATTACTGTTGATTCTACTCCAATATCTGTTATACCTGCATCTAATATATAATCAACTTTTCCATCTAATTCTCCAATTATATCTTCTATTTTTGTTCCACTAGGTTTTCCAGATATATTTGCACTTGGAGCTGCAATTGGTAACTCTGAAAATTCTATTAAATCTTGCGCAATCATATTGCTTGGAAATCTTATTCCTACCGTTTCTAGCCCTGCTGTTACATTATATGGAATACATTCTTTTTTATTTAATATTATAGTTAAAGGACCTGGCCAGAAGTTTTTCATTAATTTTTTTTCTGTTTCGCCAATATTTTGTACTAAATTTTCTAACATATTTAAATTAGATATATGAACAATCAATGGATTATCTCCAGCTCTACCTTTTGCTTTAAAAATCTTACTTACGGCTTTTTCATCTAATGCATTTGCACCTATTCCATAAACAGTTTCTGTTGGAAATAAAACTAATTCTCCATTTTTTATACAGTCAGCCGCTTCTTTTATTTTTTCTAAATTTATTCCATTTTTCAAATCTGCATATTTTGATTTCATATAAATTCTTCCTTTTCACATTCATCTCTAATTTTCGGTTTTAAATACATGTTTGTAATAATCATTTTCTAAAATCAACCTAGACATTTGATATTTTTTATATATTATTGTATTTATTTTATCAACATATCCCTCTTCTACTGTTACACCCTCATTTGGCGTAAATTGCTCTGTTAATGAATTATATCTTCCTTTATCTGTTATAAAGCTCCTATCTGAGAATATTACTATTGGATCTGAATCTGATAAAATGTCTCTTCCCATTAATAATCTGGAATCGAATTCTGCTCCGAACAAGTTTAAAACAGTTGGTAGTACATCTAAACTTGAGCCTATCTTTTCTACTTTTATTGGTCCTTTCATACTTCCACTCCATATTAAAAATGGCATTCTGAATTTTTCAAACTTGTCATCTCTTTCAAATGTTGATAATTCGTTTATTTCACCTAATGTCAAGCCATATGGGTAATGATCACCACTAATTACTATAACTGTGTCTTCCAATTTTCCAGCTTGTTCTAATCTACTTAATAGTTCTCCTACTGCTTTATCTAATTCTATATTAGCAGCCAAATAACCTTTAGCTTTATTAGAATATGGCAAATCTTTAACTTGGTCCCAATTTCTATATACCATCATGTTTCCTATTTTTGTATAGTTCATGTGTCCACTTACTGTCATATAATACGCCATGAACTTTTCATTATTTATATAATCATCTACTGTAGTTTTTACCATTTCATAATCACTATTTGGCCAATTTGAAGTATCCATTCTATCTTCTAGTCCTGTACCCACTGCCAAATAAGAATTATATCCCATTGTTTCTATATATTTATCTCTTTCATAATATGTTGCAGTATGATTATGATATGCATTTGATGAATATCCTTGTTTTTCAAATACATTAGCATATGAATATGGCATATAATTTCCTGCCACTCTTAAAAAGCTCCACACACCTTCTTTTGGTATTAAAGATGTATCTGTAATATACTCACCATCTGCTGTGCTTACTGGAAATATTGGTGTGTAAAAATTATCAAATTGGAATCCTTCTTTATATAATTTATATAGATTTGGTGTTAAATCTTCTCTTATTGCTAATGAACTAAAAGATTCGCCTACAAGAACTATTAAATTTTTATCTTTAAACATTCCTGTATATTTATTCTTTTTGCTTGCTTCTTGTGAAGAAAAATATTCGTGCATTTCTTTTATTGTATTATCTTCTTCATTTTTAATTAGCTTATCAAAATCTATATATGTTATATTATAACTATCTTTTTCTTCTTCTTTTGGAATTGCATTTGTTTGTACTGATAATTTTTCTTCAAATCCAAATATAAATCTTTGCAAATCTAGCCTCATTGTTGTTAAAAGTCCCATTCTGTTTGCCGTTACTTTTGGAACATGTATATTGTAATATAGATTTTTATTTGAATACATGTCATCAGTATTTATAAAGTTTACGCATAATAATGCAATTAATTGTATTATCAATACACTAGTTATTTTGATTGCAATTTGCTTTATCGAATTTTTTTCAAATGTTATTACTTTCTTTTTAGATAATATAATTAATATAATAAGTGGTATTATAAATAATAATATTCCATACCAATTTCGTAAAACAACATCTATTATTACTTCCATAAACTCTGTTACTTGTCCACCATGCATCATAGAAAAAAACGATATTATTGCTTCATACATGCTGTAATAAACAATTTGTGCTCCGAATATTATTATTAGTGCAATGGTTATTATATATGTTATAATTTTATTTACTTTTGGCTTAAATACACTTGTTATAAGGTTTAAAACTATTGCAATTGGAATTGAAAATAATATTATAAGTCCAAAACTTGCAGGAAATGTTTTAAATATAATACAAGAAAATACTAATTCTTCATAAACAATAAATAAAATATAGTAAATTAATAAATTCAGTTTTTTCATACAAGATCTCCTTTTCTTAGTGTATCATATATCTTTTTCTTATATTTGTAAATATATTCTTGCATTATTAATTTTAATCATATATAATAATTTTATATTATTGTAGGAGGTTCTTATATGAAAGTATATGATAAGGAAATATATCAAAAACAAGAAAGTATAAAATATACAGTAATAATTATAGTAGTATTTCTACTTGGTTTTGTTGCTGGTTATTTGGCTAGTTCATTCTCTAATTTTGAACCCAAAAGCAATAATAATACTATTAAAATAGAAAAAATAAATTGATTTTTATTGTAAATATACAAAAGAAGGAGGTATGAGATATGCCAGATAGAAGACAAAATGATAGAAGGGAAGCTTCAAAAAAAGTAACTATATCTTTAACTAATTTCATATTTATTTTTATTATTTTCATAATAATTATTGCATCAATCTTTGGTTTTGCATATGTAAGTGTATATGGTTATAACATCGGTTATGAAGAAGGTTACAATAAAGCTAATGAAGATTTATCTTTTAAATATGCTACTCAATATGATGACGGTTTCTCTGATGGTTATAATGCCGCATTAAACGGCTCAGCTAGTAATCGATAAGTTTAAAACAGAGCATGCTATAAAGCATGCTCCTATTTTTTTATTCAACACTTTTTAAACTTTCTATCATGTTTATTTTTCTTAATTCTTTATTCATTATTAAATTTATTAAAAATGCAAAAACCAGTGTTAATGTAAATGCAAAGAAATAACTTGAAAATGCTCGTTCTCTACTAAACATTACAATATCCATTTCTGCTGTTGATATTATGAATGTTAGTAAATAAAGTCCTAACACTAGCCCTAAAAGTCCTCCAATAATTGTAAGAATTACATTTTCTCTAAATACATAGTTAGATAATTCATTATTATAAAAACCTAATAATTTGATTGTAGCGAGCTCCCTTTTTCTTTCTTCTATATTTATGCTGTTTAAGTTATATAGCACAACAAATGCAAGCATTCCGGCACAGGTAATTAATACAATTACTACTGTATCTAAGCTTTTAATCATATCGCTAAAGCTTTCACTAATACTACTTAGCCTTAACACTTGTGCTATATTTTCATTTTTTAGCAAATATTTAGAAATCTCCTCTTCCGTTTGTTTATCTAAAGCTTCATCTATGTCTAAATATATATGATTGTCTATCATTTCTTCATCAAAAACATCTTCATACATTGCTTTATCCATATAAATATAATGATATACATAGTTTTCTATTATTCCAGACACCTTAACATTTTTAGATTTTTCATCATCTATTTTTATTGTTATTTCATCACCTATATGAGCGTTTAGTAGTTTTGACAACTTTTCTGTTATTACAACTCCATCATTTTGTATTTTAACTTTTTCTTTTGTTTTTCTATCTTGCATTGTAACAAAATCCATTAGTTCATCTTGGTTCTCTACACCTATTATATACACATTTTGTTCTTCACCATTTGCAGCAACATCATTTGTTTGCTGTCTTAAATATGTGTATTTTGAATTATGTCCATTATTTTCTATATATTTGTTTAATTCTTGTTTTTCTTCTTCTGTTAATTCATTCTTTAATGTTATTTCAAAATCATATCTTCTTATTTGTCCATACTGTTTACTTACAATTGTTGCAATAGAGTTTCTAAGTCCAAATCCCATAAATATTAAAGCTGTACAACCTGCTATTCCAATTAGTGTCATAAATAAACGTTTTTTATATCTAAATACATTCCTTGCAGTAATCTTTTGCGTAAAATTGAGATGTTTCCATATAAATGGTATTCTCTCTAATAATATTTTTTTGCCTTCTTTTGGTGATTTTGGTCTCATAAGTTTTGCTGGAGTTGCTTTTAGCATTCTGTAACATGCAAACATTGTTGCTATTGTAGTTGAAGCAAATGCTGCAATTCCGGCAATTAAAGTATACTTCATATTTACTTTCATTATTACTGTTGGCATTGTATGATATAAAATCTTATATGCTTCAGAAATTACCCATGGAAGTGTATATGAACCTATAACTGCACCTAACACAATTCCCAATAATGTTGCACTAGTTGAATATGTTAAATATTTTAAAGCAATTTTAGGTCTACTATATCCTAAAGATTTGTATGTTCCTATTATTCCCCTATCTTCTTCTACCATTCTTGTCATTGCAGTTAATGAAACTAATGCTGCTACCAAAAAGAAAATTATCGGGAATACTTTACCTATTGTTGCTACACTATTCGAATCTGATTTATATGATACATATCCTTCATTTGTTTCTAAGTCTAACACATATATTTTTACTTTTAGGTCTTCTAGTTTCTTCTCTGCATCTTTTATCTCTTTTTCTGCATCTGCTATTTTCTTGTTTGCTTCTTCTTTTTTATCATTGAACTTATCTTCATTTTGTTTAAGTTCTTTCCTGCCATTGTCTATTTTTGTTTGTGCTGAATCAAGTTTTGCCTGAGTTGTTTTTTTAGTGTTTTCTAATGTCTGTTTTTGATTTTCAAAGTTTTTTAACCCCTTATTGTATTCCTCTAAACCTGAATTCAACTCATTTTTATATCCCTGAAGTGTACTTTTTTCTTGTTCTAGTTTTGCTTTACCTTGTATTAATGTTTGTATACTTGTAATTGCCTCTTGTGGTGCAGACACACTTTGCAAATACTCTAAATATTTATTTAAATCTGTTAGACCTGTTCCTTCTAGAGCTTTCTGCTCTGCTAATATTAATTTTTGCTCTTCTGCATTTAGTTGTGCTTCTGCATCATTTAGTTCTTTTTGCTTTTGATCTAAAGTAGATTTTGTTGAATCCAATGTGGTTTTAGCACTTTTTATTTGATTATCATATTCCTTCATTTTGTTATTGAAATTCTGCTTTTGAGTATTTAGTTCTTTTTGTGAATCTTCTAGTTTTGTTTTTCCATTTGCAATTTCTTGTTCGGCATTTTTTAATTCGTTTTTAGCATCTTGAACTTCTTTTTTAGCATCATCAATTTTATTATTTGCTTCTTCATATAAATCTTTGTACTTTGTATCTGCTAATACATCTGTTTTTTCTTTTACTTCATCTCTAATTTTTTCTATTTCTTCTATATATTCATCTGAGGTTCTATTTTTATTATTTGTTGTTACTTTTGCATATATGTTTGTGTATTCTTCCATAGAAAATGCATCCTCTAGGACTATTGCAAATCCTGATATAGTTCCATCTACAAGTGTTGTGCTACCTCTGGATATTGCTACATATAAAGGACTATTAGCAAAACCAACTACTGTATATGATTTAACCTTAAATACATCTTCTAACTCTTGGTTTTCTGTATCTATAAATTCTATTGTATCTCCTATTTTGTAATCTGTTTTTAATTTACTATCTAAAACTATTTCATTACTTTGTTTAGGATATTCTCCTTCCACTATTTCAACTTTATTCATAGTATTCTTGGTTACATTATCAGGAGCAGAACTTACACTTAAAACTTTTTCTTTATCTCCTTGTTCTACAACAGCACAAATTGATTTTACAGGCTGTATATAATCAATTTTATCTATATTTCTTATAGTCCCCACATCATCATTATCAAATCCAACAGTAGAAATTAAATTAAGATCAAAAACATTATAATCATTAATATATTTATTAAAAGTATTTAGCATATCTGGGCATGATGCATTTATTCCAACGAAAAAAGCAACACCTAATATTACAATTGCAATAATAGATATATATCTTTTTCTTGTTCTTTTTATTTCTTTAACAATATCTTTTACGTATGCTTTTTTCATCTTTCCTCCATAAAATTCTGAACAAAAGAGGACAGACCCCTTTTGTTTTTTCTCTGTTTTTTTGTTTCTACCATTCAATTTGGTCTATTGAAACAGGGTTTTCGTTAATTCTATTTTCACTAACTTTTCCATTTTTTATTTTTATTATTCTATCTGCCATTGGTGTTATTGCTTGGTTGTGTGTAATTATTATAACTGTTATATTTTTCTGTCTTGCTGTATTTTGTAATAACTTTAATACTTCTTTTCCTGTATTATAGTCTAATGCTCCAGTTGGCTCATCACATAAAAGCAATTTTGGATTTTTAGCAATTGCTCTTGCTATTGCAACTCTTTGCTGTTCTCCACCAGACAACTGTCCAGGGAAATTATTCATTCTCTTTTCAAGTCCTACATCTTTTAAAACTTGTTCTGGATCTAATGCATTTTTACATATTTGGCTTGCAAGTTCAACGTTTTCTTTTGCAGTTAAATTTGGTATTAAATTATAAAATTGAAATACAAATCCAATATCATTTCTTCTATATGTTGTAAGCCCTCTTTCATTATATTTGCTTATATCTTTTCCATCTACAATTATTTTGCCACTAGTTACACTATCCATTCCACCAATTAAATTTAAAACAGTAGTCTTTCCGTGCTCCGGCTTGGTCCTACAACTACAATAATCTCTCCCTTTTCTCCTGAGAAAGATACACCATCTGCAGCCTTTACATTTCCATCACTATATAATTTTGTAACGCCCTTTAATTCTATATAACTCATAATTACACTCCTTAACTTTAAAATTATATATTACAATTATTAACTTTATATGAACTTTGAGGGAAAAAGGGGTCTGACCCCTTTTTCCCCATTATTGTTAAGCTGCAAATATTGCTCCCACTGCTCCAAATACTCCTGCTGATGCAAGCCCCATTATAATTCCTGCTAATATTACTCCTAACATAACTGCCAAAATACTTCTTTTAAAATCCATATCTAATATACTTGCTGCAAGTGTTCCTGTCCATGCTCCTGTTCCTGGAAGTGGAATTCCTACAAATATTAATAATGCAAAGAATAATCCTGTTTTTCCTGCTTTTTCTTGAAGTTTTTTTCCACCTTTTTCTCCTTTTTCTAAGCACCATTTAAAGAATTTACCTATATATTTTTTATCTGCTCCCCATTCTAAAACTCTTCTAGCAAATAAATAAATAAATGGTACTGGTAGCATATTTCCCAATATACAAATTATATAAAGTGGGAGTACTGGAATAGGATCTCCCCATAGCGAACTCAATCCAATTGGGATTGAACCTCTTAATTCTATTAATGGTACCATTGAAATTAGAAATGTTATTATGTATTTTTTTAGCATTTGTATTCTCCTTTTCTATAAATTGTAATTTGTTTAGTTCCGGGTGAATTCAGGACAGTCCCCAAAATCCCCAGGTTTGGTGATTTTGAGGGACAGTCCCTAGAATTCCCCCCTCACACAAATTACAATTTTTCTTCTTGTTTTTTCTTTTTTGTTCTATAATCTATAAAGTCATTTGTTATTAATTTTATTACTGCAATTATTGGAACTGCTAAGAACATTCCAAGCACTCCAAAATATGCTCCAAATAGTGTTACAGAAAATATTACTAATATAGGGCTTAATTGCAATGCATTTCCTACTATTTTAGGGTTTATTATATTTGCATCTATTTGTTGAAGTATTACTACTACTATAACCATCCATATTGCTTTTGCAAATCCTCCTGTAAATATTGTTATTATACTAGCAATTACTACTGCAACTATTGCTCCGAAATATGGAATTATATTAAACAATCCTATCATAAATCCTAATAGCACCCAATATTTTACTCCTAGTATCCACATTGCTATTGATACTATTATTCCTACTATTATTCCATCTAATACTTGGCTTGATACAAATTTAAAGAATATATCATTAGCTTTCATAAAATATTTGTCTATAATCTTACAAGTTTTATCTTTAAATATTGCAGAATTTAGTCTTCTTACAAATTTTAATATTTGGCTTCTTTCTGCTAATATGTATACAGACATTATTAGTGTAACAAACACACTAAATATTCCTTGAGCTACTCCAACAACGCCTTTTATATAGCCATATATATTTTCTAGGCTTAAAATTTTGGTTATATCTATTTTTTGTAAGTTTGCTATAATTTCTAAAACATCTGCTTTTTTTATTATTGCATCTTCTGGCATATTTTCTACATATTCCATTGCTGTATTATAATACCCTGGCATGCTATTAGCTAATTCAACTACACTTTCTGAAAGTGCTGGTATTATTATATTTATAATTATTACTAGTAACAATATTGCCATTATATACACTGTAATAATTGATAAAGTTCTTGCTCTTTTCTTTATAAATTTTGGTTTTAACTTTTTGTATAAGCTTTCAATTTGCCTACATGGTATATAAAATAAATATGCTACTAATATTCCCATTAAAAATGGCATTAATATTGATAATAATTTGTTAAACCATATTGAAATATCGTTAAAATTGTCTAGCGTTTTGTATACAAATATCACTGCAACCGCAAATATAAACCAGTACAGCCATCTTGTCCATTTTTTTGTTTCTTTCATTTAATTTCTCCCCTTTATTCTTCTATTTCTAATCCTACTGGGCAATGGTCACTTCCCATTATTTCTGAATAAATATATGCATCTTTTATATTTTTACTTATTCTATCAGATACTAGAAAATAGTCAATACGCCACCCTGCATTATTTGCTCTTGCATTAAACATATATGACCACCAGGTGTAAGCTCCTTCTTTATCTGGATACATTTTTCTAAAGCTGTCTGTAAATCCAGAATTTAATAATTCTTCAATTTTACTTCTCTCTTCATCTGTGAATCCTGCATTTTTTCTGTTTGACTTTGGATTTTTTAAATCTATTTCCGTATGTGCTACATTCAAATCTCCACATATTATTACTGGCTTTTGTTTATCTAATTTAATTAAATATTTCTTGAATTCATCTTCCCAAGTCATTCTATATTCTAATCTTGCAAGTTCTCGCCCTGAATTTGGCGTATAGCAATTTACCATATAAAACTTATCAAATTCTAGTGTTATTACTCTGCCTTCTTTATCGTGTTCTTCTATTCCCATTCCGTATGATACCTTTAAGGGTTCTTTTTTTGTGAAAATTGCTGTTCCGGAATATCCTTTTCTCTCTGCATAATTATAATATTGATAATATCCTTGTAAATCTAATTCTATTTGGCCTTCTTGCATTTTTGTTTCTTGAATGCAAAATATATCTGCATCAAGTTCTTTAAATGATTCTTCAAAGCCCTTTTTATATATTGCTCTTAATCCATTTACATTCCATGAAACTAATTTCATAAATTTCTCCTTAATTTTCTTTATATACTTTTAATTTTACCAACAAACTATATATTTTTGTCCCAAATGGTATCATATATATTTCTTCTTTTGTAAGCATTTTCATAAAAATTACTAATAATAAATATATTATTGCTCCTAGGCAAATAGCTATAATTGTTGATATTGCATTCCCAAGTGCACTTACAATTACTTTATATACAATATAAACTATAATTCCCATAACTGCTGATGCAAAAGTTGGTTTTAATACATGATCTTTTAAATTCATATTTAGTTTTATTTCTTTGTTTAGATAATACATACATATTACAAATAGTATAACTTGGCATACTATTGAGCTAATAACTGCTCCTAATATATTAATTTCTGGATTACTTATTAAAATAATATTTAAAATTAATTTAACTACTCCTCCAATTGCTAATGCTATTGCTGGAATATGTACTTTACCAAATCCATATAGCCCACCTTCTACAACATAGTTTAGTGATACAAATATCATCGTAATTGTACTTAAGACTAATATATTCGCTCCATTTGAAGCTGCTGGATAAATTAATTTTAGAATTGGTTCTGCAAGTGCTACTAATCCAGCTGCGCATGGCATTATTAATAAAATTGAAGCAAAAAATGAAAATGATAATCTTTTATTTACTGTTGCATAATCTTTTACTGATATTGCTGATGATATTGCTGGAACTAATGCTGTGCAAAAAGCTCCTGTAATTGCAAGTGGAAGATGTATTATTGTTACTACTTTTGATAATACTCCTGATAATTCCATTGCTTTTGCTTCTAGTGCTGCTTTCCCGCCTTCTAGAATTCCAGAAAATGCAGTTTGTATACAATTACTTATTGTAACTGTGTCTATCATATTATTAATAACTGATATTAATGAACCAATTGTCATTGGTATTGATATTGCAAATATTGTTTTTATAAGTTTTCCTGTAGTTTTATCTTCTTGTTCAACTGTTTGTGCTTTGCATTCTGCCATAATTCCTTTTTTTCTTCTCTTGTAGAAGATAACTAAATATGTAAAAGAAATTAAAATAGCCAGTGTTGTAGACAAATTTCCTCCTGCAGCCATTATAGCTGGATCTTTACCTACTAATGCATATACAAATGTAATTGTTAAAACACAATTAAAAAATTGCTCTAATGTTTGAGAAACACTTGTTGACTTCATGCTTCCAAGCCCTGCAAAGTATCCTCTTAAAACAGCAGAAGAAGCAACAAACATAATTGCTGGTGCTAAAACCATTAAAACATATTTTACATCTGGCACATTTAATATTTTTCTTGCTATTATATCTGCTCCAAAAAATAGTACCAAAGAAAAAAATGCTCCAATTAATGTAAATATCTTTAAAGAAGTTTTAAAAATCCTATATGCTCCTTTATGATCACCTGTTGCAACTCTTTCCGATACTAATTTAGAAATTATTGTAGGTATTCCAACTGATGATAATGTAAGTAGCAAAGAATACACTGTGTAACCTGCATCATAATATCCATTTCCAATATCTCCAAATCCCTCTATATTAATTATTACCAGCCTATACACAAATCCTAATATTTTTATAAGTATCTGTGCAATCATAAGCATAGCAACATTTTTCATAAATGATGAACTGTTTTCTTTTTTCATTTTTTCTTGTGCTTTCATTTGTACCTTCCTTTACTTGTTAATATTTATTTTATATCATATATATAATTTTTTTACAATGTTTTTTCTTTTAAATAGAGGAAATCTCAAAGGTAATAGCGATTATAGAATTTTTCCTATTCAATAAAAAAAATAAGGGGGTTGTTCCCCCTATCTTTTATTATTTTTATTTTATTACTTCTACGTCTAAGTATCTTACTCCCCATGCTATTGCTTCTGCGTGTGAATTCATATAAACGTCTATTCTGTTTCCTTGTATTGCGCCGCCTCTATCTTCTACTACATAAGTTTTTCCGTTTATAACCATTTGTGTTCCAAATGCAAATGTACTTGGAGCTGCAACTGTATGGTTTGCTGTTGCTCTTTTTCCTGATGCTGTGACTCCGTTTGTTTTTCCACAACATCTTGCACATGAACAATATGCTGTAACTTTATATCTTCCACTTGATGCTGTTGTTACTCCTGCTCCTCTTGATGTGCTTCTTGATGTAACTGTTTGTATTTGAACTATTTTATTTACTGGTTCTTTAATTACTTTAGAAGAAAGTTCTATTCTTTCTACTTCTACATCGCCTTTATATCTAACTTTATATGTTACTTCTTTTATACCGTTTTTTCCAGCTTGTATAACTTTATTTACTGTATTACTTCCATTTGAAACATCTTTTGTTATTGTTTCAAATGGAATTTCTTCTTTAACAGTTATTATTTCTTCTGTAATATCTGTATAATTTTGTGCTCTTTCTTCTATATTTGTGTTTAAATTTTCATTATTTATATCTGCAATTTGTGTTGGCTCTTGTCCATTTAATGAAATAACTATTGCATTTGCTGATGTAATTTCTTCTTCTAGCGCAGGTGTTACAACTTCATCTGATGAAATCATTATATGGTTTTCTTCTAATATTTCTGATACTTTTGTTTTTGATGTTAAAACTGTAATTTCGTGGTTGTTTGAAAATCTTATTTTAACACTGTTTACTTTTACATTTCCCGCTAATACCGATATCCCTAAGATTACAATAAATAATATACTTAGTGCAATAATCTTTTTGTATGATATATGCGAGTTTTTTTGTTTATTCATAAGAATATTTAATCCCTCCTTCAAGCGACCTTTTTTATTATACTATTTTTTTAACGATTTGTCAAATTTGGAATTTTTTTACCAACTTCTCATAGTATAATTATATGCTGCTTGTACAAAAATATGCATACGGAGACAAGGTTTATATAATATATAAGTTTAACAGGCAAATTGGAATTTATATAATTATTTCTTGCTATGCTGTTTCCGGTATGCTATAATGAATTCGTAAATTTATTTTAATAGGGGGTCTTTATTATGTGGATCGCAATAATTATTATTGTAGTATTAGTAATTCTTGTAATTTCTATGTACAATACTTTAGTTAGATTAAGACAAAAAGTAAAAAACTCTTGGAGTCAAATTGATGTTCAATTGCAAAGAAGATTTGATTTAATACCAAATTTAGTAGAAACAGTTAAAGGATACATGGCTCATGAAAGTGATGTATTAACAAAAGTCGCAGAACTTAGAACTTCTTGGGCAAATGCAGGTACTATCCATGAAAAAGCAGAACTTGATAATCAATTATCAGGAGCTTTAAAAACTATTATGGCAGTTTCTGAAAGTTATCCAGAACTAAAAGCTAACCAAAACTTCTCTGAATTACAACAAGAATTACAAAACACAGAAAATAAAATTTCTTTCTCAAGACAATTTTATAATGATAGTGTAACAATGTATAACACTAAATTAGAAGTTTTCCCTTCTAATATTATAGCTTCAATGTTTGGTTTTAAACCAGAAGAATTCTTTAAAGTAGAAAGTGAAGAAGCTAGAAAAAACGTTAAAGTTGATTTTAACAAATAAAAATTTTTAAACAAAAAAAATCCAGTTTTAAACTGGATTTTTTCATTATTCCAAAACTTAAATTAGTAAGAACAAATAGTTTCTTAAATAGCTTTATTTCCAAATATTTTTTCTGCATTATTGTATGTTGCTTTTGCAACTTCTTCTAATGGAATTTGTTTTACTTCTGCAATCTTTTGCGCAATATATTTTACATTTCTAGAGTCATTTCTTTTACCTCTAAAAGGCTCTGGGCTAAGATATGGTGAATCTGTTTCTATTAACATTTTATCTAATGGTACCATTTTTATTATTTCAGGTGCATTTTTGCTATTTTTAAAGGTTGTTGGTCCTGCAAAAGATATATAAAAACCTAATTTTAGTCCCTCTCTAACCAAATCCACATTAAATGGACAACAGTGAAAAATTCCTTTTTTGTTACAATTGTTGTTTTTTAATATTTCAAGTGTATCATATACTGCTTCTCTTGTATGTATAACTATTGGTAAATTTAATTTGTTGGCTATTTCTATTTGAGATATAAAAACCTCTTTTTGCAAATCTTTATTTTCTTTGTTCCAATAATAATCTAGCCCAATCTCGCCTATTGCAACCACCTTTGGGCTTTTAGCAAGATTTTCAATTTCTTTTAAATCTTCTTTTTTGTAATCTGCTATGTCATTTGGAGAAATTCCAACTGTCGAATATATAAAATCATGAGAATTTGCTATCTGTATTGCGCTTTTAGAAGATTCTAAACTATACCCTGCATTTACTAACTTTGTTACACCAGATTTATATATTTCTTTTAAAATTTCTTCTCTATCTTCTTCAAATTTTTCATCATTATAATGTGCATGTGAATCAAAAAGTTCCATTTTAGTCCTCCACTACTGCAACTACTGTTGCCACCGCATATTCTTTGCAATGTGATATTGATATATCAATACTTTTTAATTTATCAAATTTTATATCTAGGAATTCTATTTGTGGATTTCCATTTTTATCATTTATTACTTGTGCATTATGCCAAGATATATCAAACTTATTCTTTAGAAGTCCTGATATAGCTTTAAATATTGCTTCTTTTGCCGCAAACCTTCCTGCATAGTGATAGTATTTTGCATTTTTTTTGCTCTCACAATATTCAATCTCTGCTGGAGTATAAATTATATTTAAAAATCTTTCTCCGAGATCTCTCTATTGATTCTTTTATCCTACCTATTTCTATTATATCTGTTCCACAAAAGGTTTTCATCTTTCCTCCTTGCTTATCTTATTCTTATTAGCACGAATAGATTAATTATGTTTAATAGCAATGATATTACCAAGGCTATTAAAATTATTTTATTTACCTTATTTTCTTTTTCTACAGATGAGTCTTTGTATATAATATCATATTTGTTTTTTATATTATTATACAATTCCTCTAACTCAAATGTCTTTTTCCATTTGCTATAGAAAGTTGTACCTGTAACCGAATTAGTTAGCTCTTTCCCCCATATTTCTTTTGTGAATTTTGTAAACACTCTTCGTATACTATCAATATTTTTTTTGCTTTTTAAATCAAGTTCTATCTTTTTTAAATAAATTCTTTGATACAAACTAAATATTAACGTATATAAATAATCGTTATCATATTCAAATAATAATTTTGTATAATTGTTTGTGTCTATGCTAGATGCAAGAAATGTTGCACTTTGCTTTGTAAATCCGAATCTTGCATTTTTAAATTGATCAACTGTTTCAACTATTTTATTTAGTTTTTCTCCATTAAAAGCAATTGTATTATTATTTGGTAGAACATTTGTAAATTTTATAAAATCGTTTTCTATGTCATTAAAGTTTTCCCAGTTTTCTTGCTCTACACATGCATATGTATAAACGAAGAATCTTCTATTGTACATATCTATATCCTTTAAATCTGCGAATTTTCCTTCTCCCCCTATTACTTCTTGTATAAACTGTGGCAAATCCTTCATATTGCTAAATTCATCTGTTTGTATTTTTATATTATTATATTCCTTTAATTTTGAAAATTCTGAATTTATATCTTTAAATTTATAGTTAAAGTCTAATAAGTTCGAGAAATTTTGATTGTTTTCTAAATCCGTTTTTATTAGTAAAAAACATATTCCAGAATCAAAGCAAATAACTTCTATATTTGTTATATTAAAAAATATTCCTTCATTATCATTTATTTTACCTTGAGCTTTTTTGTTTAGCTTGTATTCAAATACATTACAATGCAAATCCGCTAAAAGATTTGATTTTAGTGCATTATCTAAGTTTTCAAACTCTTTTATTTTTTGTTTATCATAGCTAAAAGTTGGAAAAATATAATCTCTTACTTCTGGCAAAAAATATGAGTATATATTTAAATCTCTTTCCTTTTCAAAAAACTTTAAATTAAATTTTTCATTTTTTAACAAGCTCAATAGATATTTTTTATATTTATTTTCTTTAATTAAAAACGGTTTTATAAAATATGTGTATTGATATTTTACTTTTAACTCCATTTTTCTTCTCCTCTTTTGCAAATAGATTTTTATGTTCAAGAATAAAGGGGGAATATCCCCCTTTTGTCCTTCTATTTTTCGTAATATAATCCACTATCATTTAAATGCCATTTGCCTATAAATGTTGTATATATATTGCTATCTAAATTAACTGATGGTTCTAATTCTACTGCTCCTACTTTGTTTATGCTTCCCCATACTCCATCTTTTTTTACAGCAGCAAAGCCACATGAATTTTGCTCTGTTCCATCTTCATATATATAATCTACTATTACTTTTCCTTCTTTGTTTACATATCCATATTTTCCATCTTTTTTACTTAAGAATAAGTTGTTTGATGTTAATATATCTGAAGATTTCTTTTCTTCAAATTTGAAATTGTAGTATTTATACTCATTGTTTGTATATACTTTTATATAACCCTTTTCTTGATTTATTTCAGATACTATTCCATTTATTTTTTCAGATAAATTGTTATCAAATATTACTGTTTCTGTATCTGATACATCAGCTTGTATAAAATCGCCTTTTTCGACATAATCCATATTTATATAATTAAAATCCTTTACTTGCTCATTGTTCAGATTAATAATTCCGTATTTTCCACCAGTTTTTGCTATGTAATATATAGAAAATGTATATTTTATTTGTTCATATTCTACTGGAATTTTTTCTTCATTCTTTGTTGTTACAACTCCATACTTTCCGCCTTTTTCTACTACTACATTTTCTCCTTTTGCTTCTATTATATTGTCATAACCACCATCTATTAAAATTTGATTATCTTTATTTATTAGCTTCCATACTCCAGCATCTTTAATTGCAAACATTTCTGAATTATTTAAATATTTTACATCTTCATATTTTGGCTCTATAATTACTGTTCCTGTTGTGCTTATTATTCCATATTGGTTATTATCATTTACTATTATATATTCGTTTTTATATCCTTCTTTTAAAGTTTTTATATCTTTGTATTCTGTATTTACAATAGTTTGTCCTTTTTCATTTACAAGTCCTACTTTTCCGTCTTTTTTTACTAATAAATTATTTGTTACTCCTTTTAATGCTGTTATCTCATCATAATCGCAAGGCAAAACTTCTTTTCCTTCAAAATTTATTAATCCATATTTTCCATCTTTTTCTACTCTTAAAACATCATCTTCATACCAAATGTTTTGTTTTGAATCAAAATTATCTATTGCTTCTACTTTGCTATATTCTTTAAATATTTCTTCATTTTTTTGATTTATTACTTTTGTTTTATATGTTCCGTCTTGATCATTTAAATCATATGTACAAATAAATATTGGAACATCTTTGTTTGGAATTAATACTATTTCGGTATATTCAGGATTAATAACCGTTTCTCCCTCATTGTTTATTACACCAAACTTACCATTTTCATATACTGTATAATATGAGTAGCTTTTTACTTTCTTTTTATCTTCTCCATTTTTTATCACATTTACAATTGAAACAATCACCATTATTATTACTAAAATTGCAACAATTACGCCTAAAACTTTTTTCATATTAAGTTTTGGTTCTGCATACCTGTTATATCTTCTACCTTTACTACTCATTTTTTACCATCCCTTCATAGACACAGTTTTTACTTTTATAATATATCATAACTTATGCTTTTTTCCAATAGTTTTCATATAGTTTTTTTGCAGTCTCTGGGCTATCTTCACCAGTCATATTTTTTACTGGTGCAAAATCTTCTTCCCTTTTTCCTCTTAAAATTGATATATTGTCAAACAACTTAAAACTATCAAATATAAATTTCTCAAATTTATATGCATTTGGTTTATCTACTTTTATAAATTCTCCGTTTTCATTTAAGTAATCTGCTCTTTTAAATGCTATATGATATTCTAATTCCTTTGTACTTGCTCTTTTTATAGCACCCAAACTAAATAAATTACACATTATATGTGATTCTCCAAAAACCAATTCTCCTTCATCATCTTTTATACAAGCAATTTCTTTTGGAAGCTCTGTATATTCAATAACTTTTATTTTATTGTTTTGTTTACACAAAACACCTACTCTTTCTTCTGGATCCCTTTTTAATACAGTTCTTGTTCCTATTTGATTTCCTTCGCTTATAGTTAAACCTAAAAGTAAACTATCTACTAATTTTAATAAGATATTGTCAACAGAACCAATAAAAATCCATTCTATACCTCTTTTTTCCATGTCAGCAATTGCACCTTTTTTTAGCATAGAATTAAAAATTCCACCATTTCCATTAGAAGCTTCTTTTATTAATCCTTCTTTATTTAGCAAAAGTTTACCTTGTTCTGTTATTAATGGAAGTTCACCTTGTTCAAAAATATATACATATTCTTTTGGATATCCAAAATAGTCCTTTTCTTCTAAAAAAGTTACTGTATCTTTATTATTTTCCCTGCTTGTCATTATGTACCAAGGTATAATTACACTATATTTTTTGTTTGCTCTTTTTAGTGTATCAACTATAATTTCAAATAAATATTTTCCATTTTCTCCAACATCAACTTTATATGTACCTTTTGGAAGTAAATGTCCGAAGTCTTGTTCCTTGGCCACCTGCCATAGTTGCCACTGCAAATTTATTTTGTTTTATTATTTTTGTTGCAATTTGCTCATACTCATCTAGCTTTTCCTTTGGAAGTTTATCCGGATTTACCCCTCTTATTGGTTCTAATTGTTCCAAATCTACATATATATCTTCAAATGTTTTTTCATATAACTCTTTCAATTCTTCAAAATCTATTTTTAGTACTTGCTCTGCAAGCATTTCTTGTTTTTCTTGTGGCATTTTATCTGCAATAGAAATTATTTGTTGTTGATTATATTTTTCTAATATTTTTTTAGCATTCTCATAATTATTCATTCTGATTCCCCTCTTACTTAATCTCTACATAATATAACATTATTTTTACTTTTTGTCTACTCTTTATTTTCTTGTTATATATTATGCAAAATTTAATATAAATGTAAATAAGAGGTGTGTCCATGAATAAGTTTAAGATGCTTGTATTAAAAGCCAAATCATTAATTATTCCTACCATTATATGTTTATTTACCTTGTTTTTAATTCTTTTTTCAAATAGTAATTTATCTGCTGCAAAAAAAGGATTAAGCTTGTGGGCAAACTCTGTTGTTCCTTCTCTTTTACCATTTTTTATTGCCACAGAACTTTTGGGATATACAAACATAATATCTATACTTGGTAAAATGTTAAACAAATTGATGAAGCCTGTTTTTAATGTTCCTGGTGAAGGTGCTTTTCCTTTTATAATGGGAATTATTAGTGGTTACCCTGTCGGTGCAAAAATAGTAGCTGACTTTAAAAAGCAAGGTTTATGTTCAGATATAGAAGCAGAAAGGCTTATTGCTTTTACAAATAATTCTGGGCCTTTATTCATTATTGGAACAGTTGGAATTGGTCTTTTTAAAGATACTAAAACTGGAATTTTATTACTGATAACACATATCTTTGCATGTATCACTGTTGGGATTTTGTTCAGATGGTGGAAAAATAGCAAAAATAAAAGAAGCACTTCTTTTATCGAAACTTCTAATAAATTGCCTTCTAGAATATCATTATCAAATTTGGGAGAAGTTTTGGCTAGTTCCATTATGAATTCAATTAGTACCATATTTCTTATTGGCGGATTTGTTGTGCTTTTTTCTGTTGTTATTTCAATTTTAAATAGTAGTGGTTGTTTAGAATTAATTTCTAGCTTTCTTTCACCCATTTTTAAAACTTTCGGTATTCCCTCTAAATACATAAAAGGAATTGTAATAGGCCTTATAGAACTTACAAATGGGGTTTGTTCTATTGCATTAATTGCAAGCAAAAACATATCAACTAATGTTATTATTTGTGCTTTTCTACTTGGTTTTGGTGGAATTTCTGTAGCTTTGCAGGTTCTTAGTATAACCTCTAAGAACGGAATTTCTATAAAGCCTTATTTACTAGGAAAATTTCTGCAAGGATGCTTCGCAGCACTTTATACATATCTGATTTTAAACAATTTTTGTTTTTTAAATTTGGATTTGTAAGTACATAAAATTTTCAATTTTCCCTATTCGACAAAAAAACCGAAGCATAAATTATGCTTCGGTTTTTTACTCAAATAAATCGGAATGTGAGCCTGTTCTGAAAGCTGTTAATACTAATTCTTGTTTATTAATTGAATATATTAAAAGCCAATCAGGCTGTATGTGGCATTCCCTATATCCGTTTATAGTCGCCAACTAGATAATGCTCTTTGTATTTTTCCGGAAGGGGAATTTCTTTAACTAACATTTCAACAACTTCATGTAAAAGGTTCATGTTTAGTCCTCGTTTTTTCATTAATTTGTAATCTTTTTTAAACAAATTACTATATTTTACTATCATTAACTAATCCTCTTGTTCTAAATCCCCCCACATTTCATCTAAGTCTGTATAGCCCTTGCTTAGATTTTTTCCTTTTTTAGCGTCTTCCATTGCTTTTATTGTTTCTGCATTTAACTTAGGTTTTCTAATTATAAACGGTATACTATCAGTCATTACCACTTGCTTTAAAAAAATTGTTACCGCTTCTGCTATGTTCATTCCTAAGTCATTTAATGTTATTTCAACCTCTTTTTTTAACTCTGGTTCAATTCTTATATTTAAGGTATCTGTCTTAGCCATAATTATCACCTCTCACCTTTATATCAAAATTGTATCACATTGCATTTACATTGTCAATACTATTATATTATTATGCCCAGTTAAAAGTGATAATATTCTTTTATTTTTTTGCTGCGGCTATTAAACCTTTAAATAGTGGTCCTGGTCTATTTGGTCTTGATTTAAATTCTGGGTGGAATTGTCCTGCTATAAAGAATGGATGGTCTTTTAATTCAACTATTTCAACAAGTCTTCCATCTGGTGATGTTCCACTGCATATAAGTCCTGCTTCTTCCATTTTTTGTTTATAATCATTATTATATTCAAATCTATGTCTATGTCTTTCTGCTATTTCTTTTTTACCATATAATTCAAAAGCCTTTGTTCCCTCTTTTAATATGCATGGATAACTTCCAAGTCTCATTGTTCCGCCTTTGTTTTCTATATTCTTTTGGTCATCCATAATATGAATTACAGGATTTTTAGTGTTTTCATCAAATTCTTCTGAATTTGCATCTTTTAGTCCTAGCACATCTCTTGCAAATTCAACAACTGCCATTTGCATTCCTAAACATATTCCTAAAAATGGTATTTTATTTTCTCTTGCATATTTTATTGTTGCTATTTTACCTTCTATTCCTCTATTTCCAAATCCTCCTGGAACTAAAAGTGCATCATATTTGCCTAGTTTTTCTTTTGCATTATTATCATTTATCTCTTCTGAATCAACAAAATCAATATCAACTTTTACATTATTTGCAAATCCTGCGTGTCTTAAGCTTTCTGCAACTGAAAGATATGAATCTTCTAATGCTACATATTTTCCCACAATTGCAACTTTTACTGGACCTGCTTCTATTTGTCTTATATGGTCAATCATTGCTTGCCATTCTTCATTTCTTGGTTCAACTTTGTCCAAATTTAAGCATCTACATACTTCTCTTGTAAGTCCCTCTTCTTCTAGCATTAGTGGTACTGCATACAAATTGTCTACTGTGCTATTTTGAATTACACTCTCTGGTCTTACATTGCAATATAAAGCTATTTTCTGCTTCATATTATCTAGTATTGGTAATTCTGATCTGCAAACTAATATATCTGGTTTAATTCCTAAAGATTGTAATTCTTTTACAGAGTGTTGAGTTGGTTTTGATTTTAGCTCATTTGAACCAGAAATGTATGGAAGTAAAGTTACATGTATGTATATTACATCTCCTTTTGGTTTTTCTATTCCAACTTGACGTATAGCTTCTATAAAAGATAATCCCTCTATATCTCCTATAGTTCCACCAATCTCTGTAATTACAATGTCAACATCTTCGTTTTCAAAGCTATATATATTTTCTTTTATTTCGTTTGTAATGTGTGGAATCACTTGAACAGTTTTTCCTAAATATTCTCCTCTTCTTTCTTTTTCTATTACACTAGAATAAATCTTTCCTGTTGTAATACTAGAATTCTTAGTTAAATTTTCATCTATAAATCTCTCATAATGTCCCAAATCCAAATCTGTTTCTGCCCCATCATCTGTTACAAAAACCTCTCCATGCTCAATTGGGCTCATTGTTCCTGGGTCTACATTTATATATGGGTCCATTTTTTGAATTGTTACTTTATATCCTCTATTTTTTAAAAGTCTACCTAAAGATGCAGCTGTTATTCCCTTTCCTAATCCAGATACTACTCCACCTGTTACAAAAATATACTTTGTGTTCATTTACATTTTCCTCCTAAATTCCAAAAACAAAAATAGATTTAAAAAACTTGCCCTAAAATTGGGGTTTTTTTTAAATCTATTATTTATTATTATTAATATGTAAATATATTATCATTTTTTGTTATATTTTGCAAGAGATTTTTTAAATTAATTTGGGGAAAAAGGGGTCAGACCCCTTTTTCCCCAATTCTGCTTTTAAAGTTCTTGCTTATTTCTAAAATCTTGGCTATTTGGCTTGCTTTTATATTATTTGTTTCTAATATCTTTCGTAGTATTTTCTCTTTTTCTATTTTGTTATAACTCTTTATTTCAGATAGATTTTCTAAATTTGTTATCCTCTTTATTAATTTCTTTGCTTCTTCATCTGTTAATTTATCTTTTAAGTATATGCTATCCATTTCTTCTTCATTTTTATCATTAACAAACTTAATAAATCTTTTTAAAGCTGTAAACTTATTTTCTCCGAACTTCTTTAATATTTCATCTTTCTCTATAATTTTATTATTGAATATATATTCTTTATAGCTACTCCATCTATAATCCTCAGTTTTACATATCCCTGCCTTTTCTGGATTTCTATGTATATATCTTATTAGCCTTAGCAAATATTCATCATTATAAACATATATGCTTTTAAACCTATCTTGAAACAAGTGCCCAACTCTTTTATGCTTTTGATTAAATTCATACGCATATTTAGATGTTATATTCCTCATAAAATCACTTATTGACTCTTCTTTATCTTTAAATAAAATATGTACATGATTGTTCATTAAACAATATGCATAAATTTTACAATCTAATCTTTTTTTGTAATAGAGTAGCATTCTTATAAACATCTTCTTGTCTTTGTCATCATAAAATATTTCTTGTTTATTTACTCCTCTCACCATAATATGATATGTTCCTGATTTTACAATGTTTCTTTTACAACGAGGCATTACAACCATTCCTTTCTTTCTATAATAATGCCCCTGTGTTTTTTATCCCCCTACTAAAAAATAAAATGGGGAAAAAGGGGTCTGACCCCTTTTTCCCCCATTTGTTTATTTCATGAATGTTTCATATGTTCTGTATGCTTGGTATATATCATATTTGCTTGTTACTTCATATGGTGAATGCATTGATAATACTGGTACACCACAGTCTATTACGTCTATTCCCTTGTTTGCTAGAATATAGGCTATTGTTCCGCCTCCTCCTACGTCTACTTTTCCTAATTCTCCTATTTGGTATGGTATTTCATTTTTTTCTAACATTGCTCTTATTTGTGCTACGTATTCTGCGTTTGCATCTGATGCTCCAGATTTTCCTCTTGCACCTGTATATTTGTTTAGTCCTATTCCGTGTCCTAGGAATGATGCATTGTTTCTTTCTGATACACTTGCATATATTGGATCTAATCCTGCATCAACATCTGCTGATAACATCTTAGAATTACAGAATACTTTATCTAATTGATTTGGTCTGTTTTCTGCTTTTTTATTTAGTAACTCTGCTACAAATGTATCAAATACATTTGATTCCATTCCTGTGTTTCCCATGCTTCCTATTTCTTCTTTGTCAGCTAATATACATATTGCTGTTTTTTTAGGATTATTTACATTTAATATTGCTCTTAAAGCTGTAAATGCACATATTCTATCATCTTGTCCATAACCTGCTACCATGCTTCTGTCAAATCCTAAACTTCTTGCTTTAAATGCTGGTACTAATTCTAACTCTGAACTTAATAGGTCTTTTTCTGTTATTCCGTATTTTTCGTTTAATATTCTTAAGATATTTAATTTTACTCTTTCTGTTACTTTTTCATCTCCATAAGGAATACTTCCTATAAGTAAATTTAAGTCTTCCCCTGCAATTCCTTCTTTTAGTTTTTTCTCCATTTGATCTTGTGCTAAGTGTGGAAGTAAGTCTGTTATCGTAAATATTGGATCTGCTTCATCTTCTCCTATATTTATTCTTATTTTTTCTCCTGTTGTTTTTACTATAACCCCATGTATACTAAGTGGAATTGTTGTCCATTGATATTTCTTTATTCCTCCATAATAATGTGTTTTAAAATATGCAAATCCTGAATCTTCATATAATGGATTTGGTTTTAAATCTAATCTTGGAGAATCTATATGTGCTCCTACTATATTTAATCCAGTTTCTAATGTATCTGTTCCTATTACTGCAACATATACGCTTTTTGCTCTATTTATATAGTATACCTTATCTCCTGGCATTAATGTTGGTTTTTCTCTTAAGTCTACAAAGCCATTCTTTTGTAATATTTCTTTACTAAATTCTACTGCTTCTCTTTCTGTTTTGCATTTATTTAAAAAATAAATGTATTCATTTCCAAATGTATCTATTCTTGTTTTTTCTTCTTCTCTTAAGTTCTCCCATCCGCATTCCTTTTTGTTAAATAGTCTTGCTTTTAGCTCTTCATATTCTGACATAAGCTTATGCTCCTTTCTTTTGTTATATATTTGGTTTTACCCATTTTTATAAATTATATCACAAGCATTTTTTTCATACAATATATACCAATAATTTTATTATATCTATTTTTTTAATTTATATACATGTGGCAAGCCCTGTGTTCACCTAATGTAAAAACCAATAAAAGGTTTTGGCCTTTTATTGGTTTTTATTAGTTATTATTTTTTAAGTACAAATTTTTTTATTAAGATAATTCCTACTCCTAGTACTGCTACTGCTGATATTGTTATTATTGCTATTTGTACTGGTGTTATTTTATCTTCACCTGTTGGCTTTGTAATTCTAAATGTCTCAGCCCAGAATTCGTCTTCTTCATTGTATTTATCTAAAGTAATTCTAGTGTCTTCACTATGTACATAGCTTAGGTTAGCTGGTGTGCTTTGGTCTCTTCTTCCTGCTGCATTTGTGTAGTGTGTTACTTGTGCTATATAGCTATCATATACTCCACCATTTTCTATTTCTGATGCTGATAAACCTACTGAAACTACAAGCTTTTTAGAAATATCTTTGTCATCTTTTTTCATTTTGCCTGTTGCTTTTGTACTTTCTATTTGCTCTTTTATTTCTTCTTCTGTTATTCCAGTACCGTCTTCTTTGTATACATTTTTATTTTCTACTAAAGTACTTCCATCTTGATTTTTTATAATATTAAAGTCTGTTGTGCTGTTTACGAATTTTACTTTTGGGTTTAATGCTTCTTGGATTTGCTCTACTGATGCTAAAACTTCTTCATCATTTTCACCTTTTGTTCCTGTATAGTAGAAATCTGAAATGTATGTTCCGTTTGTATAGGCTACTTGCTTTTTAGCATCTTTTACTTCTCCCTCTAAATTTGAAAGTTTTTGTGCGTACTCTTCTGCTTTTACTGCTTTATAGTAGCTAATTAAATTTTTGTTTAAGTAATCTATGTCGCCTTCGTTTCTAATTACATATGTATATGTTATGTATGCGTCTGCACCTTGAGCTAATTCTGTTGTATCTGTTTGTAAGTACCACAATCCTCTGTTTGTTCTTCCTGATTTTGTTGCAGATAATCCATCTCTTTGTCCTTCTAATTGTATTTGATCGCCTTCACCTTGGTCAAGAATTTTATTAATATCTGCTGTTGCATTTGCTATTAAGTTTACTCCACTTGCTACTGGTTTTACTGTTAAACCTGTTATATGTTTTTCTAGTACTAATTTTGTTTTTGGTCTTTCCATTAAACCAAAGTTTACGTTGTTGAATTGAGTGTTTGAAATAGTTGGACTGCTTCCATTTCCTACTTCTGTTGTATCACTTGTGTTATCTTTTACGTCTGTGTCTACTGGTACTTTTATTTTTAATGTTTCTGCACACATCCAAGTATTTTCTAATACAGCTTTTAATTTCTCATCATCTGTTCCTATTGATTTGCTTAGTAATGCTAGTTCTGCACCTTTTGTACCATCTACATCTACTGCATAGCTCATTACTTTTAATCTTCTTGCTTCGTTATCTACTGCTTTTGAGTTTTCTCCATCTAAAGATATATTGTTGTACCATTCTGCATTATAGTTATAATCAACATAAGTAGATTTATAGTCTTCACCATTATATGTTTTTATATTATTTTTAGATTCTTCAGTTGCATCTTTTGATTCAATTGATTCATCGAAATATGTACCATCACCGTATATAAATCTTACAATGTAGTTACCTGGAATAATTCCTTGTGTAAATTTGTATTCACCAGCTTTATTCATATCATCAACTTTAAAAGAATAACTCTTTCCTGGATATCTATTTCTATCTGTTGTTTTTACTGTATTGCTTCCAGCTACTGTTTCTTGCCAAATGTATTCATATTGTTTATTATTGATTTCTACAAGTTCTATAAGTTGAACTATTACGTCACTGACGTTATTACCATTAGTATTAAATACTTTTCCAGAAATACTTCTTTCTGCATTCTTTTTGAATGTAATAACAATTCCATTTGCTGTATCTGTATCATCTTCACGTCTAGTTGTTGGTTTGTTTTCTCCTAAGAAAGTATTTCCTGGTGCAGAATCTGCATCTACTAATCTTCCTTCTGTTGTAGAATATTCAACAATTTCTGCCACATTTGTATATTTGCTTGTATCACTTGGTTTTTTAAAAAATGTGCCATCTTCATTCTTCCTTACTTTGAATTTTAATGTTATTTTTTTACTTTCTCCTGGCACTAGATTAATATTGCTTATAGTTAGTATTTTATTCTTTTCATCGTTAACAGTTCCTTCCACATCGCCTACATATTCATATCCTTCGTCATAGCTGTATTTAACTTTAACTCCTGTAGCGTTGTGTTGCGTACTTTGGTTATTTATTTGCAATGCGTATGTGACATATACTTGTAATTCTGTATTTTTATCTTTTTTATTAGGTAATGCTTCTCCATAAGGTTGTCCTAAACTATTTGTATCACCTGGCACTTTATAGTCATCAATTCTATAATAGTAGTCTGAATAAGCTAAGTATAAATTATAATCAACTTTATCATCTGTCGTTTTATATAATTTTTCTTTCAAGTCTTTATCTAGCATTCCATCTAGTATCTGGTCATAAGTATATGCAGTTTTTTGTCCATTTATTTCAATTTCAGCTGAATCTACGTCTGTTCCTAAGTTTAAGTCAAAGAACTTTTTATATAATCCAAAGTTAATGTCAAATGCATAACTATCTAAGTTAATTTCTCCAACGCCGTTATTGTCTTTCCATGTAGTTTTCCAATCATCTGTTTTTTGTAAGTATTTTTCACTTCTTGCTGTTACAAAAGCTTGTTTTCCATCTTTTTCTACATTTGAATATATTGCTTTGTCTGGTATATTCTCTTCATCTTGAAGTGTATAGTTAATTGTGTAGCCACCATTTGTTTTACTTTGGGTTTCATTTTCTGTTCCAAATATTGTTTTTGTACCATCAGCTAATCCATGGTCTTCTTCTGATGTTATTTTTGAAAATACCCCTTTATTATCCTCTTTATTCTTATAAAGCATGCTTATATCTGGATTTATTAAAGGATTATATGTAATACCATCATAATCAATTTCTACTTTATAATCTGTTCCAACTGGTATATAGTTTGTTCCGTCATCTAATTTTGTGAATAAATATTGACCTTGTTTTAATTTTACTGTGCCTTCTTTTCCTAAATTGTTTAGATAAGTTACCTCTTGTCCATCTTTTTCTGCAGTTTTTGTTGTTGCTACAGTTTTATCATTTTCGTCAAGCAATCTTACTGTAACTCCACCTAAAGCTTCGTCGTCACTTTCGCTATATGTGTTATTTATATCAGGTTGTTCTTTACCTGTTTTTATTTTCTCTGTCCAAACTATTCCACCTAAGTTCATTATAGGAATATCTTTAATATTTAATACTAATTCGTGATTTATTAATGTTACTTCTCCTGTTTTAAACTCATCATCAGTAACAGTATCCTCTTTTTCTGCCTTATGTATAGTATATGTATTTCCTTTTCTTTTTAATGTTACTGTTATTTTTCCTTCAATTTTTTTGTAACCTACTGGTGCTTCTGTTTCTTCCACTGTAATTACTATGTCTTTACTTAAGTCTGCTATTTCAATGTCTTCTAATACTATGTTTCCATTTTTATCTGTTGTTACAATTATTGTTGGAGTTCCTGTTGTTGGTATTTTATATCCTTTTATACTTGCAATGTTTGTTAATGTTAATTTGAATTTTGCTCCTTCAACCTTCCCTCCACCTACTGATGAAGTCTTTAATAATGTTAGTTTTTCTATTATTGATTTGTTTTCTACTGTTACAGGAATTTTATTTATTCCTGATTTGCTATCTTTAGTAACTGTTCCTATTGTTATTTTTTCATCTGGTCCGCTTATTTTTTCTACTTTCCATACTGCTTTATTCTGGTCATATGTGAATTTTAGCACGATTGGTTTTTCTAGTTTTTTATAACCTGCTGGTGTAAATGTTTCTGTTATTGTTGCTGTAAATTCATCTGGACTAGTTGGTTGTACTTGTGAAAATACTATTTTTCCATCTTTTCCAACTGCTTTTGTTTCTCCTTTTAGTCCATTGCTGTATTCTATGCTAAATTTAGCTCCTTCAACTGCATCTCCAGCAGTATCTACTTTGTCTAATTCAACTTGCACAGGAGGGATAAGGTTGACTTTGTAATTTAAAGATTTTGTATCTTCATGTAATTTCCCATTTCCTGTCATTAAAGCCTGTGATGGGTTAGTGCCTTTAAAATAGTACCATTTAGCTTCATAATTTTTTCTACCTATTGTAACCTTTAAATCATCAATTGATCTAATATTTGAATCTTTTTTTACTAAAACATAAAATTCTGGTAATATATCATATCCTATTCTTTTTTCTGTATCTGAATATGTTATTTTATACTCTCCATTTAACTGTTTACTTAAAACTAATATTTTACTAGGATTTATAATGCTTTCATGAATTTCCTCATAATTATTTTGTCCATTCTTTTTTACTTGTATATTACTAATATAATCTCCTTTTGATGCTTCATATTTATATGGACCTATTACTATATACTCACTTGGTTTTGATTTATTTGGTAACTCTTTAATTTTATTTGCTAAATTTTGGTTTTCTTCCTCTATATTATAGTATGTTTTAACAGTTGTTTGAATTTCCTTTATTTCTGTTCTCGCATTAATTTCTTCCATAGTTAAAGCATTTTCCTCTACATCAGCAATTACCGCTGATATTCCTACAAGCGCCCCTATAGAACCATAACCTTTCGGCTCAAAATAACTTAATATTTCAATATACTTTTCAGTTCCTTGCAATTTTGATGCTCCATGCAAATCCCATATAATTGCAGACCATGGATTTTTAGCTATAGCTCTATGATAATCTGGAAATTGATAAGATCCTTTATATGTATTGAAATCAAAATTATCTTCAATCATTTTCTTAAATGTAGAATAATACTTACTTTTTGTTGCTAAAGCATATGCAATTTTTAGACATTCATCATTTGTTATCGCAGTGCATTTTCCAGTTTTCTTTACAATATTTGATTTTCTTCTAGTATCAACATCTACAGAACCAATGCATTCATAGGTTACTACTTGTTGTGGATTATTTCCCCATGGCTTAGTTTGCGATTCCTCAACACAGTAAAGATCACTATTCTCTGCTAGATCTTTACATACAGCAGTATATTTAGAACCGTTAGTATATGTATTGTTCTTATTAATTGTTGTATTAGTTGTTGAAGCTGCATAACTTTTGATTGAAGGCATTAAAATAAGTGCCATTAAAATTACTAATAATATAAGTCTTTTTTTTGTTATATGATTGTATTTTATAATCATTTATTCTCCCTCCTTTCCTATATATTCTTTTCAAGTATTACTTTTTTATTTATTAGATATATTCCGCCACCTAATATAAGCATACTTGTTATTATTATTCCGATATACATCATTGGACTACCTGTTGCTGTACTTATAATTAATTCTGCTGTGCTGTAATCATTTTCTTTTTGTTCTTTGTTTGCTGGTGTAGAGTTTGTATCTACTAGTCCAAAATCGTTTTTATCTTCATATATTTCTGCTGCATTTGTAAATGTACCTGTACTATTTGATGTCATTGCTTTAGTTAAAACTAATTTAACTTGTTTTGATTCTCCTGGTTCTAACATTATGTCTTTTAATTCTTCTGTATACAAGTTTCCGTCTGTTCCCTGATACCAATTTGTATTCATTTCTGAATTAAATTTTAGTCCTTTTGGTAAATAGTCTGCAATTACAGTTGCTGTTCCTGGAACTGCCCCATTATTTTTAACTTCTATTTGATATTCTACAAGTACTGTTGAGCTTGCCATTTGTTTTGCTTTTATTTCTACTTTTGCTAATTGTTCATTATTATAATTGTATTCTGTTGTTCCACTGTTGTTTTGAACAGTTACTTTTGTAATATATTTGTTTAATTCTAAATCAAATTTTGAATTTAGCACTAAACCTATATTAATGTTTTCTATATTTCCATTTGTTACATTAAGTGTATCTGTTTTTACTGTTGTTCCTTCGCTTGTTGTAGGTGCAGTTGGTACAGAATCTTTATTTGTTACTGGTGTAAGCTTATATGTTTTTGTGTTGTATTCAAATTCTATTATGTATTTTCCAGCTTTTAATTCTTTGAATTCATATTTACCATCATTATCTGTTATTGCTGTTATCTCTTTTCCATCTTCACCTTTTAGGTATTCTGCAACATTATCTTTGTTAATTTGTTTTATTTTTACTAAGATACCTTTTAATAATTTTTCCTTTTCATCTTTTATTCCGTCTTCGTTCTCATCAAGCCATGCTGTACCAGAAATACTGTATGTTTTATCTGTTGGTGTATCTGGTTTGTCCGTGCCTGGTTCGTCTGTTCCCGGTTTATCCGGTTCATCTGCTTTAGTTCCTTTTAATATGTACTCTATAGTTTTTTCGCCGATATTTATATCTTTACTACTTTCCCATGCACTTCTAGGTGGAACACTTGCATTTAACGTAGATATACTCTTTATTGTACTATCCTCTTCTCCTTCCGCTAAAACAACTCCACTCCAAGATATAGTTAATTCTTGTTCTTCTCTTAAGTTAATTCTTACGGTATATTTATCACCTTTTGTTTTAAAATATTTTATACCATTATCTTCTTCTGATAATTCTTTTCCATCTAAAACGACCTTTACTTCATCACAGCTTAATCCTTCTATAATGTTATTATTAAATATTATTGTTTGCGCATATTTAGTAGAATTTTTTATCTTTGCAGTATATCCTAAAATGTCTCCAGCTTTAACATATTTATTTCTTGTAGCATCTGTTAAATTTTTTGATATTACGTCAAAATCTATTTTTGGTTTAACTACATTATTTGTTTTTTGAATAATGTAATTTTTTATTTGATCTGTATCTATTGTTGCTTTATATGATATCTCTTTTTCAAAAATGCCTTCTGATAATTTTTCTGTCTCTATTAAATATAGAATTATCTCTGCTCCTTGATTTGGCTGAATTGTACCTATTTTAAATTCTAATTCATTATTTTCTTTTTCTACTGGCAAAATTCCTTCCTTTATAATTTTTCTGTCATATACGTTTTCTGTATCTCCTTCAAATAGTATTGCACTTAATTCTTCATTTTCATTCAACTTTGTTCCTTCTGGCAATTTACTTGTAATAACTACATTTGTTAAAGTTTCGTCAGATACATTTGTTATTGTTGTTTTATATCCTAGTTGTCCTCCTTCGTAAATAAATTCTGCTCCATCACTATATGCATCTTCAATTGTTGCTTTTATTAAAGCTTGTTTTACTACATTTTTTACTTCTACTGTTTTTGCTTGATCTTCTTTGCCATTTGGTATTGCTTTTATTGTTGTTGTAATATCTTTTTGTTTTGTTTCTTCTGGTAATGCTTTTACTTTTGCTGTTATTGTTTTTGTTACTGTTTTTCCAGCTTCTATATCAAAGTTTTCTGGTTTTGATACTAATTCTAATTCTTCTGGAAGACTTGCTTCTATACTTACATTTTTAGCTGTAACATTTGATTTGTTTGTTACATCTACTGTAAATGTAACTTCTTGTTCTTCATATACAGTATCACTTATTGCTTTTGCAGATACTTCTATTTCTATTTTTTGTGGTGTTTCTAGTGTTATACTTGCTGCTTTTTGTATTTTGTCTTCTATTTCTATAGCATATGTGCTATTCATAGATTTGTTTGCACCTAAATTTTCTGGTATTTCTATTTTATATGTAAATGTTGTTATTGATTTATCTGCTAATTTTGCAAATGTGATTTTGTAGTTTTTGTATGTGCTTGCTTTTTCTGCATTATATGCTTCCCAAGTTTGTCCATCTGCTGAATATTCTACTGCTGCATTCTCTACTGCTATTTGTTCTTTTAGTATAGGTGTTATTGTAGATCCTTCTCCTGCGAAGTTCCCTACTACAACTACATTTTCTATATCTTTTTCTGTGTTGTTTATTACTGTTCCTTTAACTTGTGCTATTGCTGATTTTTCCTCGCTTAATAAACCTGTTTTGCTGTTTTCTTTTATTGCTAATATTTCAGGTTCTTCTCCATTATAATTTGATATACTATTTGCAAGTATTATTCCTTTTTCTGCAGAGAATGTTACTTGTTTTGAATCTTCTATTTTTTCTTCTCCATTTACTACTGTTAATTTAATATCTCCTGTAGTTGTTGGTTGTAATTCTGGTGTTTTTAGGTTCGCAGAAAATGTTATTGTTGTATCTTGTCCGTTATAGTCTACGTATTCTCCTTGATTTCCTGTTAATTTTACTTCTATTATATTATTGTTTATTGTTATACCATTTAATTCTAATCCATTAGCATTTGATATTCCTTCTGTGTTTTCTACTATTGATGCTTCTTTTACTTGTTCTGGTAATTCTATTTGTACTGTTGGATTATTAAATAGTTTGTCTGTTTCTTTGCTTGTATGTAGTGTAACTGTAAAGTCAACTTTGTTTTCTTCTCCTACTGGTAAAGTTTCTTTATCTTTTCCTAAATTTATTCCCAACTCTGCATTTGATTTTGGGCTTACTAGTGAAATTTGTTTTGATATTGTTTCTGTTGAATATATAAAGTCTTCTTCGCCTGCTTTTTGTATTCCGGCTATTGCATTAATTGTTAATGAATCTATTTTATCTATTTTTGACACATATTCTTCAACACTTGAAATGTTTAAAGTTTTTCTACTTGCTATGCTTAATTTTCCAGCTTTTACTGGTTTGCTTATTTGCACTCCTATTTGGCTTGCATTTTCTGAATAACTAATTCCAAGTATTTTGTCGTTATTTTCTATAGTGCTCTCTTTTGTTATTTTTCCTAATTTTTCACCTGTAGCCATGTTTAGGATAACTATTTCTCCATTCTCCCCTAATATGTTTATAAAGTCTTCTTTATTTATATATGTAGCATTATAATGTGTAACTGGTTTTATGTCTTCTGAATCTGATATATTTAATTTGTCTATTTCAGAAACAGCTAATATATCTCCTCCTATTTGTGTGTTGCTTATATTTAATGTCCAAGCTTCTGCAAAGCTTTCTCCTTTTTGAATGTTTCTTTTACTTAAGCTTTTTGGTGCTTGTATATCTAATTCTAATAGCATATCTTTTTTAGCATTTGTTGCTTTGGAACTTGTTTTGTTAAGTCCGTTTTCATCTACATAAAGTTTAAGGTTGCTTTCTACTGTAGTTTCAATCATGTCTACATTTTTTACACTTTCTTCATTATATATATATGTAACTACAAATTCGTCTACTGCATTTTTAGCCCATGCTACACAATTGTTTTCATCTTTGCTATTGTTTACTGTTATTGTTATTTTTCCACTCTCACTATCATATTGCCATGAACCTAATTTGTTTTCCTCAGCTGTTCCAAAGTTTATTGAACCGTCTTTTCCGTTTGTTGCCATTGTTGAGTATGCTGCTACTTCAACTTTTTCTGCTTTTAGTTCATTTTCAGCTACAAATTTACCTTCTTCCTTTTTTCCTGATTCTAGTGGGTTTGCTGTTATTTGTGTTTTTTCTATTGGATATATGTTGTCTTTTATGCCTGATTTTATTTTTACTTGTACTACTCTTTTTTCTTCTCCATCTATTGTGTATGTTTTATTTGTTATTATTTCATTTTCTAGTACCTTTGTTGCTTTTTTTGTTTCATCATCCATATTATAAAGCTCTTGTGCATTCCATTTTACTGAAACTGTTTTTTCTTTATTTACTTCTTCTGTTTTATTATCGTTCGAATATGTTCCTGTTAATTTTATTTTACTTTCCATGTTTAATAAATCCAATTTAAATTGGTCATCATTTCTTGCTACTATTTTAAAATATAATTCTTTAGTTTCTCCTGCATTTATTTGATCTATTCCACTTTCATCTTTTAACTTAAAGTTGCAGTTGCTTAAGTCTAGATTTACATTTTTTAAATTACCTTCCTTTACCGCTATGCTTAAATGTAAATTTAATTCAGACGTTATGTCTGCTTCTTTTACTTCCTTTCTTTCGCTATCTAGTATTTGGGCATTAAATGTAATTTGATTTTGCTCATCTGCTGCATATGAAATTAAACCACTTCCCAAATATGATCCGAAGTAGTGCAAAATTTGAAAAAGTTAAAGTTAAAACTAAAAATGTTGCTAAAACTTTTGTACTAATTTTTCCATCATTTGATTTTTTTAGATTTTTAAACATGTTTTTTTCCTCCTGATTTTATTTTAGTATTTTTTCTTTATCTTCTTATATTTATATAGCATTATTCTCACATTTTTTGCAATTAATGTCAATATACGTTTTTTCTATTTAATTGTTCAAATTCTACATCCTTTTTAAATTTGTTTACGGAAACTAATAGATTAAAAAGAATTTTTGAAAAATTACATTTTCATGACATTTTTGTAATTAAACGTAATTTCGCTATGATAATTTTATACATATATATTATATACGGTTATGTAAACTTTTTCAAGTGGTTTTTCTCACTTTTTTCAAGTTTTGTAGGTGTTTTTGGAAATATTAGTAAAAAGCATATTTCAATTAAAAAAAGAGAAAAGAAAAACAGGAATTATTAATATCTTTAACTCCTGTTTTTTGTATTATTTAGTTAATAATTAACCTGCAAGTTCTCTTTTTATTCTTAATATATTGTCTAATGTTTGTAAATATCCTTCTTTATAGCAAAACTCCAATTTTTTTATATTAAATGGTTTTACTTCTCTTAAATCTATTTCTAAAACAGATGTGCTTGCATTAACAGATTCTTTTATTAGGTTTTCTGTCATTAGGTCCAATGATTGCATTGTTATATTATATATTGTTTTTTGCTTTCTTGGGCTTTTTAGTTTAAAACGTAATGCAAGAACTTTGTCTATTCCCAATTCTTTTGTTTCTTTTACTGGTAGGTTTGAAAATATTCCCCCATCTACAAATTGATATTTTTCGTGTTCAAACGGAGCATACATTCCCGGGAAAGTTGAGCTCGCCCTTACGGCTTTGCCAATTTCTATGTCGTGTATATACTCTTCACCTTTTAAATTTTCGTTATTTGTGAATATTATTTCTCTGTTTGAGATTAAGTCTGTTGCTGGAATAGTGATTGGCATTTTTAAGTCTTTTATGTTTTTTACATTTTTCTTTTTAGCTGCTTGCTCAACTACTTTTTCTATGTTTTCACTAGTTGTTATTCCACCTAATTTTATATCTCTTGTGGCTTTAATAGATTCCCATATATATTTAGGGCTTAAAGATAAAACCTGACTAGAAAATTCTCTAAATAATTTTATTATCTCATCTGTTTTATATCCCATTGCATATAAGGCAGCCACTATACTTCCTGCTGATGTTCCACCTATTGCTTCTATTTCTATTCCGTTTTCTTCTAGTGCTTTTATTGCGCCTATATGTGCTGCACCTCTTATTCCGCCTCCCGCTAATGCTAGGCCTATTTTCATATACTGTACCTCCTTTATTTTCTTTTTGTTTCCATGTTGTACACTATTTTTCCTATTGTTTTGTCTGGTACTATTTTGCTTAAAAATCTTATCATTTTGTTGTTTGCTCCTGGTAATATCATATATTTTCCTTCAAACATTTTGTCTATTGCATAGTTTGCAACTTCTGTACTTGTCATAACTTTTGTTTTAAATTCTACGTTTGCTTTTTCTAAAAATGGTGTTTTTATTGGCCCTGGACATAGTGCACTTATTTTTACATTCGAGTTTCTTTTTCTTAATTCCTCGTAAATGCTTTGTGTTAATTTTAACACATATGCTTTTGTAGCATGGTATGTTGCCATGTGTGGTCCTGGCATAAATCCTGCTATTGATGCTACATTTAATATATATCCACTATTTTTTTTGCACATGTCTTGTAAGAATAGTTTTGTTAGTGTATGAACTGCACACACATTTGTGTTTATCATGTTTAATTCTGTTATTAAATCTGTTTCTATAAATTCTCCACAAGTTCCAAATCCTGCATTGTTTATTAATATATCTATATCTCCTACCTGTTTATATAATTCCACACAATTTTCCGCAAGGCTTAAATCCATGCATATTATTTGTGTTTTTGTTTTTAGTTCTTTTTGTACTTCTTCTAGCTTTTGTTGTTCTCTTGCTACTAAAACTAATTCTATTTCTTGCTCGCTTAATATTTTTGCCATTTCTTTTCCTAAACCTGATGAGGCTCCTGTAATTAATGCTTTCATGTTTTTCCTTCTTTCTAAATTGTTTGCTCTATTATATCAGATATTTACAAATTTTAATAGTTTTTACTTTATTTATTTTGATTTTTGTTATATAATCTTTTCAATATTGTTTAGGGAACTTTCACTTTTAAGAGTTTTTTTAACATTTATTTTATAGAAATGAGGAGATATGCTATGGATTATAATCATAAAGAAATAGAAAAAAAATGGCAAAATTATTGGGATGAAAAACAAAGTTTTAAAGCAATTACTGGAGATAATAAGGACCCATATTATATATTGGTAGAATTTCCTTATCCTTCTGGTGCGGGTCTTCATGTTGGGCATGTTAGAAGCTATACTGCTCAAGATGCTTTGGCTAGAATGAAAAGAATGCAAGGTTATAATGTTTTATATCCAATGGGCTGGGATGCTTTTGGTGCTCCTGCTGAACAATATGCTATTAAAAATCATATTCACCCAAAGGAAGCTGTAAAAGAAAATATTCATACTTTTAAAGGACAAATGAAGGATTTAGGTTTTTCTTTTGACTGGTCTCGTGAATTTTCTACTACTGACCCAGATTATTATAAATGGACTCAATGGCAATTCTTACAATTTTATAAACATGGTATGGCATATAAAGATACTATTCCTGTAAACTGGTGTCCTACTTGTAAATCTGTTTTATCTAATGAAGATGCAGCTGGTGGAGTTTGTGAAAGATGTGGTAGTACAGTTGAGCAAAAAGAAAAATCTCAATGGATGCTTAGAATGAGCAATTATGCAGAAGATTTATTAAAAGGTTTAGATGATACTAATTTTGCTGATAGAGTAAAACTTGGTCAAATTAACTGGATTGGTAAATCTACTGGTGTTGAACTTGATGTGCAAATTATTGGTGGAGGTAAATTTTCTGTATTTACAACTTGTATTGAAACAGTTTATGGTATTACATTTTTTGTTATTGCTCCTGATGGCAAGTTAATTAAAGAATTAATGCCTAGAGTAAAAAATAAAGAGGAAGTTAATGAATATATTAAAGAAACTGCTAAAAAATCTGCTATGGATAGAACAGAGCTAAATAAAGGTAAAACAGGTTGCAGAGTAGATGGAATTATGGCTATTAATCCTGTTAATGGAAAAGAAGTTCCTGTATTTTTAGGTGACTTTGTTCTAGGAGACTACGGAACTGGGGCTGTTATGGCCGTTCCTTCTCATGACCAAAGAGATTTTGAATATGCTGTAGAACACAATTTGGAAATGATTCAAGTTATTGATGGTAGAGATGTTAGTGAATCTGCTTTTGAGAAACAAGATTATTTAGGTAAAGGTTGTAAATTGATTAATTCAGAAGAATTTACTGGTCTTACTGTTGAAGAAGCTAAAGAGGCTATTACAAATAAATTAGTAGAAAAAGGTATTGCTAGAAAAGTAAATAATTATAAAATGAGAGATTGGGTATTTTCTCGTCAAAGATTCTGGGGAGAACCTATTCCTATGATTTATTGTGAGAAATGTGGATGGCAACCAATGAAGGAAGAAGATTTACCTTTATTGTTACCAGATGTTGCAGAATATGAACCAACTGAAAGTGGAGAAAGTCCTCTTGCAAACATTACCGATTGGGTAAATACAACTTGTCCTCATTGTGGTGGAAAAGCTAGAAGGGAAACTGATACAATGCCTAACTGGGCTGGTTCTAGCTGGTATTTCTTAAGATTTATGGATCCTCATAATGATAAAGAATTTGCTTCTATGGACGCTATGAAATATTGGAAACAAGTTGACTGGTATAACGGAGGAATGGAGCATACTGCAAGACATTTACTATATGCAAGATTCTGGGTTCAATTTCTATATAATATTGGTTTAGTTCCTAAAAAAGAGATGATTTGGACTCGTGTTAGCCATGGTATGGTTTTAGGTTCTAATAATGAAAAGATGAGTAAATCTAAAGGAAATGTTATTAATCCTGATGATATAGTTAACGAATATGGTGCAGACACTTTAAGACTTTATGAAATGTTTATGGGTGATTATACTCAAGATGCTCCTTGGAGTACAGATTCTCTAAGAGGTTGCAAACGTTTTATAGACAAAGTTATTCGTTTAAAAGATAAAATTGGTGATGGAGATGGTTATTCTAAAAAATTGGAACCACTTATCCACAAAACTATAAAAAAAGTGCAAACTGATTTAACAACAATGGCTTATAACACAGCTGTATCTGCATTAATGATTTTAGCTAATAGCTTTGATGCTGAGGATAAAATAACAAAAGAAGATTATCATTTGTTATTAACTTTATTAAACCCTATTGCTCCTCATATTACAGAGGAACTAAATGAGCAATTAGGATTTAAGCCAATTTGCGAATCTAGCTGGCCTAAATATGATGAAGCTAAAACAATAGATAGTGAAAAGGAAATTCCTGTTCAAATAAATGGTAAAGTAAAAGCAACTATTAAAATTGCTTTAGATGAAGATGAATCAAGTGTAAAATCAAAGGCTCTCGAAGCTGTTGCTAGTTTACTAGATGGAAAAAATGTTGTAAAAGAAATCTATGTAAAAAATAAAATTTATAATATAGTTGTAAAATAAAATATGGAATTAACAAAAATGAGGCATACGATGTGCCTCATTTTTACTTTTGAAAATATCTTTTTTATAAATTATTTAAAGTATTCTATTCCTGATTCAAATAGTTTTTGGTCCATATTTCCTGGTACGTTTATTATATTTCCTCTATAACTTCTTTCTGAATGTGCCATTTTTCCAAGTATTCTACCATCTTTGCTTGTTATTCCTTCTACTGCATATACTGAACCGTTTGGATTGTAATCTATGTCGTATGTTGCGTTTCCTTTTTCATCTACATATTGTGTTGCTACTTGTCCATTTTTTATTAATTCCTGCATTACTTTTTCGCTTGCTACAAATTTTCCTTCTCCATGTGAAATTGGTATTATGAATTCTTCTTCTAAATCTACTTTGCTAAACCATGGTGATAATTTTGATACTACTTTTGTTGTTACTAATTTTGATTGGTGTCTTGCTATATTGTTATATGTTAGTGTTGGCATTTCAGATGTTGGTTCTACAATTTCTCCAAATGGTACTAGTCCTAGTTTTATTAATGCTTGGAATCCATTACATATTCCTAATATTAAACCATCTTGTTCATTTAAATGTTTGTGAATTGCTTCTTTTAATCGTGGATTTCTAAATACTGTTGCTATAAATTTACCAGAACCGTCTGGCTCATCTCCTGCACTAAATCCGCCTGGAAGCATTATTATTTGTGATTCATTAATTAGTTTTTCCATTGCAATTATAGATTCTTCTATGTCTGTTTGTTTTAGGTTTTTAAATACCGCTATTTTAGGATCTCCTCCTGCATCTATAAATGCTTTTGCTAAATCATATTCGCAGTTTGTTCCTGGAAATACTGGTATAAAGATTTTTGGTTTGGCTATTTTTATTTTATGTGAGCTCACTTGAGGTGTGCCCCCTGCAGGTTTGTACAATATGTTTTCTATTTTTTTATTTATTTCATTTGTTTTTGTTGGGAATACTTTTTCTAGTGGCTCTTCCCATACTTTTATTAATTCTTCTAGGTCTAATATTTCGTCTTCTGATATTTTTATTTCTTTTTTATTTGTAGTGATTCCTAAAAGTTCTAATTTTTTATTTTCTATTTTATCTTTTGCTTCTATTATAAATGTTGCATAACGTGGCTTAAATAAGCATTTATTAGCTTTAAATTCAAAACCTATTTTATTACCTATACACATTTTTGTTATTGTATCTGCTATTCCAAATTGTCTTACTGTTGCAACAGATATAACCTTGCCATCTTCTATTAGTTTATGCACTAATTCATAGTTTTCTTTTAAATCTTCAAAATCTGGTAAAAATTCTTCTGTTATTTTTGTTTTTAACATATACACATTTGAATTTGCTTTTTTAAATTCATTTGATACTACTTTATTTGTGTCTACAACCCCTATACAGAATGATGTAAGTGTTGGTGGAACATCTAATTCGTTGTATGAACCTGACATTGAGTCTTTTCCACCTATTGATGCAAGTCCTAGTTTTTCTTGAACTAAGTATGCTCCCAAAAGTGCTGCTAATGGTTTTCCCCATCTTGTAGGCTCTTCTCTTAATTTTTCAAAATATTCTTGGAAAGTAAACCATGCTTTTTTGTAATCTCCTCCACATGCTACATATTTTGTAAGTGAATCTATAACTGCAAATGCAGCTCCATGTAATGGGCTTATTTCCGAAAGATATGGATCATACCCAAAACTCATTATTGTTCCAGAATTTGTGTACCCTTTTAATGTTGGTATTCTTGCACACATTGCTTCTGTAGGTGTTAATTGGTATTTACCACCAAATGGCATTAGAACTGTTCCTGCTCCTATTGAGCTGTCAAATCTTTCTACCAATCCTTTTTGAGAACAACAATTTAAATCTGATATTATGTTCTTCCAAAGTTCTGTTTTTGCACAATTTTTTCCGTTTGTTTTGATGCAATTTTGCGGGTTGCCCAGGAGCGCGACCCCTACACTATTTTTATTTTGTTGTATTTTTCTTTTTCCTTCAAAATACTCTTGTATTCCTTTTGGTTTTTCTATTTTTGCGTTTGCTATTTTTACTGTTCCGTTTGTGTTTAAAAATTCTCTTGATAAGTCAACTATAAGCTTTCCTCTCCAATACATTTTCATTCTTGGTTCTTTTGTTACTTTTGCTACTACGGTAGATTCTATATTTTCTTTTTCTGCAAGTTTTTGGAATTTTTCTACATCTTTTTCTTCTATTACTACTGCCATTCTTTCTTGTGATTCTGATATTGCTAGTTCAGTTCCATCTAATCCTTCGTATTTTTTTGGAACTTTATCTAGGTTTATTTCTAATCCGTCTGCGAGTTCTCCTATTGCTACGGAAACACCGCCTGCGCCGAAATCATTACATCTTTTTATTAGTGTTGTTACTTCTGGATTTCTAAATAATCTTTGTATTTTTCTTTCTTCTGGTGCATTTCCTTTTTGTACTTCTGCTCCGCATGTTGTAAGTGATGCACTATTATGTGCTTTTGATGAACCTGTTGCTCCTCCACATCCATCTCTACCTGTCCTTCCACCTAATAGAACTACTACATCTCCTGGCTCTGGTACTTTTCTAATTACGTTTTTCTTTGGTGCTGCTCCTACTAATGCACCTATTTCTAGTCTTTTAGCTACATAGCCTGGGTGATATATTTCTGCAACTTGTCCTGTTGCTAATCCTATTTGGTTTCCATATGAACTATATCCTCTTGCTGCTTCATTTGTTAGTTTTCTTTGTGGCAGTTTGTTTGGTAGTGTGTCTTTTACTGATGTTCTTGGATCTCCACATCCTGTTACTCTCATTGCTTGATACACATATACTCTTCCAGATAATGGGTCACGTATTGCTCCGCCCAAACATGTTGCTGCTCCACCAAATGGTTCTATTTCTGTTGGATGATTATGTGTTTCATTTTTGAACATTATTAGGTATTCTTCTGGTTTTCCATCTACCAATATTTCTGCTTGTATACTACATGCATTTATTTCTTCTGATTCGTCTAAATCTTTTAACATTCCTTTTTTCTTTAATTCTTTTACTGCTATTGTTGCTACATCCATTAAGCAGATATCTTTTGCCTTTTTCCCATCATACACGTATTCTCTAGATTTTTTGTAGTCTTCATATATTTTATTTGCTAAATCCCAGTCTATTTCTACTTTGTCTAATTTGCTTAAGAATGTTGTATGTCTACAATGATCTGACCAATATGTATCTATCATTTTCATTTCTGTCATGCTAGGATCTCTTTTTTCTACATCTCTAAAATACTTCTGGCAGAATTTTAAATCTTCTATATCCATTGCAAACCCATACTTATCATAGAATTTTTTTGAATCTTCATCTGTCATGTGTATAAATCCTTCTACTATTGCTACGTCTTTTGGCTCTGGATGTTCATCTTTTACTGTTTTTAATTTTTCTAATGTACATTCTCTTGAGTCTACTGGATTTATTATATATTTTTTTATTTTTTCTAAGTCTTCAGTACTTATATTTCCTTTTATAACATATATTTTTGCACTTTTTGCAAGTGGTCTTTCTCCTTCTGTTAATATTTGCAAACATTCTGATAGTGAGTTTGCTCTTTGGTCAAATTGTCCTGGTAAATATTCTACTCCAAATATTTTATCTTCTTTTGCGAATGGATATTTTTCTTCAAAGCATTCATCTACTTGTGGTTCAGAAAATACTGTGTTTTTTGCTTTTTCAAATATTTCATCATTTATGCCTTCTACATCGTATCTGTTTACTATTTTTAAATCTTCTAGATTTTCTAATAGCAGATTTTCTTTTAGGTCTTTTAATAAACCTTTTGCTTCTACACTAAATTCTGGCTTTTTTTCTACATAGATTCTTTTTACCATTTTATTCTCTCCTCTATATTATTATATAAATTGTAATTTACCCGATGTCGATATGTACAGTTTCGGGCAGACACAGGGCATACCCCTACATTCATAGCAATTTCTAATGTGCATTGCAGGTCGCCGAGGGCGGCGCCCCTACAATGTTTGCAACATGTTTTTCTGATTTATTAAACGAATTAAAATTAGTATATTGTGCATTTTTCAAGACAATAAAGCCGGAGGTGTACATGTGTACATCGAGGATTTTATTAGTTGAAGAAAAATGTGCAAGATGCTGATTTTTATTCGTTTACACTATTATTTCTTTATTTCCTGCTATTACCTCACCAATCAAATATGCTTCTTCTCCAGCTTGTTTTAATATTTCTAGTGATTTTTCTACTTCACTTTCTGGAACTATTACAGCCATTCCTATTCCCATATTGAATGTATTATACATATCTCTTTCTGGTATGTTTCCTCTTTCTGCAATTAGTTTAAATATTGGTGGTACTTCATAAGAATTTTTATCTATTTTTAATGCTACACCTTCTCTTAACATTCTTGGCATATTTTCGTAAAATCCTCCACCTGTTATATGTGATATTCCTTTTACTTTTACTTGTTCTATAAGTTTTAATATTGGTTTTACATATATTTTTGTTGGTTTAAGCAGAGCTTCTCCTACTGTACATCCCAGGCTTTCTACGTATTCGTTTAAGTTTTCTTTATTTACTTCAAATACTTTTCTAACTAGTGAAAATCCATTAGAATGAACTCCTGATGATTTAAGTCCTATTACTTTATCCCCAATTTCTATTGTTTTGCTGTTTATAATTTTCTTTTTATCTACTATTCCAACACAGAATCCTGCTAAATCATATTCATCTACTGGATAAAAGCCTGGCATTTCTGCTGTTTCTCCGCCTATTAAGCTACACTTTGCTTTTTTACATCCTTCTGCTACTCCTGCTACTATTGTTGCTACCTTTTCTGGTATGTTTTTTCCAAGTGCCATATAGTCTAAAAAGAACATTGGGCTTGCTCCCGTACATATTACGTCATTTGCACACATTGCTACACAGTCTTCTCCTATTGTGTCGTGTTTATCCATTAAAAAAGCCAATTTTAGTTTTGTTCCTACTCCATCTGTTCCAGAAACTAAAATTGGTTCTTCCATTCCTTTAATTTGTGGCGCATAAAGTCCGCCAAATCCACCTATGTCTGATATTACTGCATTTGTATATGTTGCTTGCACTGCTTTTTTCATTAGTTCCACGCCTTTGTATCCTGCTGTAACATCTACGCCTGCTGCTTTGTAACTCTCGCTAAAACTCTTCTCCATTACAAACCTCTCCTATCTTTTGAAGGATTTTGTTCCTTCTGTTTTTGATAGGGTTATTATATTATATTACTACTTTTTTTTCAACAAATTTCGTATATATTTTTATTGTTTTTTTGGCAAATTTATATGATTTTTGCAATTACTGCTTTTGTTGTAATTCCTTGTTCTTCAAACATCTTCTCATGCTCTGTTTCTATATTATTTTCCCATATTGGTTCTTTATGTAGGTCTTCTGTTTGTTTTATAATTTTAAAGCCTGTTTCTTCCAAATATTTTATTGTTGCTTTATATAAATCGTAGTCATCCGTTTTAAAATATATTTCTCCACCCGGTTTTAAAAATACCTTGTATTTTTCTAGTTGTTTTGTATGTGTTAGTCTTTTTTTGTTATGTCTTGGTTTTGGCCAAGGATTGCAAAAGTTTATATATATTCTATCTACTAAATCTTTTTCGTTCAATATGTTTTGTATTATTTCTATTTCATAAGCTGTTATAAGCACATTATCTATTTCTCTTTGTGCCTTTAAATATTCTTTTTCTATATTTCTTTTTGCTAAACCTAATACTTCACTTTTTATGTCTATTCCTAAGTAATTAATTTCTGGATTTTGTACTGCAAGTTTTGCTATAAAGCTTCCTTTTCCGCATCCGAAGTTCTAAATGCATGGGCTGATTTTTTCTTTTAAATGCTTTGTGCCATTTTCCCAAGTTTTGTGTTGCATCGTCTATAAAAAATTCTGCCTCTGCAAGTTCTTCTCTAACCCACGGTTTTCTTCTCATTCTCATTTTTTGCTTCCTCTTTTTCTTCTACTTTTTTACTCCATTTATCTATATAATATCTACGAATAATTGCAAGATTTGTAAACATTCTTCCTACAAATACTACTATTGCTGCTAAATATATATCTACATTTAATTTTACTCCTAACCATGTTAGCAGTATTGAAAGTATTGCATTTCCAAAAAATCCTGATAGAAATACTTTTAAGTCAAAATTTCCTTTAAGTACTGATGTTATTCCACCAAATACAGAATCTAAAGCTGCAACTATTGCTATTGCTAAGTAACCTGAATATGTATATGAAATTACTGGTGCATGCATCCCTATTAGTGCTCCTATTACACATCCTATTAAAATTGCTATTGCTATCATTTAATTACCCCCTAATTTGCATATTCCATGCTTAAATTTCCTTCATATTTTTTTATTTCTATGTTTTTTTCTCTTTTAAGTGTTACATCTTTTCCTTCTGCAAGCTTTGTGTCTATATATCCATATTGTTTTTTTGAAAGTCCACTCTCTAGATATGTAGGATTTCCTATTGCTTTTACAACATATGGCGAAACTATCATTTCTTGTCCATTTATACGTATATGTGTATTGCTAATGTCTACTATATATGTATCATATACTATTCTTTGGTCATTTATTGATATAGCTTCTGCTCCCGCTTCTTTTAGTTCATTTACTAATAGTCGTAAATCCTCTGACCAAATTCTTTGGTTTCTTGTGTCTGTTAGTGTTATTACAACTCCTTCACCTTTAACGTCATTTTTTCCTAGTAAATTGTTAAATTGCTCTAGCTCTTTTGCTAATACTTCTGATGCTTCTGTATTGCTTTCAATTGTTTGCTCATATTCTGCTATTTTTGCATTTACCTCTTCTAGTCTTTTATTTGTTTCTTCTGTTTTTTGTTTAAAATTTGTTATTCCCGTTCTTAATTCGTCTTCTCTCATATTTTCTAATGAAGTGAAGTCTGTTTGTTTAACTGTTTTAAATTGGATGAACATAACTGCTGTTAATATTAGCATTACTAAACCTATTGTTATTGTTATTGTTATTTTTCCTTTTTTCAACTATTCATCACCTCTTGTTAAGAAATCCGAGCTATACACTCCTTCATATTTTGGAAGTGTAATTTTTTCTGATTTTTGTACATATACTTGCACTCCTGCATTAGCTAATATCTCTAAATATCCACCTGGCCTATTTAATGCATAATCCAATCTTTCTGGATATCCTATTGCTTTTATGGTTATTGGAACTGATACCATTTCTCCATTTATTCTTATTATATTTCCGTCACAAAGTATTGAAGTTTTACTTGTTATTCTTTCGTCATTAATTGCTATTGCATCTGCTCCTGCATTAAATAATTCATTTATTATATATGTTAAATCTCCTTCATGTACTAAGTAATCGCTTACATTTAGCACTTCTGAACTATTTATCTGTCTGTTGTCATCAAGATTTATTATAAAACCTGGTCCTGTTACTTCTGTTAGTCCTAATAATTTTCTATTCTCTTTTATTTCCGCTTCTATATTAGTATCTGTTTCATTATTTTGGGTTGCCTGATTTCTAACTTCTTCTAGTTTTTTTTCTGCTTCTTCTAGCTTTTTATACACCGTATTATATTCATCTTGGTTTTTTAAGAATTCGTCTTTTAACCCACTATTATCACTTATTCCTGTTCCTACTGTATTTGTAGCTTTTTCTATTGTTCTCATTTGAACTGCTATTGATATTGTTAAAAGCATACATACTGTGCCCAAAATTATTGCTATTTTACTTTTATTCAAATTTTTCACCTCTTTATACTTTTTCTCTAAATACTGCTTTCTCAGCACCTTGAAAATATATTTCACCTTGTTTTCCTTTTTCTTGTTCAATAATATACTCTATTTTTAATATTTTTACATTAATATTTGTTAAGTCTCCAAATTCAACTGTTTTATTTTCACTTGGTACTATTATTTTATAATTCGTTGGATCAGATATATCAATTTCAGCAATTATTGCTCCAACTGATGTGGTTTTTGCTATTTCCATTATTTTTATTACGTTTTCTAGTTCTTTTAAGTCTTCTACTACTAGTCTATTTCCTTCTTTTATGTTCTCTGTTGGAGTTTTGAATCCACTAATTATAGGAAGTTCTAGTGGTTCTTGTGAAATTTCTAACATATATCCTTGATTATTTATATATACATATCCATTTGCGAATTTAAGCATATATGTTGCTACTCTTTCAGTTACTTCTAGGTTTACTGTTCCAGATATTGTTTTTGTTATTTTTACGTTTTCTATATATGGATTTTGTTCTATTGATTCTTCTACTTTTTTGTTTAGCACTTTAAACATATTTTCATTTTTTGTTAATCCTGATAAGCTTATTATTTCTTGCTCTGATATTTTATTGTTATTTGTTACTGTTATGTTTGTTATGTTAAACACACTTGATAGCATGAATAAAATTATAGCAGTTGCAAGTATTGCTAATAAAAATATCCATTTTAGTATTTTTAATTTAATATTTTTCTTTTTTGGTTTTTTATTATTTTTTGCTGTTTGTGTCTTTTTTACTGGTTTACTTTTTGAAACTGTTTTTTTATCTTTTGGCTTTTTACTCTTACTTTTTTTTGCTTTGGTGTCTTTTTTTGATTCTTCTTTTAATGTCATTCCTATAATTATTTCATTGTCTAAATTTATTATATCATTATCTTCATTGTTACTTTTTTGAGTTTTACCTTTTCTTGTTTTTTGTGTTCTCGCAGAGTTTCTCTCTTTTACATTTTTAGATTTTCTATTATTTCTTTTTTTTATTTTTTCGTCTTTATTTGTATAAAATGAATCAATAGTTTGTCCTTTAGATTTTCTCATAGGTATCCTCCAATATCTGTATTTGTAGGCGAGCATTGCTCGCCCATTATATGTTTTATAACAATGTTCATTTAATCTATTTTTTTACTTGTACATTTGCACCAATTTTGTTTAGTTTTCTATCTAATGCTTCATAACCTCTTAATATATGTTCAACATTGGTTACTGTCGTTTGTCCTTTTGCTACAAGTCCAGCTAAAACTAATGTTGCTCCTCCTCTTAGGTCTGTTGCTTCTACTGTTGTTCCTACTAGTTTTTTTGTTCCTTTTACTATTGCAACTTTTCCTTCTGTTGTAATTTTTGCCCCCATTCTTTTTAGTTCACTTGTGTATTTATATCTATTTTCAAATATATTTTCTATTATCATTGAAGTACCTTTTGCCGCTGTTAACATTCCTGTAAAAATTGATTGCATATCTGTTGGAAATCCTGGATATGGCATTGTTTTTATATCTACTGCTTTTAACCTTTTTGGTGCTTCTAAAACTACAGAATTTTTTCCTACATTTATTTTACAACCACTTTCTTCTAATTTGCTAATTACTGGTCCTATATGTATTGGTTCAACTTTATTTAGTTCTATTTTCCCTCCTGTAATTGCAGTAGCACATAAAAGCGTTCCTGCTTCTATCCTGTCTGGCATAACGTTATAGCTTACATTTTTTAAAGTTTTAACACCATCTATTTTAATAACATTTGTTCCAGCACCTTTTATTTTTGCTCCCATTTTGTTTAAAAAGTTTTGTAAATCTACTATTTCTGGCTCCATTGCTGCATTTGTAATTATAGTTTCTCCTTCTGCTAATACAGATGCCATTATAATGTTTTCAGTTGCTCCTACTGATGGAAAATCTAGTTGTATTTTGCTACCTATAATTTGATTTGTTTTGCAGTTTATGTATCCAGCTTCTTCTTCTATTTCTATTCCTAATTTTCTTAGTCCTTTTAGGTGCAAATCTATTGGCCTCGAACCAATATCACATCCTCCTGGATATGAAAATGTTGCTTTTTTAAATCTTCCAAGTATTGCTCCTGCTAATACAACAGATGATCTCATTTGTCTCATTAAGTCGTCTGGAATTTTGTGTTCTTCCATATTGCTCGAATCTATAACTATTTTACCATTTCTCTTATATATTTTGCAACCTAAAATCTCTAATATTTTCAAAGTTATTTGGGTATCATGTATGTTAGGTACGTTATATAATTTTGTAATTTTTCCACTTAATATACTAGCCGCTATTATTGGAAGCGAAGCATTTTTTGAACCTGAAACATCTAAAGTTCCTTCTAACCTTCTTCCCCCTTCTATTATGTAACTTATCATTTTATTCATCCTCTCCGTATAAATGTTTTGCTATATTTTATGAAGAGTTTACAAAAATAGTTACAAATTACAATTTGTTTGACTTTTATTTTCTCATAATATAGAATAACTGTAATATATTAATTTTGAAAGAAGGTATTTTATGGACTTAACTAACGCTATTCAAATTGCAAAAGCAGTTCGAAAAAATTCTTATTCTCCTTATGGTAAATATTATGTTGGATGCGCTTTAATGTGCAAATCTGGAAAAATTTATTCTGGATGCAATATTGAAAATGACGGAATACAATCAATATGCGCCGAAAGAGTAGCTTTTACAAAGGCTATTTCGGAAGGTGAAAGAGATTTTGAATATATTGTAGTTTGTGGTGGAAATACTCTTGATTCTTTAGATAACTGTTTACCTTGTGGGTATTGTAGACAATTTATGTGTGAATTTGTTAATAAAGATTTTAAAATTTATGCTCTTTCTGAGGGCGATAAAATTACTGAATATTCTATTTCTGATTTATTACCAAATAATTTTAGATTAACTACCACATCTTGACTTTTTTGCACATTTGTACGATAATGTTTATGTTCTTTCTAGCAAGATGGAACATATTTTATTTTAGGATGTGATTATTATGTCAAGATCAAAAGTTGATGTAGTTTTAGGAACTTTTTATGGTGATGAAGGTAAAGGAAAAATTATCGATTACCTAGGAAGTAATGCAGATATAGCTGTTAGATGTTCTGGTGGAAATAATGCTGGACATACTATTGAGGTTGATGGAATAAAATTTGCTTTTCATTTAATTCCTTCTGGAATTTTAAACAAAGGTACTATTGCTGTTATTGGTAATGGCGTTGTTGTTGATCCAAAGGTTTTAATTGAAGAAATGGAAAATTTAAAAGAGCATGGTTATTCTGCTGACAATTTACGTATTAGTGATAAAGCTCATATTATTCTTCCTTACCATGTTGAAATGGATAAGTTGCTAGAAGAAAATAGAGGAAGCAACAAAATTGGAACAACAGCAAGAGGTATTGGTCCTGCTTATTGTGATAAATATGAAAGATGTGGAATTCGTGCAGAAGATTTAATTTCTGATCGTTTCGAAGAACTTTTAACTATTAATATTAATAATAAAAATAAAATTTTCGAAATGTATGGGCATGAAACTGTAGATTTAGAAAAAACTCTTGCAGATTACAAAGAATATGCTAAAATTTTAAAACCATATATTACAGATACTGTTACTTTAATCCATAATGCATTAGATGAAGGTAAAAAGGTCATTTGTGAAGGTGCTCAAGCAACTTTACTTGATATTGATTTTGGAAGTTATCCATTTGTTACTTCTTCTAATCCTTCTATTGGTGGTGTTTGTACAGGTAGTGGTGTTGGAGCAAGAGACATTGGAGAGGTTTATGGAGTTCTTAAAGCTTATTCTTCAAGAGTAGGTGCTGGTCCTTATGTTACTGAGCAAAATAATGAAATTGGTGATACAATAAGAGAACTTGGGCATGAATATGGAACTACAACTAAAAGACCTAGAAGATGTGGATGGCTTGATTTAGTTGCATTAAAGTATGCTGTTAGATTAAATGGTATTACTGGACTTGCTGTAAATCATGTTGATACTATTGGTAAGTTAGATAATATAAAATTATGTGTTGCATATAATTGCAATGGAAAAGAAACAACTGATTTCTCAACAAATGTTGATTTCTTAAATAATTCTTATGCTGTATATGAAGATTTTGATGGAAACTTTGGTGATATTAGTAATTGTAAATCATTCGAAGAACTTCCAGATAATGCTAAAAAATATTTAAGAAGAATAGAAGAATTTACTGGTGTTCCTGTTAAGTTTATAGGAACTGGTGCAGGAAGAGAAGATATGATTGTAAGATAGTCAAAAACGGGACAAACCCAAACGAATAGGGACAGACCCATTTTGTTTAAATTAAAACAAAATGGGTCTGTCCCTATTCGTTTTTTGCACATTTTTTTATTGATTGAATATACTATATTGTTAATACATATATTTAATTAGGAGTGATTTTATTGAATAACAATAATAATTTTGATATTTCTCAAATGATGAATATGCTTTCTAAAATGGATAAAAAAGACCTTGAAGCTGGAATTGCAAAAGCTAACAAAATTCTTCAAACTAAAAGCAAAGAAGAAATTTTAAGAGATTTACAAAATAATTCTAAATAAGTCAGTTTAAAATAATAAGGTGGTTTGGTAATTTTGAATAGTGAAGATATGTCAGATGTTTTTGAAAAATTGAATAATATTGCTGGTCAAAATAATGTTTCACCTGATATGGTAAACAATTTATTTAACATGCTTAATAATTCCAATGTCTCAAATAATGCAAATTCTTCATCTGATTCTTCTAATTCAAATGATAGTCAAAGTAGTGAGAATAATACAAGTGGTATTGATATTGAAACTATTATGAGGATGAAAACCATTATGGATAAAATGAATGCAAAAGACGACCCTCGTGCTAACCTTTTGCAATGTTTAAAACCTTATTTAAAAGAGAGCCGTAAGTCCAAGGTCGACCAATATATTCAACTCATGAATATGAGTAAGATTATGGAGGTTTTTCCTTTTATGGGTGGTGATAAAAAGAAATGATAATAAATTTACATTTTGATGATATTCTTCTAGTTTCTTTACTTGCATTTCTTTATGAAGAGGGAGTACAAGATCAATTTTTGTTTATTGCGTTGATTTTATTATTGCTTTCATGATGAAAAAGAGAAAAAGTGGACTATCCCCTTTTTCCCTCTTTTTGTTATTCCATTATAATTTTATCATTTTCTATATATGCATATTTACATTCTTGTTCTGTTTCTACTTCTTCTCTTTCTATTTCTCTTACTATATTAGAGATTCTTATTTGTGGACAATCTATTTCTTGTGCTGCTATTATTGCTTTTTTGTTTCCTTTTGCTCCGGCATGTGCAAGTCCTCTCAAGTGTCCTAAAACTACTATATTTTCTCCTGCTATTACTTCTGCTCCACCATTTACATCTCCTAGTATCACTAAGCTTCCTTCGAATTCTATTTTTTGTCCAGACCTCATATTTCCTTTATAAAATTTTGTCTCTGAATTTTCTATTTCTTTTTCGAAAACTCTTTTTATTCCGTGCAATCCCAATACTTTTGGGCTATCAAAAGTTACTTCTACATCGATGTCTTTATTTATTATTTTTCTTATTTCTTCTATTTCTTTGTTTTTTAAAACTTTTCCTACTACACATATTGGCGTTTTTTCACTTTTGTATAATTTTTTTAATGCTGGTATTTTTTTGTTCAAACATTCTACTGTTTCTTTTTGTGTTGCTCCCTCGCTTATTCTTATCATTATTTCGTCTTTTTTCATGCTTATTCCTACTGGATTTCTCATATTTATCGCTCCTTTATTAGTTTTGTTGTTCTGTGTATGGCAATGCTGTATTGTTTTCTGCTACGTTTTCTTTTAATTTAAATTGTGCTTCTATAATTTCTTTTGCTACTTCTGCTGCATAGTATCCATGCGAACCATTTTCTACTAATACAACTACTGCTATCTCTGGTGCTTCATATGGTGCAAATCCAACAAACCATGCATTTACATTATCTCCCGCTTCTGCTGATCCTGTTTTTCCTCCTACTTCTATTGGGAAATTCTTAAATACTGAGTATGCTGTTCCTCCGGTTTCTGTTGTAACTGATTTCATACCTTCTAATACTGCATTTAAATTATCTTGATTAATGTTTAAATCTTCTTGTTCTGTTTTCTTTATACCAAGTTTTTCTGCTACATATGAGTTTATTTCTTCTCTTGGAACTGATTGCCCTTCTGCATTTATTATATCTTTTATTAATGTTACATCTATTCTTTTTCCCCCGTTTGTAAGCATTGCTATATACCTTGCTATTTGTAACGGAGTAAAATTATTTTCTGCTTGTCCTATTACTGCTGATAGTGAGTTTCCATAGTACCAAGTTTGCCCTAATTTTTCATATAATGTTTTTCCTGCTAAAGTTCCAGAGGTTTCCCCTGGTAATTCCACATTTGTCTTCTCGCCTAGTCCAAAGTATTTTGCATATTTTTCTAAGTTATCTATTCCCATTCTGGTTATTAGTTCATAGAAATAATAATTACAAGAATTTTTTATTGCTCCAGATACATTTAGTGGTCCATGTCCTCTTCCATAGCTAGTATAATACCAACATCTAGGCTTATATCCTTTTGGATATATTCCTGTATCATTAATTGTTTCTGTTCTTGTTACTGCACCTGTTTCTAATCCTGCTATTGCTGATGCCATTTTAAATATTGATCCTGGAGCATAAGCACTCATTGTTCTATTTATTAATGCACTTTTTCCTTCCTGTGTATATTCTGTCCATTTTTGATTGCTTATTCCATCTATAAATAGTTCCGGCTCGAAATCTGGATAACTTGCCATTGCTAATACTTCTCCAGTTTTTACGTCTAATGCAACTACTGCACCATTGTTTACATTTCTTTGTTCTGCAAATCCACCTGTTCTTATTTTTTCTATATTATTTTTTAATGCTGATTCCGCTACGGATTGTAAATTTGCATCTATTGTTAATACTACATCGTCCCCTGCAACAGCTTCTTTTGTTATATATTCTGCCGATGTAACACCATCAATTGTCATATCTGTTTGTTTTTTTCCATTTTCCCCTTTTAGGTATTTTTCAAATAAAAATTCTATTCCGGTTTTTCCTATATAATCATTTATTGAATACCCTTCATGCTCATCTAGCTCTTCTTTGTTTATTGGTCCAATATATCCTAAAATATGTGATGCTAAATTACCTCTTAAGTATTTTCTTCTTGGAGTTGTAGATGTTGCTATTCCTGGGAACTTTGAACTTTGTTCTTCAAATATTGCTACACTTTCTTTTGATATGTTGTTAGATATAACATATGCACTCATACTGCTATATCCTTCTTTTTCTATGCCATATCTTAATCCTATTATTTTTCTTGCTTCCTTTATGTCTTCATTTTTTATCTCATATTTTTCTTTAAATTTATTTATTACTTGCTCTGATGTTAAGTTTTCTTCTAATTTATTTGATTTTAGCCAATTGTTTATTTCCTCTTGACTGTCCATAGTAAATGCTAATGTTTCTGCATCTATTGGAAATTTATCTTTATAACTATCATTATGTTGGTCTAACACTTTTGTAACTTCTAGCAACGTGTTATTTAATGTTTGCTTATCTATTTTACTTTTATATATTTCCAGGCTGTATTGTGTAATTGTTCCTGCTATTGTGTTTCCATTTCTATCTAATATGTTTCCTCTTGCTGCCTCTATTTTTGTTTCTCTTGTAAGTCTTGTGCTTGATTTTTCTCTGTACTCCTCACCATGAACTATTTGAAGATTAAAAAGCTGAATAATCAGTATTATTCCTATTATATAGACTAATACTGTAAGTATGTTGTATCTTAAATTCCTTTTGTCCATACAAGACCTCCTCTTTTCAGCTTAAAAATACTTAGTTAATATTTTATCTTCATTAAATACTTGTTCTAGTTTTTCTCCTAATTTTCGTATTAATGGATAAATTATTATTATTATCATTAGATTAAATATTATTTCTATTAAAACTATTTTTAAAAACGTAAGCACCTCTATTGAAGCTCCGTTTATTATTTTATATATATATGCTATTATCTCACATATCAAAGTAGTGCCCATTGAAATTAGCATTATTGTTATTCTGCTATCTTTTGAAAAGTTTTTACTATATATTCCTCCGTAACAATCCTGCTATTCCCAGTTGTATTGCATAAACTCCTAAATTTTTTCCTATAAAAAAATCTAGCAATAATCCTAAAACTATTCCTGTTGTGGCTCCATATATTTTTCCAACAAACAGTCCTACCATTAATACTAAAATTATAAAAAGGTTTGGTTTTATACCTGCTATATTAAACCAACTGAAGAAATTTGATTGTAAAAAATATATTAAAATAAATATTAAAAATATAATTATTGTTGATAATATTTTTTTCATAGCAATCCTTCCATTTCAAAAAGTTGTAATACCATTGCTGAAATTGTTCCTATTGCATAAAGTGTTAAAACAATTTTTATATTTTGTTTTGGATGTTGATTTACTTTAAATAGCACTAAAAGTCCTACTCCCGCATTTACTAGTAATCCACCAATCATTACGGCTAAGCTTAGCACTCCTGATAAATATAATTGTGTTAATATTACTGATGATGCACAGTTTGGTATTAAGCCTATTAGTCCAGCTATCAATGCTCCTAATATTGGTTTGCTTGAAATTAATCCACCTAATGCATCTTCTCCTATTATTTTAATTATTATATTTAGTATTAGAGATATAATTAAAATAAATATAAGTACATTTACTGTATGTTTTATTGCTGATTTCCATATTCCCTCTTCGCAATGGCAATGCTCGTGTTCGCACAAATCTTCTATATTTTCTTCTTTTTCTTCTTTGTGATTTTTTCTTAATATTAGATCTATCAAAAATCCTGCTAAAATTCCTATTAGTATTTTTATTCCCAAAATTTTTAATATTAAAACTCCATTTACACCTTCTGATAATAGAATTGGTAACATTTCATCTGATGTTGATAGGTATACAGCAAACAGTGTTCCGTAATGTTATTACTCTTCCTGCATAAAGATTTGTTGCTGTTACAGAGAATCCACATTGTGGAAATGCACCTAAAATTCCTCCTATTAATGGTCCAAATTTACCAGATTTTTTTATTGCTTGTTTTGTTTTATTTGTAGTTTTGTGTTCTAACCATTCCATTATTAAATATGCTATTAATAAAAAAGGTAATAATTTTATTGCATCTAGCAAAGTATCTAATAAAATGTCTAATAATTTTTCCACTAAAAACTCCTCCTATTATACCTTGCAATATTACCACTTTTTGCCTATAAAGTCAAGGTACGCTTGACTATTGCTCGTTTTTAATGTATTATTATTTATATTGATTTTAGACAGGTGATATGGATATGTTATGTTCAAACTGCCATAAAAATATGGCTGTGATTTTTACAAAAAAAATAGATGGTGATAAGAGCTCTATGGAAGGGCTTTGTTATAATTGTGCAAAGGAAAAAGGAATTAATCCCTTAGAAGTCCTTGCAAAACAAGCAAATTTATCAGAAGATGAATTAAATGACATGTCAAAACAATTTGAGAATCTTTTTGGAGATATCGCTCAAAATATTGATATAGAGAATATAAATCCGGAAAACATGAGTGAAGATGGTGGAATTCCTTTAGGCTCTATCTTTTCTAATATGTTTGGGGACAATTCGTCTACTGGTAAAGAAACAGAAAGTGACTCTTCTGGTAAAAGAAAAGTAAAAACAGAAAAAAGACCTAAAGAAAAGAAAAAAAGCTTTTTAGATATTTATGGTACTAACTTAACTAATAAAGCTAGAAAAAATGAGTTAGATATTGTAATTGGCCGTGATAAAGAAATTGAAAGAGTTATTCAAATTTTAAATAGACGTTCTAAAAATAATCCATGTTTAATTGGTGAACCTGGTGTTGGTAAAACAGCTATTGCACAAGGTTTAGCAATTAAAATAGCAGAAAAAAAAGTTCCTGCAAAGCTTTTAAATAAAGAAGTTTATCTTTTAGATATGACTGCAGTAATTGCCGGTACTCAATTTAGAGGTCAATTTGAGGGAAGAATGAAAGCTTTAATAGATGAATGTAAACAGGCTGGAAATATTATTTTAGTTATTGATGAAATTCATAATATTATTGGTGCTGGTGACGCAGAGCATTCTATGAATGCTGCAAATATTTTAAAGCCTTCTCTTTCTAATGGGGAAATTCAATTAATAGGAACTACTACTTTAAAGGAATACAAAAAATACATAGAAAAAGATTCCGCTTTGGAAAGAAGATTTCAACCAGTGCTAGTAGAAGAACCTTCTATTGATGATACTATTGAAATTTTAAAGGGAATTAAAAAGTATTATGAAGATTTCCACAAGGTTCAAATCTCTAATGATGTTATAGAAAAAACTGTAAAAATGTCTGAAAAATATATTCATGATAGATTTTTACCAGATAAAGCTATAGATATTTTAGATGAAGCTTGCTCTAAAATAAATTTGGATAATAAAGAATTATATGAGCTTGAAATATTAAAATCTCAATTAGCAAAGATTCAAGAAGAAAAAGAAGAAGCTGTAGAGTCTGACTCGATTGAAGATTATCAAAAAGCTGCTGATTTAAAAACAGCAGAATGTAACATCTTAGCAAGGATTGATGAACTTAATAAAAAATTAGTTTTAACAAAACTTACAGTAAATGATGTTGCAGAAGTTATAGAACATGCTACAAAAATTCCTGTAAAAAAGATTACAGAAGCAGAAACAGAGAAGCTTCTTAACTTAGAATCTACTCTTCATAAGCACATTATTGGTCAAGATGCTGCTGTACAAGCTGTTTCTCGTGCTATTAGAAGAAACCGTGCTGGGCTTCAAAGCTCAAAAAGGCCACCTTCATTTATATTTGTTGGTCCTACTGGTGTTGGTAAAACAGAGCTTGCTAAATCCTTAGCTTATGAAATGTTTGGAAATGAAGATTCAATTATTAGAATAGATATGTCTGAATATATGGAAAGTCATTCTACTGCTAAGTTGATTGGCTCTCCTCCAGGTTATGTTGGATATGATGAAGCTGGTCAATTAACAGAAAAAGTTAGAAGAAAACCTTATTCTATAATTCTTTTAGATGAAATAGAAAAGGCTCATCCAGATGTATTTAATATTTTACTTCAAGTTTTAGATGATGGTAAACTTACAGATAGCCAAGGAAATACAGTTAGTTTTGAAAATACTATAATTATAATGACTTCTAATGCAGGTTCTAACTTAAATAATAATTCAATAGGTTTTGGTAAGCAAACTGTTGATAAAAGCAAAATAGAAAGTGCATTAAAAGATGTATTTAGACCCGAATTCTTAAACAGAGTTGATGAGATTGTTGTTTTCGATAGTCTAACAAAAGAACAACTTTTACAAATAGTAGATTTACTACTAAAATCAACAGCTAAAGCTTTGGAAAACAAAGATATAAAATTAGAAGTTTCTAATGAAGCTAAGAATTTTGTGTTGGAAAAAGGAACTGATTTAAAATATGGTGCTAGACCTTTAAGACGTGCCATCCAAAGATACATAGAGGACGAAATTTCTGACCTAATATTACGTCAAGAGGTTGAAGCTGGTCAAACAATTTTTGTAAATTTTGATGGAGAAAAATTAGTTTTTAATATACAATAAGCGGGGAGAATATTATGTTTAAACATTTGCCAAATATTTTAACCATTATCCGATTTTTGTTAATACCAGTAATTGTATTATTTGCTCTTAACAATAATTATATTGCAGCAATTGTAGTTCTTACTATTTCTGGTATAACAGATATTTTGGATGGTTATATTGCAAGACGTTTTAATTTAATATCTGATTTTGGTAAGCTTATGGATCCTTTTGCTGATAAAGCTACTCAACTTACAATTCTTGTAGTTCTTTCTATAAAAGAAATTATTCCTTTTTGGATTATGATTGTAGTTTTGTTAAAAGAGGTTCTTATGATTGCCGGTGCATCTTTCCTTTATGGAAAAGAGCTCGTTGTATCTAGTAAGTGGTATGGAAAGCTTGCTACTGTTCTATTTTATGTAGCAATTGTATGTTCATTGTTTATTTTGTATTGGAATTCTAGCTTAGTTGGCCATCCAGAATATAGCCTTCCAACTCTTCCGCACTTTGATACATACATATATTATTTAGCAGTATTTACTACATTGTTCTCTTTTATAATGTATGTTAGAGCATTCTATATTCAAGATTATTTAAAAAAAGCTATAAAAGGAAAATAGAGGATTATTCAAAATCCTCTATTGTTTTATTTAACTCTTTTTTTGTATATATCTCTATTCCATTTTTTAATTTTTCTAAATCTTCTGTTGTTAAATACTCACTAGATATATCTGTGCTTTTTAAAAGCTTTTCATTTTTTTGTTCATCTACTTCATATATTCTAACATAACCATTTTCGATTTTTAACTTGTAATGTTCATTACAAAATTCATTTAATTCTTTATATAAAACAATTTGCTCTGGAGTAAATTTTTGTATTTCCCATTCTGGCAGTTGTTTTCTAAGTTCTTCCTCTGTTAAATTCACTAAACTTTGTTCTATATTCTTAGATTTTTCTATTAGATGTCCACATGTTTTATAATATATTTTTAATGTTAGCAAACAATTGGGAGATATTTTTTCTTCTTGCCCATTTGTTACTATTGTTGTAAGAGCTCCATTAGCCTCTAATTCTGCAAAGTCTGTACACTCGTCCTCTACTTTTTGTGCAATTTTCATCTCTTCATTGTTGTTTTTTTTATAGTTTATTTTATACAAATATACCCCTACTAAAAAGCCCAAAATTAATGCTACTACCATGATTACTGTATATTTTTTCATGATTCATCACCGTTTTTAGTATTTGCTAAATTTGTAAAAATATACTATTAACTTTTTTCGCAAAGTGCAACTTTTTCTTTTATTGCATTTTCAACGAATTGATTTAATGACATATTACTTATTCTTGCCATCATAACTGCTTTTTTATGAAGCTCTGAACCTACTCTTACATTAAAACTGCCCTTATATGGCTTATCTGGCTGTTTTCCCTTTTATTTACCTTTTGCAACTAATTATTAGTTGCAATTTTAGTTTTTATTATTATTCCTTTATTAACTTTTATTTCTATTTCCCCCATTTGGTCTGTTCTATATATTTTGGCTCCGTATATTTTTTAACTTCTCTATTGTAATCTGATTTGGATGTCCAAATTTATTGTTCTCTCCTACTCCTATTAATGCAATTTGTGGTTCTACATATTTTAAAAATTCCTCACTTGTAGAAGTTTTTGAGCCATGATGTGCAACTTTTAATATTGTGCTTTTTAATTCATTCTTGTATTTCTTTGCCAAGTTTTCTTCTGCCTTCTCTATATCTCCTGTAAATAACATGCTGAAATTTTTGTATACCAATTTTGCAACAATTGCATTATTGTTTAAGTCTTGGAACTCAAATTTCTCTGCAGGATTTAATATCTTTGTATATAAATTTTTTTCTATAATTATTTTGTCTTCTGCTTTTACACTACTTACCTTTATGTTTTTCTGCTTTATGATTTCTAAAATTTTTTTATATTCTTCGCTTTCTTTTGATTGTTTTGACATCACTATATTTTCTACTCTCATCTTTTCTATTATTTCTATTAACCCATTGCAATGATCACTGTCAAAATGAGAAATTATAATGTAGTCTATTTTATTTATTCTTCTATCCAATAAGTATTGAAAAAGTACGTTTGTTTTTCCTTCTCCTCCATCTATTAGTATTTTTTTATTTTTAGGTGTAACTATCAAAGTACTATCACCTTGCCCAACATCAATAAAATAAATTTTTAATGTTGGATTTATTATTCTAACTATTCTTGTCAATAACAGTATAATTAGAAAAACTACTGCAATTACTTTAAAAGCATTTTTTATGTTTTTAATTGTAATTATTTTTATTATTTTTTTGTGGAATCTTCTTGTAGGATTTTGTTTTATAACAAAAAAGTAATTAAAGAATAAAATTAAAATGTAATATACTATTGCAAATAGTATATTTGGAGTTTTTACTAATATTGATGAACCTGGTATTTTTTCTGTAACTTTTGAGACTAATATTAACAATTCTAAAAATATGTGTAATATTAAAAATAAAATTTTTGATATGGGATTCAAAATTGAAGATATAAATATTGATATGAATCCAAAAATTATTATTATTCCTAAAAGTGGACTTGCTAATATATTAGATATAAAAAATGTTAATGAAATAGTATTAAAATTTAATATTGTTATTGGCATAATCATAAGTTGTGCAGAAAAAGTAACACTTAATGCCTCTGCTATTTTTTGTTTTATTTTTAACTTTATAAAAAAATTTGTAATACTTTTATTGAATATAACTATTCCGGCTGTTCCCATGAATGAAAGTTTTAATCCTATATCATTTATTGCAAATGGGTTTTGAATTAAAATTATAATTAGTGAAATACATATGCTTGTAAAAAAATTTTCTTTTCTATAACATATCTTTGCGCCTATTACTACAATTGCCATTATACATGCTCTTACAACTGAGTAGCTGGCACCTGTAATTATTATAAATATTAGTAAATTTATTATTGTAATAATATAGCCTATTCTTTTTGGCGTTTTGCTTTTTGAAATTAGATATGTTATTCCTAAAATAATATATGAAGTATGTGCTCCAGATACAGCTAGTATATGGGACAAATTTGCCGTTCTAAAGCTTTCTATTATATCTTCTTGTATGTTATCCCTTTCGCCTATTAAAATGCCTAAGAGGAGATTTGCTGTCCTTTTAGGCATATTTCTATTTGCGTTATCTATCATTTTTTCTTTAATATTATTTATGCTTATTAAAATGGGTGATAATTGATTTTTATTTATTATTTTTGACTCTTCTACTTTTATTGTTCCATATATATTTAATGTTTTTAAATATTGACTATAATCAAATCCTTTATAGTTTCGTGCAACTTCTGGTGCAGAGTATTCACCTTTTATTTCAATTAAATCTCCATATTCTAAAAGTTTCTTATTCTTTTTATTAATATAAACTATGAATTTTTTATTTTTATATTTCCCTGTTCTTGCTTTTACAGTATATTTATAATTATATTCTCCTTCACTTGGTCCTTTTATAACCACTGCCGTAGCACTTATGATGTTTTTGTCATCTTTATATATTTCTAAGTATTTATTTTTAAGATACAAGACTTGTGTATTTCCAATTAAAGCTACTAACATAAAAGCTATTACTAAATTCTTTGTTATAAAAATTCTTAAATACCTAAATACGTTTTTATTCTTTTGTTTTTTATATGCATATATTAAAAGTGGAATACAGACAAAAAATAGAGCTATGCTTTTATTAAAACATAGCCCATAAATTATTCCTATAATATACCCGAACAGTAATTATTAGTATTTCTATATTATCACCTCAAAGTATTTCCCCCTGTTTTTTAAAATGCTCTTCTTGCTGTATAATAATATGTATTATAATATCCGCTGTTTATAGTATCTGTTGTTACTCCTCTTCTTGTATTTGCTGCGTGTACAATTATTCCATTTCCTACATATATTGCCACATGGCCAATACTTCCATTCGATCCATTATTAAAGAATACCAAATCACCTGGTATTAAATTACTTTTTGAAACTTCCGTACCCGTTTTTGCTTGTATAGAACATAATCTACTTAGTGAATATCCACATGCATTATACACATAATATACAAACCCTGAACAGTCGAACCCATTACTTGGTGTTGTACCACCTGATGCATAATTATAACCTACATATTTTTTTGCATAACTTGCTATTTTATCCCCTGCTGTTTGGCTTACTGCTGTACTTGATGCTTGGCTTACGTCCTTTTGTTCACTTGCTTGAGATTTTTCTTGTTCATTTGTTATTCTTGATGCACTGCTTCTGCTTGTTACTTGTACTTGACTATCTGATATTAATCGTTTTGCTACATAGCCTTTATATTCTTTGTATTCTATTTTATAAAAGTCATTTTCCTCTCCTACTACTTTAACTTCTGTATTAGGATTTAATGTAATAATTACTGTAGCTGATGTACTTGCTGTTTCTCTTACATTTACAGACATATCTGCATTTATATAACCTTTTTTAGCCTCAAATGTTACCTCATTTTGTTTTGGTTCCTCTGATTGTGCAGGTTCTTCTTGTTTTGGCTCTTCTTGTTGTTCTGCTACAACAGCATTTTCTACTAATGATTTTCTTACCCATCCACTTTTGTTTTCAAATGTTATATTTACCCAATCATTTAATTCTTTATTTATTGTTACTGTTTTTCCTGATTCTATATTATTTGTTACACTAGCTGTTATTGATGGTAATATATATACTTTTATATTTGATTGTATTTGTACTTGTTTTGGAAATTCACTTGTTTGTTCTTGTGTTTCTTCATTTTGTTTTACTTCTTCTTGTGCCGGAGTTTGTTCTGTTGGTTGTTCTTCTTTTGGTTCTTCAGCTACTGTTTGTTCTGGTTCTTCTTGTTTTGGTTCTTCCTTTGCTTCAACATATTCTGCAAATAAATAACCTTCATAGTTGCCATATTTTACTTTATACCATTCTCCTGATTTTTCTATTATTTCTACTTGGCTTTTGTCACTTATTGTCATTATTATTTCGCCCGATTTTGCTGCTTCTTTTCTTAAAATTAGACCATTCGGTGCATTTACAGTTCCTGTTGTTGCAAGCGAATTAATTGTTAGTATTGATAACATTAATAAAATTATAATAGAAATCCTTTTCAAATTTTTCATCAGAAAAACCTCTTTCTCCACATTATTCTTGCTTATTATATATTTATTTATAAGCTTTGTCAAGGAAAGAGGCCTTTCTATTTTTTCTATTTTATTATTACTATTGCTATGCTTATTATGCATATCATAACTATAAATAATACTACTGATTGTATGTTTTCACCTGTTTTAACACTTAATATAAATATGGCTTTATCTTCATTGTCTTCTTTGTTGTTCTCTTCATATTGTGCTTCATTTTGTGTATCAATTATTTTAGCTACATTTTCTATTGTTCCAAAAGTTTCTTCACTCGCATTCCATTTTAATGTGATTTGATATGTTCTCTCCTCTCCTGGTTTTAGTATATCTGACTCAATTGTAACATCTCCGTCTTCTGATACTTTCCACTGAGGGCTTTCTACTATTTGGAATCCTTTTGGTATTTTATCTTGTACTATGCAACTTCCTTCTATTTCTCCGGTATTTTTTATAGTTATTTCATATAATAACTTTAATTCTGTATTTTTTATTTCTTTTGAGCTAATTTCTATTTTTGCAAGTTCATTAGAATTCTTAATATTTTCTCCATTTAGAGTTATATTTGAAAGTTTTTTATTTAAAGTAAAATTAAATGTTAATTTTTCATAATAGTATATAACTTTTTGTTCTCCCGGTTTATATTCTCCCTCTTGTTCTCCTTTATATTCTATTAATTTGTAATATTTAATTTCTTCTGGTTTTGTAGAATATTTTTCTCCTACATAATCTGTAGAACTTTTGTCATCTAACAATTTATTTCCTGTGCTTTTTTCTATATATTCTACAATTAATGTTCCTTTCTTTTTTACATAGTAATAATTTACTTCTTGTTCTTCTTTTTTATATTTTCCGTTTTTATTTTCAGGTATTTTTACCAAATCATATTGTTTTAATAATTCTTTATTTTCTTCTGTGGTATATTCTTCTCCTACTTTACCTTCTTGAGTTACACTTGGAGCTAATTTCTGAGTTGTTCCTTCTAAATAGTGATTTGTTATTACTTTTCCTGGTTTTATTTCAAGTGTTACTTCTGAATTATCTGTTTTTATATCTGTTTTTCCCGTTGTATTTAATATGATTTTTCCTTCAATATCATTCTTCAATATATTTGTCTGATTTGTATTAATATATACAACTTTTATTTCTTTATCTATTAGAATTTGTTTTTCTTTTCCTGATGCAAAAGTGTTTATATCTTCTATAGTTTGTGTCCATGATATTGTTTTTGCTTCTTTGTTATATGTACCTCCATTTAAATCAGATTTGCTTATGTCTATTTCATATGGTAATTTATCTGTTATTGTTACAGTAGCGCTACCTATATATTTATTTATAGTCGCAGTATATTTTATACTGTAATTTATCTCTTCGTCTTCTGCTTCTATTTTTTCTTTGTTTGCTGTTTTTGTAATTTTGCTTTCCACTGTATCTTCTGTAACTTTAAATGTATTTGTTATGCTGTCGTTTTCTACTAATTTATCATAATATTCTAAGTCACCCAAATTACTTTCTATCTCATCTACTGTATATACAATTTCATTTCCTTTACTATCGTATTTTGCTAGCTCATTAAATGTATATGTCCATATCTCGCTTGTTTTGTTTCCTGTTATAGTTTGTTCTTGCACTATATCTTGTCCATTTTTTACTTGTAACTTTATGCTTGTTGGTCTTTTTCCACTTACATTTAGGTTGTCTTTCCATATCTTATTTACCGTTATGCTTATTTTGTCATTTGGAATTGTAAACACATTTGTTATTGTATTTCCTTCTATTCTTTTTGCGTAAAACTTTAAGTCATTTGTACTTGCTTCTGTTTCATCTACCGTATATGGAATTTCATTTCCTTCTGCATCATATTTTGGTAAATCAGTAAACGTATAACTCCAGCCTTCATTTGTTGTTGTATTTCCTGTTACTAGTTGTTCTTGGATTACTTGCTCTCCTTTTTTTAATTGCAATTTTATACTTGTCGGTCTTTTTTCATTTTCATTTGAATTATCTTCCCATACTTTATTTGCTGTTACACTTATTTTTTCATCTGGTACAGTGAATGTATTTTTTATTAAATTTCCCTCTACCTTTTTTGTATAAAATTTCAAATCATTTGCATTTACTTCTGTTTCGTCTACTGTATATACAATTTCATTTCCTTCTGCATTATATTTTGGTAAATCAGTAAATGTATAATCCCATCCTTCATTAGTTGTTACATTTCCGCTTATTTCTTGTTCTTTTACTATTTTTGTACCATTTTTTACTTGTAATTTTACAGTTGTTGGTCTTTTTCTATTTGCATTTAAATTATCTTCCCATATTTTATTTACTGTTACACTTATTTTTTCATCTGGCACAGTAAATGTGTTTGTCATTGAATTTCCCTCTACTTTTTTTGTATAAAATTTCAAATCATTTGCGTTTACTTCTGCCTCATCTACTGTATATACAATTTCATTTCCTTCTGAATTGTATTTCGGTAAATCAGTGAATGTATAGCCCCAACCTTCATTTGTTGTTGTATTTCCTGTTACTAGCTTTTCTTGTATAATTTGTTCGCCATTTTTTAACTGCAATTTTATGCTTGTTGGTCTTTTTCCATTCACATTTGAATTATCTTTCCATGTTTTATTTGCTGTTATATTAATTCTTTGAATTTTTAATCCAGCATTTTTATATTTTGACTCTTTTGATACTTTTTCTTCACTATTTAAGTCCGTAATTACATCTGTTTTTTTATCCAAGTCAAATTTGCTATTTATTTTATTATCAGTTCCAACTTCTTTTTCTGTTATATCATAGTTTGTATCTTTTATTTTTACTATATATTCACCTTGTGGTAATCCTGTAAATTTGTACTCCCCGTTTTCATTTGTTTTTACATTTGGAATCTTTATTCCTTGTAAATCTACCGCTTCTGTTCCATCTTTATTTAATAGTTCTAATTCTATATTTGATAGTCTTTTCTCTGTTTCTTGCATAATACCATCTTCATTTTCATCTAGCCAAACTGTTCCTGTTATTTTTCTATCAATTACATCTATTTTTACATTTGCAGATTTTATTTCTTCTGTTGCTTTTGAAACCTGACATGTTGCATTGTTTACATATGTATCAGAAGCGTTATTGTTAGCTGTTTTTAAATACACATCTATTATAACTTTATTTAATGCACCAATTTTTCCTTTTATTGCAATTGCTGTTGCTTCTTTATTTATATTTCCTATATTACTTTCTTCTGTCCATGTGCTTAAATCAAGATTTTTTACATTTGCATTTGTTCTTATATTTGTATTGTCTGTTGTATACACTTTTAAAGTTGCTTCACTATTTATATCTAAGTGATCTAATGTGTATGTTCCTGTAAAACTTGTATTTCTGTTATCCCCATTATATGGCAAAACATCTAATAGTTGAAATTCTGGGAATTCATTCTCTGTATTATTTTTGTATGTTATTTTATAATGTAGCATTCCATTTTTTTCTATTATTGGTTCTTCGACTGTTTTATATAACCTATGTGATGCTAAGTTTACAACTTGGATACTTGCTTTTGATGTTCTTAGTGATATTGATGTTTTTCCCGCCTCTTCGCATTCTGCAACCACAACATTATTATATTGAGTCATATTCTTTGTGTTTTCATCTATATGTGTTTTATAAATCACTGGCGTTATTTCCTTATCTGACTGACATCCAGTTACATTCCATGTTAATGTTGTTGTTCCATCTTCATTTTCAGTAATCTCTGGTTCTGTTTCTGTATTCGAACTGTTTTTTACATACTTTAATCCTTTTGGTAAAGTATCAATTAATTTTATGGTTGCATTAGTTAGCGGTTCCGTATTTTCTATTCCATTTAATGTTAATATTGGCTGTATTTTAAATGTTACTTCATATTCGTTTTTTGATATATCATAGTTTTTCTTTGTTTCTCCATTGCTTGTTATATCTGCAACTGTTTTACTTACTTTTGTATCTGCTGCAATTGCCAATACTGTTTGTCCAAAGTTATATCCACCATTATGTGTTATCCCTTTTATTTGCCCACTTTCATTATATTCTGTATTAATATAGTTTTGATTTTTTGCTTCAAATACTGCTCTAGGATATGTAGCATTTTTATTTAATACTGTTTGCGTTGTTCTATCTAGGCTGTCCCACCAATATGTATCACTCTGCGTAATTCCATATGTTTTATTAACTATTGCATCTTTTTTTATTTTAAATTTTATTCTTATATATTGAGTTCTTGATTTAGATGGAATCTCTAATACTCCATCTTTTGATTCAAAGAACATTCCTACACATATATATCCTTCTGGAATATCTTCCATATTATTGTATATATTCAAATCTTCTATATTAGCATTATTTCTCTCTTCTTGGCTTTGCCAGTTGCTTCCATCCTTTTTAGTTACATACCACATATTCCAAGTCATTCCGTCTGTATTAGCTTCATATTTATTTGTGCCATTATATAATACTGGCTCTATTCCATCTCCGTCAAATTTTACTAATTTATTTACGCTTTTTAATTCTGTTCCCATGTCTGCATTTGGAGATTGAACTATATGACATTCTGCTATAAACTCTTGTCCTTTTATTGCTCTTCCATCACCAGAATTATATGTAGATGATAAATATTTATCTTTAGTGTTATATAAAATTATATAATGATCATATTTCCCTTGCTTGCCTAATATATAGTTTGATTTTATTTGGTCATCACTGTTGTTTGCCTGTTCTGTTATTTCTTGTGTTGGAGTTATTGCTTTCATATTTGTATCGCTAACTTTTAATGTATATGTATCATTTATTTCATAATTTGTTGGTTCTGGTAAAAATATTTGAAAACATTCTGCTGAAAAACATCCTATATTCTTGCTATATATTGCTTGCTGCCCCTTATCATAATAGTAATCATATGTTGGGAATGTTCCATCAAACTTATAATCTGATACTTTAACCGATATTTTATCTCCATTTTGTGTCATGACAACCTTTCCCGAATCATATACACATCTTTTTCTATCATAATCCTTACTGCCTTTTGGTGCTCCATTTTTAGCAAAATCTGTTAGTTCCCCAAAATTCATGCTTCTTCCGGCTATTTCTCCTTCTGTTCCTTCATCATTTAATTTGTAATTCCATAATATTGGCATTAATTCATTTGTTATATCTTCTTCTGTTGTTTCTCCCTGTTTATTTTTTGTAACTTTTAAATCAATGTCAAATGTTATATCTCCTGTTGGAATTTCTATTCCTTTCATTCCTTTGTCTATATTGTCATTATATAGTTGAAGTGTTATTGAATATCCATACATTCTGCCGATTGTATTTCCTTCTCCATAATTAATAGAAACTCTTCTTCCCAATCTGCTATTATTTTTTAACCTTATATTATATTTAGGAGCAGCACTTACTATTGTCTCTGTAATTTCGCTTGTTTTTACTACTTCATAATCACTTTTGCTTTCATCTGTTTCGTTTCCATTTAACCACATATATACTTCTGGTTTGAATTTAAAATTATTTTCTGCGCCATTTACTTTTACTATTAAATTTAACTCTTGTTTTCCTGGTACTGTTACTCCATCCGAACTCATTTTATATATTGCTGAAAAGATTCTTTTGTCAGCACTTATGCTCCCTGTTTCTTGTGCCCATCCCATTGAATCTAAATCCCATTCAACTTTTCCAATGCATTCTTCAGGTAATACTGCTTTTACGCACAAATATCCTCCTGTAAAGCTAACTGCAGTTTGAGCATCCTGACTTCCATGTGGAGTATTATTTATTGCAGTTGTTGCTTCTACTGCATATGTAACTTGATCAAAACTTCTAACTATGTTGTCATCTGCACTAGTATCATTTCCTGCCCCCTCTGTAGCATCAAATGGTCCTGTACCTGTGCTTATCTTTGTTGTATTTATAGCAGTTACTATTCCAGAATCGTCTGTTAGAGTTCCATTCTGATTTAAACTAAGTAATATTTGATTTAAATTATTATTTATTGAATTTTGAAACGTTGTTTCTGCATCATTCTTTAAAGCTATTTTTGAAAATTTATTTAATTTGTTTTTACTTGCAAAACTTATTGATACTAACGTTAATAATATCATTATTGCAACAATGACTAATAACTTGGTTGAATATGCATTTTTTATATTTTTTCTTTTGTCTTTCATAAATATTACTCCTTATAAATATTATTCTACTAATCATATTATAAAATCTTTTAACAGGTTTCTCAATGTTACTTTTTTCCACAAGATTTGACATTCTTACGGAAACGTAATACTTACGAAATGTGTCTTTTTTGTATCATTTTACTAGTTTTGTTACTGTTTTATTACATATACCACATTTTTCTTGTTTTTACTCAATAGCTTGCTTTATATAGTTTACTTTTACTTTTCCTTTGTTTATATACACTTCTGCTACATCTATTCTTATAGGCTGATTCTCCAATTTTTGTTTGTAAATATAATATTTAATTGAATTAATTAAATGTCTTTTTTTAGTATTTGTAACAGCCTCACTTGCTTCTCCGTAAGAAATATCTGTTCTAGTTTTTACTTCTATAAAAACTAGTTCTTCCTTATCTTTGGCAATTATATCAATTTCTCCTTGATTACATGCAAAATTTCTTTCTACTACTTTATATCCTAACTTTGTTATATAATCTGCTATAATATTTTCTCCTATTCTTCCTAACTCATGACTTACATACATTTTATACCCTCACATATTCATTTCCTGGCATGCTTTTAACATAACCTCTCAATTCCATTAATAATAACTTTTGTGATACATTTGCTATATCTAGTTTGCATTTTTTTGCAATTACATTTATATTTATTGGCATATATGTTATTTGATTATATATTTCTAAAAATTCAGGTTCTACACTTTTTTCATTTTTTTCTGGTGTGTTTTCCACAATTATTTTAAATTCTGTTAATATGTCATTTGCGCAAGTAACTAATTTTGCACCTCCTTTTATTAACTCATTTGTTCCTCCACTTGTTTTTAAGTTAATATTTCCCGGTATACTAAAAATTTTTTTATTCTGTTCTTTTGCATATCTTGCAGTAACCAAACTTCCGCTTCTGTTTCTCGTTGCTTCTACAACCAATGTTCCCATAGATAATCCACTTATTATTCTATTTCTATATGGAAATTTTGATAAAACTGCTTTTGTTTTTGGCGGATATTCTGAGACGACTAATCCTCCATCTTCTACTATTTTATTAAATAAATCTATATTTTCTTCTGGATATATATAATCAAATCCACATCCTAATACTGCTATAGTATTTCCTTTTTCTTTTAACGCTCCATTGTGTGCAAAAGTGTCTATCCCTAGTGCCATTCCGCTTATTATACATATATTCTTTTTTGAAATATCTGTTGCAAATTTTTCTGCACACTCTGCTCCATATGGTGTACAATTTCTTGTTCCAACAATAGCTAGTGATTTTTTGTTTAGTAACTTCTTATTTCCCATTATGTATAATTCTTTAGGACTTTTTTCTATATTTAACAAATTTTGTGGAAATTCTTTATCTGTATTTTTTATTAATTCTATATTTTTCATTTATCTCCTAGTTATTCCAGTACTTTTTATCTAGACTCCTATATTGTATTGCTTCTGCAATATGCTTCACTTTTATATTTTCTTCTTCATCTAAATCTGCAATAGTTCTTGCTACTTTTAAAATCCTGCCATGTGCTCTTGCACTTAACCCCAGCTTCTCAAATGCATTCTGCATTATAGCTTTTGATTCTTTATCTAATTTACAATACTTGCTTAGTAACTTAGGTGTAAGCTCTGCATTTGAATATATCCCATTCTCTTTGTATCTTTCTTGTTGAACTTTTCTTGCTTTATTCACTCTTTCTTTTATTTTGTTAGAATTTTCTGTTTCATCTTCTGCTTCTAGTTTTTGATACTTTACTGCTGTAACTTCTATTTGTATGTCTATTCTGTCCAAAAGAGGTCCACTTATCTTTCCCATATATCTTTGTATTGCTTGTGGAGAACATGTACACTCTTTTTCTTTTGACCCATAGAATCCACACGGGCATGGATTCATTGATGCCACAAACATAAAATTACATGGATATGTAAGTGATGCATTTACTCTACTAATACTTATTATTCCATCTTCTAATGGTCCTCTTAATACTTCTAATGTGTTTTTATTAAACTCTGGTAGTTCATCTAAAAATAGAACTCCATTATGTGCTAAACTAATTTCTCCAGGCTTTGGAATTTTACCTCCTCCGTACCATAGAAGTGCTTGAAATTGTGTGGTGTGGACTTCTAAATGGTCTTATTGTAATTATAGGAGTTTTTTTATCTAGTACTCCAGCTATACTATGTATTTTTGTAGTTTCTAAAGCTTCTTCAAATGTTAGGTCTGGCAATATTGACGGAATTCTTCTTGCCATCATTGTTTTCCCGTGAGCCTGGACTTCCTATTAACAAACAGTTGTGTCCGTCCTGCTGCTGCAATTTCCAACGCTCTTTTTATATTTTCTTGTCCTTTTACTTCATTAAAATCAAACATGCTTTTATTATTTGTTTTAAATAACTTTTCTATATCGACATTACTTTTTTCTATTTTCGAATTTCCATTTAAAAAGTCCACTACTTCTCCTAATGTATTGGCTCCGTAAATATCTAACTCATCTACAACAGCTGCCTCTTGCGCATTTTCTTTAGGTAGTATTACTTGTTTTATTCCCAATTTTTTGGCCTCAATACACATTGGAAGTATTCCATTTACTTTATTTATTTTTCCATCTAATGATAATTCTCCAATAAATGCTATATCTTCCGAAATCTGCCCAATCACCCCTGTACACAGTAATATTCCTATTGCAATTGGTAAATCAAATGCGGATCCCTCTTTTTTCGTATCTGCTGGTGCTAAATTTACAATTATTTTTCTGCTTTGTAACTCATAACCAGAATTCTTTATTGCTGTTCTAACTCTCTCCTTTGCTTCTTTTACGCTTGTGTCTGGAAGTCCTACAATGTCCCATCCTGGAATTCCCATAGAAACATCTACTTGCACATAAATAAGACAGCCATCTAACCCTAACAATGACATACTTTTTACTATTGATAACATATTTTACCTCTTTGGAATTTTTTAAGATTTTGTAAAAACACCTGTTGTAAGTTATTTATCTATTTGAATTTCATAAGAATTGAAATTCAAATAGATATTTATGAACTAAATTTATTTATATATTACATTAATTTCCATTTTTTGTCAACATATTTTTTGAATAATTTGTGCGCAATTTTTTGAAGCTAATTTTATAAACTTATCAAAATCAATATGATTTTTTCCATTTGGCACATCTGAAATAGATCTTATAACCAAGAATGGGACTCTATTTAAATAGCATACTTGTGCAATTGCTGCTCCTTCCATTTCACAACAATCAGCATTAAACTTTTCTTTTATTTTTTCTTTCATGTGTGCATCTGTACAAAATATATCTCCTGATGCAATGATTCCTGTTATAACTTTTATGCCTTGAATTTTTACATTTTTAAATGTATTTATTAGTTTCTCGTCACATTTAAAAAATCTGCCTGTATCTGTTATATATCCTTTTTCGTGTCCAAATGGAGTAATATCAAAATCATGTTGAACAAGTTCTTTTCCTATAACAATGTCACCTATTTCTAAATTATTATTTAATCCCCCTGCTGATCCTACATTAATTATACTCTTTACATTAAATTTGTCAGTTAATATTTGTGTAGTTCTTGCTGCATTTACTTTTCCTACTCCACATTTAACTAATACTATATTTTTAGAATTTATCTTTCCTTTGTAGAAAATCAAGTCATAATGCTTTATTTCTTCAATTTGATTCATTATATTTTTTATAGCTTCAAATTCTTCGATTGTTGCTGTAATTATTCCGATATATTGTTGTTCCATAATATGCCTCCTGAAATTAATTATATTATATAAAACTTTATAATGCAATTAGGAAAAATGAAAAAAAGACTGCAATATAAATTGCAATCTTTTCTTTATTAGTTATAAAACTAAGCTAATTCAACTGTTGCTCCAGCTTCTTCAAATTTAGCTTTTAATTCTTCAGCTTCGTCTTTAGAAACTCCTTCTTTTATTGTTTTAGGTGCTCCGTCTACTAAATCTTTAGCTTCTTTTAATCCTAATCCTGTTGCATCTCTTACAACTTTAATTACTGGTATTTTGTTTGCTCCAGCTTCTTTTAATACAACATCAAAAGATGTTTTTTCTTCTGCTGCTCCTGCAACAGCTCCTGCTGCTGGTGCAGCTGCTGCTACTGCAGATACTCCAAATTCTTCTTCTATAGCTTTTACTAAGTCAGCTAATTCTACTACTGTCATTTTTTTGATTTCTTCAATCATTTCTTCTTTATTCATTTTATTTCCTCCTATTTTGTAAGGGTCAAAGCTAGTTTTATGCTTTTTCTCCTTTTTATTTTAGTGGTTGGTCACCACCCTGATATTTGATTTTTACTAAGCGTTTGCTTCTTTTTGAATTCTAACTTGATCAAGTGCAACTGCAAATTTTGATATAGTTCCAAGTAATGCACCAGCAAGCATTGATAGTAATGTTTCTTTTGATGGTAATTTTGCAAGTGTTATTATTTCTTCTGCTGTCATAACTTTTCCATCAATTATTCCACCTTTTATTTTATAGAAATCATTATCTTTTGCATATTCATATATTGTTTTACATGCATCTAGATAATCACCTTTTCCCATAACAATTGCTGTTGGTCCTTCTAAAAGTTCTTCTAGACCTTCTATTTTGCATTCTTCTAATGCTCTTCTTGTTATGTTGTTTTTTATAACTTTGTATTCAACGTCTTTTTCTCTTAATTTTGTTCTTAAATCTGTTACGTCTGCAACGCTAATACCTCTGTAATCTGTTAAAAGAACTACCTTAGCTTCATTTATTTTTGCAGCTAATTCAGATACCTCTTTTTTCTTTTGCTCTATAATTTTTTCGCTAGCCAATTGATTCACCTCCCAAATTATTTTTGTTATATATTTTAAAAATTAAAAACTCTGTTAAATACCTACTCGAGGCATTAACAGAGTTTTATATACTCTTATTTTACCTCGGTAGGGCTTACTTTTGCCTACTGTCTCTGGTCAAAATTTTATGTGTTGAATCAATAATCATCCTATCCTACATATATGCTTGGTCCCATTGTTGTGCTTATTGCAATACTTTTAATATATTGTCCTTTTGCTGCTGCTGGTTTTGCTTTTTGGATTGCTTCCATTATTGTTTCATAGTTTTCTAATAATTTTTCGCTTCCAAATGAAATTTTACCAAATCCTAAGTGAATAATGTTTGATTTATCTAATCTATATTCTACTTTACCAGATTTAATTTCATTTATTGCTTTTGTTACATCCATAGTTACTGTTCCTGATTTTGGGTTTGGCATTAATCCTTTAGGTCCTAATATTTTACCTAATCTTCCTATAACACCCATCATGTCTGGTGTTGCAACTATAACGTCATAATCAAACCAATTTTCATTTTGAATTTTTGGAACTAGTTCTTCAGCTCCTACAAAGTCAGCTCCTGCTGCTTCTGCTTCTTTTGCTTTATCACCTTTTGCGAAAACTAAAACTCTTTGAGTTTTACCTGTACCATTTGGAAGTACAACTGTTCCTCTAACTTGTTGATCAGCTTGTTTTCCATCTACACCTAATTTTACGTGTAATTCAACTGTTTCGTCAAATTTTGGTTTTGGCATTTTTTCAAATGCTTCTAATGCTTCTTTTGCATTATAATTTTTTGTGTTATCAATAAGTTTTTCACACTCTTGATATCTTTTTCCTTTTTTCATTTTATTTCCTCCTTTGGTATTACCGGATTTTCATCCTCCCAATTAAATTTATATCATTTTTTTGATACCTGTTTTTTATTTTTTCTTTTACATCGAATAAATCAAAAGTAGTATATTGCTAGGAAAGCAATTAAAAATTTTTGAAACTATACGCTGTATGTTGAAAAAATTTTTAAGCAGCTTGACAACGCAAGATGCTGCTTTTCATTTATTCAGCTACTACTACGCCCATAGATCTAGCAGTACCCATAACCATACTCATTGCTGTTTCTAAAGAAGCTGCATTTAAGTCTTCCATTTTTGTTTTTGCAATTTCTTCTACTTGTGCTTTTGTTATTGTAGCAACTTTATCTTTATTTGGTTTTCCTGAACCCTTTTCTATTTTTAATGCTTTTTTTATTAAAACTGCAACTGGTGGTACCTTTGTAATAAATGTAAATGATTTATCTTGGTATACAGTTATTACAACTGGTATTATCATACCTGGTTGGTTTGCTGTTTTTTCATTGAATTCTTTTGTGAATTGCATGATATTAATACCTGTTGAACCTAATGCTGGTCCTACTGGTGGTGCTGGTGTTGCTTTTCCAGCTTCTATTTGCAATTTAACGACATTTGTAATTTCTTTTTCTGCCATTTTATTTTCCTCCTATACTTTTTCTACTTGTGAGAACTCTAATTCTACTGGAGTTTCTCTTCCAAACATTGAAACCATTACTTTTACTTTATTCTTTTCTTTGTTTATTTCTTGAACTGTTCCTATAAATCCTGATAAAGGTCCATTTACTACTTTTACAGAATCGTTAACCTCATAATCTACATTTATAATAGTAGTTTCAAATCCCATATTTCTAATTTCTTCATTAGTCAATGGAATTGGATCTGTTCCTGAACCAACGAATCCTGTTACACCTCTTGTATTTCTAACTATGTACCATGATTCTTCTGTTACTATCATTTTTACTAAAACATATCCAGGAAATACTTTTTTAAGGTTTGCTTTTCTTTTTCCATCCTTAATTTCTATTTGTTCTTCCATTGGAACAACTATATCAAAAAAGTAATCTTCAAGTTCCCTATTTTTTATTGTTTTTTCTAAATCTGTTTTTACTTTGTTTTCATACCCAGAATATGTATGTACAACATACCATCTTGGTTCTAAATTTTCTTTTATCTGAGACATTTATCTTAGCCTCCTATTTCCGTTACAGAATTTTCTTGGCTTTCTGCTTCACCTTCTGCACTATTTGTTTCTACATTATTTTGATCTGTGTTTGTTTCTATATTGTTTTCAACAACTACTTTTTGTTTAACATTTAATTTTAACTTGTTAATACCTTTTTCATTAATTAAATCAAACACTACATCTAATACAAAAACAATTGCGGCTGTAATTAACACAATAACTACAACTGCTATTGTATTATTAACAACTTGCTTTGGTGTAGGCCAAATAACTTTTTTTAGTTCAGCTTTAAAGTCTTTAAAAAAATGTTTTTTATTTTTTAAATCTTTATTTGATTTTGTTTCCTTAGCCATTTTATTCCTCCTATTTTGTAAGGGGACGCATTATTTTATAAATTAATGCTTACACTCTTTATTTTGTTTCTTTATGTGTTGTTCTTTTTTTGCAATATTTGCAATATTTAGCAACTTCTAGTCTATCTGTATTGTTTCTTTTATTTTTACTTGTTGTGTAATTTCTTCTTTTACATTCTGTACATTCTAATGTTATATTTTCTCTTGGTCCTTTTGCAGCCATTTTAGCTCCACCTCCAACTTTGTTCTGCGGGTTTTTAACGATGCGTTTTTTAAGCTATGCTCCCATTTAGAAACATAGCTTATATAATTTATCATATTTCATTAGATTTGTCAACGTTTTTACCGATTTTTTTTGTAATTACTTTTACTTTTTTTATTTTGCTAATTTTTAATTGATTATTATTGCTTGGCTATATAATTTTTTCCAATTACTTATAAATTTGCTTTTAGGTTGTTTTACTCCTTTTCCTACTGCTGGATCATTTAAATATACATAGTCTCCATCATACCCGATTAGCACTGCACAATGTTCCCCATCAAGTTCTGTAAATTCTCCACTTCCATCCGGATATTGCCACGTTACCCCTTGAGTTAAATCAGCACCTCTAGCTCTGCACCATATTATTACTGGTTTTCCTTTTTCTATATAGCCGAAGATTGTATCTATTGATGAGCCAGAAATGTCTGTACATGAAACGCCAGAATTTCTAAGCGCAGTTACAATTGGACCTGCAAAGCAACCATATGATCCTGTTGATTTTCCCTTTGTTGGGTGTCCCACAAAATACTTAAATGGATTTTCTCCTACCCATACTGTTTCTTCTGTTGTAGTAATTTTTGTTTCCATTTCTCCCGTTTCTTCATTTAATACTTCTGTCTTTATTTCTTTTGTTTTTGTTTCTTTTCTTTTTCCTTTCGTATCTGTTGGAGTGTTTGCAATAATTGTTGCAGAACTTACATTGTATCCAGAATATCTTGCAGCCATTGTTGCAGCAACAGCTTCACATCCTGTCGGATATCCTAAACTAAATTGATTTATAAATGGCACCCCTTCAATATAATACATTCTTGAAGAAGAATATGATTTTAGAACTGTATATCCTACTGTTCCATTGCTTAATCTTATTTTTGCATAGCTATTTGTTTCATCTAGTATTTCAATTTCTTCATTTCTTTTTGTAGTAGCTAATAATGTATAATTTGTTCCTGGTCCTGTTCTTACATTAAAAGAATTTATAACATATCTCTTTTTATTCGTTGGTGCATTTTGTGTAACATGAAATTTGCATGTTGCTATTTTTCCATTACTTGCAGTAATTTTTACACTAGCCTCTCCTACCCCAACTGCTTTTATTTTTCCGTCTTGTACTGAGACAACCGCTGTATTTGAACTTGACCATATTATATCTTTGTTTGTTGCATTACTTGGTTTTATAGTTTCTTTTAGAATATAATTTTGTCCAACACCTAATTTTACGTCTTTTTCATCTAAACTAATACTTTCTACTTCAATTGGTTTTACAGTTACGTTGCATTTAGCCTCTTTTTTTGTATTAATCTCTGTTACTGTTATTGTTGCTCTTCCTTTTTTGCATCCTTTTACTAACCCATCCTCCACTGTTGCTATACTATTGTCTGAGGATTGCCAATTCAACTCTTTATAAGTTGAATTTTCTGGAACCAAAGTAGCAATTATTTTTTGTTCTCCACCTATTACTATTTCCAATTCGCTTTTATCTAAAACAATTTCATTTAGATTAACTATGCATTTTAATGTTAATTCATTGCTTTTTTCCTCATTGTAACTTGCATAAATAGTTGCTTCTCCTTCTGCAACTCCTATAATTGTATCTCCTTCTGTTTTTATTATTTCTGGATTAGATGATATTAATGTAACGTTTTCTTTATACTTTGTTGTTTCTATTTTTATTGTCTCTCCCGCCTCAATTGTATCTTTGTCTAGATTTATTGTAAATACAGAATCATCTATTTTTGCTATTGTTTCTATTGTTTTATATTTTGTAAATACTTTATAAATTAAAAAAAACGCTGAAACAATTATAATTATTAATAATGTATATCCTATCCACCATGGTAATTTTATTCCAATTGTTTCTTTTTTTGCACTTTTTTCAGCTCCAGCTTCTCCTTGCTTTTCTAGTTTTTTCTCATCCATCTTTCTTTTGTTTCCTCCTTTTTAGTTTTGTCCTAAAGTTCTCTTTTTTCTCTCATTTGTTGGTTCTTTTTTACATTTTATGCTAATATTTTGAGCGTGTCAATATAAAAAAATCTTTTTTTGAGCATATAAATAATTTTATCTCAATTTTTGGTTAAAATTATATTGGTGAAGTTTATGAAAAAAGTTAACGAGATAATAAAAGATTTTCGAGAGGATCATGATTTTTCACAGCAAGAAGTCGCAAAATTTCTTAAAATTCCTCGCTCAACCTATGGACATTATGAAACTGGAAACAGTAAAGTCCCCATTGAAGTTATTATACAGTTGTCTAAGCTGTATCGTATTACTCCAAATGATTTTTTAGGATTTTCTAGTGATTTTGCAGGCACAGATATCTCTAAAAATCAAAAGTTATGTAATTTCATTCAAAAGGAAAATATTAATATTGATAAATTGCTCGAAATGTTAGAGCTTATTAAGAATATTAATAAATAATTACTGTTTCCATATATTAGATGTCTAATTTTACAAAAAGGTTCAAAAAAAATATCAAAGTTTTATCTTTGATATTTTTTTAATTGTTTCTTTTTCTGCACTGAATATCCAAATTTTCCAACTTGCTTTCCAAGTTCAAAATATTTTCCGTTTGCATAAGCAATCAGATCGCATTTTGTTATATCAAAAGCGCCTTTTTCATCTATATACTTTTCATCTGCATTTATTGATAAAACATCTGCAATAAATGCAGTGTGACTTCCGAAGCTCTTTTATTTCTTTTACTCTACATTCAACTGATACTGGGCTTTCTTTTATTGCTGGACATTTTACAAAGTTTGATTTTTCCTTTGTTAGCTTCATTTCTTTAAATTTATCGAAATTTTTTCCAGATTTAACTCCACACCAATCAGTTGCATATGCTAAATCTTTAGTTGTTAAATTTATTACAAATTCCCCTGTTTTTTTTATAATATTATATGAATATCTTTCTGGTCTTACAGAAATGTAACACATTGCCGGATTTGTGTTTAATATTCCTGTCCATGCAACCGTTATTATATTCGATTTTTCCATGTCTCCGCAAGAAACCATTACTGCTGGTATTGGATATATGAATGTTCCCGGCTTCCATATTGTTTTTGCCATTTTTCTCCATCCTTTCTTTTGTTATTATATATTAATAAAATGAATTTTTCAAATATAGAAGTAAGATAAATTGGAATTTGTGTGAGGGGGAATTCTAGGGACTGTCCCTTAAAATCACCAAACCTGGGGATTTTGGGGACTGTCCTGAATTCATCCGGAACTAAACAAATTCTAATTTATCTTACTTTTTCTTTACTTTTTTACTTTTTATTATTATAATATTAAAAGGATGTGATAATAATGGATTTATTAAAAGATAGAATCTTAAAAGATGGTAAAGCTTTAAGTAGCGAAATATTAAAAGTTGATAGTTTTATAAATCATCAAGTTGACCCAGAACTTATGAAAGAAATTGGAATAGAATTTGCAAAATATTTTAAAGATAAAAACATTACAAAAGTATTTACAATAGAAAGTTCCGGTATTGCTCCTGCCCTTATGACAGCAATTGAACTTAATGTTCCTATGGTAATATTAAAAAAACAAACTTCAAAAATTTTAGATGATAACTTTTATCAAACAGAAGTAAAATCTTTTACTAAGAACAATATTTATAATTTGACAGTATCTAAAAAATACATTAATGAAAATGATAATATACTAGTAATTGATGATTTTTTAGCAAACGGTGAAGCTGGTAAAGGTGCAATAAGGCTTATTGAATCAGCTAATGCTAATGTTTCTGGTATTGGAATAGTAATTGAAAAATCTTTCCAACCTGGCAGAGAAATTTTAGATAAAATGGGATATGATGTTTACTCTTTGGCTAGAGTTAAATCTTTAGATAATAATAAAATTGAATTTTTAGATTAACAATAAAAAATAGATATATACAATATATATCTATTTTTTATTTATATAGTTAAGGAACATACATTAATCTATTAAAAATGTTATAGACTAATGTATGTTCCTATTTTTAGGCATAAAAAAAATCTGGCAACGACCTATCTTCCCAGCAGGGTAACCCGCAAGTATTTTCGGCACTGACAAGCTTA